>Ga0209542_10001483_pt1 | contig 54931 bp, 54 predicted proteins | sample RifCSPhighO2_01_FD_184028 | JGI IMG/M metagenome (GOLD analysis project Ga0209542, IMG submission 184028) | Soil microbial communities from Rifle, Colorado - Rifle CSP2_plank highO2_0.1 (SPAdes) (version 2) | ecosystem: Environmental > Terrestrial > Deep subsurface > Rock core/Sediment ... | reverse complement strand
TCTATCATTTACAGTAAGGAAACAGTTAGATTTCTCTGCCTCTCAGCTACAATTCCTAATGCACAAGAATTTAGCGACTGGATTAAAGCTATTAAGAAACATCAAGTAAGGACTATTGTGGCAACAACAAGAAATGTCCCACTAAAACATCTTTTTTTTGATTATGAACTAGGTATAACCACGCTGGAGAAGATCAGAGATGCTAATGAAATGCCGCAATACGACAAAATATTCCGAAAGAAACAGAGAAGATCATTTACACCAGAACCTAGCCATTTAGACTTAATTAGGGAATTAGGTGAAGAAAAATTGCCCTGCCTTTTCTTTAGCTTCTCACGTAAAGATTGCCAAACGAAAGCTAAAGAATTAGCTAGAAGGAATATTTTTAGAGGAGATAGTAGAATCACCTCTTTCTTTAACAAAAGGTTAGAACAGGCTCCTAGCGACATTAACAAGTTAAAATCTACTAGTATCTTAAGACAAACCCTGCCCCAAGGAATTGCTTTCCACCATGCAGGATTGCTTCCTGTAATTAAGGAAGCCATTGAAGAGTTATTTTCACAAGGATTGATTAAAGTTCTATATACCACTGAAACTTTTGCTGTCGGCATCAACATGCCGGCTAAAACTGTTTGTTTTAACAGTTTAAGAAAATATGACGGAGTGAATTTTAGAACCTTAAATACTAAAGAGTACTTTCAAATAGCTGGAAGAGCCGGCAGGCGGGGCATTGATGAAATCGGTTATGTGGTAAGTATGATTTTCCGCCCTAAATTTGATTACAGCGAAGTCAAGAGATTAACTTCGAAGGATATTGAGCCGATAAAATCACAGTTTAAACTGTCTATTAACACTGTGCTTAATTTAATTAATTTGCATACTGAAGAAGAAATTGAGCATATCTTAAAGTTAAGTTTCTTTTCTTACCAAAAATTTGGAGAAGAATATGATAAAGTGCCGACCAAATTATTGCTGTCAAGATATTATAGTATCATTCGAAGACTGCAGAAGTTCAAATATGTTTATAATAAAAAGTTAACTGATAAAGGAGTCTTTGCTTCTAAGATTTTTGCTGACGAAATTACCATTGGAGAAATTTTTGCGACTAGTCTAGTTGACCAGCTGGAAGAATACCAAATTCTGTTAATACTAGCAGCTTTAGTTTATGAACCAAGAGCTACAACTAAATTTAATAATTTATTTAGAGATCAACAGCTAAAAGATTTAAAAAATAAATTAAGAAAAAGAGAGTATTTAGCTAAAGAAAAAAAGTTTGAAAACTTAGATCTAATGACTGCTCTGATTCAGCCAGTTTATCAAGGCCAAACTTTCTTTGAACTAATTGATAATACTAATCTATTGGAGGGGGACATCATTAGAATTTTTGCGCAAATCAATGATAGAATTGGACAAATAAAAAAAGCTACCACTGACCACAAATTATCAAATAAAATGGACAACTGCCAGGGAATTATAGACAAAGCCTTAGAAGGAATTTATTTAGTTTAGAAATTAAGCTTATTACGATAAAATAAAAAATCACAATCGCAGCAGAGCTGCGGGGTATTCAATTAGTTGGGATTTTTTAATCTTAACTGGGCAACATAGTATCATAGCAAGCTATGGGGTATTAGACCAAGTTAAGAAATAAATATTTTAGAGGCATTAACTCCTTTTTTGGAGGTATATTCCTAGTTATGAGTTTGCCATTTTGCTTAAAGATCCTGTATGCCTTTGCATTTTCTTTAGAAGTAATTATCCTAAACTGATTATCCAAGAATGCAATGGCACAATTATTATCAATGGCTATTCCCATGCCGCCAATTTTTTTAATCATATCCCTAAAATTATTTTTTCTGGGAACACCCAAAGTTTCGCTATCATAATGAGGACAGTGAATACCTTTAATGAATCCTAATCCCTGAACATTAATATATTTCCAGTTTTTAGGGCTGTAGAAGGACATTGAGTCGCTGTGCCCTGACTCAAACCAACAAATAGATCCAGCACTAATTCCACAAAGTACAGTTCCATTTCTCCAGGCCTGTTTAAGTAACTTATCTACTCCTAATCTACGCCAGAGCCTCATCATCTTCAAAGTATTTCCACCTCCAACATAAATAATGTCAGCACTAAGAATTTTGTTTTTAATTTCTTCTGTTGTTAGTTTTTCTTTTATTAGATATAAAACATCCGTTTTGCAGCCTAGTCTCTTACCAAAGTGCTTATTAACATAGAACCAATAAAGTTCACTATCTGAAGATGCCGTTGGAAGAAATAATAATTTTGGACGTTTCTTCCCAGAGAGCCTAACTATTTCTTTATCAATAGCTAACAGGCCGCCAGTTTTCATCACGCCACCGCCTATAGCAACAATCTTCTTTGTTTTAATTACCACTAATCAGGTTTAAGGATTAAAGATTATATAAAAGAATCGGAAAAATTAAGAGATGTAGAATAGTTAAAAAAAATTAAATTAACTTTCCAATTTCTAAATTTAAATCACTAACTTGTGTATTTTTATCGACAGCGATTAGTGACAGTATCAATAAGCCATCAATACTAGTTACTTTTCCTGAGGTCGTTCCATACTTTATACCAGAATCACTACCAGCTTCTATTCCTATTCTACCTAGAAATAAGGGACTTCTAGATGGAATACTACCTAAGGAGAATGAATTAGCTCCAGCACCAAAGCCTTGAAACCCACTACCCCTTCCATATATTTCTTCTAAAGAATAATCATATATTGTCTTGGGAGGTAGAATAGGATTGGAAATCCAGAAATTGTACCTCCAGTAATTGATAAAATTGAATTTATCTCTTAGCAATTCTATTTTAACAACAATTTTATCTTATTCGCAAAATCAACTGCCTCTTCCCTTATCTGCTCAGCTAATTTCTTCTCGAAAGATTCGTGGACGTCATAACATGCTTTTTCTCTCAATTCCTTTGAAACACCAAGAGTTTCAATATCTTCTCTATCCAGAGAACTCGCAATCAATTCAACATCTTCTCTTTCCAATGCTTTCTGTGAATGATAATGGTGATAAATCAAAAAAGCAAGTGTAGCAGAATGATTTTTAGATGTAAATCCTTCTTTGCTCATCAGAGCAAGAGCAGCATGATAAATCGCGTAATAATAAATACTGATAACCCAATCATAAAAATTATCCCCTAGTACTTCTGGAATTTCATCTTTATGTTTTTCAATAATCCAATTAGCGAAAGTCAAATTGTGGTCTGTTCTCTTAATGTGGAGTCTTGATTCATCGGAAACTTTCTTGAGAATTTTCTTTTTGACATAACTATCTAACCAAAACTTACATTCTTTCTTGTCTTTTAACCAAAGTTTCCAATTAGGCTTCTTCATAAACTAATTGCCTCCACCATTCAATTCCGATTAAAATAATCTTGTCTTTCTTAAGTTTTTTGAAAAATTCTTTTGTTAAATTATGAAACGCTTCTTTGAATTCTTGATAATTGAGATAAACCGCATTTAATTGTGTGTTTGTTTTCATGCTGATTTTTTTTGCGGTGTTTTCTATTTTTTTAGAATCTTCAATTTTTTGAAAAACTAGCAAAATATCAATGTCCGAACTCTTAGTATACTCCCCTCTAGCATATGAACCAAAAATAACAGAAATTACAGGCTTCACTTCCAATTCTTTCAAAAAATCGTTTACAGCTAACCTTACTTTTGCTGGAAGTCTTTCAAATCTTGAATGTTCAACAGTGTTCAATAATAGAGTAAGTTCCTCTTTTGAGTAATCTAAGAAATAGTTTATCTGATTCCCCGACTTTTTCTGCTTAATTAGCTTGCTTATTTTTTTGAGACCGTAATCTATTGATGGCATTCCCAATTTTAACTGCTTAGAGAGTTCTCTCTTGTGAATCCCTGGATTAAGATAAATTTGTTCCAAAATCCTAATTTCTGTTTTGTCATACATTTTATATCAATTGTCATAGATAATATGTCAATATTATATTAAACTTTGCATTTTATTCCCGCCTAAAACGATATTAGTCTGCTATTCTCTACCTCCGAAAAAACTTTTCTGACGAAATTTTCCTACACTATGTATGGGAAAAGAAACTAACAGTATGTTAATTCACTATTTCCAATATCCAAGTTCTTTAAATAACCATTCTGCACTGCTTACTAAGTTCATTTTTTTAATTTCATCCATAGAAAAAAAACCGATCTCAGACAAATCATCACTAGCCTTAAAATTCAAATGTTTAGGTTTACCCAAATGAAAGAAAATTACTCGGTGATAGTCTTCAGGAAGGTAGATTACTTCTTTATGAGTCAGAAACTTGACAATCTCAATATCTAAATTGGTTTCTTCTTTGATTTCTCTAATAGCTGCTTCTTGGATAGTTTCTCCGTAATCAACGCCGCCGCCAGGAATAACCCACAATCCATGAGCATTTTTCTTGTTTCTTTTACCTAATAAAAACTTGCCTTGAGACTCAACTAAAACCGCACTAGTTATTCTGGGAGCCGTTTCTGCCATTATCCCACAAAACTAATTCTTTTACTTAATAACCTAGGAAGTGGTAAAGTATCATAAGGCCTGCCGGAAATTTCTTGTTGGATTTGTTTTACCAAGAAATCGAAAGTCATTGGACTTTCCTGTGTTTTTGATCGAACTCTAACTATCAAAGTTCCCTTAACTTCTTTGTCACCAACTACTAAAGTATATGGAACCCACTCTTGTTCGGAATCTCTAATCCTTTTACTAACGGTTTCAACTCGATCATCTACGTCAGCTCTAATATTTAGCTCATTAAACTTTTTGGCCAGATTTTCACTAAATTCCAAATGATGATTAACCGAGACTGGAATAATTCTTATTTGAGTTGGTGCCAGCCAAAGTGGCAACATAGCTGGTTGTCCAGTTCTCTCGGCCATGGCAGCCTTCTCTAATAAGGCATACATTACTCTCTCTACTGCGCCCGATGGTGAACAATGTAAAATTAAAGGATGTTGTTTAGATCCTTTTTCATTAATAAAATTGATATCATATCTTTCTCCGTTCTCTACATCAATTTGATCGGTAGAAAGAGCAGAACATTTGTCTAAGGCATCTACAAAATTCCATTCGTATTTCAAGCTGAAATAAAAGAAGCGTTTGTCCCACATCTCAATTAAAGCTGGCTTGCCCCAAATTTGGACCATTTTTTTAATAAAGTCCTGATTCTTCTCCCAGAATTCTTTTGTAACTCTGATAGCTAACTCTAAGTCATTTTTTAAATTAAATCCAATGCCTTCTTGAACTTCTCTGCATAATTGGAATCTTCTAATCATTTCACTTTTAGCCTGAACTTCATCTGCACAAAAGGCATGGCAGTCCGGCATGGTAAATGCCCTTAATCTTCTTAATCCGGTTAACTCACCGTGCTGTTCTACCCTAAAACTATATCTGGTTAATTCATATAGCCATACCGGCATTTGTTTATAGCTAACCTGAGCGTCATGCATTTCCAGCATTTGTCCGAAACAAGCTGCAAATCTTAGAAATACCTTTTTATTAGGTGTTTGAATAGTATACTGTCTGGCTGGAAACCGATGCAGGTAGCTCTTTAAAGAAGGATGTTCCAAATCATACATAATTGGAGATTCCATCTCCATTCCCCCATATTCTTTAACTTTTTGAGTAACCCATCTTTCAATCAAGCCTTTAATAAACCGGCCTTTTGGATAAAACCTTAAATTGCCGGGATCAGATCCAGGTTCATAATCAACTAGTTCTAATTTCCTCATATATTTTACATGAGGTGGTTCTTCTTTAGCCACTCTAGATTTGGCTAGCTCATAGGCTGCAAATTTTCTTAACCCCTCCTTGCCAGCAAAATTAAATCCATTAAATTCTTTATTTTCTTTATTATAGCTGATTTCACTAAGATTACCTTTAACGTCAAGAATATGCCAATAAGATTTCATAGTATCTTCGGCTTTTAAAGCTTCACTAACATCTTTTTCATTACTTGAAACTGATTTTTCATCGGCACTAAATTCCCTACTTAATTCTGAAAGCGGATGACCTTTACAAGCTACAGTAAATGCTTTATACCAACCGAAAGGTGATCTAAAGACCTCAAACTTACTGTTTAATTTTTCTTCGGCATCTTTGAGAATCTTTTCAGCAATTTTAGGGCTGGCTAAATCTGAGCTCAAATGAGCATAAGGATAAACTACTACTCGTTTGGCATCAACTTGCTGAGCAATACTTTTAATTTCCTGAATGTATTTTTCGACTACCGCTTCTGGATTTTTCTCATCTCGCTTTTCAACAGCTGTAAGAACTAGCAGACAATCATCAACACGATGTTTGCCTTCTTTGATGCCTTCTTCAGCTCCTTTGAAAGCTTTCTTTTTAGCTTCCCATTCCACATAATCAACGTGCATTACCAGTATTTTCATGCTTAATCACCTTATCTTAACTTATTTATATATTAATCGCCTTAACTATTCTATTGCATAGATTTCTCTATTCAGAACAAATTCATTAAAGAAATAAGCCCTGAACCACCAAACTAGGCAGTAGTGGTAGTACCAACAGTTGTAGTCTGATTGTTTATAATAGTTACAATTTTCTGTTGGTTAGGCTTCATAATTTTTACTAAAAGTAATTATTTTATTTAAATATTTTGTAATTTTTGAAACAATTGCTACCTCATCAAATATTATAAATACATCAACATATTGTTAAAATTTATGACAGGTCTGTTTAACAATAAGGGCTTTGAGAACCAGGAATATAGACCGTTAATTCCAAAATATTATACTCTTGAATATAAAAATTACATCAAAGAAGAGAGTCGTTTGTTAATAAATAAATTGAAAGGACCTTATCGGATTCTAGAGGCGGGTGTTGGCATTGGCAGGATGATACCGAAGATAGCACCAATTGTAAAAGAATTTTTTGGTGTTGATAATTCTGAATTTATGGTTAAAACTTCTAAAGAGGTTGGAAGTAAATTTACAAATGTCAAGATTGTTAAAGGTGATTTAGAACATTTAGCTGAACTATTTCCTTCTAAATTCTTTGACTTTAGTTTACTGTTATGGAATACATTAGGTAATGTAAAAGATGAAGTTGTTGTCTTAAAAGAACTATCTAAGATGACTAAAAAAAGTATTATCATTACTGTTCATCTCAAAGGAAAAATGGAAAATAGGAAGAGGTGGTATCAAAAAGTAGGAATCAATATTATTAAAATTGACCCTAAAAAAGAGATATTTTATTTTGATGGTAACATAAGATCTAAATCGTACAGTCTAGACTCGATTAAAAAACTTGCCAAAAAATCACATTTACATCTTAAAGATTCTAAAGTTATTGAAGATGTAGTGTTGTGGGTTGAACTGTCAAAATAAGTTTTAAATGGCTTACTAAGTGCATCTATTCTATTTTGATTCAAAATTTATTTATAAGATAACTACTTTTATGCTAATATGCATGCTATTATGAAAGAAAAGGGCTGGACTTTAGAGTTTATAGCTGATGGTTCGGATAGCTTTAAAGTTATGCTAGCCAATTTTGCTAAAGACGTCAACCAGGTTATTGGCGATTATACTGTTAGAATCCCATTTGGGATTACTAAGGCAATGGGCAGCTATCTCCAAGGTAAAGTAAAGTCTACGCTAGAAGATTATTTAACTAAAATAACTACTGGTGAAGGTCTTAGTGGTTGTGTTTTTCAAAAGTATGTAAAAACAGCTGTCCATCCAGGATTTGGCTCAATTAGAGCTGAAATTAGATTTGAAGAAAGTCGGCATGATGATGAAATAGAAGTAGAAGGAGTAGTTTTTAAAGATCATGGTGAAGAAACAACTGAAAGATCCAATATTTACTTTAGAGAAAAAGTGTTTAGGAGAAAAACCAGTTCATCGCCTCCTGAAACACCTCTTGAATTTAAAAGGACAGTTAGCGAATATACTAAAAGCATTAGAAATTTTATTGATGAAACCTATTTCTCAAGCTAGAAATATTTATATCTTATAATGTATTCTAAACTCATTGTTATGGTATACAAGAAGTTTACGCCTAGTCAGTTATCTAACGGACCATGGGATTTCTCCGATAGAGAACTGGGGATAGAGATAATCGGTGGAACAGTATCAATTACCTACTTTAGTCAGTCTAAACAGAAAGAAGTTACTGTTGAAAGTAATGATCGTCAAATATTACCTAAAAAATCACCCCATGATTTTAGGGGGCTGATTGCATCTCTTCACGACTTGCTGCCAGATAACAAAAAAGTTTATAATGGATATGTTAAAGCTTGGGGCAGTAAAGACTATGACATAATTGCTGAAGCCATAGGTAGAATTTATTATGCCGCTTTTCCTAATGCGGTAGGTAACACCGGTACAAGATTACCATCATTTAGCTTTACTCCAACAGATTTAGAAATAGACCAACACATTCCCAGAGGGGACCATACTCCACGTGATCCAACTCGCTATGAGATTGAGATGTATCCATTATTTTTAAGCCAAGAAGGAGATGACCCAGATGACACCTTGGAGTTAGTTGCTTTTGAAAGGAAATTATTACTTGCTACTACACTAGAAGGTAAGTTAACAGCAACAATCAGTTATAAATTAGGAGGTATAGATCAATTTAAATTTTCTATTGAATCTATTCCGAATGAAAGAAGAAGCCTAGAGGAGTGGTTGAAATACTATTTCGAAGATCAAGAAGAGGATTTAGCCCAAGGAATGATTCCAGACAACAATTAGACAAAAACTTCTTAAACAGAGAATCCTTTACCCTAGATATGGTTAAAAAAGAAACTATCATCGTATTTAGCGCCCATTCCGACGATTTTGTTATCGGAGCTGGCGGAACAATTTACAATTATACTAACGAAGGAAAAAAAGTTATAGTTGTAGTCTTCTCCTATGGAGAAAATTCTCACCCCTGGCTTAAAAAAAATATTATCCAAAAAATGCGGTCAGAAGAAACCTTAGAAGCTTGTAAACTATTAAATTGTGAAGTTATCTTCTTTGATTTAAAGGAATTCAATTTTAAAAAAGAATATGAAGAAAAAGGCACAGATAAGAAACTGTTAGATCTATTGGAAAAAGAAAAACCATCCAAAGTTTTCACCCATAGCAGCGAAGATCCGCATCCCGACCATAGTGCAGTAAATTTTATTACTATGAAATTATTTGAAAAGTTAAAACATCAGCCGGAATTATACATCTATTCAGTCTGGAATCCATTCTCATTTAAAACAACATTTCCGGCCTTATGCATCGATATCACTAAAAGCTTCCAAATTAAATTAAAAGCATTAAAAACATTTAGAAGCCAGAAAATACAGGTAGCTTACCCTTTTTTTTTATTGCTGTTTAGAGCTTTGCGGGAAGGAATTAGAATCGGAAAGAAATTTGGCGAAAAATTTTACAGAATAAAATAACTAAGATAATGATTAACCTGCCTAAATTATTATTAACAGCTGATACTTACTATCCAAAAGTAGATGGTACTTTAAAATTCATGGAAGAATTCATCAAGAGATCACAACAAACTTTTGAGATTACCCTCCTGGTTCCATTTTTAGGAAAAAAACAAGGTGAAAATGTTATTTATCTAGAACCTTCGAAAAGAATAAATTTATCCGGTTATCCTTTAATGAAACTATCATTAAGAAATTTTAATAAAATCAAGAAAACAGTAAAAGATTCTGATATTATTTTTGTGCAGGGTCCGGCTTTAATCAGTTATTTAAGCATCTATTATGGGTTTAAATATCAGAAGCGCACTGTTTTTTACACACATACTATTGCCTGGGAACTATTTGAACAATTTGCCCCGCCGCTGCTAAACAAGATAGCTTATAACATTGTAAAGCGCTTTTCAATCTTTTTCTACAACCACTGTAATGAGATTTTAGTACCTTATGAAGAGCTTAAATTAGAATTAAGGCGAAGCGGAGTTAGAACTAAAATAACAGTAGCCAAATTAGGTGTAGACATCGATATATTTAGTCCTGATGAAAATAAATCTTATTGGAAAAGTAAGATTGGATTGCCGGCAGACAAAAAAGTGATCGGCTATGTTGGAAGAATTTCTAGAGAAAAAAATATTAATGTATTATTCAACGCTTTCAAAAAACTTAAAGATAAAGATTTGCAGTTACTATTAGTAGGAGACGGGCCGGAAGAACAGAAAAAAAGCTTCAAGACTATTAATAATTGCAAGATTACTGGTTTTGTAGATAATGTTCAAGATTATCTTAAAGCCATGGATATTTTTGTAATGCCCAGTTTAACCGAAACAACTTCATTAGTAACATTAGAAGCTATGGCCACTGGACTTCCAGTAATTACTTCTAAAATTGGATTTATTAAAACTTACATTAACAAAGGTAAAAATGGTTTGTTCTTTCCTAAAAATAGTGCTAGAATATTAGCGGCAAAAATTATCAAACTCCTTGAAGATCAAGAGCAGCAGGGCCGGCTAGGAAGAAACGCCAGAAAGACAGTAGCGTACATCTTCTCCTGGGAAAGATCCATCAACAGAATAAAAAAATTGCTTCTAGCTGGCTATTATCATCATAAGTAGTCTGCAACCTATATAGAGTATAAGCATAAACTTTAAAAATACATTTAAGCCTGCCAGCTTACATGGACGATTACGGTGGAGAGGAAGAGGATAAAATGGTGATAGAGCAGGACGGATTATCTTCTTCTGAAGAAGGTTTCATGCAGGGTTATATGGATGAAGAAGAAATATCAGAATGCGCTGAATGCGGAGTTGCCATCACTGAAGAAAAAAGCGTGATTACTAGATGTTTTGAAGAGGAAGAGTATACCTTTTGTTCCGAAAACTGTGCTAGTGATTTTAAAGACAGCATCTAGGCAGTTAAAATCAAAAATAAAATGAAAATCCTAAAATTGGCTATCCTACCGTTCGCTTCGCTCACTCCACAGCAGAGCTGTGGGGTATTACGCCAATTTTTAAAACGGATTTTCAATCATTACTTCCTGGTCGCTGTAAACAGCGGGTATTAAACCCAGGAAGTAAATAAATTATCACTATAATCTTCTTACATTTTTGTTAGTATAATAGTAGTTTAAATAATCTTCAATTATTACTACTCATATTTGCCATTAAATGGAAACCATAGAGATTATTGTTGACAAATTTCCTAACGCAAACTATATAAATAAACCCCAACTTTAAGCTTCAAATAAGTTAAATTAGTCTAAACATGGCAACACAAACTGTAGAAACATTAATTCAAGGCGGTAAAGCCAGCGCCGCTCCACCGTTAGGTCCAGCTTTAGGTCCAACTGGAGTAAATATTGGCCAAGTTGTTGCCGAAATTAATAAAAAAACAGCTGATCTAGCTGGAATGCAAGTTCCAGTTAAAGTAACAATAAATACAGAATCTAAAACATTTACAATTGAAATTGGTACTCCACCAGCTGCTGCCTTAATTAAAAAAGAAGCAGGAGTACAGAAAGGCGCCAGCAACCCATTAGAAGAGAAAGTTGCGGACATTGTAATCGAACAAGTTATAAAAATTGCCAAAACTAAAGAAGACTCGCTGTTAGGCAAAGATCTTAAAGCCAAAGTAAGAGAAGTAGTTGGAACCTGCCAGTCTATGGGGATTCTAGTTGAAGGTAAACCGGCTCAAGAAACTCTTAAGGATATTGCTGCTGGCAAATTCGATGAAGAAATCAGAACAGGAAAAACTGAGCTAAGTGAAGATGAAAAGAATCGGCTAGCAGAAGAGAAAAGGAGACTTCAAGAAGAATTGGAGAAGAAGCGTGCAGAATTTGAAGCTAAAGCTAAAAGTATTATCGCTGCAAGTGAAGGTAAAGAGAAAAAAGTTATTAGGAAAGCTTTGTCTGAAGCAGGAATCCCTCAGAAGATTATTGATGAACTGGCTCCAGTTGAAAAAGAAGCTGCTGCTTAAAATTATTTTATTCTTTGAGATTTATTAGTTATTGTAAATCAAATGTAGATATATATAGTAAACTGCGCAGGATAGAGAACATCAATCAGTGCAGTTTAGTTATTAGCAGCAAGAAACAAGCAAAAAAACAACAATAATTATATTTTTATCCGTTCCATTCGGTCACTTTTTCCGCAATAAGGGCAAGATAGCCTAGAAGTAACTCCTGATTTTGGCTCACTGATAGTAAAACTATAATTGCATCGTACACAGGACACTTGCGGCCGGTTCAAAATATGCTTGTTGTCTGTATTAGGAAGAATCTTAGTTGCAGTTGGAGGCTGAATTTTAGTGGGAGACTGAATCTTAATAGCTTCACGCGGCTGATAAATATTACGAACAACTTTACGTTCTACCGATGTATTGATATTCTTATTTTTTAAAACATCACAACACTCACCGCAAAGAAGTAAATTCCGGTTCTCACCTTGTGGATATAATCGTACATTAGCTAATGGAACTTGCGATTTACACCGTTCACAAGTTCTTGTCTTTCTAATATCTATCTTAACCTTTTCAGATTTAACCTTCTCATCTATTTTAGCTGTTATTAAAACCATTTTATATCACCTTTATGAGTAGAACTGGTATTTAAACCAATAGAAATATTTTAAAACCATCAATCTACCATTAACTTAATGAATGTTCACCTCAAATCATGGCATGATAACAAACTTCAATATAAATATTTCTCTGGTCCAATATCTAATATAGCAAATGTGTTAAATATTAGTAATTGTGGCCGATTGTTCGAAAACTAATGTCTTTTCCTATATCTCACAATGACTATAGAGAACTTTGAAAAAAAGGGATTTTACTAATTTTTCTTTTTGTATAGTAAACTGCGCAGGATAGAGAACATCAATCAGTACAGTTTACTTATTAGATAACTGCGTAATTATGTGCTGTATCTCACACAGTTATCTATATATGAGCAAAATCCAGACTATTTCATAGTCTCTTAGATAATTTTGTGAATAAAAAACTAATTATTCAAAATTCTCTATATCTTACTTTATCTTTTAGCTAACCGGTCTAATTCCTCAATCTCAGCTCTCTTAATTTCTAGAATAGCTTCTGACAATTTTTCAACAGCTTCGCCCACTCTCTTAGTTTTACCTAATTGTTTAACCAGCAGGCTGATAACTACCAATGATTCAATCAATAGAATTAAAATAATAATCCCCATAGCAAAAACTACTTCTACTAAAGGCACATCAATACCAAAGACTAACATAGACTAACTAGAAGTTTGTAACTTATAAATTTAACTTAAAGTAATCTCAAACTCATCTTCTGAGATAACTTTTCCTTTAAGGTAAACTTTCATTCTAACTAAATATTCACCTGAATATAAATTTGAATCATAACGCATTTGTTGAGCAAACAGGAAATTTTTGCCTGGATCTATTTCATAAGGACCAAACAATTCGCTGAATACTACTTCTGGATCATACAGCCACCTTACAAATTTCTGCAAGCCCTTACTTAGTTTCTTATTTAGAGTTACTTCCAGCAAATAAAGATCCTTACCGTTAGGTCGTGATTCTTCATTAATTATTAAAAAATAGATATCAAAAATATCCCCAGGTAATTCTGAATCTACTGCTGTTCCTGTGATTAATTTTTGATCAAATTTAAGTTGTTTAACTAAAATTTCACGCCCAACTTCAGTAAAGGCTACCGTAACTATTTTAGGATCAGCACTTAGCCCTCTTCTGATTAATAGTTCTTTTTCAACTTTTTCTCCAGGTCCAATAACTATCTCTTCATTATTTAATAACTGTGATCTCAATAAGTTGGCGCAAACATAAGCTCCAGAATAAACTATACCGCTCATACTATTAGCAATATAAAATCCATCACTCACCTTTCTTAGTAGGATACCATCTTGATTAAAGATCTCAGAATACTTCTCCTTATAGATCGGCTGAACATTCTCCTGTTCTAGAAGTTTAAGAGTCTCTATATTATTGTCTATATCACTGCCGCAGGTGCTGTATTGAGGATTATCAGCTAACAAGGTTCTGATATTCAACTCATTTTCTAAAGGCTCTTCTAACTTTTTTATTTCCGGTTTCAGCCTCAAAGTTCTGCTAGTCGGATTCGAGATAGTTACTGTAGCTTTAACTGTTGAAAGTTCTGAAGGAGCCACAGCAACTACTGGTTCAATTACAGGTAAAACTTCGATTGTAGGCTCTGAACTTAGTTGGCTAGGAGGTTCTACACTGGGAGGAGCTGGAGCCGGAGCTGGCTGCGATTCTCCAGAATCACTGCTGCCGCTTTCTTCTGCAGGCGGTTCACTCACTGCCGGAGTAGAATCCGCAGCATAACTGCTAAAGTAGCTTACATTAAATTTAATAATACTACCAGCATTGCTTAAAATACTGCAAACCGGGGCAGTACAGACTTGATTTTGGCTTCTAACACTGTTTGAATCATTAGTAAAACTGCTAATAGTTTCAATTCTATCAACAGTTATAGATAAATTTTTTAAAGTAATATTGGCTGACGAATTTATTCTTAAAGGAAAGAAAGCCGAGGTATTTAAAGCAGCGATATTATCACCAATGAATAAATTTCTATTCAAACCTAAACCCAGACTATTAGTTACATTAATAGTCAGATTGCTAACAAAACCTAGAGACCTATTATTAACCCAATGAATCTCTCCAAAGGTATTGTTATAAATTAAAGAGTTATTTATTTCAAAAGGAGTATTATCCTTGATAACAAAATCAATTGATGGCGTTATCGTAATGTTATTGTTAACAAAAGTGTTATTGCTGTTATGATATTCATTTAAGAAAAGGCCATAATTATCGCCCTGGCTTCCCCGCGCCGTAATCTTATTACTGTCAATAAAACTATGATTCGAGCCGTTTAATACATAAATGCCATAATTATTGCTGGTTCCATTAGTTACAATAGTATTGCCGTAGATTTGCTGAAAGAATGAACTGCGAATTTCTATGCCATTATTATGGGTAATTGTTCCATTGGTATAAATAGAATTGTTTTTAATACTATTTTTATTAGAGCTGGCAAAAATAACACCGTTGCTGCCGGCAGTTCCCCAAGTATAAATGGTATTTTCAAAAGCTGAGTTATTGGCGCTGATATCCCCCACAGCTAAACCATAATTACTATCAGAGCTTCCTCTGGTGGAAATGGTGTTATTTATTATAAGGCTATGATTCGACCCTGATGTTAAGTAAATGCCATAATTATGCCTGGTTCCATTAGTTACGATAGTATTGCCGTAGATTTGTTCAGAAAGAGAAGTAAAAATATACATCCCATAATTAGTTGCGATGGTTCCATTGGTATATATAGAATTATTTTCAATGATATTCTTATCGGAATTTAAATTAACGCCAACACCATAATTACTCTCTGTTCCCCAAGTATAGACTGTATTCTTAGAAACAGAGTTATTAGAACTTAGATTAAAGATATAAATACCATAATTGCTGTCAGAATCTCCGCGAGTGGAAATAGTGTTATTTCTCACAGTGCTATGGTTTTGAGATCTTAAGTAAATTCCATAATTACTGCTGGTACCATTAGTTACAATAGTATTGCCGGAGATTTGATCAGAGAGAGAAGTATGAATATATATGCCATGATTCTCCGAAAGAGTTCCATTGGTATAGATAGAATTATTTTCAATGATATTCCGATCAGAACTGGAATTAGCAATGATACCATAGTTAGCACCAGTTCCCCAAGTATAGATGGTATTTTCAGAAACAGAATTATTAGAACTTAGACTGAAAACATCAATACCGTGATTGTTGTCAGAATCTCCACGAGTGGAAATAGTGTTATTTCTCACAGTGCTATGATTTGATCCGGATCTCAAGTAAATACCATAATTACTGCTGGTTCCATTAGTATAAATAGTATTGCCATAAATTTGCTCAGAAAGAGAAGTAAGAATATATATGCCATGATTATTTATGGAGGTTCCATTAGTATAAATTGAATTATTTTCAATAATGTTCCGATCGGAATTTGAATCAGCATGAAAACCATAATTATCAGTAGTTCCCCAAGTATAGATAGTATTTTCAGAAACTGAATTATTAGTGCTTAGACTAGAAAAGAAAATACCATAATTAGTAGGAGAATCACCACGAGTGGAAATAGTGTTATTTCTTATTGTACTATGATTTGATCCAGAGAATAAGTAAATGCCAAAATTACTGCCGGTGCCGTTAGTTACGATAGTATTGCCGTAAATTTGTTCTGAAAGAGAAGTAAGAATATATATGCCATAATTGTTGCTGGTTCCATTGGTATAAATAGAATTATTTTCAATAATGTTACGGCCAGAATTGGAATCAGCAGTAATACCATAATTATCATTCCCCCCCCCAGTATAGATTGTATTCCCAGAAAAAGAATTATTGGTGCTGACTTCACGGATATAAACACCGAAAGTATTACTAAGGTGGCCTTGCACGGAAATGGTGTTATTTCTTACAGTGCTATGATTTGAACCAGAGAATAAGTAAATGCCATAATTATTACCGGTTCCATTAGTTACAATAGTATTGCCAACTGCATTTAAAGCAAAAGACGAGGCTACATAAATACCAAAATTAGAAGTACTTGTTCCGTTGGTATAAATGGTATTATTTTCAATTCTAGTTTGATTCGAATATTCTGTTACAGCAATACCATGATTAAAAGTAATTCCACCAGTGACAATAGTGTTATTAATAATAATCGTGCCGTTTGCACCAGCCGATACATTAATAGCCACATTGTTATCTGTAAGTCCACTGGCCCCTTTTTTTATAACACAATCTCTTATAGTAACATCATTATAATTTCCTGTGTTATTAATACCATAACCTTGTCCTCCAGTTCCATAAGTTATTTGGTAGCCATCACAATCTAAAGTGATACCAGAAGCTCCAACAGTAAAACATGTTCCTGTAGAAGAGACAGCATTAGTTAATGTTTTATCTGCAGTTAACGTGCTGCAGGTATCATCAAGAATTAGCACGGAGTTAGATCTTACTCGCGCACCATCATCACTGCCATCGTTGGGTGTAACGTCCACTGTCCAGTTTTGGCCGGAAGTGGTTTCAGTATGAGATATTAAATCAGTGCGGTTGTTGTATAAAGCCTTGATTTGTTCTGTTGATAAGGAACGATTGAAAATCATTAAGTCATCAATTCTACCCTCCCATTCTTCAAAGGTGTCAGCTCTGCCAATAAAAGGACCTACTCCATCGGTATCAGCTAAAATAGTACCTACTGTTACCTCTGAACCATTAAATACGCCATTGAGAAATAGTTCACACCAAGTGCCATTCCATCTGGCAGCAATATGGTTCCAGGCATTGGCTGACATAGTACCATTAGAAGAGAGAGCACAATCCTGCGCACCCAGATCAGTTTCAAAATATAAAGCTGGACCCTGTGCATCTTGGTTGAAAGCAAGCCAAGGCGTTCTTTGGCCTGTGCTTCCTCTAGTAAAAATCCCTCCTGAATTACTGAAAGGGCCATCAGCTTCTTTGTAAACCCAAACCACAATCGTAAAAGCTGAAATACCAGATAGCTGGGGGATATCGCTGGGTATATCGATGTAATCATTAATTCCATCAAATATGTATGTGCCTTTACCATCATAACCGCCAGTTCCACTCCAAGTAGCGTTACTTGCTTCATCAGCAATTCTGCCGCTTTGGTTATAACCACTATAATCATAAGCATTATTAGTATTAGTTCCATTTACTCTCTCAAATGGCATGTTGAACAAAGTAATCGATCTACCATTATCTGGATAACTGGAATCATTTACCAGCCAGTTAAAAATATGTTTAATGGAATCACTGTCAGCGTCTGAAGAAGTTACATTGGCAGTTAAATTGACATAAGTATCATTAGTAGCCATATTAGTAGTGTTGACTATTAAAGAAGATATCACTGGCAGAGCCAAAATGTTAAATTCTGGTTGAAGAGATGCTGTTCCATTCTGATAACTCTGGTTAAAGCTCTCATTGGTAGATTCATCAGCCGGCAATAATATTTCCGGGAAATCTTCTATTTCTTCGCCAGTACCATTAATTATCGCCTCATTATCAGGTAAAGTCAGATTAACCGAAGGCAATGGAACTGTTTGATTAGCAACAACATTATCCTCAGTTGAAGAATTATTATCAACTATCGGCAGTACTTCAAATGAACTTTCAACTTCTTCAATTGATCCATTTAAACCAATACCTAAACTAAGAGATTCATTAAATGTCTTTACAATATCATCAGAATTATTTTCGATTTGCAAACCAACTGCCGCGCCGGTTAGTGAACTTTCAAAAGAAACATATAACATCATTGCCGGTAAGAACAAAATCAAAGCTACCACTACTAAAACTACTAAAACCTCCCTTTTACGACTATCCATAGTCATTTCAAATTAAAGCAAATTCGTTTATAAAGATTGGTATTTCTAACTTAAAAAATGACGAAGGAAAATGTATATTAATATAGAGAATTTTGAATAATTAGTTTTTATTCACAAAATTCTCTAAGAGACTGTGAAATAGTCTGGATTTTGCTCATATACGAGAAGAAAAATTAGTAAAATCCTTTTTTTTCAAAGTTCTCTATAGTAAACGATACCATTATTTATCCAAAATGTTTGTTGCTATATCTGTAATAGAAAAACAAATTGGATTAAAACTTTTGTCTATTACCATAGTGCTAAAATAAGCCTTATTTTTGTCCGCAACAATTATTACAAAAATATCAAAGGCACAGGACACACTCATTATTCACCTTGGAGGAGTAATTTTAAAAAGTTTTATAAACTGATTATTAAGACAGAATAATTATGAGAGTACATCAACCAACACCATCTGAATTATCCTCTTTTTGTTATGGAATGTATAGTATGTATGAATTTGGTAGAGAACTAAATCCTAATGTAGCAGTATTTCCACTAAGAGGCGCACATCCCTTTAGTGTGGCTTACCAAAGGATAGCAGGAATGAATAATGAGCGTACACCCGATTTTTTATTATTGCCTCTTGGTACTTTTACAAATTTGGAAACTAACACTGAAAGGGGATTAACTACACCGGAAAAAACAGAAGTTGTTAAACAAAGTTTACAGGATTATTTTGCGACTCACCCGGAAGCAAGACGAATTCTCCTAGTTGATGAAGTTATGAACGGAGGAACAATATTACAACACTATCATCTTATAAATAGATTTTTGCGAGAGAATGTGCCAGATGCTGAATTAAGAGCCTGTGCCATAGAACATGGTCAACATGAACCTAGAGGAAAGTACAAGAATCAATCAGTAAGACATGGTTTTCATACAATCAGAGTCGATTCATTATTTGTGATGGACAGAGAACAATATCTACCCAAAGTTACAAGGAATGGTGTTTTTGCTGTTGAAATACAAGATGAAAAACTGGAAGGCATATTAGAACAGTTAGAAAAAACTCATGATTCCCGAGCCCAATTAAAAAAATAGCCACAATTCAGTAACATCTATATTACAGTCTCTAAAAATGTTTTTATAGTACTAAAACTATTAAAAAAAGAGGGATTGGATGGAAAGTAAACAGTTTAGCTTTCAGGACTACTATTTAATTTCTGTAGATGAAGTTATTAAAAAATTTAGAACATCAGATAAAGGCTTGAGTTCACATGAAGCTGAATTAAGGCTGCATCAACATGGGTTTAACGAGCTGATTGAAAAAAAAGAAGTCCATCCATTTAAAGTTTTACTAAGGCAATTCGTCAGCCCGTTAGTTTGGATACTAATTGCAGCCATAACCATCTCTTTCTTCCTTAAAGAGTATACTAATTCTATTGTTATTGCAGTAATAATTATCCTTAATATGATTTTAGGATTTACCCAGGAATTCAAAGCAGAAAGGGCCATAGCCGCTTTAAAAAAGTTATCTTCACCTAAAGCCAAGGTAATCAGAGACGGCAGAGAAATAATTATTGAAAGCAGGGTTTTAGTGCCTGGCGACGTTCTATTAGTGGAAAATGGAGATAGGGTAACTGCTGATGCCAGAATCATTGAAGCTCATGAATTGCAGACACAAGAAGCTTCATTAACAGGAGAATCACATCCAGTTGAAAAATTAGCAAAAATAATAGCTGAAAAAACTTCTTTAGCTGATAGAAAAAATATGCTGTACTCATCAACAATTATTGTCAAAGGCCGCGGAAAAGCAGTAGTAACAGGCACAGGCATGAAAACTCAAGTTGGGAAAATAGCTAAATTGATCCAAGAGTCAAAATCTGAGCCAACTCCCTTGCAAAATCAGTTAAATGGTCTGGGAAAATATCTAACGATTGCAGTAGTCATTATCGCCATGATTACTTTTTTAGCTGGCATTCTAACTGGAAAAGAAATTTCTTTAATGCTCCTGACAGCCATAGCCTTGGCAGTTGCTGCAATTCCGGAAGGTTTGCCGGCTATAATAACTATTTCTCTAGCTTTAGGGATACAAAAAATGGCTAAGCGTAATGCTTTAGTTAGAAAACTGCCCTCAGTTGAAACATTAGGCAGCGTCACTGTAATCTGTACTGATAAAACCGGAACACTAACTCATAACGAAATGACGGTAACCAAATTATGGTTTAACCAGAAGACCTATGAAATTACCGGATCAGGTTACAGTCCGACAGGGGAATTTAAAGTGAACAATCAGGTTATTGATCCAATAGAACTTCTACCCCTTCTTAAAGCCGGGTTGCTCTGTAACAATTCTAAAGTTGCAGATGGAAAGAGAAGAAAAATAATTGGTGATCCAACTGAGGGGGCTCTATTAGTTTCGGCAGAAAAGGCTGGACTAAAAATAGATAACATTGAAGCCTCTGAACCAAGAAGTGATGAAATTACTTTCTCATCTGAAAGAAAATTAATGACTACTATCCACCAGCAGGGTAACAAAAAATTATCCTATTCTAAAGGGGCTCCGGAAATAATTTTAGAACGTTGTAATAGAATTTTAATTAACGGTAAAATTCAGAGGATGGACAGAAGCCACTTTAAAGAGATCTTACTGCATAATGAAAATTTCACCCGACAATCGCTGAGAGTTTTAGGTTTTGCTTACAATGAGAATTTTAAGGAAGCAGAAACAGAAATGATTTTCTTAGGTTTGCAAGCTATGATTGATCCGCCTCGCGAGGAGGTTAAGAAAGCTATAGCTACCTGCAAACAAGCTGGCATTAGAGTTATTATGATCACTGGTGATCAAATTGGCACAGCTAGAGCCATTGCTCAGAAGTTAGGAATTACAGGTGAATCCATCACCGGAAAAGAGTTGGAAGAAATTAACTTAAACGAAAAAATTAGTGAGATAAACATTTTCGCCAGAGTTGAACCAGGCCAAAAGCTGGATATTGTTAGAGCTCTAAAAAAGCAGGGGGAAACTGTGGCTATGACGGGTGATGGAATTAATGACGCACCAGCTTTAAAGAAGGCAGACATCGGCATTTCCATGGGCATTACAGGAACTGATGTAGCTAAGGAAGCTTCCGAAATCATTCTTACAGATGATAACTTTACTTCCATTGTTAATGCCATAGAAGAAGGCAGGAGTATTTTTGACAATATCAAAAAATTCATAAATTATTTGCTTTCGAGTAACCTAGCTGAAATCATAGTTGTTTTTTTAGGCATGGTAATTCTTTCTCCAATTTTCGGCACGGGAATACCTTTAACTGCCATCCATATTCTTTGGATTAACCTGATTACTGATGGTTTACCTGCTGTAGCACTTAGTCTTGATCCTGCACGTAAAGACATAATGGACTGTAAACCAAGAAACCCTAAAGAAAACATACTTTCAAAACAGTTAACTAAAAACATTATTACCTTAGGTTCTGTCATTGGCTTAATTACTTTACTGCTCTTTTGGCTTTATCGCGGATCACCTCTAGTCAAAGCTCAGACTATTGTTTTTACTTCTTTAGTAGTATTTGAAATAGCCCGACTACAGATGATTAGAATGGAATACAAATTATCTATCTTTTCAAATAAATACTTAATAGGAGCAGTATTTATTTCAATAGGATTGCAGTTATTAGTTATTTACACTCCGTTGAATAAAATTTTTAATGTTACACCTCTGGAATTATTAGATTGGTTCTGGATTATCCTGGCTGCAATTCTAATTATAATCATTAACGCTACAATTTATAAACTTCAAAAAATTAAGAAATAAGATGGTGGTAGTACTCGCAGTAATACTTCTAATTTCACTAGGCTTAATCTGGAAGGGATCTGATTGGTTAACAGATTCATTAATCCCAGTTGCACATAAGATAGGAACAAGCTATATTGCAGTAACCACTTTGCTGGCCTCATTCATCTTAAGTATCCCGGAGGTAATTACTTCAGTCTACTCATCATTATTAGGACACGCAACTATTGGTATTGGAGTATTAATCGGTTCAGTAATGGCTAATATTGGATTAACAGTTGGACTAAGCGCCAGTTTCAAACCACTGACCGTAGAAAAGTCTGTGGCTATCAGAGATGGAGTTTATTTAGTAGTAGCCGCGATCATTGTACTTCTTCTTGGAGCTGATTTACATTACACTAGAATTGACGGATTAATTTTATTAGCCTTGTTTGTACCTCATTTATTTCAGGTTTGGTATTTTGAGAAGCAAAGAAAAAACAAGAAAGAGAAATTTGAGAAAATTAAAAAGAACCTATCTTTAACTAAAGAACTTCCATATTTAAAGATTAAAACTTCTTCATTAACTTTCCTTTTAGGAGCCGCTACATTGATTTGTGGGTCTTATTTGTTTTCATACGCTTTAATTGGATTAAACAATAAATTAAGTTTTCCAGAATTACTTGTAGGTCTAACTATAGGCGCACTGGGTCCTTCGCTTCCTAATATCGCAGCAGCAATACAAGGAACCAGAAAAGGCTACAAAGACGCTGCCATCACTGAAACCTTCGGCTCAAATATCTTCACTCTGCTGATCACTTTCGGAGTGATCATATTATTAAATCCCCTCAGGATAGAAGCTAAGATTTTTTATTTCGATTTAATTTGGATGATAGTTATTAATTTATTAATGGTCTTATTTATCTTTAAAGGCTATCACTACCGTGAAGAATCTTTAACCCGGTATGAAGGAGCGATTTTAGTTGTTTTTTATTTAATATTGTTAATTGTTAACATTGTTGGATTCTAGTTTTACTAATTTTAATCCTCTATCTAAACTTATTGGAGAAGGTATTAGAACTTCTGGACAGATAAAATCCTCACTATAGTTGGCAATAGGCAAGGTAGATTTATGCCAGGCTTCCATTAATTCAGGTCTAGGGTAGCGTACTATTTCAAACAAGCAGCAAAGTATATTGCTATGCTTGTTTAACTGTGCGTACCTCTATGAAGATATTGGTATAAGGTAAGCTTTATTATGCAAGAATTGGAGACTGAAAATAGTATGGCTAAATGTTAATTCTATGAATAATCTCTCCGCTATAAGGGTTTAATACTTCAATTGCTCTGATTGATCGGAGAGGAACGCCACCAAAAACAACATAGTTATGGTCAGATTCCTCTGTTGTTAAACCCATTGAATCGTGAAAGATTCTTCTAGATTTTATTAATTCAGTAACATTGATTTCAAATCTTATCGGAGAATTGTCATTACTGTTTGGCCAGCCATCGTCTGGATAAAATGCACCATATAAAATATCAGTTTGTTTATCCTTCAAAAATGTAAATCCTTCTTCATCTGGATTTCCAACAACTCCATTTTTTCTCATTAAATCATCTAACCTACCAAAATATTTTCCTCCAATTCTAGGTTTAAGCGATGTCAGGTGATATAAAACATCAACATCTGGAGTAACAAAACTAACTCTTGCATCCATAGACTGAGATTCCAAAGTATAATCAAACATAGGTTTATAACTTTCAAATCTTTTAATATCCAGTAAGGGAACATCTAACAAAGTCATATTTAACCGTCTAAGTCTTTTCAGTTCAGAATCCTCCCACTTCAATTTTGACCTATAACAAGCTTCAGAAATATCGCCTTCTCTCTGTAGATATTCTTTCCAAGTATAACTATCCCTAACGATTTTTCTCGGTTCTATTCTAAATCCATCTAAGATTACTCTTCTCAAGGAACCAATAGTTTCACTTAAATTATCCATAATCAATGTAAAGTAAGCTAATTTAAATATTTAACTACTAGTAAATGACTATTTTTTGACAGGAGGTACACCCTTGAGCTACAACATCCCGCCACCATTACAGCATAAAGAGAAGATAATCTTTGGATTAACTTTCTCACAGCTAGCCTATGCTCTGCCCGCTTCATTAACTATTTTTGCCTTGATCCTTAAAACACCGCTACCTATATCCATCTCAGGCTCGATTTCTGTTTTCATAGCTTCGACTGCTTCGTTTTTCATGTTCTTTGATGGCAAAATAAGATTAAACATTGGTATAATTACTTAAAAAATCCAAAAATTAAAGTCAGGGATAAAATTTTCAAGCAGATTGTAGATATTAAAAATAATTGTAAAGTCTCATCTATCTTTACCCGACATAACTAGCTTTTTCATCCTTTATTTCTTTAGCCCGGGCTTTGCTAAAATAACCTTCTAATTGCTGATAAGTTTCTTCAATCTCTTCATCTACTGAAGGTTTAACTATTTCTAAAGCTGCTTCGAAATGTTTCATTGCTACTTCCTTAGAATTAATATCCTCACGCAGAACAATCATCGCTGCTTCTCGACAGACTCCTTCAATGTCTGCGCCAACATAGCCTTCAGTTCTTTCAGCTAAATCGTCAATATTAACATCACGAGCTATTGGCATTTTTTTAACATAAATTTCAAAGATTCTCTTTCTGCCGTCTTCATCTGGAACTTGTACCAATATAACACGATCAAATCTGCCCTGCCTTAGTAAGGCCGGATCAATAATATCAGGCCTATTAGTAGCAGCAATAATTACCACATCGTTCAAACTCTCTAAACCATCCATCTCTGACAACATCTGGTTAACTACTCTTTCATTAACTTTAGAATCGCTGCCTGATGAACGCCTCGGAACTAAAGCATCAATTTCATCAAAGAACAAAATTGTTGGCGCTGTTTGTCGAGCTTTTCTAAAAATTTCTCTGACTGCCTTTTCAGATTCACCAACCCATTTACTTAATAGTGATGGGCCATTCACTAAAATAAAATTAGCTTCACTTTCTTTGGCTACAGCTTTAGCCAATAGCGTTTTACCTGTTCCAGGCGGGCCATAAAGTAAAATTCCTCTCGGCGGCCTAATTCCCATCCTTTTGAAAACTTCCGGCTGTTTTAAAGGCCATTCCACTGCTTCCTGCAATTTTTCTTTAACCGACTGCAAGCCGCCGACATCATTCCAATTCACTTCTGGTGTTTCTACTAAAACTTCCCGCATAGCGCTAGGCCTTACTACTTTAAGAGACTCCACAAAATCTTGCTGTGTGACCATTATTTTTTCTAAGATCTCTTTAGGAATGGCTTGACCCTCCTCGCTTCCTTCAACTTTTAATTCCGGCAAGATCCTTCTTAAGACTATCATAGCTGCTTCTTTAGCTAAAGAATTTAAGTCAGCTCCTACAAATCCATGTGTTACTCTAGCCATTTCTTCTAAATCTACATCCTTAAATAAAGGCATATTCCTGGTATGTATCTTTAAAATATCTAACCTTCCCTGTCGATCAGGCACGCCTATTTCAATTTCACGATCAAATCGGCCAGGCCGCCTTAAAGCCGGATCTAATTGATTTGGAATATTAGTAGCGGCAATTACAATTACTTTTCCACGACTTTTTAAGCCGTCCATTAGTCCCAATAGTTGGGCTACTACTCGTTTTTCCACATCACCGCGAGTTTCTTCTCTTTTTGTAGCAATTGCATCAATTTCATCAAAGAAAATAATCGAGGGAGCATTTTGTTCCGCCTCTTCAAATTTTTTCCTTAAGTTAGCTTCACTTTCGCCGTAAAATTTACTTATCACCTCCGGCCCATTAATCAGAATAAAATGAGAATTAGTTTCTGAGGCCACCGCCTTAGCCAACAAGGTTTTACCGGTTCCAGGCGGTCCATGCAGCAACACCCCTTTTGGAGCTTCTATTCCTAATTTATCAAAAATCTCAGGATGTTTCAACGGCAATTCTACCATCTCTCTAACTTTCTTAATTTCATCGCCTAAACCGCCGATATCTTCGTAGTTAATTCCTAAACTAATACCTTCTTCTTCCTTGATATCCACAGCTTGCGGATTAAATTCTAGTTCGGTTTCCTGTGTTATCACACAAATTTCCTTTTTTGGCTGCGTCTCAACGATAATAAATTTGATATCACCAAAGCCGAAGTGACCAGAAAATTGTTCATCCATTAAAGAGAAAATGTTATCTATTTCAGTACCCCTGAATTCAGCTCTGCGCCTACCAGGTCTTCCTAAAGAAACTAGATCACCTTTCATTACAGCTTTTCCCAGCAGGCCTTGTCGAAGCAAGTGTGGTGAAGCTTTGACTACCACTCCTTTATGAGCTGGAGCAATTAAAACTTTTTTAGCCGGCTTAACGTTAGCTTTGGAAATTTCTACTATCTCCCCGATCGAAGTTCTGGCATTTCTCCTGATATTCCCATCCATTCTAATAATATTAAGCCCAATATCACCCGGATAAGCCCTGTCAACTATTGCTGCAGTTAGACGCTCTCCTTTAATTTGCACTACATCACCAGAATTAACTTCAATCTGCTTCATGAAATTAGAATCTATTTTAACAATGCCTTTATTGACATCATCCTGTACAGCTTCCATTACTTTTAATTTGATTGGCTCCATGATTTCTCGTGTTTAAATGCGGAATATTCCACCAGCCTATGGAAGGGTAATCCACCAGTCCTATTTTGACATTTACCATTGTTCACACTATATAAAGATTATGGTTAAGAAATTTACTTAAAAAGATAAAACAATAAGATAGTGATAACTTTCTTAGAATTTACTTTTTACCGGCTTTAGCTGTAGCTTCCTCAGATGCCTGCCGATTAATTTTTGGCAAAGGCAAGGGGCTAGGTAAGTTGACATCCTCACTGATTTTAATAGCTTGGATATGTCCCTTATGTAAAGCAGCATTAACAATTTGCTCCATCACATCAAAAGGAATTTGTTTGCCTTTATCCCAAGTAGACTTTAACTCTGAAACTTTTTTTTCTTCATCCACATACATCACTTGCCCTTCCACTTCAGCTTTGCCTAAACCTGGCTCATAATTACAGTTAAATAAGAAATTAAACCTTAAGCCTTTTTTACCATCAACAGAAAAATCCATATCCTGTACATCAGTAATTGAAACATTATTATTGATCTTAATTTGACCACCTTTAGAATCTAAATTTCTGCTGGCGCTGATTTTATGTAAATTTATTTTAACAATACCCATATTAGACCACCTTTTATAATATTACTAAGTTTATCCCAACTATTCCTTATAAACTTTACGTATCTCTAGAAGAGGTGTTAAAAATAAATAACTGTATAATTCCGTAATCAGTTGACACTTCTGTAGAATATAATTGCTATTTAAATCTTATAAATAAAAACACCAGCATTATGCCTCGCAAAGTGTAAACTATTTTCGACATTATTTCAGCTTTTCTCGTCGTAGAAACGTCTAATTCCGAAATTAGTTGACAATTCCAAAATCTGTTTACAGATTTGCAGTACGATAACTTCAGTTTATTCTTGATAAAATAGGGCGTAGACGCTTAATTTAGTTTACTCTCACTTGGCAATCCATTGTGAGTAAAAAGTGTAAACAGATTATGAACTTGAACATTAAAAATAAATAACCATAAAGCTTAAAAAGAAAATGGAAGAAAAAAAATAATATGAAAAATACTTTTAGGAATCATGACATAAGAGGCCGTTACAGCTATAATGGTATTGACGGAACTTTTACTGGCATATTTAGACTTTACGATGATGGCAGATTAACTGGTTTAATGACCGATCAAGGACCAGATATTGTAGCTCCTGGAAAAGTAAAATTAGCTTTGGGTCTTCATGATGATCAAACAATGAATTTCTGGAAATTATCTGGAACTACTGGTTTGGCTCCTTTGGTGTACGTATTAGAAAAGACCTCGGAATATTCGTACTTAGGAAAATGGGGAGTAATTGATATCCCTATTTCAGAACTAGTGAAAGGTGTTGAAGGTTCACCTCCATTAGATGAAGTTAGCGAAGCTTTTAAAGCTGACAACGCAGAAATTAAATTAAATTTTTTAGATAGAGTTCCAACTAGAACAATTGAAAGTTATTTAAACCAACATTTAATTGAGAGTCTCAAAACTAGCCCTAATACCGGAGAATTAGAGTTAATTAGAAAATGATATTTTTTTTGAAAAGAAAATAATATCAATTATTTTCTAAATAGCTCAGTATGTAAGGCATGGTTTCCAGTTTTAAAATTTCTTCTTTACTTAACCATCTGTAATCAGAATGATCAGGACTTAATTTAACGTCACCAGAAAACTCTAAAACTTCAAATAAATTAAAGTGTAGATCTTTACCATGCAAATTATACCCCTATTCAAAGATAATCTGCCCTACGTTAACTGTTAATGCCGTCTCTTCTAGAGTCTCACGTTTAACACATTCTTCCAAAGTTTCACCTGGATCTAATTTGCCGCCAGGAAAATCCCAAAGCCCAGGAAACATTTTACTATGATCTGCCCTCTTGAGAACTAAGTATTTACTATTTTTCTTAATAACAGCCTTAGTAATCTGTTGCATACTTTAAAATGTTTATGGATAATATTTAAATGTTCTTACCACAACTTTAAATAAAAGTTAATCATCTACACCATAATGATTAAGGCTATCATCTTTGATCTTGATGACACTCTCATTGATACCTCTGGCAGTTCAATCCCCATTAAAATGAAAGAAGCCTTAAAAGCCATGATTAAGGCAGGATTAAAAATTGATAATTTTGACCAATCCTATCAATTACTATTAGACATTGACAAACAATCCTACAACGGGACTGAGTCGATAACTGATTTCTTAAAGAAAATAAAAGCCGATCAAAAATTTCTACAGATCGGCAAAGCAGCCTATTATGGTGGGGATATCTTAGATTTTTCAATCAAAGAATTGCCAGGCGCTACTAAGCTATTAAGCCAATTGAAAAAAAAATACAAATTAGTTCTGGTAAGTTATGGCCTCCCCTCAGAGCAACAAAGCAAATTAAAAAAGTCAGGCATTAAGGAAGATTTATTTTCAGTGATAATTTTTACAGACAATTATAATAAAAAAGCGGAATATCAAAAAGTTATTGACCAATTAAAACTTTCCCACGAACAGTTCTTAGTTGTTGGAGATAAATTTAAGGGAGATTTACTTCCAGCTAGGGAATTAGGAATGAAGACTGTCCACATGTTTTGGGGACGTGGCAAGCTAGACAATCCTAAGGACGCTGATTATTCTATTAAAAAACTAGATGAATTGCAGAAAATTTTACTCACTATCTGACTATTCTACTCTTAACACCATCGACTCTATCAGCAATATCAGCTGCTAACCATATTGCTCCAATTTCAGCAACTTTAGCTGTACCTTTAACAACACCAGCATAGAAACTCGCTCTCTCCGCGAGAGTTTCCAAGCGATTGCAGATTGCCTCATTAACTGGTACTTGTTCAACTTTTCCATCTACAGTCCTTCTTAATGGCGATTTGTTAAGTGAATAAAATTCAGGATCTGACATGCAGGTCGCCATAGCCATAGCGCCTACTAAAGAAGACATATCACCTGCTCCTTTTTTTCTAGCTTTGCTTGCAAAGTAACCGATTCCTGCCTGTATAGTAATAGTTCTTAAAGCGTCACCAGCTAAAATCCCTGGAATAGAATGAATCACTTCCTGTCCAACAGCAGAATTTCCAACATATTTGAATACTTCTTTTAACATAGCTCAAAATATTTAACATTACTTTAAAAAGATTTATGTTTTCTTTTGATCCTTTTTTTCCTTATCATGATCTTCAAAATGTCCAGTTTTGTTATCAAAACTTTCGGTATGCCGGCATTTAGGAAACTTAGGACAAGCTAAAAATTCTCCATAGAATGACTTTCTAACCACCAGCTCGGAATCACATTTAGGGCATTTTTTTTTAATTTTATGATGATCAATCTTACTTATCTCTTTAGCTTCTTCTGCCGAAACTTTACTTTCACAGTCAGGTTTAATACAGTAAATTCTGGGCCTCTTACCTTTCATCATCACTTGCACCAGAGGATAATTATCATGCTGGCAAGTTTTCTCCTGCCTTTTTACTATCCCGCTTGGCACCTTAAATGTAGTTTTACAAGCCGGATAAGAATCACAAGCAATAAATTTGCCAAATTTCCCGAATCTAACCATTAATTTACCTTTTTTACAGATCATACAAAGCCCGATATAATTCTGCTCATCCTGAGTGGCTCTAACCGATTCGATAATTTCCTTTCCAATTTGTTTTTCTTTCTTTTCAAAATCAGCTAACAATTTAGTCAAAAAATGTTTAGCTTTTTCTAAAATTTTTTCCTGCTTTTGTTTGCCTTCCCTGATTTTTTCCATCTCCTCTTCAAAGTCGGCCGTTAACTTTTCATCAATAATAGTAGGAGCATATTTTTCTAAAATAACTATTGTTTCTTCACCTAATTTTGTAGCTGTTATTTGCACTCCTTCAATATAACCACGTTGAAAAAGCCTTTCTAGGATATCAGCCCGAGTAGCCTTAGTACCTAAATTTCTTTTTTCTAATTCCTTAATAATAGAACTTTGGTTGTAGCGGTTTGGCGGTTGAGTTTCTTTATCGATTCGATTTATTTTTTTAATATCTACAACATTATTTTCTTTCAAATCAGGCAAAGTTATGTCCTCAACATTGACATATGGTTTATAGAAAAGATGCCAATTAGCCTCCACTGTTCTAGTTCCTCTAATAACAAAAATTTCTTTTTTAACATCTAAGTAAACCTCCATAGTCTCTCTTAAAGCAGGTTCGGCAAAAGTGGCCATAAATCTCTTAACAATTAAGTCATAAACTCTCTTATCCTGCGGTTTCAGGTTTTTAGGCAACTGTCCAGTCGGATAAATCGCAGGATGTGCTGGATCAGTCTTTTTACCATTATTTGGTTTCAATTCTTTTTTCTTTAATAATTCCTGGCACAATTTTTGATAAGAAGATTGTTTGCTTAAATCCTTTAAAATCTTAACAAAACCTAATTTAGGATCCAACTGCTGGGAAGATGTTCTGGGATAAGAAGTTACTCCAGCCAGATAAAGACTCTGTGCTATTTCTAAAGTTCGCTTAGGAGTATATTTAAATTTTGCATATGACTCCGATTGTAAAGTTGTTAAATCGAAAGGTGTCGGCGGTGCTTGTTCTCTTTTTGTCCTCTTAACTGAAGTAACTATTGCTTTCTTCTCACCATTAACACCCTTAATAATTTTCTCCGCCGCCTTCTGGTCAAAAATCTTACCTTTAAGATGCCAGCCTTCCAAATCTGTTTTATCGAACCGGCCCAAAAATTGAATTTCCCAGAAAGGTTCCGGTTTAAATTTTCTGATTTCTCTTTCACGATCTACTAACAATTTCAAAGCTGGACCTTGCACTCTGCCAGCCGACATTACCTTAAACGAACCGGCAGCTTTGACTGAAGAAGTCAAAGCCCGGGATAAATTAATGCCATAATACCAATCCAGCATATGCCTAGTTTCACCGGCATTAGCCTGCCCCCAGTCTAAATGCTTAGCCTTATTCTCATAAGCCTCAATCAAGTCAGGTTTAGTTAGAGTAGAGAATTTCATTCTATTAGCATCTTTCTTGTTGCAAGCAAATCTTACCACATTCAAACCTATAACTTCACCTTCAACATCATAATCACAAGCTATTGTAATTTGATCTGCTTTTTTAGAAAGATTAGCAATCGTATCAATATAATCTTTGACGTAAGATAATTCCTTGGAAGAAATGTTAGAAGCCTGCCACTTGATTTCAAAAACAGGATAAGTCCATCCCTTCTTCTTAGCTTCAACTAAACCGTATAGATGGCCGACGGCTGAAGTGACTATAATCTTATTCTTCCCATGTTTTAGTTCATAATAAGAACTATTTTTACTTTTCTTTCTTACTGGCTTGCCATCAGCTAAGGCTTCAGCAATTTTTTGTGCAGCTGATGGTTTTTCGGAGATAATTAGTTCAGTCATCTATTTAGATATTTAGAGAATGGTATAAAAATGTTTGGATTTAATAAATTAAATGTTAAATTTCCAAAAAACAATCATTACTTTCGTATCATTTAAAGAAATGTTGAAATTTACTACCCATCATTTGGCCACCAACATATGACATTTCAGGAGTTGTTTTAGTAGGACAAATTCTAAGATACCGTAAGGCATGAATGATTTCTGGAAGATGAGTTTTGTCAATTTCAAGATCAGCTTTTCCATCCTTTCCTCCAAGAACTAATTTAAATTTACTATCAGGACTACAAATCCAATCTATTCCATAAGAGACACGTACATTTGCCTGAGCTAAATGACTTTTAAACGCAGCAACTTTAAAAGGATCTTCTGGATTCCAAAACTCCGAATCAAAGTGGTAAGTAAAAAGAGGCATGGTAGGAAATGCTTGAACAAATCTACCTGGCGCTTGTTGTTCACCAAAACTATCTTTAAATCCTCTTTGAAAAGCACGAGAGTTTGTCTGTAACATCGAACGAACTTTTTCTCCGTAATCAGTATTATATAATCCTTCGATAACAACAGTAGCAAGATTAGTACAACCAACACATTCGCTATCTATTGGTGAAACATACCCGATTTTTGATGAACGGGGTACTAATGACCACGTCACTCCTAAACTTCGTGCACCAAATCTTTTGGAAGTAGTTTCAATAATAATAGAGTTATGAGAATACTCTGAAGAAGAATGACGATTTCCTTTATCCTGCAATCCTCTAAAAACATCATCAAAGATAGGAACGATACCATGTTGCTGAGCAATCTCTTCGATTGCTACTATCTGTCCTGGAGTAAAACGATATCCTAGTGGATTAGCCGGATCAACGATCATAACAGCCGCAATTCTGTCTTTAGTAGACACTTCTAAGGCTGCAAATTTATCCACAAATTCATCAGCAGTTGTTGCATGAATAGTAAAACTAAGTGCCCCATCAACGTGAGAAACAATTTTATCAAATATCCAGTTAGGAGAAGTGTATACTACCAGCGGTTTATCTGCTGATACTAAGTGTTGAAGATAGGTAACCATAGCTCCGCGTGCTCCTTCAAATGATAGTTTTAAATCATATTTTGTAAGATCAAAAGTAGTCTCCTCAGAGATAACTTTACGAGCGATATCATCAAGAGATATACCTGTCTTAGGGGTCTCACATGGCGATAAAAAAGCACGACTCATTCGAGCTAAATAAGATAATTCCTGTTCATTAGTTCCAAAAGGCAAGAGACCAATATTTGCATCAAGAAAACTTAGCGGACGAGAAAAATCAAATAAGTTTCCATAAGGTAAATGAGGACCAGCAGTGACCATTTTTGGTTCAACAGCTTTCAATTGATTTAGTATTTCTTCAGCTAATTGAACTTCATCAAGAAGTTTTTTTTCTTTTCTTTTTTTTCGCCGTGCCATTTATCTAGTCCTACCAGCCATAACTAACTTTTTAAGTTCATAACCAAGTATTTCCGCTCCTGCTCGAACATAAGGTTCGCTCATACGACCAGTAGTTATTCTAAATCGTTTTGTAATCTCTCTGGGAACAGAGTAAGGGGCAAATGTTTTTGGATAGAATTGAGACATTGGTGCCGCCAAAACTCCATCATTTCTATATGCTCCATCACAGAATTGATCACTATCTAGGTGACATTCAGCTGGGATTTCTACCAAACTGGTTAAATGAGAAGATGAGGGGCGACTAACAACTGCGTCAGAATAAGTACACAAACCTTCATCAAAAGCTTTATTCCGTCGTTCTAATTCTTCAATTACAAGTGGAGAATAATGCGAATAAGTTTTTTCTAAAGCAAAAGCTATCACCGCTTTTTGAGCAATTTGAACTCTATCAGAAGGATTTCTCGCTTTAACACGTTCTTCATTTTTAGGTTTTACCACATATGATATATCTGAGAGTACTCCATCACCAAAACGTTTAGAAAATCCTTCCACAATGAAAGGATTACTAAAATGAGTTCCAATCGAATCACGTTCCCCAACTGGTTGAATGCCACGCAATACATCATCAATAATCACTGCTATTCCATAGTGTTGTGCAATTTTATCAATTTCTTGACAGGCAGCTTTTGAAGGAATATACATTAAAGGAACCGCTGGAGATACTAAAATAAGAGCACCAATGTTACCTAAAGCGGCAGTTTTCTTAAATCCACTGACCAATTGATCTTCATTCAATGCAGTAAAAAAATTAAACGTAGAAATTGCATTTTTTTCTCGCCAGAAATGCCAATTAGGTAGGGGTAAAGCAATACGCTTCTGCGGTTCATGTACCAACACTGATAGGAGATGATCTACCGCGTCTCTAGTACAGAAATCTACAAAAGTCATAATCTGCGAGTTATCAAAAGATAATTGTGTTTCAGCTCTTAACATATTAGCAATAACATCTTCAAGAGGCGTAATGGATTTTAATGATACTGGAGATAAGCATCTATTCTTCTCTGCCATATCCATAAGCTTTTCAAGCATGTCAGCATCACTATCTGAGACAAATTGATTATTCCAGATAAAATGTGCCGAACCGAAGTCATAATAATCAAGTCTTCTAGGATGGAGATGAATTCTTATTACCATTTTTACCACTACTACCAAGAGACTATTTAAAAATGTTTTGTAATAATTAGTAAACTAGTAATCTATCCAAAACATTTAAAAAAGAAAAAACTACTATGTTACTGTTGAGGGAGAGCTAGGCTGGCGCGCTAGTCCTGCGTTGTTACCGTGAATGGACTTCACACGGAGCCGAAGCCCAAAGAAGGATTACTATTGTTTCATTAGTCCTTGCTGTCTTTGCTGACGGTTTGTCCTATGGGATGGACTTGTTAGGAATCTAGTCAGGTCTTGACGGAAGCAGCTATAACTTTCAATCTCTATGTTCATGGGGTTGCAAGCCCGAGAAGTTGCAGGGGTTACACTAATGAAGCTCTACTAATTCGACTAAGGGCGTGCCCCTAAACCTTACAACTAGAAACTATTCGATTTCTAAGTCATTTAGTTCATCTAAAGAAAGATCATCTAATCCTTCATTTAATTGATCTAATTTCTCTAAATCGCTTAATCCTTGTTCTATCTCCATTTCCTCAGAACTGGCTAGCGGCTTATCAGCTTGGCAGGCTGCTATCAGTAAAACTATCAGGATAACTAGAACCCATTTAATTATCTTCATTTTAATAAAAAAAGAATAAAAGAATAAAAACTTTATTCACTCTCTGCAAGTGGCTGCAATTCCCGATATACTGCTAAGAACCTTCTCAATAAGAGTTGAGACTCTTTTAAATCTTCTCTGACTCTTAGCTGAGCTGTATGCCATTCATCTAACTTATCCAAACCTTCTTCAGTTTGCATCCAAAAACCATTGGCTATTTCGTAATCAGAGACAAGTTTTTCTAAATTGGTTTGAAATTGCCTTTGTAATCCTTCCAATCGAGCCACATCAACACCTTTCTCACGAAGTTGATCGATTCTTAAACTCAAACCATTGTCATACTCTTGATGTTTTTCAATCAGATTCTCAAATTTAGCATCAGTTAATGAAGCAATTATTCTTCTTTGAGTCATTCTAACATCTTTCCATGTCTGCTTTAAGTCAGCAATAGCTTCCCTGACTTCATCATTTGTAGCATTAGCAGTTAAATTCTCAACCTTTTCTCTCTGTTCAATAACTTTAACTTCAACAGCTTCTAATGCTTCTAAAGCCCTGGCTTTCTCTTCATCACTAATTGGAGCTTCCCCTAATCGGCTAATTAACTTCTCGACAGATTTTTCTATTAATTCACTGGTTTTAATTAAATGGTTTAATGTACCAAGTTTTAATTCTGTTCTCCTTACTTGGCAATTTTCATCACACTCCTTAGCCCTATCTCTTAATTGAATTAAGCGATCTCTGTTAGTATTGTAAACATCCTTTGCTTCATCATATTTTCTTTTAGCTACTGAATATTGTTCTCTGACTTTTTGAACTCTCTCTCTAGCTTCTATTACTTTCTCTCTGGCATTAGCTAACCTTTCTCTAGGAGTATCATTCTCACTAATTATTTTAGTTTGATCTCTAATTAAAGTTCTGGCTGGCCTGTCCCGCGAATCCTCAGTATTATTTGACGAGTTAATATCATCCTCAGCTAATACTGCTGGAATTATACTTAAAGTAAATAAAAGTAGTAATAATCCTAAAATTAGTTTTTTTAAAATGTTCATGATTTGATCACCTGAACTAATTTCAGTCAGATTTAGTTTATAAAGATACTTGAGGTAAAGTTTTGTAAAGCTTTAAATTAACTATTTTGCATAAATTTTTTGTGTAAAGTTATAATCTTAAAGATAATGGAACACCTCAACTTAAGATACAAGAGAGATCATCCTTATAGAGAGTTAGCTATGCCTCAAATGTATGATTTTAAAAATATTGAGGATTTAAACCAGCTATTAAGAAATGACCACGATTTAAGAAAGTTAAAAACAACAAGTTTAGCAAGAGCAGTTTTACATACTATAGTAAGTCAACATTGGATGATACATGAATGGGGTATGGTTACTTTTGGTTTAGAAGCAGTTTATTATCTTGGTCATGAAAAGAACCCTGTAACAATCACATTATCTGATCATTCAGGTTCAAGTATCCAGGTCTACGGTTTTGGTAAAGATAATTTCGAGAATCATCGCACTCTACAAGAAAATGGCATCAATATTGGTGATAGAATACAATTAGTTAATCTTCTTTACGATCCAATAGATAAAGACTTACGATTATCCGGAGTGCAGAAATATAGATAAAGATTCAACCAATGAATTACTAGTGGTTGGATTAATCATATTAGATGTTTACGGGACTTTGATTAAAGCTGATAAGGCCGATGATGTAATTCGACCAGGGTTGGAAGAATTCTTAGAATATTATAAAAAAAGCCGTATCGTTGTTTTTAGTGATGGAGCCGTTGAGGCTGTAAGCTTTGATTTAGAACAAGCAGGACTTAAATTAGTTAAGATTTATGGATCAGAACATTTAGATAAAAGAAAATTAAAAAACCTAGAATTAATTACTACTGAACTCTCTATTCCTAAAAATAAAACAAGATTCATTGGCGACAATGCTGGAAACAAAGACTACTGTTCAGCTAAGAGATACGGAATTCCATTTATTAAAATCCCGCAATTTAGAGAAAGGATTCCTTCATCAGAAGAACCGGTATATGATAAACATGTTAAATACGAAACAAAACCTTTTACATTTGTCTCTCTGATGGGAAGATTATAACTAATAATGCACTAAAACTTCTACATCTCGGCCAAATATCTTCTTCAAATCTTCGAAGATTGGCTCTTTAATGAAAACCCTTTGCGGCAATTTAATTTCGGCCAGTTTCTTCTCAAATTCTTCCAAGCTGCTCTCCTTTAAAGGGCCTAAACTACCATCGGGGTTAACTTTACCTGATTCTATTCTTTGTTCTTTAGCATCAATATCATGAATTACAAACGCCACATCATCCAGCAGGATCACTTCGCCGTAAGTCTCACCATGTTTAACTCTGATTCTAGTCCTTTCTAATTCCTGGCCCCGTTTGCGCTGTAAATATTCAATCAAGAATTTAATTAAGCCGCCACTGCCTTTCCTTGCCTTTTCAATATCATTCTTGGTTAGTTTATTATCATCATATTTCTTTTTAGCATCCACAATTTCATCTAAGTCTCTTAAAAATCTAGCTGGAACTTTACCAGTTGAGATTAATTCAGATTCAAACAATTTGATGATTTCAGAATCATGTGATCTTTCCACACCCTCAGTTTTTAAAACATCTCTGATAATAGTAACAATTTCATCATACAGCATTAAGATACTTTTTTCATTATGCCGGCTCTCGATCTCTTTAAACAATTCTCCTATCCTTTTAAGAAATTTTTCGCCATCTTTAACTAACTTATCTAATTCCGTCCCGCTTAGCTCCTTCTTAGTCCCATGTTCAATTTCCTTTCTAACTTGAACATTTCTTTTAAGAATCTCAACATACTCTTTTTCTAACATTTTCTCTTTCTTGACAAAAATCTCTTCTAATACTTCTGGAGTTTCCTTAGGAGTAGGCGGCGGCAGACCATAAAGCATAATGGCAGCTTGCGAAGGTGTTAAAATAGCATAAAATGTATCCTCCATGCCCATTTCTTTTAATCTGGCTTTAACTCTAGCCATACTCTGTTCACCTGTACTCATGAACAAATCGATAGCTTCACGGCTGGGTTTAATTCGGCCCATTCTTAACAACTGTTTCCAAGGCATGAAAATGCCGCGATCATAGAATGGCACACCATCTCTCAATAAAGTAAAGATAATTGGGTTAGCTTCTTTCAATGAATCCCAGAAGTCTGTTAAAATATAAACCTGGATGTTCAGTTTATTTCTGATACCAGTTAATTCGCCGGCTTCCGCACCCATACCTATTATTATAGCTCGCAATTTATCTTTTAACTCTGCGCGAGTCATCTTTTTAACATCGGTGTCATCAATTACTATCCATACATCAATGTCAGAAGTTTGGGTAGCTTTTCCTTGAGTTAAAGAACCAGCCAGCACATAACTTAAAATATATTTTTCAAATTTCTTAAGAACCATTGATTTATGAATTTCAGCAATCTTAATCGCAGCTAACATTCCAGTATCATAAATGGGAGCACCAATTGAAATTAATTTGTTAAGATCATACTTTCCATCATAACTATTTTGCCATAAATCCGTCAGTAAAACCAGTTGAGGCAATAAGTTTTTATCAATATCTTCACTAATTTTTTTAACTATTTCAGTAATTTTTTGATGCAGCTCATCCTTAGTCATCTTCTTGCTATCTGTGTCATCAACGATTAATAGAAGATCAATTCGATCAGGATTATACTTTTCCTTATTTTCCTCCTTAGCCACTTCCTTCTCTGGAGGCTTTTCTGGCGGCAGTAAAGTTATACCTACAATGTAATCCCCAAACTTATCTAAAACTTTATCTTTAAAATCATCCAGCTTTTTTTTAATAGATTTAAGCTTCTTTTCTAATTCAGGTGTAATTTTAGGCTGTTCCATTGTTTTAACAGCCGTTTGTTCTATTGATTTTGGTTTTATGATTTTGGATTTATTCATAAGTTTCACCGTGTCATTTGAAGATATTAATTAGAAAGATAGTCCATTATTTTATAATATTTTCCCCAGTTACTGCGACATTTTAATCATAGTGAGGCTTTTTGGTCAAGATACATCAGTTTCAAGTTTTGGGCTATAACCTAAATTTGACACTTTTTCATTATTTGAGAGGAAAATAGTATTTGACAGTTGTTCTATAGCAAATGACTTTAATAATCGTAGTTGTACGTATCCGAAAAGTCATTTGCTTATTAGGAAAAGATATTAAGTCATTAAATTAAATGTACGAAAACTAATGTCTTTTCCTATAAATTCTTCTTTTTCGATTAATTTAAAGAGAAGTTTGAATAATTAGTTGTCAAAAAAATCTCTATAATTTCATTTAAACCTTCTCACTTCCTGGTCTAACGGTAGATATTCTCTAGCATTAGGATCAGGATGAAAGGCTCTACCCCAAGCATTAACAAAGTTCTGAGAAGGTATTATTTTCTGGATAACTTCTTTCATAGCTTTCAAATCTCGCTCTTTATGTTTACTGGCTCTCCTTAATGCCAGTTTACTACTATCTTTATAAGGCAATTCACTTTCTTCTTTCGATAAAAAAGGTAATTCTCCAGTTATCAGTTTATATAACGTTCCAGCTACAGCAAAAACATCGGCTGCCGGTGTAACATCACCACCTCGAGCCAGTTCTGTAGCTATATATCCTGGAGTTCCAACAAGGCAACCATCTTCTACCAGATCGGGACTATTAAGATATCTAGCAACTCCAAAATCTAATAATTTACCAGTTGAATCCTTGGTAACCATAATATTATCTGGTTTAACATCCCGATGAACAATTTCTTTTTTCCAAGCTTCTTTTAAAGCCGTTAAAACATCAGCTATTGCTTTTAAGGAAACATCTATAGAGCCATTCTGCTGAGCTAAGGTTTTCCCATCAATATATTCCATCTGTATAGCTGACCCACCATCATTTTGTTGATAAAAGTGATAGACCTTAACTACCCGATGGCAATCACGCAAATCAGATAAAGCTCTAAACTCTTGTTTTGCCCAGTGAAGATGCTCTGGCAGAGTATATTTTTCTACCCAGGGTGGTTGCTGACCTTGATTATCAGTAACTTTGTAAATACTAGCCATTCCACCTCTATCTAAAAGTGTTCGGTGATACCGATGATTCGAATTAGTTGCCATATAATATACTTTCGGGCAGTACTAATATATATAGATTACTATTTTAACCACTCCAGAAGGACAATTGTGACCGAGTTAGGTATAAAAAAGGCATTAAATTATCGAACTGATTATTAGTCCTTTTCTAAATATGGTGGCGGACAAAAATCATCGAACAATAATTGACCACCACTATATCTAAAAGACTAATTTTAGTATAATTATTTATGTCTTTTACTATAGTTCAGGCAAAATTGATTCGATTATTTGCTGCTCTCACTATATAAAAGTGCTTTAATTTGTAGTACAGTAACTTTAGAAAAATCATTTAAGCTAATTGTCAGGTGATGAGTTCATAACAATTCAAGCTATAAAAAGCTATTTTGAGCTAAAACTCAAGAATTTTGCATAATCCGCAAGTCGCTACTTAATAGTAGCAGTAGTTTCGAAATATTTATATAGTAGTACCAATTATAAGCACTATAAATAAACAATTAATAAAATAAACGAGGTTAATAATCAAAATGGCAAATCAACCACAAGAACCTGTATGGGTAAAAGGATGGAAAAAAGCTGATCATGAAGCTGAAATGCATGCAGACACATTAGAAGGTCTGCAAAGACAAGCTCAAGAAGCCCTATTTAATACTACAAAAGGACCAGGAGATTTTTATGGAGATCGTAGAAAACTAGCTGATCCTAAGAGCAGAAAAAAAGCCGTAGATGCTTATCTTGGATCTCTTATCACACCACTAAATGATGCTGCTGCAAAACTACCATTCTTCTCAGGAATTAGTCAAGCCGCTTTAACTAGCGGGGTTTATGGTATAGACGATGTTACAGCTATCAGTGACTTTATGGGCCAAGCTGGTAAAGATTGGACCAGGTCAGGTATGGATAAATTCCTAGGCGAAAATACTAGATTTAACAACGCAATCAGAATTGGTGAAGGCGTAGCTGCAAGACAACTAGAAGGCATATCTGCGAAAGATTTAACAGATCATCTAGGAGTTAAAGGCATGGATTTAGCCAGACTGGACAGAAGTCTTCAAGCAAGACATGATTTGATGAGTACTGCTTCAGCTTACTCGGGTAACTTCAAAAACAATGACAGAATTCCACAAATTGTTCTTGAAAAGAAACCGTACGCAATTCAAACATCAAACTAAGGTTTTTTAAACCTTTTTTTTCTTTTCTTAACTTTCTTCTTTAGTAACAAAAACTATTTATACTAAAATTTATTTAAAACACCCCATGAGAGATTTTAGATATAAAATTCTACGTAGTTTATCCTTAATATTTCTATCGCCCTTCTTGTTAATGGATGAAAGCAAGGTAAAAAGAGATCCTAAAACCAAAGAAGAACATAAAGCCGACAAATTCAGAAGAATCAAGCACAAAGTAGAGATGATGCTAGATACTACTGAAGGTATGCACCGTACAGCCTATGATGCAGCCATTAGTATGTATGCTAAAGATGATAAAGGACAAGTAGATCGCCAACTTCTAAGGAAAAAAGAGGTTAGTGAAAATGTGGCTAAAAAAATGGCTGATTTGTACATGGATAGTGCCAAGCAGCAGCTGTATGTTAAACTACCTAAAGATCAAAAAGGAAAAGAACAACAGTTCGATGAAGCTGAAGAAACAATGCTTATGAACGCGATTGGTGCTGCTACTTATGACCGGATATATCAAGAGATCAGGAGAGTTAGGGATGGTTTCACTTTCAAACATTTCTATGAAAATGTTAGGCCAGAGATGATGGAAAATTTAAAAAATAATCTCTCTGCTGTACGAACCAGCCATTTTGATGCAGCTGATCCAACTAAAGACATAGCTAACATCATACAATATATTGAGAAGAATGCCGGCAGGAAACTTGATTTTATTAACAAAGATGCCTTAAGATTACAAGATGCAGTCAGAATGTTGGATGAGTATGATTCTTTAGGCAATGTTATTGAGAAACAACATGAAAACGAGCATTATTACCTTCCTAAAGAAAAACGTAAAAAAGAAAAATAACCTCACTAACTTTCCTTCCCCGCTCTTTCCACTTCTTTAGCAACTTCTTTCATCACTTCTTCTTCCTTTGCTGCTTGACGATGCTCAGGGTGATAAGACTTAAACAAAGCTTTTAATTGTCCGTAAATTGCAGCAGTATCACCGGCAACTTTGTTTTTAAAGCCTGCTTCCAAAGGCCAGGCATAAATATATTTGTTAATCATGCCTTTAAGAAAAAAAACCCACGGCTTTAAAACCCACCTAGACTGAGAATCAGTCATATACCAAGCATCAAAAGCGATTAGAAGATTGCCATTCTGATACTTTATACCTTCAATAACCTTATCGGTCATATTATCAATAGTAATCTTAATTTTAATCAAGATTGTGACATAATTGGTAGCATCAAGATACGGCCGTAACTCAAAATATAACTTTCTGCCAGATTCAGCAACCAGTTCTTCACTTATTTTTTCCCTTTTAACATAGCCCTTCTCTTCCAGAACTTTATTAATGGCTCTGAAAACATCATCAAGCTTAAAAATACCGTTATACTTTAATTCCCGGTTGTTAATTACTAAATCCTTCTCAAAATAAATTTCCATTTTAATGTTGATAGGTATACTTGAAAGTGTTTAAATAATTTTTAACATGAGTATAAACATCATCAGCATCACTTTTCAGCCAGGTCACAAATTTTTCAAAATGCCTTTTGAAAAAATACTTTTCTAAAACAAAACTTAGAAACCATAAAATAGGCTGGTTGTTCCACTTCTTTTCACGGTCACTTAAAAGCCAGCCGTCAATAGTCATTCTGACTACGCCCTGCATCAGTTTAACAGGTTTGCCGTCATGCTCAACTTCTACTTCTTTCATATCTATCATGATGATTTTCAATTTTAACTGCAGCTTATAATAATCACTGACACTTTTCCAAGGTTCTAAAATTAAATAAATTTGTTTTCCAGAAGGCAAGCTCATCTCTTGATTTTTTTTCTCCCACCAATCCCAGCCTTTATCATAAAACCATTGCGCTACTACATTATAAAGTTCAGCCGGATTGAACAAACCTTCATACGAAAATTTAACGTGATCAATAACCAAATGCTTTTCCATTTTAAGACTATCTTAAAGATAAGCATTTTCCTTATAAATTATTCTGTTTCACCAATTATTAAAACTAATATTCAGTTGCGGATAAAAATAAGGCAAGCTTAATCCTTCGAGAATTTATCTGCAACATATTTGAGTATTGTTGGCTTTTCATAAAAAATAGCAGCTTTAAGATGCCGGGGCAGTGTACTTATTTCAGTCTTAAGCTGTTTGGTTCGATGTAGAATTTCTTTCTTTCCTTTTCTTAACTCTCTTTTTGCTTTTTTTCTGACAGTAGGATCATTTAATTTAAGAAACCTAACCCCTCTAGTTAAAGGACGAACAAACCGCCCTAATCGCTCAGCTCTACCGGCTTCTTTAGCTATTAATTCGCCTTCTTTGATAGCTTTAGCTACTTCAGGTTCTATTTCCAAACCAACATGAACCACTTTTTGTGTTCTAGTTAAAACTTCACCAGCTTCAAAAACACCAGCAGCTGTTTCAATAACCCGAAAGATCAGAAAAAACGGAAAAACAGCTAAAATCTCCAACCAGCTGGCGCGTAGAAATTTAGGGAAATTTCTAATTCGGTTATATCTAAAAACTAAATCTATAACGAATACAATAATAATAAAAGAATCCAGAATATCAGCTATAGTGCGGTATTTATATACAAAATCATGAAACCAAAACTCTCCAACAATTATCAGTAATAATAACACCAATAAAAAAGGGATTGACTTGTCTATGATTATCTCTATTCGATGCAGCCAAGGTTTCATAAGTAAACTATAATTTCAGTATTTATATTTCTTTAGTCCATAGGTACGTATTTAGTTCTTATCTAAATTAGCACTGCCGCCTAGAATCTTACTCAAGGTAGACGTTGATAGCGTACAGACTCAGGTTGGTGGTGCTTAGATTTGTAATAAAATGAAAATCCTAAAATTGGCTATCCCACCGTTCGCTTCGCTCACTCCACAGCAGAGTTGTTGGGTATTACACCAATTTTCAAGACGGATTTTCAATCATTACTTCCTGGTCGCTGTAAACAGCGGGGTATTAAACCCAGGAAGTAATAAAATGAATACATACGTCCATACCTGAAAATTCATTAAAATTAAATAACTCCACCAATTCTAGCTTAAGCTATGGCTAAGAGATGGAAAATTACCGCAATGACCTTAGCAATGGCTGCATTGCTGTATGGTTTTTACCACCTAGATAAATGGTCGACTGACGTTATCAACCGAGCTTACGACTACCCCTCTATCGATAATGTTGTGCAGCCAGAAATTTCAACAGAACGTCAAAGAACTACTGAAATGTCTACAGCTTTCCACTCTTGGAAACCCTTAATAGATTTATTAAAACCGGATACTGGTGCTTATACTGAACCTGGAATCGATGATTCAGATGTCAATTGTGATGGTTTAAACAAGATATATCTTATAGAAGAATTTCTGACTAATCCTCATTTTGCTTATAGCAAAAAGACAATCAGTTGGGGGGAGATGAAAAGCGGTGATCCAGGTGATGAATGTAAAAAATCAGAATGTGTTTACATTGGCTTTGCAGGAGCGTATTATAAATTTACTACCACTGGAATTGCTACTACTTTTCGATGGCTGGTTTGCAGTAGAAATGCTGACCATCAGCAAATAATTCGAGTATACAGATTTGAGCTGGATGACACCTACGTGATGATAAACGATGAAAATATGGTAACACACTGGGATAAAACTGCGGGTAATCCTTCTACTTTAGACCGTAACGAATACCTTCAGATTGAAGAAATCTTATCTCCTGCTGAGTTCAAAAAAAGAATGAAAAAGAATGAACTATAGCCCTATAGATATAACACAAATAATTATCGAACAAGAGTTTGCGTTATCTAATAAGCAAATGCAACTATAACACTCGAAAAGTTATTGCGTTTGCTATAACACTAGATCACCAAAAACTTTAATAACCAGTCAAAAATCTTTAAATAAAGGTGAGAAATGGTTACAGTATTTTTAAGAAATCTTTTGAAAAGGTTAAAGTTTAACCCTTTTTCCAAGAGGCAGCATTTTAAATTAGGTTTATATGGTCCGCCTAACGGTGGAAAATCAACCTTAGCCAACAAGATCTGTGAAGATTGGTTGGGAGAATCTATGTCTTCTACTTCTCACATTCCTCACGAGACGAGAGAAATAAATATCAAGGAACAAATTAACATCAAAAATAAAAAAGGTAAAGAACTAACTTTCTCCTTGGTTGATACTCCGGGTATTGCCACTAAAATAGATTATGAGGATTTTATTAAGAGAGGTATCAAAAAAACTGAAGCTAAAAAAAGAGCTAAAGAGGCCACTAAAGGTGTTATTGATTCAATAAAATGGCTAGACAACATGGATTCAGTGGTAGTTGTTCTAGATTCTACACAAGATCCTTACTCACAGGTTAATATCACCATCTTAGGCAATTTGCAAGCGCGAGAGATTCCAGTTTTAATTGTTGCTAATAAAACAGATTTAAAGAAAGCTAACATTGACGCTATTAAAGCAGCCTTTCCACAATACGAAGTAGTAGGCTTATCAGCAAAATACGGTAAAAAAATAGAAGAATTTTACGAGCAATTATTTAGGCTGGCTAAATAGTAAAATTACTTGATTAAAATGCTAATAGCATTGATCCAATTATGAATTTTGGAAGCTGCTAAAAGCAGAAGCGTTCGCAACATTTAAAAAAACAAGAAAAATACATTAGTTAAAGAAAAAAAGGTGGCAAATGGTTACATTTCAATTTATTCCATATCAAGACATTGAGAGTTTAACTTCAGCTAAACGAGTCAACAAACTTCTAAATATTGTCAAAGATGAAAAAATTGTTATTATGGAAGGAAGGTTGAAGAAAGAAGAAGAAACTGATTTAATAGAGATTACTATGGAAGAAATCAGCCCCAGATTTAGAGGTATTGAATTAAGCGTGATTTATCCAGATAAATCTAAACTAGATACCATGCAAAAGTTAAAAGGAGCTTTTGCTAATTTACTGCTCGGCGATAGAACTGGATTAACGATCATCGGTCCAGCTTCAATAGTTAAAAAAATTGAAAAGAATCCTGATAAGATAGAACTGTTCACTAACGAAATAAATGGAAGCAGCCGTTACCGTGGTAAAACACGACGAAGACGGTAATTAAACTATGCCACACCAATGCGTCCGCTGTAATACTTTGTATCAAGATGGAGCCAAAGAAATTCTAGCTGGCTGCCAATGCGGCGCTAGATTATTCTTTTATATTAAAAAGAAACATATTGAAGAAGGTAAAGAGCTAATCAGCAATTTAACTGAAGACGATAAAAAACATATTGAGAGCGATGTCAAAGAAATATTGAATATTAAAGAAGAGGCTGACCGGCCAGTTATATTAGATGTTGAATCAATTAGAGTTCTTAAGCCGGGAAAATACGAATTAGATTTGGTCCATTTATTCAAAAATGATCCTCTAATTTTCAAGTTAGAAGAAGGAAAATATGTTATTGATTTGGCTCAAGCCTTTAAGAAAGAGAGAGAAAGAACATAACTAAAGAGAACTTTGAAAAATAGGGATTTAGATAAAAATGTTTATAATAAAATCTCGACCATTTCAAAGGTTGCCATAAGCAACCTCGGAACAACGTGACAGAGTCTCTTAGAGAATTTGAGGGATAAAAAAACTAATTATTCAAAATTCTCTAAAGTTTACTTTTTTGAGCTTTTTCACTAATGATAGCACTATGGCCAGTTTTATCTTCCAAAATTATTTTTAACTTCTCCCGGCCTACCATGACCTTATTTAATTTCTTAATCAAATTTTTAGCCTTCTTCTTGACATTAGGATCATCTTCAGATTCGGCTGTTGATTCAATAATACTTTTCACTCTTTCTAAAAGACCTTCTACATTAGTGACATAACCATTAGCAGCAGGACCTGGTTCGATAGTAATGATATGAGGAATCTTTACAGTAGCTTCTCCGGATTTAACTATCTTAACATTTAAGTCGCTGTCATTTTCAACTTCAAAAGTGAATTTACAAGGCTCTTTTTGTTCTGCCGGCTCAACATCTGATTGATGAGCATTGCAGGCGCCGCAGTGCATAGAAAAAATGAAAACTCTTCCAAAATAAGGGATGTCTACTTCATCTTCTCTTAACGTAGCTTTACTTTCACCACAAAAAGTACAAGGTTGATTAGCTAATTCCGGCATGGAATAACACAAGAGAATCCTGTTTAAAAATATTTCTATCAATAATCGCTATACGTCTTTTTTTAAAAGATATAAAATTAATAATTTTAATCTAAATTCACTGACTTAAGTTAAACTATCAATTTTCATCTAAATACAAAGAGTAAGCATAAATAGTTGGAGCTACAGCGGACTTTTATCGTCTCAAAAAAACTGATAGTAATTCTCTTGGTGATGAAACCTGATACTTTGGTTGGGCACAATATTTATCTACTTTTCCTGAATCAACTAAAACAGTGGTCATGCCTACTGCATTTCCTGCAATAATGTCATCAACTTGTTTATCTCCGACATACATTGCTCTCGTTGGATCAATTTCTAATCTTTCTAAAGCAGTTAAAATTGGCTGAGGGTGTGGCTTCCTTTCATGACAGTCATCTCTATTGATAATAACATCAAAATGACTAAAAATTCCATGCATATCTAATAAACGAGGAAGTGAATTTGAGCCTCTGGTTGTAACTAATCCTACTTTGTAGCCATTATCTCTTAAATATGTTAACAATTCCAAAGTTCCTTCTGCTAATCTAAATCTATCATCAAACTGTCCAGAGACTTCATTATTAACTCCTTGAAAATCATCCTCTGTTACAGGATTGTCAGGATTTTTTCTATTATACTCACTTACCATCAAGTTCCTCATTTCTCTGTAATCACTTCTGTTTCCAAATTTACTAATTTCATCAGCTGTATAACCCATATTCATTCTTTCTGAAATTGCTGATAAACGTGCATGAAGCTCGTCTTTGTCACCAACTTGAAGAGTATTATCAAAATCAAAGAGCACCGCATCAATTCCAGAATGAGCATGAAAAACTCCTTGTTTAACTTGAGCTTTGACTACATGATATCTTCCAGTTGTTTCTTCTGCAATTTCTCTTGCTCTTCCGATATATGTTTCTGGAGTTGCGGAAAGTAATCTTCTCTTTTCTTCAGAATTTGGAATTTCTTGTTCTATCATTTGTCGAAGCGAATCTCTATCTAAATCTCTACCTCTTGTAAGCATTTTAATTTTCATATAAATATCATTAATTCCTAACAATCGCCCTGCAATTTGCACAGCTTCACTAAGAACTTCTGGGGTGGTTTTTAATTCCTCAAGAGCTTTCTTGTCATTAACTTTCAAAGTGTCTAATCCTTCAGAGATATAGGAGAATCCAACCAGACTTCCACTAAACATTTCGCCATATAATCTTTCCCAGGGGTGATCAGTTAAATCTCTTTCAAATGTACTCATCAATAATCCGTCTCTTGCTCCATCAATCAATCTATTGGCAATTTCAAAATAACCTTGCCCTACTTCAAAAAACCAAGGATTAATTTTGTGAGGCATTACAGAAGAACCAACCTGAAATGATTTTCCTTCTTGATACAACCAACCCATCATTACACTATGACGAATATTGTCACAAAAGTCTGCCCCAAAAGTATTCATGATGGCTATTTCACTTAATAATCTGACAACATTCTGATGTGAAATTCTTTGATTTTCTGTTCCCGAATATTCAAAGCCAAAACTTTCAACAAATTTTCGGGCATAACTATCCATGTCAAAATCTGGAACAACTAGAGACATAGCATTGTGATTGCCAACAGGTCCTGAAAACTTTGCTTTAAGTTTCATCCTTTCTATGATGTGAAGACTATCAGTCCATTTATCTAAAGTGTAAGCAAAGCGTTTCCCCACTGTTGTTGGTGAGGCATTCATTCCGTGAGTTTTTCCCAAAACCGGAACTGATGCATGTTCTTCTGCTAACTCTGTAAGCTTGTCGGAAGTTTCTAAAATTTTAGGAAGCCACACTCTATTAACCGCATCTCTAATCATTAAATTATAGGCAAGATTATTAACATCCTCAGAAGTCATGGGAAAATGTAAAAATTCATTCAAATGTCCTAATCCTTCTTCAGATAATTTTTCTCTTAGATAAACCTCAACCGATTTTACGTCATGCTCAAGAGGACCGATACCTTTTCTTCCAAAATGGTCATATTCAGCGACAGCTCCAGAATCAAATCTTTCAGAAGCAACAATTTCTCTTAGTGCTTTTCTTTCACCATCAGAAACCTTGAGTCTGTGAGGGAGATCAGAATCAGCTAAACTTATTAAATTTTCAACTTCTACAATAGCACGATATCTGTGCAAAGCACCTTCAGAAAGTATTGGTCTTAAACCTCTTGTAAATAATGTTTCCCTGCCATCAAACGGACTAAGTAAAGGTAATCCATGCAAGTATAATTTTTTATCATCCATATTACTATTCAAGACCAGTGGTTTCTATTTAAATCTTATTAAAAGTTCGTCATATGAAATTTTATCTTTACTACGCCGCATGCAGTGATTGGGAGCTTTATTTTAAAGCGAACACTGGTTTTAAATTTTAGTTAAAGAAGAGATTTACTTCTAGACTTCAGAATGTTTATTGCATATGATTACATTTTATAACACTTTACAGTAAATTTAAAACTGTATAATTCCGTAATTAGTTGACACTTCTGGAGTATATAGATGATTTATAAAATTTAAAAAGGAAACACCTACTATCAGCCCCCAGTGAGTGTAAACACATTTTGACATTCAAGCGACTATTATCGTCGTAGAAACGTCTAATTCCGAAATTAGTTGACAATTCCGAAATCTGTTTACAGATTTACTGGTACGAGAACTTCCGTTTATTCTTGATAAAATAGGGCGTAGACGCTTAATCTACTTTACCTTCACTTGACAATCCATTATGAGTAAAAAGTGTAAACAGATTATGAACTTGAACACAGTAAATTTAAAACCAAAATATTAATAAATCGTAGCCTTAACCATCAAGTTAAGCACCGGTAGTATAACGGCTAGTATCCGAGCCTTCCAAGCTTGTGATCCGGGTTCGAATATCTTTGAGACTACAAGCTCCTGGATTTGAAAGTCCCGGCCGGTGCATTTAGCTCCTTGTCCGTGTCCCAGGCGGGGAATTCATGGCAATTCCACTGGTGCACTGACTTTTTAGTCCTACTCCCACACAGCCATGTATTACACAGCTTAATATAGGATTTCTGGTGGAGAATACTAAAATGGCAGAAGATGATTTGTATGGAAACATGGCTCGTTATGAAAAAATTGGATAAGGAAAAACTGGTAAAGGAATTTAAAAGTATTAGAAGTAAATCTAAACAATTAAGTCCAGATGAAATTGGCGAGGAGATCAGGCATGCGAGGAAAGCAAAGTAAAATAGTTCTTGACACAAATGTAGTTATATCTGCGGCTATTTCCTCAGATGGCAACCCAGCCAAAATTTTTGAAATGCTGATTAGGGAGGAAGTTGAAAATTTTACTACATCGGAAATCATTGATGAAATAAAAGAAATAAAGCAGAAATTAGTGCAAACGTAAAATAAAGGTGCTTTCTTTGTAATATACTCATCATAAACCTGTTTAGGGAGAATTTTTATAAAGATTCCTTCTAATCCGTATATAAATGAAACAGTGTATTGCTAAAAATGGATAAACACAACGCTTTAGTCATCTTTGAAGGAAAGAATATTCGCAGATTATGGCACAAAGATGTATGGTATTTTTCTATTATAGATATTATAGCAATCTTGACGGATAGTTCAATACCAAAAAGATACTGGTCTGACTTAAAAGCTAAGCTTCTAGAAGAAGGATTTCAACCGTACGATAAAATCGTACAGTTGAAAATGCCAGCCGAAGATGGTAAATTAAGGGAAACTGACAGCGCTAATACAGAGACTATCTTAAGATTAATCCAATCCATTCCTTCCAAAAAAGCCGAGCCATTCAAGCGCTGGCTGGCTCAAGTTGGTTATGAACGCATCCAAGAGATTGAAAATCCTGAATTAGCCCAAGACAGAGCTAAAGAATATTATGAACTTAAAGGCTATCCTAAAGATTGGATTGATAAGCAGTTAAGAGGGATTGGCATACGGCAGGAATTAACGGAGGAATGGAAAAAGAGGGGTATTGGAGAACAGAGAGAATACGCAATTTTAACCAACGAGATTTCTCAGGCTACCTTTGGAGTACCTATAAAGATTCATAAGGAGATAAAAAGACTTGATCCAAAATTCAAAAATCAAAATCTTCGGGATCATATGACTGATTTAGAACTTATTTTTTCAATGTTGGGAGAACGGCTTACTACCGAAGCGACACGTAAAAAAGATGCCAAGGACTTTGCAGAAGGATTAGAAGCAGCCAAAGAAGGCGGTATTGTTGCCGGAAGAGCTAGGCAGGATGCAGAAAAAACATTTGGAATTAAAGTTGTTTCTCCAGAAAATCACATGGATTTAACTAAAAAGAAAAAAATAGGAAAGAATAAATGAACCAACAAACCGGAATGATAAGAGGAAAAACAATTCAAATATATTACCCGGATGGAAATCCTATCAGTGTGATGAAGTGCACTTCAGAACAGACTATGGTAAGAAAACTATAAATAGAACCAAGGGGGAAAATTCATAGAAAGATTTTAACGTTACAAAAGAGAAAATAATATATATTTCCACTACTTTCTTCTATAAAATAAACATAACCAGAGTCCTTTTGGGGATTCGGACTAATCTCACTGTCTACGGCAGGTGCACTTTATTTTTTATAGGCCCAAGTCAGCCAGATTAATGCATACCACGTGTAAAAGAATAAACCCATAATACTTAAATCGCCATCTAAGGCTATAACTGGAAAGAAACTAGCATAACCTCCTTGATAAGCAATCCAGGCCGCGTTGATCATCATTACAGCCAGCCCAATCATCGTTAAAATAAATAATAATTTATATTTCCTTAAATCAGTAGAAACTAAAAATAACAGAACAGAATAAGTCAAGGCTAAAATAGCAATATATCTATCATGAGTCATCATAAATATTTTATCGTGTTCCAAAATAGGCAAAGCAAAAAAATGCAGGAAGAATTCTGAAAGGAAAAATAATGCACCTAAACACAAAAGAATTCTTACCCATCTTACTTTCATTTATTTTAGCAGAACCTTAAAATATATAAAGACATCTAATTTTAGCAAAACCGTATGTATTTAGTCTGGGCAATGAGCATCAAGATGCGAGCTTGCTTGTCAATAACGTCGAGCAAAAAGGAAGTTCATGAAATTAAGAAACTACTTAATTTCAGAACCGAAATTTCTTAAATTTCGTGTTCCAGTGGGAATTTTTGCTATAATATTATTGTAGCCAAAGGCGAGTTGATGCTCATTGCATAAGAAGACTAAATACGTATGCAAAACCGTTAATTTTATAAATGATAAAAATTTACCTAAAACACAGATGAAAAATACAGGTGGTTTTGAAGAAGAAGGTGTTAAGATAGTTAGAGAAGTTAAGCCTCAGCGTGATTCACTAATGGATAAAGAAGTTAGTGTAAAAGTTAATCCGAGGCGCTTAGCTAGAGTAGGAGTGGTGATTGTAGTTCTGTTAGCAGTATTCTTTTTAGGAAGATTTAGTGCAAATAATTTTGAACTTACAGGTCTAGCTACCAGCGAAGTACAAGCCGCCGAAGAACCAGAAGCTCCTATAGAAGAAGTACCTGAAGCTGAAATTATAGAAGAGGCGCCAGTTGAAGAAGTAGTTGAAGTGACTCCAGAGGCTGAAGAAGTGGAAGAAATAATAATTACAGGCCCTTATAAAAATGTTGACATAGAAGTAAGGGGCGTTGAAGTTGAATGGATGGATACTTGGGGAAAGTTAAACGGCTTCACATATAGCATTAAGAACAATGAAGCAGGGACAATCTTACCTAGTTATTTCCTAGTAATGATGGAAGGTTATAAAGATCAGGAAAAAGTAGCTACTTTGGCTGAAGAACAGCAAACAGTTAAATCTGGGCAAATACAGAGTGGAACTATTGCCTTAGATAAATCTTTCAATTATAACGAAGCTACTGCTGGAAATTTAGAAAACGTTCAAGTTAATGTAATATTATTTGACATTGATAAAAAACCAATTGCTTCCTATCATCAAGAATTTAATCTTAAAAGATAAGGGATTCTTTAAGCAATTAATTTTTATTGATTAATAGTAGTAAGAAAAAATTTATATATTTCTATATCTTAAACTAATCTACCCAAGCTGATGCGTTAATATGTGGAGTTTAGCTTAGAAAATCCAATTGGTTAGCCCGACAGGGGCAGTAAAACTTCCTGTTCGCAAGATCAGCTTGGGGATTTCTTTTTCCGGTCTTCTCTCCTAATTCTTCTTTCTTTTTGTTCAAAAGTTTCTATTACACCTGAAATAAGATCAGTCTTCCAGCTAACGGCTTTACCACGACCTCTTTTCCAGCTGATTAATAACGTACCAGGTAATTGCACCAAATCTCTAGCATTCTCTGGAACCTCATAGGCTTTAAAACCTACATGATCTAACTTAGGGTCAACATGTTCATTAAAAATTAAGTAAAACCTAGCTAAATATCCTGCTTCTGCTTCAGGAGTTATTAGTCTACCTTCAAAAATCCTTCTGCTTAATCTTCGTGGTTCAACAATTAATCCTTTAAGTCCAGCTAAATCTTCACCACTGCTATATACTGGAGCTACAACATATAAGCCGGTTTCTGGAGCTGAAGGAATATTTTTGATAAATACCTCCAGCCTCTCTGTTCCTGCACCAGATTCTTCAAAATAACGGATGTAACTCCCAAGATTATATTGTCTCCTTCTAGCTAAAGCACCTGTAAACTTTCTTTTGAGAACTTGGTCGACTGATTCGCCTCTTTCTGGGTTCCTCTGAGCTATCTCTACTTCTAACTCCAAACCCTGAACTGCAGCTTTTAGACCGACAACAAAATCTTCTTTAGATTTAATTAAACTTAAGCCCTCAGAATCTTTTTTTCTTCTTACAATATAAGGAAATCCTCTTTCAATACACACTATTTCAAGATCATGTTTATCAACAGTTTTTGTAACAACCCCCTACCATCCACTAAGACCTCTGTCTATTCTAACCATATCA
>Ga0209542_10001482_pt1 | contig 54981 bp, 34 predicted proteins | sample RifCSPhighO2_01_FD_184028 | JGI IMG/M metagenome (GOLD analysis project Ga0209542, IMG submission 184028) | Soil microbial communities from Rifle, Colorado - Rifle CSP2_plank highO2_0.1 (SPAdes) (version 2) | ecosystem: Environmental > Terrestrial > Deep subsurface > Rock core/Sediment ... | reverse complement strand
AGGGGTGTGGTATTTTTTCTTCTCCTCAATCTTCTTCCTGACAATGATGTAGCCGGCAGTGCCTGTGACCAATGCAAGCAGGATCGGGAGCAGCCACCACAGCGGAAAGAACCCAAACATCCTGTACATATAGAAGGGCTGCACCAATATTGCCAAAGCAGATGTTGTCTGGGAGGTATTCAGGTAATAGGCTGTAACATCAAGATTATAATCACCCAGGGGGAAAGTCTCATCAGTTGGAAAGCTCTTGATCAGTGTTTGGGTCGTATCCAGCTGCATTTCATCCTGCGCTTTTGGGTCATTGTGCAATTCCTCGCTTCCTTGGTATTTCAACGCATACTTCAGCGTGACATTAAATGGGTTGTTTGACAGAAGATTGTGCATGTTTATGCGAAAAGCAAGGGGCTTGCCGCGATTTACTTCCTTGTCAATTGCGGACTCTTCAAGATAAAATGATTCAATGTGCACTTTTGATGCAGAGGAAACAACCAGCTTCACAGGCAAGCTGTCAAAAAGGTCGCCTTTGACCTTGATGTCAGTTTCATATGTCCTTTTGCCGTCCGGGGCGACATCACCAACCAACACGACGCGCAAGGTCTGGGAATCGCCTGGATTTATTGTCAGCCGCGGCGTGCTGATCCTTATGACATTGGCATATTTCTCGTCAACCCCGAAATACAGGCTTGCTGTTGAACCACCCCGATTTTTTACATTGATGTCAATGTCCTCAAAAGTATCTGTCTGCACCACTTTTTCCAAGTTGCCCACTGAAAATTCAAAATCGCCCTTAATTTCCTGTGCCATGGAACACGGGATTGCCATTGCCCAAAGCATTATGATCAGGGCAAAAATGAGGGCACGTGGCTGCTTGTGGACATGTGCCTTATTCAGCAGGAGTCTTAGCGGCATGGCTAGGCAACCTCCTGGTTTAGCTGCTCAAGGTTTATTTTTGTGTGCAGTGCCTTGCATGATTCCAGGACCTCAGCCTTGAATTCAGGCGCAATGCTCCTGTAAATTCCCGTGATTGCGGTGTAGTCAGCTGCAGCCTCGTCCAGCTTGCGCTCCTCAATTTTGGACAGCGCTGAATTTATCAGGTTGTGGATGTAAAGAACATCAAGGCGATTATGCATTTCAGCCAGCTTTGCAAAGAATTGCTTTCTTTCATCCGGCTTTAACTGCTTATAGAGAACGCCGACTTCCTTATAGACACCCTTTGCCTCCTGGTAATTGCTTGCCTCAATGTCCTTATGCATCTTCAGAAGCATGTCCTCCATTATTTTCGTGTTCTTGGGCTTGAGAACAGCCTTCACAACGCTCAGCTTCTTTATGTCATCCATTGAGTACGCAACAAAAACAGCCAAAAGCACGATTATAACAAGTATTTCTATCATAAGCCTCGTGTCATCTATCTTAATCACGCTTTTCTTGAAAATATCCACAAAGGCAAGGCCGCTGATAAGATTGCCGCTGCTGTCCGGCACCTCCAGCTTTGCAGGCAGGACAATGGTCTTTGTATCCTCAACATCCTTAAGATCAATTTCTCCAGGAACAATGTAAACAAGCGTTGTGCTGCCGCTGAAGGCTGTCTTGACAACAGGGTCGGCCTTCACAACCTGCATTTCGAAACGGAAATCTATGCTGCCGGCATCTTCCCCTATTGTCTTGGGCACAACCTCATAAAGTTCCCCTTCCACACCCTCTTTTCCTGATTTTACCTCCTTGATAATTGCTGAATATTTCACTCTCTTTCCGGAAAACTGCTGGACATCATAGACCTTGGCTTTTGTTGTTATGGTTATGGCTGACTGCAAATCCGTGATGTCCTTCACCAGGCTGCTTATCTTATTCCTGTTTTTCTTTGTGTCTTCGAGGCCGAGCGTTTCCAGCACAAGCTGCTCTATGTCAGATTTTCCAGGGTACTTGACAAACTCAACTGTCTCAAGGACTGAAAGTGACTTTGGCGATTCCTGCATAATGCTGTTTATGGCGTCGATGAGCCTCTGGGTCTCAAGGTCCAATGCTGACTGGTTAAGCCTCCTCCATGGCAAATCATGCAGGTCCCTGTTTAGCCTTTGAATCTCTGTCTTGGCTTTTTCAAGCGCCTTCTTGAAATCTATGGCAACAGCAAGGTCTTTCTCTGCCTTGGCATAGCTGTCGACCGCGGCAATGGCTTCATCCAATTCATCCAGGAAATTCTTCGCAGCTTCATCCTGCTCGCCAAGCGCAGCTGTTGACTGAAGCGCAGGGGCACTGGAATTTATTGTGAAGTTCTGGGCCCGGCTTGAATTGAGGTTGCCGCGCTGGTCCCTGCACTCGACTTTCCAGAGATAGAACCTATTGTCTTCCATCCCGCTGATTTCCATGCTGGCTTGCTGGCCCGGCACTACATTTTCCGCTGTTGCCCAAAGCGCCCACCATGAGCCATCATCATTAAGGTATAGGGAACAATTCATTGCATTTTCGTCATCAGCCACAAATGCAAAATTAACAGTGGCGGAATTCAGGTTTTCACCTGGAGATGGCGAGGCAAGCGCAATTGTCGGCGCCTGAATGTCTATCTTATTTATGGAAACTTCCAGATAGCTATTTTCATTAAGGCTCAAAATGTCATAGGTTGGCATGTAGCCTTCTTTGCTCACGACCAGGGTATAATCATCCCTTGGCAGGATAAAATCAGCATGGCCTGATGAATCTGTGACTCCGCTATAGCCATCCAGGTTGACTGAGGTTCCCGGAACTGCCTGGCTTGTCCTGTTATCCTGGACAAATACCCTTACTGAATATGTCTTTCGGACAGTGATTGTCTTGGTATCGCTTCGCTGCCAAGGCCCGCTGAATATCGTCAGGTTGACATAGTATGTACCATTGTTCGCATAAACAAAATCAACTTTTTTTGCTGTGCTGTCCACTACCCTGTCCCCTTCAAAATCCCAGCTAAAGTCAACGCCTGTTGTGTTGCCGCTGAAAATTGCATTAAAAGCCACAGGCTCCCCTGCATTTATCGTGCTCCTGTTGCTGCTTATGGAAACAGCCAGCGGATTTTGCGGCTGGTTGCTTACAACCTCAAAATCTTTGGAGACTATCTCTATATTGCTGAAATAGTATTGCACCCCGTACACTGTATAAGTCCCTATGTTATCTGTGTCTGTAAAGATGTAGTAAGCCGGGAAGCCGGCCGCATCAGCAGAATAGCTTTCTGTGCCGCCAACAACTGTAATGGTCGCATTGGCGCCTGACCTTCCCCTGACCTCTATTTCAACCTGCTCGGTCTGGTTGTAGACTGATTTGTCAGTCAGTATTTCAAATGCCGTGCAGGGGCCGCAGGGGCCGCCGCAGTCGATTCCGGTTTCGGCAAGGCTGTTGTGGGAATTTTGCATTCCATCTGAGCAATTCGGGCCGGGCAATGAAGTGTTTGAAGCATTGCTGTTCCCCTGGCCTATAATGTTGAAATTGAACAAGTATGAATAGAGCATGCTGTTTCCCTGCTGGTCCGACACAGCAATTTGCAGTTCATTGCTTCCGGAAACCACGGTCAGGTTTAAGGTCATATTCCTGCTGGCAAAAATCATTGGCGTATACTCTGCGCCATTAATGCTGTAGCTGGCATTTGCAGACTCATTGAAGGAAAGCGCAATAAGTGTCCAGTTCACAGTCTGGTTGAACTCAGCCCCGGCAAGCTTTGGCGATTCATCTATGGCAGGCGGCCAGACATCGTCAACGGCAAAACTAAACTCAAGCATGTCGCTGATGTTCACGCCATTGTCAACAACAATGCTGATATTGTGTCCTCCATTTGCCAGAATGCCATCAGCCAGCTTGCCCTGCAGAATCTCCTTGTATTCCTTTTTGCCATTGCCGATCTCAAAATATGGCAAAATAAGTGACCCGTCATCCAGCGTATAATATGCTGTCAGGGTTTCTTTCAGGGAGAAATTTAGGAGAATATCCTGGCCATTTCCTAAAATTGTGCCAGGCAGAGGGCTATTAAGCGTCAGATTGTCGCTTAAGTTTTCAAGCGCCAGGATTATTGACGAGAAATGTGGCACGTAAATGTAAATCATCTTTCCAGCAAGTGATTCATCGCCATTCGCCGCGGAAACTTCCGTGACATAGCATAATTCATCTGCCCTGTATTCTTCAGAAACACTTTGGCACGGACTGAGCTTATGGCACGATGCCATGTCATCACAGTAATAAACGGAATCAAAGTCAACTGAGGAAACATCGATGGCGACTTCACCATAATAATCGTTAATGGCAAAATTATCCACCCCTTCCAGGCTGACAGCTTCCTGCACTGAAATGCCCCGCGATTCCAGCGTCCTGGCCACTTCATCCGGCAGTTCGCCAATCTGCATTTCACCTGCGTTGTCCCATCTGGGATTTCTTAAATTCTTAAGGCTGATTTGAACCGAAGCCCGGGGATTTTGGCTTGGAGCGTCCCCTTCACCGGATAATTGCCCGCCTCCAGGCGCGTTCCCATAGAAACTGATTTTCAATTCAACCGGCCTTGCCGAATCGAGTGTTGACAGCCGGGCCTGTGTTTCCTGGTCCAGAACCAGGACTTCAGCCCCTTCATTCGCATTGACTATTTCTGCAGCAAATTCTGCAGGGTCCACTGCAGCCTTGTCCTCGAAAAGGCTGTACATCATTATGTCGCCGGCAGCAACGTCAAAGTACACAGTCTTTGTGGCAGTTGCGCCATTCTCATTGGCTGTCACAGTTGCAAAATATTTTCCAGGCATGCCTATCAACGGATACCTGTACATGACAGGGTATTTTTCTCCGTCGTAATGGTACAGGACCTGCTGGACGTCATTGCCTATCAGCATGTCAAATTCAGGATGCCCTGCGGAAACCACATAAATCACTGCCTGCTGCCCAAGGGCATACTGCTTTGATGCAATTTCCAGCTGCAGTGAAATCTCATCGGAGTTCTCCTGATTTTCCTGCGGGAAAAGCGTGTCAATATTCACCAGGCTGCCGGGATTTTGGCTTTGGATGCCCGGCTCAAGCGAATTTGCTTTTTCTGAATAAAGTGCAGATGCCATAAGCAGCAATGCCAGCACGATAATTGCATAGGATGCATTATTTTTTGCAGAATTGCTGGCAAATATATTGCATGCAGGGTGTTCAATAGAAAATTTACTATTTGACTGATTCACCTTTCTGCCATTTTTGCATTTATTTTTGTTTTTTGTCGTCTTCATTGCCGTGTTTTTTTCCCCAGTGCCCCATAATTATTTTGCTCAACTTTCCTGGAAACATTCTTTTTTATCTCCTCAAGCTGGCTGAGAACATGCCTTCTGGCTGCAATTTCGCTGCCTTTTTTCAGCTCGTCCTCAATTTCATCCTTCAGCTTTTTCATGCGCATGATTTCAGGGTCATTGTACTGCAGCCATTTTTTGCGCACTATGCTCCTTATTTCCTCGCTAAGGTCCATGTAGTGCATTTTTTGGGCCCTCTTTTTTAATTCATTAAGAAGGGATTCGGGCATCTTGATTGTAATTACCTCGTTCCTCATTTTTTGCCGCCTGCGCCTGTTTCCTTGTCCAGGTTCGTTTCTTCTAGAAATTCCCTTGAGAATTCACGGATTGCCTCGGAACGGCTTTTGTATATTCCTTTCTTTACCAGGGAATCAAGCCACTCTGTAGTTTCTTTTGGCAGTCTCACTGTAATGGTGCTGATTTTCAATGTAATCCTATCGTATTACAAATGTAGTATTTATATCTTTCTGTAATGCATATACTAATATACGAAATGAATATAATTGTATTCTTAATGTAATCTTTATGTATTACTAATGTTGCTGTTGCCAGCATTGCCATATGTACGATTCGCTGGGGCATGGCAAATGGCCTGTCCCGAAAGTGCAGAAAGAACTCCGGCTATTCGATTAAGCCGTTTGAATTGGGTGTACCGGAAAACCTTCAAATAACGCCGGGAACAGATTATTCCCTGATGACCCTGACTCCGTTGAACTCAACAATCTCGCCAGAAACAGCATCAATCTTGACAATGATGTCCCCCTTTTTTAGGGTGCTATTGACTTCAGACTCCATATGGGCGATGACAACCCATTCCCTGCCTTCTTTATAGCTTGTGACGCTTTTCATAATCACCTGGCCAGGCATTGATGAAGTGTTGGTAGCCTCATCCGTGGTATAAAACTTGACCCTGGACTTGACAAACTCAACAGCAGATTTTTCAGCCTCTTCCTTGCTTACTGCCACTGTGCATGCTGAAAGCATCAGGGCCAGCATCAGTACGGGTGCAATGGGAAAACCCTTTCCAATCCTTTTTCGGTTCGCCATTTTATCCTGAGCTGTGGCCTGTTCAAGTTACTCAAATCGGCGGCAGGTGCATTTGCAAATATTGCAGCCCTGCTCGAGGCCAGTATAGGCGCTTTTTTCATAAGACATTTCCTGTGCCGAGCATTGGGACTTGCACCTGAACTCACAGGCTGCTTCTGTATCAAGAATGTGCATCACGCTGCCTGCAATCATCCCGCATTTGTCCTCGATTTCAAAAGTATGGTGCCTGAACATGAAATGATAGTCGGCATAGGCAATTAATGCAATAACCGCAAGAATCACAATCAACTGCGTAAGCCGGGATGCACGAGCGGATTTATTTCTGAAATTTGCCTTTTTTGAACCAATCCTTGACTTAGCCATTTGCCCTGCCCCTAAATTACAACTTTAACTCCTCTAAAATAGTTATTATTTTAGATTAATATTACAATGCTTATTAAATATTTTGTGTTATTTGCGGCCTTGCCCGAAAACTCGCCTTTCGGCTCGGTTTGGGCATCTGCTCAGCATTTCAGCTCCTCGCGAATTGCATTTTTCTCCTCTGCAACCCCGAAAAATGCTTAATCCCTCCGGGAATGGGCTTCGCAAAATTGATGCCCAAACTCACTTTTCGGGCAAGGCTGTTATTTGCCCCGTGTCCTGGGCATTTTTCGCCAATTGCTATTTTGCAGGATTCCTTACATTATTCTTATGCTCGTCATCCAGCGGCTCTGATTTCCAGCCTGAAACATGGCCATTGGCCGGTTCTCGTGGGCCAAAAAGCGAAGAAGTCAGTTTAATAACGCCTATAGCCATTATTATCATGCCTGAAAACCAGATAAGGGCATTTATGCTGTCAGAAATACCTATGCTTATCAGGTCTGAGTAGCCAAACAAGAAGCCGAAGCCTATAACCAGATAGCCGATGTGGTCTGTAAGCCGGTGCCCGATCAGCATGAAAAAGCAGCCAATCAATACAGTTGCTATAATCCCTCCCAATGTGATTATCGCATTGTTAAAGGGGTTGCTGCATTTGATTTCAGTGTGAGGCGAACTATTCTCTTCATATAATACAACACTTGACACCCCGCAATTGTAATATGCGGCAGCCACGGCATGGCCAATCTCGTGCATGCCAACGGTGCTCAACAGGCTAAATATTATCAGGAAGAGAACAGTGGCAAAATTTCGAAAAGGTGTCATAACTTTCCTCATTTTAGCATGGTTGCCTTCCTTGCCATAGATTGCCCCAATCCCCATCTTGTCTATGTCAAGGAAGATATAATACACCACCATGAACAGCAAGGCATCAGCTACAAAAAAATACAGCTGCTCCCTTCCCACTCCATTCTTCAGCAGAACCAGGAAGGCAACAGAAAGGATTGAATAGGCCAGCCCTATAATCCCTGCCTTCCTGATGTAATAGTCGGAAAATAGGGCAAGGTAAAGGAAAATAAACATCAGGAAGATAAACGATACCGCGTCGACGGCCTTCAATGGGTCCTGTGACTTGTAGAACCCAAGCAAAGCCATTATCCAATAGGCATTGAAGATGTAAATGCTCCTGCGATTCCCGAGTATCTCTCTTACAATGAAAAAAAGCATGATCGTGCGCGCGATGTTGAACCCCGTGAACATTGCCGAGATTTCCAACTGGTCTGTTTCCAGCATTCCAAGGCCCCATCCAAACTTCAAGCCGCCTTCAATCAGAAAGATAAATCCAGTCAGCGCCACAAGCCGTGCCAGGCCAAGCAAGCCCTCTTTCCGGTGCCACTTGGCGAACATATAAAAGCACAGGAAAGCTATGGAAACCCCCACTGAACCCCCAAGAACCTGCAGAATATCCACCATGCCTTTGGTCACCTCTGTGTGTTTTCAGCTATATGGGTATATTAATTTTTTCTAATTGCCACAGGTATTAGCGTATTAGCATTTTAGCTGCGCCGATATTGGCCACAAATCTTATTCATCATGGAGCATGGCTGATGCATCAACAGAAATTGCATTGGCACGCGTCCAATTAACGAAGCTCACATTCAAAGCTTTGAATAATGCCTGTGTATTCCTGCTTTGTCAGGTTAATGTCTTCAGGCCGAGAAACAAGCCTTATATTAACCATATTATTGCCACATTGCGTGCCGGCTGACAATGTTTCGAGCAGATTATCCCTTCTTTTGAGGCCATAACTGTACCATGAATGGTTGTTTAACTCATTGTAGGTCAAATAGCCATCAAGCTCTGAAATGTCAGGGATGTCGGTTCCAAGGTCTGTTGCCATCTCTTCCATCATGAGCTTCGGAACACTGCTCTCCAATGGAATTGCCATTGCAAAAAAGAGCACAGCATTCTTATTCTGGTCAACAAGGGCCCACCTGTCCGGCTGCTTTTCAGTTGTGTCATCCCAACGAGCAGGGTAGGATACTGAAAAACCCTTGATTTCATTATGGTATGTCCTGAAACCAGCATCCTGCTCAATTGGCTCAACCGGCTTATTCTTGCAGGCCGAGGCAAAGAGGAGCAAAGTCAAAGCTGAAAACAACATGAGCTTGGCAAAGCTGCAATTTTTGGGTGTCCAGTATAATAACCTTTTATGCGAAACCATGGGATTCCCTAATTAGCCGGCTTTTTTATTTCTTTGCTTATTGTGATGGAGGATTGCCATGTATGGACCAGGCGCTCTCGCTTGTTGAATGCGAGGCCAATCACTTCATTTAGCTTATTTCCACATAGAAATAATATGCAGTTGAGCTTGCGTAGCCCGGCAGGCCATTTTCCGGCACAATAAGCTGGAAGTCATAGGTCTGGTTGTTGTAGCCAAACACGTCATCCTCCAGGATAGAAGCGAAAACTATATCCCCATTGGCCGGTGTTGTGCCGTCATAAAGCACAACTTCCTCGAAAAGGCTGCTCTGCGCGCTGCTGTTTACATAAGTATGCACTGAGTAACATGTGTTGTTGCCAATATAATTTGTCCCAACATAGAAGCTTCCGTGCTCCTGCTGGCTGAAGGTTGTGGAGATATTGTCAACTGACTGCGTGTGGTTTATTGCCTGGTTTTCATTTTCCATGTTTGCCAAGGAAGCGCAGGCTATGTTTCCCCATGAGACTGTGGATGACTTCCTTGTTGCATACACTTCCCCGCTTGGTGAATTGGTGATCCAATCATAGATAGTGGCGCCTGTTCCATCCTCCAGTGTCAATGTACCGGTTACATTTCCAACATAAGCCTTCCACCTTGTGTTCTGGGTAGTTGCATTCAGCGTTACAGTTGTGATTGAGCCTCCGGTTGTGTTGATAATGCTTGCACTGTCAGGAGTCCCTGTCTGGTTTGACAGGTAGGAAATGGTCGGCCCCTCAGGCACTGCCATAACCTTAAAGGCAAATGCAAACAGTGTAAAAAATAGCACAACAGCTACAAGGGCTGGCAATGGCAAGAATGCCCTGTCTCTGGGAGGCGCTAAGCTGAGTTTCATTGCCCTCCCCTCCTGGCAATTTTTCTTTTTGCCCGGTGCACAGCAGTCCAGATTGTCCTTTGGTCCCTTTGCAACAGCCTCGCTATTTGGCAATATTTCAGGCTGTGGGCATTTTTCAGGTGGAAGCTAATGGCTTCAAGCACTCCGAGCTCCCTGTCCTGCAATATGTTCAATGGGATTTGTATTCCGGAATATGAGCCATTTACATGCATGTGCGGCTCGTCGCTGATATCCCCTTGGCTGATATCCCAGTTGGAGCCACTTTTCTGGCAGGCGTTTGAGTAAGTTCCCCAAATTGTTTTCTGGCTCCTTTCTGTAAGGAAGGCCAATTCATTATTTTTCAGTCCATATGCATCCTTAAGGTGCTTGATAATAGCCTCAAAGCTGCCAATGCCCTCAGAAAATATTGTCAGCGGAAATGATATGCCATCAATGCTGGGCCTAATCGCGGCCAAAATGTCATGTTCAGCAGCAGGCATGAAAGTATCATGGCCTGGCATAAAAGACCGGCCGCCAGCAAGATTGCCAAGATTGCCACTGGAAGAAGCAAGGCTAGATGAATCCCTCGTATCTGTTTCCCCGCTTGAGTTCAGTGAATTGTCCTTATCCGGGCCAGGCATATGCTGGCTTCTGACCAAGCACCTCTGCTTGCAAAATCCATCCCATTATTCCCATATCCATAATAATCATAAATGTGAAATTTCTCGTGTAATCTCCAAGAATTCTCATTATGTAAGTAATTTTCAGCATTTTTTTGAGATTTCTTTCATTCATTTTGCTTTCAATGCATCCTGACCGTCAATGCACAAACTGATTTTCTAATCTTCTCTTTGACCTAATCTTATTGTCCCTGCTATCCACTGAACTCTGACTCTATGGCCACTTGGCCTGCTTAGGCAGGCGCCCGAGAGGGGTTGTGCCCGGGCCGCTGGGCCAGGCTGTGGCTATTTGTCGTGTGGTCTTGTTTATGTCAACTCCACATAAAAGTAATAGGCAATTGATCCACTTGGCGCGGCTAGCCCATTTTCCGGAACAAGAATCTGGAAATCAGCAGTTCCGTTGTTGTATGACCACACATTAGTCTCGATGTTTGTCCCATAGATGACGTTTGTACCATCATGTATGACTATCTCCTGGAAGTCATCGGCTGAAGTCTGGGTCTGCCTGCTGTCATTCTTGAATGTCGATGTTGACCTGCAATTGCTCAATGAGGTACCTGCCACTGTAAAGGCTGTGTGCAAAGTTGAGTTAAATGTGGCAGTTATATTGTCATTCGGGTTGGCAGAATGGTTTATGGCAAAGTTTTCTGTTTCAATCTGCGGGACTGTTGCGCAGGCAACACTGGCCCAGGTAACTGAGCCTGCAGCTCTGGTTGCATAGACATATCCTGTTAGGCTTGAGGTGGGCAGGGGCCAATTGTAGATTGTATTGCCAGCGGCGTCGTCAAGGGTGAGGGTTCCAGTGACGTTTCCATAGTAGGCTTTCCATCTGGCATTGGTCTGGAGGGCAGCGAGGTTGATTCCGAAAATATAGCCTCCAGATGTATTCTGTCCAGTTCCTCCTGTATAATTGACTATGCTGGAACCTGAGGCAGATCTTGTTGTATTGCCTACAAGTGTCACTGTTGGTCCTTCTGGTGTGGCTGCGATGACTGTTCCAATCATCAAGCCCAATGTCCCAAGGATTAGCGCCAATAACGCCAATTCCCATTTTTTTTCCTCTTTCATTGCCTTTGCCATTTCGTTCACCTACCCGTCTATTGCGTTGAATACTATGGTCCCATTGCACTGGCCCCTCAAGCCAGGCGGGATTCCAATTTTCCAGTAAGTATTAGCTATTGATGGGGAATTTGCCTGTGTTGCTGAAACAAGGTTGAAGTTTGTCTCAGTCACGCCAACTGCTGCTCCGGAAAGGTTTGTCATGGCGCCGTGTGAAAGGCCAGGCGTTGTCAGGTTGTACTTCTCCCAGCCTATTGAGATATTGCCAACTTCGCATACCATAGCATAGCCATCGCCGTCATTCCTGGCATAGCCATGCAAGTTAAGGTCAATCCTAACATTGCCGAGGTTGGTGACATTGGCAATGAAATCGCCGGTGCTGTTCTGGTTGACTGACAATGTGCCAAAGTCTATTATCTCTGTGACATTCAGGGCAACAAGCTTGGTGATGTTTTCGGCTGTGTTATTTGAAGCTATCAAGTAGCTGCCGCTTATTGTTTGGTCCCTGGCAGTGACATTGCATGTCCATGTGCCATTCAACGCAAAATACTGCACGTCAAAGCTGCATGATGACTCCATTGTTGTGCCTGAGCCCTGCCAGAGCCTGCAGCTGCCATTTGTATAATGCGCAGTTGGCGCATCAGGGTCAGTGCTCACATTGCTTGTATGGAAGATTGTCGCATTGCTGGAATTTATGTCAATGTAACCGTTGCCGTCGTCAATTGTGGCATTGCAGTAGACTTTTGTCAATTGGGCCGGGTAAAGCTCGATATCATCAAATGACAGGTTGGAATATAGCCTTACATTCCTGACATTCGGATATTCATTGGTCACATTTGCCTTGGATATTGCTGAATCATTTGTGCTGAACAAGCCGAGAGCCTTAACATCCAGGGAATAGGGAGCATAACCGAGCATTATTGCAAGAGCTGTGATAACCAGAATAGCTGCAATTTCTACCTTACTATTTGCCAATTTCATGTGCATTTCACTTCCATTTCATATGCCATAAATAAAAAAAGGCAAAAAGGGAGTTGTTTTACGTCAATTCTACATAAAAGTAATATGCGATTGACCCAGTTGGATTTACCAATCCATATTCCGGGACTATAAGCTGGAAATCAGCAGGGCTGTTGTCATATGCTGAAACACTGCTTTCTATATTGGTCCCATAGATGACGTTTGTCCCATCATGTATGATTATCTCCTGGAAATCAGACAGGTCTGTCTGGTTTGTCTGTGCATCAGCTTTATAGATTGAAGTGGACCTGCAATTGCTCAATGTGGTGCCTGCAACCACGAAGCTGGTGTGGTTTGTTGAGTTGAATGTGCTTGTTATGTTGTCATTTGGGTTGGCAGTATGGTTGATTGCAAAATTCTCAGTTTCTATCTGCCCGACTGTTGCACAGGCTACTGAAGCCCACGTTATTGTTCCAGAGGCCCTTGTTGCATAAACATAACCAGTCTGGGTTGTGCCAGGCAAAGGCCAGTTATATATTGTATAGCCAGAGGCATCATCCAGGGTCAGGGTACCGCTCACATTTCCATAGTAGGCTTTCCATCTGACGTTTTTCTGCAATGCATTCAGGTTGATTGCAAATATGTACCCACCTGAAATGTTCTGGTCAACTCCGCCGGTGTAATTGACTATCTGCGCGGCTGTTGTTGCCTTGGTCTTGTTGGCGACTAAGGTGACAGTTGGGCCTTCTGGAGTTGCCGCAAATACAACAAATATAATCAGAAGTGATAATGATATAGCAGCCAGAATCCCGGTGACATCTGCTATCCTGTTTCTATGATGATTCTTTGCCATTTCATTTCGCTGCACTGTGCAGGTACCGTTACATTCTCTTGCTGATGTTCTTGCACTGTACTGATAACAATAAAAAAAATAAAAAATGAGCAAGGCCTTACGCCAGCTCTATGTAAAAATAATAGTTGGTTGTTGTTGTTTCAAAGCCCGGATGGCCGTTCTCTGCAACGAGCATCTGGAAGTCGTGTGCGTCAACGCCTCCCTTGAAGCCATCAACATTGTCCTCGAGCAAGGCTGCGAAGATGAGCCCTGAGGTCACGTTGTCTGTCAACAGCACTTCCTTGAAGCTTGCAGTCTGTGCTGCTTCATCCACATAGGTTGTGACCATGTGGCATGTTGCATTGGGCACTGTCAGTTGTCCAATCTTGAAGCATGCTGCTTCTCCGCCACCACATGTGTAAGTCTGCGTGAAGGTTTCGCTGAAGCCGTCATTGTCTGTGGAATTGATGCTGTAATCATTTTCAAGCGAGCTTTCATTCATAGTTTGGTAACTGATTGTGTCAGAACTGCTTGCACCGTTGAAGTTTAGGCATTTTACAGTAGCCCATGCAATCCCTGTTGAGATGTTGGTTGCATATATTTCTCCGGTTGGGCTTGCTGCGCTCCAGCTGTAGAGTGTATAGTTTGATGCATCATCCAAGGTTATTGTACCAGAAATGTTTCCATAGTAACCTTGCCATGATTCTGTAGACCTTGTATCGTTTATTAACAGTTCGGTGACGTTTCCTGCTTCAGCCACAATTGTGACAGAGGTATTTTTTTCCTGATATCTTCCAGAGTTGAGAACGGAAATTGAGTCTGGCCCCTGCGGCTGACTCACTTGTGCGGCATAAACATACAATGCAGCGAGAATGCCAAACAAACCAAGCAGAACTAAAATTGATTTTTTCTTGATTTCCATCACCTACACCTCTTTCTCAGGACTTTTGCCTTCCATTTTTCTTTCACTTTTTTATCATTTATCCATACTGGATGATTTTTTACTAAATTAAAATCCGATTAACACAATTGGTAACATTTATCGGAAATTAGTATACTAATATGTATACTCCTATATAAATGTTTCGTTTTTTAATTTATAAATAGGTATTTTATTATAGGCATTTATAACCAATTTAATTCAAAATAAAGTATTTATAACTAATTTAGAATAGATTAAACATGCAGTACATAATCATTAGTCTAAAACTCATTATTAACGGTGTTAATAGCAGAAAAGGCATTTATCCCCTCCCACATTGAATTTTGCCATACAATTATCTCCAAGAATTTCATCATCGTCGATAAATTTCAGGCAAATTCAAAGAAAAATGTCCAGAAAGTCAACCAGCTCTTTTCTGTTCTTTATTGGCCTGATATAGCCTGCAAGCTTTTCATCCCCGAAAACATGCTGCACCCAATCAGCAAAATCATTTTTTTCCTCATTAACATGATGGTAAAACTCATCATCTGAAATTTTCCGCATTGCCCTGGGAAGCTCCTCAATCCTCTTAATCACTTCACCGCTTTTCAGCCTGAAATAATTTTCCGGGATTACCTGCTTATCCTCATGGTCGGAGAGCGATATTGGCGCCGGCTTTGCCTTTTCTTTTGTCTCATGGTCCTGTTTTCCGTCAGGCTTTTCCTCAGCATTTTTTTGCTCGAGCGCGGCCTTGAAAAAATAGCTGACTGGATGCGAATCCTCCTCTTCCTTTTTTATCTCATCCTCAACTGCGGTTATCAAGCCTTTCCTGCCGCGGATGCCGGAGATCTTTTCCGCGAGCCTTAAATCGCGCACTGAAAACCTGACCCATTCAGCAAAATCATTCTTGTATTCATTTACATGGTGGCTGAAAGTGGCATCATCTATCACCTTTAGGATATCAATCATCTCCTTCACATTCCGTATCACTATCTTGTTCTTGAGGACAAAATACCTTTCAGGCGGAACATTTTGATGGAACTTTAATTCCTTGCTTATCCTTTTCAAACCCTCTATCTTGTCTTTTATCTCATTTTCCCTCTGCAATAAGAATTTTTTGTCCTCTTCCAGTATCTGCTTTTGCACCTGCCATTTTGCCTCAACCTCTTTCATTTCCTCGAGCTTTGACAGCAATTTGGCGTTCAGCTCCTTTTCATCCCCTGTGAAAACCCCCTTTTCTTCATGCTCCTGGACATCATAGTGTTCTTTCATCCTCTGGAACATGTCCTGGGAAAGAAGGCTTTCATTGAATCCCTGCTCTTTAATGACTTTGGCAAGATGCGCAAAATATCCCGGTGAACCTGATTCATCCTCCAGCCTGGTTGCCATGCTCCTCATGCTGAACTGTGCATCCTGGACTGGCGTTTCTGGACCGGGGCCGGAGGCAGCTTTGGCTATTATCTGTGAAAAATCATCTTGGCCCTGCTTTGCCATGGGCTGGACTGTCGGTCCGGGATCAGAATTAAGCTCCTCGTGCATCATCTCAATCTCACGCTCAATCACAGTCCTGTCCTTGTCCGGAATGGGCTGTGGCTCGGGCCTGGTTGCTTCTTTGGCAGGGGTAGGCGCGGGCTTTGCTGTTCTGACTGGAGAAAGGTCCGGCAGCTCGTCAGGGGGAGCATTTTTTGCAGGCGCGGCTGCTGGCTTTGCATCCTCAACAAGGCCTGGCAATTCATCTGGAACAGAATCAGCGTTGTCTGCTCCTTTGCCAAGAACACTCTTAATCAATTCCTTAACCATCTTCCCCTCTTTTTTTCTACATGGGCATACACTATATACATACTCTGTATAGATACACTATATATATTGTATTGCAATTGCATGTTCCATACAATCAAAATAACTGGACCATATAGTGATTTTATATATTTTCAGCTTTCTCAAGCGCCCCTTGTCTTACCAGGAATTATGCTGCATCCCTATCCATACGCGACTGTCCCCTAATCTATCTTTGCCAAAACAGTATAAATACTTTTGTTATGATTCAGAAGTAATAGTCCAATATTCGGTGCCATGATGAAAAGGGGCGCGAGCGCCCGCCAGCCGAAGCCAGCAGGCGCCGCGTGATGTGATGAAGCATGAGTCAGCTGAGCTCTGTGTAAAACTTGACACTCCCTTCAGGCAGGGCCAATGCGCTCAGCCTTGAGGGAATCCTGATTTCAAAATCCACATTGCCATATTGTCCGTATGCAGATGAGACAATTTTTGAAATGAAAACCACATCCTGTGTCCCATTAAACTGCCCCTGGTTCTCATCTGAATGGTCCCAGAGGATCCCAGTCTGAAAGACTGAATTATTGGTGCTGTTGATGACAGGGACATCAAGGATTCCATAGTTGAAAACTGTAAAATTAGAAAATGACCTGGCCCCGCCGAGGTAAGTAAAGGTGGAATTAACGGAATCAGTTAAATTAGTCATGTTTATTCTCAGGTCGAGCTCGGCGAAATCCTCCAGCCTCGGCAAATGTGCTAAATCCCAGCCTAATGCCGTGAGATTGTTGAAGTTAACAATGCTCTCCGAATCTGTGGCAAATATATTTCCGTCATATCCGACTGCATTCATCCAGGCAAACACTGTCAGGTTCTGGGATGTATCAAGGAAAATGTCTGAAATGACGCTGCCATAAAATGTGGAGTAAGCAGTGATGTTAATTGTAAAATTCGCAATGTTGTTGGATTCATTGGACTCGATTAATGAGCCGTTTGTTGATAAAACCGGGTCCAGGACAACAAAAATTGTCGCAGAGCCTATCCGTGTGTAATAATCGACTTCAACAGAGGCATTGCCGCCAGCTGATATGTTCAGGGAAAAGTCCGATCCAAGCTGAAATCCGCCTGATAAGGGATGGCCCTCAAAAAATTGGGCAGTCAGGTTCAGGCTTGAGTTTCCTGAGCCAAGGTTGAAAATGGTTGCATTGATCCTTATGTTCTGTTTCTCAGAAGGGTTCGCGACGCTCAAGTGAATGTCCTCTGAATATACCTTGAAATCTGGAGTGCGAATCCTGAAGAACGGGGAAGCCCCGGGATTATTTGCCCTGTCTGTACAATTGACCTGCCATGCATAATCGTTTCCGGGAATGGACCTGGAAAAGTTATTTGAAAGGTTCAGCCTTATCGAGGTGTTTATTTCAACGGTTTGGCCCTGCAGGATAAATGAGCAATTGCTCACTTCAAAGCTGTCGGTCACATTGTATTCAAACAAAAGGCTGTATGAATCCATGACTGAATTGTTGAAGGGTGACAGAAGAGAAATGCCAGGTGCAACTGTATCAACTGTAATTGCCCTTCGTGTGCTGTTTCCCTGCAATCTGCCTGTGCTGTTGTCAAAACAGGAAACAAACCATTCATATTCCCCGTCCTGGGCTTCCTCGATGGTGAAATTATGCCGGGCATAAGTTTCCAAATTTGAGGAAGTTTGATTTAATCCTTCATTTATATACAGGCTGCAGTTTTCAAGCCCGGTATTTTCTGAAACATTGTACATGAATGTCAGGTTATGGAAATTTGTGAATGTGCCATTGGCAGGGTATTCAAGGTTGATTGTCGGTGGTGTAGTATCCTGTATGTCCAGGAGAATAGTATAGCTGCTTAATCCCTGGAGATTCAGGCCATCTGTTCCGCAGGATGCACTGACTGTTACATTTAGGGTGCCCTCTTTTATGCCTGAAATATTCCAGGCAGCTGTCCTGTGGGAATGATAGGCAATATCGCCGAGCTCTATTCTGAATTGCTGATCCTGGGTGATATTAGCATATCCACCTGAAAACGAAATGGTTGCATTGCAGTCAGATGCATCCGCGCCAAGAATGCTTATGTTTGCAGTAAGGTTGAAAGCATCTGTTGTATTCCTGACGCTGTTGTTTGCCGGGAAAAATATGGTGACATTGGTTTCGCTGGGCCTGCTCTGGTTCAAGATCACATCCAAGGCCGTTGTGGTGGAAAGAAGGGTTGTATTGGCAGTGCCGTAATGCGTGGCGTTGTAGGATGTTGCTATAATCAAGTCTCCGGTAATGCCAAGTATTGTTGCCGAATAAATGCCTTTTAGCGGTGGCGGGCCAGGATTCTGCGTATATGTCAGGACAACATTCCCGCTCGAGGTGTCATTCAAAATAACAGGCAGGTTTGCTTCAGCACCTGTAGTTTTGCTGTTGTCTGCAAACACCCTTCCCTGGATGTTGTGCGGCTGGGGCGCCTGCGCAGAGGCAAGCTGCAATGATGCGGCAAAAAGAAATATCATCAGGAGGATTTTCAAATACTTCAAACCAAACTTCTGTTTTTTCGAAATCTGTTTTTGGGTTTCCATTCTTTCTGGCTTCAAATCTATCTTAGCTCCACATAAACTGTTACGCTTGTGTCAAGGTCAGGCTGTATGTACTGCCTCAGCCTTGCAGGTATCCTCATTTCAAAGTCATATGTGCCATACCTGCCGGGCTGCGCCTTATTGATTGGCGCTATGAATATGACATCCTGGGTCCCGTTGTACTCTGCAGCCGGCGCATCGGTGCTGTCCCATAAAATCCCGGTTGAAAACACACTTGTGTTGGTGGTATTGACAAGCGGGACATTGATTACAGTCTTGCCAAATATAGTGAGGTTTGTCCTGTTCAGGGGAATGCCGTGGTCAGTCCAGGTAACATTGATTGAATCGGTGAGATTGCCCATCAAAAGGCCTGAGTCAAGCTCATAGAAATCATTTGTAGAATTCTCATCCGTTGAATTGATTCCCAATGCCTTAAGGCTGCTCCAGACAACCTGGCTGTCGCTGTCAATTGCAAAAACCGTGCCGGAAGTGGAATTGCTGAAGTCCCACCTAAAAATTTTGCTCGCATTCAGGCTTAATACCAAATCACCTGAAAGATTGCCATAAATTATCTGGTAGGCCCCGACATTGCCTGTCCTGTTGGCCTTGTTGTTTGTCTCTATCTCCTCAGACACCAAATTACTCCTGTCAACCTGCACAAAAATTGAAAAATCCCCGATATCAAGTGTCACTGTAGTGTTGACTGTTATGTTTTCACCCGGCTGCAGGCTGGCCAGGTGGCTATTGCCAAGCTGTGTGCCGCCATTATCAGGGTCACCGAGGTAAAACCCTATTGTGAAGTTGTTTGCCGCCCCTTCTCCGATATTCCAGACATTTGCCTCCACAATGAATGGCTTGTCCTCGACAAAGCTGCTTTCATTGAAAGTTATGTTGTTTGTCGTTATGATAAGGTCAGGAGGCGTGACATTGAAGTAGAAAGTGTGGCTTGTGCCTGTGTTTGAGGCATTGTCCCTGCAGGACACGCTCCAGTTATGCAGGCCTGAATTGAACCCTGAAACATACTGGCTGTAGTTCAGTGTTGAATTTATTATTATTCCGGATACATTTATTGCGTTGTCAATTGTAAGATTGCAGTATAATTGGGCTGCGCGATTGTCAGCGGAAGTGAAATTGAAAGTGGTGTAGGTGTTGGACAAATTGCTGTTGTTTGCAGGTGCCAGCAGAGTGACATTAGGAGAGGTGGTGTCAATGTGCACTACAATGAAGCTGGAATTCCGCGTATTGTTTGCATTGTCAAAGGCCCCCAGAATTATCAGGTAATCCTCTTCAGCCATTGGCCCAACCAGCTGGCTGCCAGAGCCTCCGTTGCTGATATTTCCGGAGATGTTGGCAGTCCCATTCACATAGAAAGTCCAATTAAGCAGTGTGTCCAGGTTGTCTGATATTGTGTATGTGATATCCGGATAAATGCTTGAAAGCCATGTGTTGTTTGAGTATGTTATGACAGGATTGGGCGCGCTCGAATCAACATAAAACTGCCACTGGGTGCTGTTTGTGCCCTCATTGCCCACGTCATCTGTGCAATTGACGCTCCATGTATAGCTTCCTTCCGGGAATGCCTGCTGGAACTGGTTTTGCTGGCCCATACTGATGGTGCTATTTGTCACATTTGCAGTGGAATTTATGATCAGGGTGCAGCTTTCCACTTCCAATAAGTTGTCAGATGGAGTAAAATAAAAGTCAATAATCGTTGCACTGGACCAGGACCCATTTACCGGCGAATTCATCAGCATGCCCGGCCCTGTAAGGTCAATTGTGAAATTCCTTGATTCACTTGTGAAATTGTTGCCAGCGTTGTCCTGGCAAGTGACATTCCACATTTTTGGCCCCTGGGCCAGGCCATTCACCGTGACATTTGCATATGTTCCATTATTGGCCTGAATATCCTGTGCAACAATGGCACCATTGACTGTCAGATTGCAGATCATTTGCGCATCAAATGTGTCATTTGCGCTGAAATTGAAATAAACACTCTGGCTTGATGTATTATAGAATGCAATGGGCTCGTAGAGAATTACAGATGGAGGGGTCCTGTCTATCCTGAAATAATTGTAGCTTGTCCTGTTATTGCCGACTGAATCAACAGCATAGACTGAAACATTGTAAACTCCCTCAGGCCAAGTCGCAACAGGAATTGAGATCAAGTCTGACCAATTGTAATACTGCTGGCCAATTGACATATTGCTGTTGTTTGCCATCCTCTCAAAAGTGGAATTGGTTATGTTATAAGCGGAAACTGTGAGGTTTCTGTTCTGTATCCTCATGTCGAGGTAGAAATCATCCCTGTAATCTGTGCCGTCAGGAGCATAGAATACTATGCTTGGTTTCCTGTTGTCAACAATGAACCGGACGCTGGCATTGGCCCTGTTGCCCAAGGTATCATTGGCAGTTACATTGAACATCACCCAAATATAATCCGCAGCCTCAGTTACGTTTATGGTGGAATTCCACCATGCATCAAAATTGCCTGTCGCATTAAGGCTTCCAGCCTGGTAAATGCTTCCTGAGTCATTGAGCAATGCATAAGACGCTGTGTCCAGGCCAGTCCCGGCGTCAGTAATTGAGGCAAGCAAATCTATGATGTAGCCAAATGCGTTGCCATCTGTCGGGCTTTGGATGGTGATGACAGGCGCGGTTGAATCAATAAAAATAGTGATGTATGAGGAATTTTGCCTGTTTCCTGCCAGGTCCTTTGCCTCCAAAGTGATGTTGTGATAGCCATCTGCAAGAGAAGTCAATGAATTGGCGCCAGCTGCCCCGTTGCTCACAGTGCCATTAGTGCTCACTGCCATGAAATCTATGTAGAATGTGTAATTTAATGTGGGAGCAAGGTTATCTGTAATATTAAATTCAATCAAAGGGGTTATATCCGAGGAATTCGTGTTGTTTGCTGTGGTGATATTGGGGAATGGAGGGTTGGTATCTATATTCACTCTCAGGAAAGTGGAATTTTTCTTATTCCCGGCCAAGTCAGCGGCCTCAATGATTATTTCCCAGGGGCCTTGGGATGGTGTTGAAAGATTCACATGAATGCTGGTGCCGTTGCTTGTTGAATTTTGGACATAATAGGAACCGTTTTGGTAAACTGTATAATTTATCAGGCTCGCAAGATTGTCGGTAATATTAAACCAGACTTCCGGGCTAAAATCTGAATGCCAGCTGTTGTTGGCGGTTTCCCAGGATATGGTGGCATTTGTCAGGTCAACATTCAGCGCGAAGAGCGAGCTGTTTTTCCTGCGGGTCAAACCAATATCAATGCCTTCAACATCAGCTCTTGGCGCAAGGGCTTCCACAATGAAAGTGTGCTTGCCCTCGCTCAGGTTCGCAATGTAGACACTTTCCAACCCGTCGGTGAATTCGAATGTGGAATTTGGCGCATTGTCCAGATAAACAGTGTAATTCAGGGAATTATTCAGGTAATCATTGACCTTGATATTGAGATTATTCGAGGTAATCCGGCTCCACGTGCTATTCACTGGGTCTGTAATCCTCGGATAAAGCAGGGTCAGGTTATTTGTGGCATTGTTGTTGGTATAATTTAGTTCCACACCGGCATAGCTGACATTCACTGTTATGCTACGGAATCCGGTTGTGATGTTCCAGGTTGCATTTACTGTGGTGCTGGTCCCGGATGCCAATGTGGCCACACTGGCAATCCCCAAAAATGTGGACCTGTCGAAGAAATAAACATCGAAATTATCAGCTTCTATCCCTCCTACATTATAAATTGTGGCATTGATTAAAATGCTGTCATTGATGTCCGGATTGGTGTTGTTAAAAGTGATGTTGCCTGGCGTAATAACCAGGTCAGGCGCATTGACTATGAAGCTTAAGGTGGAGCTGGTGTTTGTATTGTTCAGGTCATCCCAACAGACAAGTGTCCAATTGTGGTCGCCCTGGCTAATATTGCCTATCTCTACAGCATTGGGAGTCCCAGGATATGATGATACGCTCCTATTCACAATATCATCCAGTGTCAGGTTGCAATTGACTGTGTTGTTGAAGCCGAATTGCTCAAATATTGTGAAATTGAAGTAAATATCATCATAGTTGAATGTCTCACCATCATAGGGGGTTGTCATTGCAAACCCCGGGCCCAAAAGATCCACATAGAACCTTTTGGCCGTTGTATTGGTCCCGATGTTTCCTGCATGGTCGGTGCAATTTACCGTCCAGTCATAGCTCCCATGGACAAGATAGTCGCCGCTTACAAGATTTTCAAGGCCATAGCCCAATGTGCTGTTTGTGTTATTGGCAATATCATTGAGAACCAAAGTGCAACTGCTGATGTTGTAAGAATTGTCGTTCGGCGTGAAATTGAATGAATAATTTGTGTCGCTGGCCCTGGTATTGTTGGGCGGGTGCCCTAAAATCACTGTGGGCGGAACTTGCATTGAAAAATTGAACAACGTGCTGCTCCCAGAATTGCCGGCCTGGTCTGTGCAGGAAACATTCCAGTAAAGCCTTCCATCAGTGAAGTTGGCCACTGTCAAATTATAGTATTGGTTTGATGTGGCACTCATTCCCTGGGAGCGCAGGGTGTTGTTCACTGTAAGATTGCAGCTCAGATTTGTGCCAAAGTTATCTATTGCCGTGTAATTGAAAATGACCTCATCAAAGGAGTAGCTTGTCCCATTTGGTGTGTGCAGGTAAATGCCAGGACCAGTGAGATCAATGTAGAATGTTCTCCACGCCGGGGCCGCGACATTCAGGTCGTTGTCAGTGCAATTGGCAGTCCAGTTATGGATGCCTTCATTGAAATCATTTACAGTCCTGGTCAACTGTGCTCCTGAGGCCGGTGTTATGAATGTTGAGCCGTTCTGGGTATTGTCTATATTTAGCCGGCATTCCAGGAGGCTGGCATCATTGTCCAGCGGGGTGAAATTGAAATCCAGGGATGTGAGCCTTGTGAAGTAACCGTCATCAGGGAAGTCCAATGTCAGGGAAGGTGAGAAATTTTGGTAAAACTGCCAGGTCGGGCTTTCATTGGTGAAGCCTGTATTGTCCCAACAGGTAACATTCCAGTAATGGTAGCCCTCAATGAAATCATTGACTGTCTTTGTGGTGGTTGTATTGCTTGTTGCCCCGAAATTGGAAAGATTAATAGTTCCATCGACACTCAGGTTGCAGCTGAGATTGGCATCGACATTGTCAGTTACATTAAATTTGAAGTCCATATATGACAGGTAATTCACGCTATTGTTTGAAGGTGAAACCAGCGACAGAAGCGGGGTCCTGTTGTCTATGTCAAATGATTCCTCGGTCGCAGTTCCTGTGATTCCATTCACATTTGTGCAGTTCACAGTCCAGTTGTACCTTCCTTCTGTGAGATTTGTCAGGTTGAAATAGCTCAATGGGCCGCCAAGCTGCACATTTGAAGTGTTGGTCTGGTTAGTCTCCCCATTGACTATAAGCCCGCAACTGAGAAGGTCATAGCCCGAAAATACCTGGTAGGACATCGTCACATTTGGATCAGTGAAGCCATCGCCAGTGAGTGGAGATGCAAGATAAATTTCAGGGACTTCCTGCAAAGTCAGGTTGCGCGTGGCACTTGCCCCTGTGAGCCCCGCATTGTCCTCGCAGGTAACATTCCAAAAATGTGTTGAGCTGTTTAAGCCATAGACTGTAACTGAGGTATTTTGGCTTGCCTGCGCAGAGATTCCGGAAACATTGACTATTCCGTCCAATGAGAGGTTGCATTTCAGGATGTTGTCAAAATTATCCACTGCGCTGAAATTAAATGTAACATTAGTTCCCTGCGGAAAAATTGCTCCAGGAGCGGGGTAGCTCAGGCTGACATTGGGCCCTGTCATGTCGACGGTAAAATTGCGGGCCGAGGAATTTCCGACGCTATAATCATAATCTGTGCACCTGACTGTCCAGTTGTGGACGCCTTCATTTATTCCAGTGATGTTGAAATAATTCGAATTGTTTGTTATGATGGAGTCATTTGTCAAATTCAGAATGTCGTCGATATAAATGCTGCAGTTGAAAATTCCGAAGGCGTCATACGGGATATAGCTGAAATTAATGTCTTGCGAAGGTGTGGTGTAATTCTGCAGCGGATTAGCTAATGAAACCCTCGGCGGGGCGCGGATGTAATAAATGTACGTTGCGCTCGAATTTCCATTGTTTGCCAGGTCGCTGCATGAAACATTCCACTGGTGGAAGCCTTCGTTGAAATTGCTGATATTATGCTCGGCGGGAATATTGTTGTAGGCAATGATATTTTGGGAATTATTCCTATTTCCGTCGACGGTGATATTGCAGGAGAAATTTGTGCTCAGCAAATCCGATACTGTAAAATTAAAACTGATATTTACCGCAGTATGGTTTGTATTGTTCGACGGAAAATTGAGCGCTATTTCCGGCGCTGCCGAATCAATGTAAAAAATCCTCCTTTCTGACGAGCCAGCCAAAGCTGTGATGTCGATGCAGCTGACTGACCAGTTATATTGCTTATCACCTAAATCGCCCAGGGTAAAATTATTCTGGCCGCCGGTGGTGTTGAGCAGGGTGGCATTTGTCTGGTTGAGGGCATTGTTGATGTATAAGCTGCAGTTGGCCATTGCGTTGCTGCTGTTGGCAGTATAATACAATGTAATGTTTGGCAGGGATTGGAAGTAATTGTTTGCAGGGGATGTAAGATTTACCGTCGTGGGAGACGAGATATTAAATTCCCAGGTCAGGCTGGTGTTCTGGTTTCCGGCATCATCCTGGCAAGTTACATTCCAGTATTTGTACCCGTTTGTCAAGCCTGGAACCAGAGTAGTCGATACTGAGCCTGAGGTCGCTGCAATGCCAGATGCCTCAATGACATTGTTGATTGTAATATAGCATGACAAGCCCGGGTCAAGGTTGTCCGTCGCTGTAAAATTGAATGTTATGCTGCTTGACTGGAAAAGGGTGCCGTTCGGCGGCGCGCTCAGGTTGATGGACATCTTGGAATAATCCACTGTGAAATTTTCAAAAGTGGAATTGCCAACCGAGCCCCTGCTGTCTGAGCAATTTACCTGCCAATAATGATTCCCCTCCAGCAATGCTGAAATGTTGAAGAAATTTGGCTCACCGTTTGTGATGCTGTAGTTTGTCGCATTAAACGCGCCGTCCAGATAGAGTGTGCAATTCGCAACATCATATGCATCAGAAGGTGTGTAATTAAATGGTATCAATGTCATGTTTGTGGCGTTGAAGTCAATTGGAAAATTCAGGGTGACCCTGGGTGGTTTGTCGACTGTAAATGATTCATTTGAAGCAGCGCCTGGATTGTTTGCGTCATCCCAGCAGGTGACATTCCAGACATGGTCACCATCGTTCAATCCAGTGATTGTGTAAAGCGTATTAGCCCCGCTGGTTGCCAAAATCAATGCGGTGTTGTTTACCACACTGTCCAGGGTCAGGTTGCAGTCAACAACCCCATCTGTGTCATCAGTTGCTGTGAAATTGAATTGCACATTTCCGGAAGTAATGTTCAGAGATACCGGGTAGTTAAGGACAACCACGGGCCCGCCCGCGTCCAGCGTGAAATTCCTGGTGGTACTATTGCCTGTGAAACCGGCATAGTCAGTGCAATTGACGCTCCAGTTGTGCTTGCCACCGCTTATGCCAAATATGCTGAAGAAATTGGGCTGATTGTTGGTTATTGTGCTGTTAGTAAAATTGGCTGCCGTATCCAGCACCAATGTGCAATTTGCAAGGCCGGTTGTGGAGTCGCTTGGCGTGTAATTGAATGTGATTGATGACGATGCAGTTGAATAATCAATGTCAGGCCAGTTTAGCTGGACCGTCGGGCGGGACGTGTCAACGCTGAAATTTCGCTCTGTGGCAGCATCATAATTTCCGATAAGGTCAGAGCAATTTACATTCCATATGTACCATCCATCATTGAGCCCTGAAAGGGAATACTCCTGAGCAACTCCATTCCTTGAGACAATTGGATGGCTGGTATTTTTGGCGCCATTAATCAATATGTCGCACTTCAGGTTGCCCGGCTGGTCATCGCTTGCAGTCCAGGAGAGCGTAACTGATGAAGTTGTGTAGTTGGCTAGGTTAACCGGCGAATTCAATGTGACAGTTGGGTTTGTGTTGTCAATCAGCGCATAAATTGTCTCGCTTGCATTGTAATTCCCAAGGCTGTCAGTGCAATTCGCATCAATATTGTAAAAGCCATCACCATAATCATTTGTGTCACTGTAATTTATCCAGTCGTATCCGACTGTGTTGTTCATGAAGATGTGGCCAAGTGTGTCTGTCCCATTCCTGTATCTGTAATTGCAGGCTGAAATTGTATCCCCATCTGTGGCAGTGAAATTGATAATCTGGATGCCGCTCAGCAGCGGATGCAGTGTAAGCTCAAGCGCAACATAGTCTGTTGTGAGATTGCTCCGGCCCTCGCCGACACCGGCGCCCGTTGCGTTCATCGCCTCAACAAGAAGGCTGACATCCCCTGTTGCATTTATGAAATACGTTGGATTGGCAAAAGACCTATTGAACACAACATCTGTGCCAAGAGTGCTCCAGCTTGTATTCTGTATCAGTGAGTATGAACTTGCGGTGTAATTCCACAAAAATACGCTGTAGCCGACAGCCCTCTCCTGCGCTGATGTTCCCCTGGATGCAAAACCCTCATACACAACCCTGAACTCTGAAAGGGTTGCATTGGTTTCCGGAACCCTGAAATTAAAAACATGGTATGCAACAGAGCCAACTGTCTCATTTATGCTGCTGAACTTTTGGTTGTCGCTTGAAATAAGCATAGAATAATCCGAAGATGTCAACTCCTGGCCTGATGCAATTGACACAGGCGGACGGGCAGAATCCCCCCCGAAATACGCATGATTGTTGCCTGTGTCAGTGAAATTCCCGAAATTCTTTGGCCTTGATGGCTTCTGTATTATTACATGTGTGTTCGTGTCCAGCGAATAATTAATGAGCATGTAAATGAAATCAACACTCATGTCCCTTGCAGCTGCGCCGTTGTTGTCCGTATATCTCAGGCTTATTGAGTTTGCTTCAGCAATGGTGTCAATGCCCGATATTGTGCAGTTGCTGAATTGTTCCGTCGTCGTGGTTGCGATTGTGCACACTGACTGATATGCACTGCCATCCCACCACTGTATGTACATTGTCTCCGCAGCACTGGCATAATGCTGAATTAGCACTTCAACCTTGTTTATGACATAAAGGCCGCTGAAGCCATTGCTCCAGTTCATTTCAAGGTAATCTTCACTGCCGCCAGCACTGTTCACCACAGCAGGCACATCATCGCTGTTGTTCACTTCATAAAGGACACTCCCAGTGCCATCATCATCATTTTCAATTGCGACATAGGGTTTCAGCACAACTGCCATGCCTGTTGTGTTCCTGAGCCACGAGAGCTTGTTGTCTGTTGCATTAATCGTGTAATTCCCGCTTCTTATTGAGGTTGAGGAAGTTGGAATCTGCCATGTCGTTGTGAAACCTCCTGTCCTATTGGTCTGGACAGTGGTATCAGGATACCCGGATGCAGACTGCCATGTGTTGTCCAGGATATTCAATGTCACATTGTTATTTGAGGAGAAGCCAATTCCCTTGACAGTCACTGTTTCCCCAGGAGCATAATAAAATGTGTTGGTGAAAATGTATGACGTCACATTGAAATACTTCCTGTCATTGGCCGTGATATTGTAGTTGCTGTTGCCATCAACTGCATAAAGAATCACTGAAAAATTCCCGCCGACATCTGTTGTATGCGCATAATAATATGAACTTCCCGAATTGCTCATAGAGTAGTTGAATTTGCTTGTATTTGGAAATTGAATTTCAGCATAAGCGCCATTAACACCATAGTTGTCCGTTATAGTAGCGTTGATATAAACAATCCCACCCGAAACTGTGACATTGGGCGAAATCCTGAAATTGGTGATTGAGGGTGCAATAGTATCAGTAGTTGAGGCAACCGTGAATGTGGAAATGCCACTGTTAGATGTCTGGTTTGCCGTATCGTTCGCATAGAACAGCCAGCCGATAATGCTCCCTTCGGCAGCTGTCACAGTCAAAGTTATGTTTGAAACATTAATCAGGCCAGTGAAGCTTTGGGAAGTGACGTTGACCCACGAGCCTGAATTGTTCCATGAGAATTTCCAGCCTATCAGGCCATAATCATCCTCCCATGTTGCATTAAAAAGCACTGCAGTATTCTGGTAAATAGATGTTGTATTTTTTGCAGGGTTGGGAGTCTGGCTGGATGAAAGATACGGCCCGACGTCGCCTGACACATTCACAACTATTGTAGGTGAGCTTGTCTTGGTTACTGCATTTGCAGTAGAGCTGCACCTAATATAGACAGTGCCCACATTTCTTGCAGTTATTGTATCGCTGACCGCCTGGTTGCAGGCATTTGATTCAGGATTGTTTGCGACAGATAATTCATCTGATGTCCCTGAACTGGTAGAAATTGTGTTGGCGCCACCTGAGCAGTCAATATCTTCGCACCACTGGTATGTATGTGTCACTGTTGGATTTGCGCCAGATCCAGTGCAGGTTGGGGTGCAGGTTATAGTAAAAGTTGCGCCCAGCAAAATGGACTGGTTTGTCGCAGGCGCAGTCATTGCCACTGACTGGAGGACTTTATCGTCGCTGGCTATTTCCCACTGCCTGGCCTCTGAGAAATTTCCGATTTCCAAAGGCCCTATCATATAGAAATATGGGCTTATATCCGGAGCATCATAGGTGTAGCTGAGCTTATAGCTGTTTCCTGCTGAAAAATCTGCAATCCATGACAACACCTTGGTTTGATTGACTGTGTTAACATCAAAATTGGGGCTGGGTTCAATGGCAAAGCTGGCCGGGACATATTCATAAACCGGGCCGGAATAATCCTGAATTGCAACAACCGTAATGTTCACATCATATGGAACATAGGGGAAAATCCTTGTCGCGGTAATCCTGGAGATGTCAAACGGAACGCTGGATTGCACTGAGAAATTGGAAATCCTGATTGCATTGTTTGGCGCGCCATCCTGGGTCCAATTTGCAGTGACATTGATTATATAAGTGCCAGTCCCTCCTACATTATATGTTGCATAATAGTCTGGCAGGCTTGTTGGGCCGTAATAGCTGCATTCGGGGGAAACTGTGATGCCTCCGCTGTCGACATCGAAAGAGGTAACCAGGCCTGATGGATCTGTTATGGAAAGGGCCATATCAGCATCACAGACCATATTCCCCTGATTATTCAGCAGCCCAATGGCAACAAAGGCAGCTTCGCCAGGCAGGAAAATTGACTTGTTGGTGTTTACCGCTATCAATCCTGATTCAGCAAAGGCCGGATCATTTGGCCCAACATCCACAATGTATGGCTGCCCAATGACAAGGTCCTTTATCTTTGCCCAATCCCCACTGCACTGCTGTGCTGCAAAATCCCATTCTTTGCATTTGTACAGGTACATCCCTTCGGCTATAGCTGATATTGCCATTGACTGTGCATCAATGCCTGCCGGGTCAATGGCATAGACCTTTTCCCATTTTTCACCTGGCGGGGCAGGCATGTGCTTTGAAGCTGTGTCAAACTTTATGAAAGCTGATTTTTGTGTGTCCATCCCCCTTACTGAGATTAAATTGACTTTTGGCTCGGTCAATTGCACGTCAACATCTGCCTTGCCATCACTCATGCCCCTGAGGCGCGCCCTGGACTTGATTCCCTTGCCATCCTTATCAATAACCTTGAACTCATTGCCATTCATGGAACTGGCCAACTGCTGGTCCAGGCGGGTCTTGGTTTCAATGAGGCCGTAATCCTCAAGCTGGCTTATGGAATTCTCAGTCCTGGAATCAAGGTCAAGAATCAGGTCCTTCCTGATTTGCTGCTGCCCTGAGCTGGCAACAAGGATGACCTTATACAGCCCCCTTTTTACTTCCTGTTTCTTTGTCAATTTCAGGGCAAAACTCTCCTTGCCAAGATAGTCAAGTTGCACATCAAATAATTCCTTCTGGGGGTCCTCATTGACAAAAATGTTTATTGTATCGATGACGGATGTGGCAAATATGTCATTGAGCACAGACCTTTTTCCTTCAAGCTCCTTGGAGAAATCAATATTGGTGCTAATGACGTGCTCCGATGTGAATTTGGCTGCGACGAATTTTGCAACAATGGCGCTTTCATCCTCTTCTTCAGCAGGTGCCAGGGGCAATTCGCCCGGCCGCAGTTCAGATTTGACTTCCTGTTTTCCGACTGTGACGCTATCGGTGAGGCCGCTTATCTCAAAAAATATTTTTTCAACTGCCTGGCTCTGCCCGTAGGCCGCAACCACAACAGCCGCATAAACCCCATCAGGCAAATTCTCGGTCCCGCTTATTTTCATCACAAACCTGTTTCTTTCAGCCGGCTCCAAAGCAACTGCCAGCCCATTGCTGGATTCCTGGCCTTCCACATACCCTGTTGCTGATTCTATGGAGGTAATCCTGAACAATTTGTCAAGTATGTTTTTTCTTTCAATCCTGTCCCTGAAATCAAAAAGTATTTCCACTGGCTGGCCAGGTGAGAATGGCGGCAATCTGGTCGTGGCGCCAGATGGCACATTTTGAGATTCTGCTGTGTCGCCTGCCGGGATATCTGCAGGAATGCTATCCTCTCCCTGGTATTCCTGCGCACTCACCTGGAATTTTCTCACAGCCACTTCCTTCCCGGCCCGAAGCAGCCTGGCTGTGTAATTACCGGCAGACTTCGGCACAAAGCTGACCTTGTTGCTTATCAATCCAAGGAAGCTGTACTTATCCTCCCCTGACTCAATGTAGAATTCGTAATCCTGCCCGACAGCAACGGAAAATTCAATAAGGACAGGCTCATTTATCCTGTATTCTGTTTTTGGCATATAAATGTCGAGAATACCGTGCCCGGCGCTGCCAGGCAGGCCGCCGCCGGTCACAGAAACATAGAATGTGGAATTTGCAATAACTCTCTCCCCAAGCTTCGCAATAACTGCGTAGATGCCTATGCTTTTTGGCGTGTAGAAGCTTGTGGAATTCTGCTTTCCAAGAAATCTGACTGTGGCCTCATCAGAAACAATCTCTATTGCAAGCTTGTCAAAGCTATTGGCCTGCATGCCTGACAGCATGGCATATTTTTCAATGTTGCTGCTTATTACCTTGACTGTTTCTCCAAGCTCATAGCTGTCTTTGTCTGTAAGAATCACCGGGATTTTTTGGGCGGCTGAGCCAGCGGATTTTTTAGCCTGTTGCAGGTCAATGGCTGCAGAAAAGGTCTCCGAATGGGAAAGCCCGCTGGCTGTGTCAAGAATTTCAAGAACATAAACACCTTCAGTTTTGGGGGTAAAGGACACCTCTTTCTTATTGTCCTTGGCAAAGAATTTGTAAACTTGCGTTCCGTGCCTGATGGTAAGGTCAAGGAAAGAAAAATTGACATGCTTCCAGGAGGCATTTGCTGCGGAAAGCCTTGCAAAATCAATGGCGAGCGGGGCTCCCAGCTGCACCGTTGGCGCAGTCAAGATATTCTTGCTGCCAATGAAGTCTGCAGAGCTTTCTTGGGAATCAATAGTGTTTAAAGTATTTATAGAACTGCCTAATATACCGCTGTCTGCTAGGCCAAATCCGCCTATGGCCGTGGCATACAGGGCTAGCATTAAAAGTATACCAACTAACCCAATCCACTTTCTCTTCATCACATCTACGCCCTTTGCGCCCCTCTTTTTTCAAAAGACAATGAAAAGATTAAAGGGCACTAATGATTCCCATTCTTACTGAACATGAATTAACGTGAAATATGCCGAACTTTCAAATCCGCCTTTCTGGTGCCTTGACATTCTCCAGCATCAGCAGCTCAACACGGGTAGACAGCTTCATCCCATTTTGCCTGCAATACGATTTAAAATCGTTCAGAACATTTTCGTCTATTGTCATAGTAATTGTCTTCTTAACCATATTAATATTAATTTATAATTAATTTATATATTTTTCTGCAAAAAATAGAAAAATGTATATTAATTGTGTTTTTTGTTTGGACGGTTTCCAAAATTCATGCCGTAATCATCTCTTGCCGAATTTTTAATTATGCCAAGAGCCAGTGTTTCCAGGAATTTCCCATTTAAAAGTCACAACAAAACTATTTATACTAGTAAAGGGCTTTTTTAGAATGGGCAAGGGGTATATTTTGGCCTTTTTTTGGGAATTGGGGCATAATCATGAAGCATGAATCATTTAATCGGCTTTATACTCCAAGCCAAGGGAATCAAGGAGGGTTTTAAATCTCCCCATTTGGTTTTTTCAAAAAGAGGAAGACAGCACAGGAACCACTAGATGATGATTCTCATAGGCAGGGCAATCAAGAAATGCCAATGCCTGATTCTGTTCCGGGACCAGTTGCCAATCGCCAAAAAATTTCTGACAGGAATATAAGGAATGTAACAAAGAAAATTGGCATCAAAGGAATCAACGTGAAAAAGGAACCAGGCAAAAAAACATCAGAAAATCCCCTGAAAACTTTTCATGAATTAGATGAGCTCAGGGCGACCTTTAGTGAGAAACAAAGTGTCGCACATGCGCTTGAAGCCCATTTCAAATCGCTCATAGATGTCGCGGTGCAAAAGGAAAAAGAGCTGGAAAACAGGATGTCACTCGCAGAGCGAAAGCAAAGGGAGCTTGACCAGGAGGAAGAAAGACTGGAATCACTGCGCATAAGCCTCGACGGGAAATGGGGCGCGCTAAGGCAAGGCGAGGATGAGCTGAATCAAAGGAAAATGCAATTGAAGCGGGAAACAAGGGAAATCGAGGCCATGCAGAGCCAAAATTCCAGGACCCTCGGGGAAATGCAGAATGAAATAAGCGGAAAGAAAAAACTTCTTGATGATGTCAACAAAAAACTGAAGACAATTGTGGCCGCCCACAGGGAAAAGGAGGCAACACTCCTGAACCTGGAGCAACAGCATTTTGAAAGAATAAAGGACCTGGCAGCAAAGGAAAAAATTGCTGAAAGCCTCAACCTGAAAATCCAGGAAAAGGAGCGCGAAATGGAAACAAAGGTTTCGCAGGCAATGCATAGACTGGAGAAAATTGAAATGCGGAAAACAGAGGCGCAAAATGAACTCAAGGCCATCAAATCAGAAATCAGCATGATGATGAGAAATCGGGAGGAGGCTGAAAAGGAAATGCGCAGGCAGGAGGCTGCCATTGTTTCAGGGAAACAGGAGCTTGAGAATGGAATAGCAACAGCGGAGAAGGCAAAGAGAGATGCCGCTGAAAAAATCAGGGAGATGGTGGCGGTTGAAAGAAGGATTGCCAAAAAGAATTCTGAGCTCATGGGCGCCGAGGCGAGGCTGGCTGACCTTGAAAAGCAGGCGCAGTCAAGAGTGATGGCTGCTGCTAAGCGCGAAGAGGAGACAGACAGGAAAATCGGGAAGCTCAATGAAAAAATCCAGGAGATTGAGCAGCAAAAAATATCATTGTCGCAGCTGGAAAGCGGGCATGGCGAAAAGGAGAAAATACTGGAAGAGAAGGCGGAGCGCGCGTCGGCAAAGCTCAGGGAAATCTCTGAGGCCATTGACGCCCGGCAGAGGCAGCTTGCGACCATGGATTCCCAGATCATCACCGCAAGGAAACTCCTTGAGTCAGCTGAAGCAGAGCACCAGTCTGTCCTGGAGAAAATAAAGCAGAAGCAGGCCAAAATCCGGGAAGCGGAGGGAAAGGAGGAGAAACTGTCAAGGGAATCCGGAATACTGCTCAATAAAATGGATGCAGATGCAAGGGAATACCAGGCCAGGCTTACCAGGCTTGCGCAGGAGCAGTCCAGGCTGCAGCTGCAAATGGAAAAATCACGAAAGGAAGTTGAGAATGCAGAAATAGTCATGGGCCAGAAAATGCAGGCAGCTGAAAAGGCCAAGAAGGAGCTTGCTGACCTGGAGAAACTGATAAGGGATACAAGGAAGATTTCTGATACACGGGAAAGAAAACTGATCAATTGGGAAAAAGAGCTCGAAGCCAGGGAGGAAAGCGTGGCAAAGGAAAAAGAGGAAGTTGCGCAGAAAACAAAAGACCTCAGGGAGAGGGAACTGCAGTTCGAAAAAACAAGGAAAGAGGCCACATCCCTGCAGAGCGAAAGCCTAAAGGTGGAAAAGGAGATTGATGACCAGATAAGGCAAAAGGAAAAGAAGCTGGAAAGGATGCTTTCAGATGAGCAGAGAATGAAGGAAAACCTCAACAGGATTTGGGAAAGCCTGAAGGAACAGCAGGCAGAAGAGCAAAAGGCAGTGAAAAAAGTCAAATTAATACACCGCGAATTATCAAAAATCAGGGTTTCAAGCCAAATAAAGGCCAAGGTTGAGAAGCTGCTGCGCCAGGTGGGCGTGGAAGTTGACACCGCAGAGGCTGTGACTGCCAGGGCAAAAGTGACTGTGAGAAAAGCACAGGAAGAATTAAGGAAGGAGATTGCGGAAACAGGCGCGGCGAGGCAGATGGCTAAGGCTGAAGATAAAATAGTCCAGCTGGACATCAAAATACGGGAATGCACCATTGCATTTGAGAATGGGGATTATCTCCTGGTCAAGAGCCTTTACGACCAAATCCGTGAAGCTTATGCTGGCATGGACCCCCAAACACGCAGCGTTGCATATGGCATAATCATGGAGCTGAGGCAAAAGATCTCTACAAGGTAAACGGCAAACCTATGGCAGAGCATAATGCCATAATGCGATTTTCTGCAGCACTATCAGGGGCATTATACGCAACAGCATCAGCAGTATCATCCATAGAAAAGTTTATATAATGATTAGTGCTATGCAAAAATGGAAAAAAGGGGCAGAATTCGGAACCATTTGGTTTTATATCTGATTCACCTATATTGTCCAGTTTTATCGGAATGCAAATGTTTGCGGCAACGAGGAGCATACTATCATGAGGCATCTTACAAAACTATTTTTTTATCCCGTAATCCTGCTTCTGGTACTTTCCATGTCTATTGCCCAGGTCAATGAGCCAACCAGGATACTTGTCAATTCCCAGGACTGGCAGGATGTCTACTCAGTAATGCTTTATGGCTCGCTCCAAAAAATCAACACCAATTTCCTGGTGAGCGACAAGCACGCCAGCATTATTACCGGGCAAATCCCTATCACAGAGCCGCTCTGGGTTTTTTCATCATCAAAAAACCCATTTGTGCTTGGCTATCAAAACTTCCTGTCGGGAAGGGGCTACGAAGTGCAGGAATTCAAGCCAGGCAATATCAACCTTGACATGGCAGAAAGGGCCGATGTGGAGGATTATGTAATAGTGGATGATTCGTACGGATACAATGCAATTGCTGTTGCGCCATATGCGGCATCAACAAGATCGTTTGTCCTTTTCGCGGACCAGAGAAACATTGATGACATTGTCTCATTCCTGGAGGAGCAGGACGCCCAGAAAATCCTGATATACGGCCTGGTTGACAGGGAAGTCAGGGATGCCCTTGCGCCCTACAATCCCGAGATTATCAACAAAGGAGGCGACAGGTTTGCCAACAACATTGAAATCCTGAAAAAATACCAGGACATCAACCATGCAAAGCAGGCCATCCTCACAAATGGAGAATTTATTGAGCGGGAAATAATGTCGGGCACAGAGCCTGTTGTCTTTATCGGCACAAATAATGTGCCTGCAATAATTGCAGACTATGTCCGCGGAAGCGATATCCAGATTGGCATCCTCATTGGGAATGAGCTGGTGGGGACGGCCACATTCATCAGGCGGCAAATTGGCATAAGCGTATTCGTCAAATTCGCCCAGGGTGCCAGGCAGCCGCAAGGGTCAATTTCACAGGTTGAAGCCCTGGACATGTTCTATCTCCCTGTCTATAACATAAACCTGGCCCTTGAATCAATAAAGTACAATCGCGCAACCAATAAGCTTGAAGTCACGCTCAGGAACACCGCTGAGCAGGGAATCTACTTCATGGGCACGTACACAATCATATCCAGCGATGATACCAGGATAACTGTGGGAGACGAAACACCTATTTTCATAGATGGCAACGAGCTCAAGACCATCACTTATGACATTGAAAATTTGCCCGAGGGAGCACTGAGCGGCCAGGCATATATAATCTACGGGGAATCTGAAAACAGCCTGGAAAAAGTCATTGACCAGGATATCGGAACAATAGAGTCAGTTCGAATACTTGACAACTGCCAGATAAGCATAGGCGGGCTAAGTTTCAACCTGCGCCGAAACACTTTCTATGTTGATGTTGAGAATGCGGGGGATGTCACATGCTACATTGACGCAGAACTGCTGGATGTGGACGTGGCCGGAGACTTCTACATTTTCGGATTTGACAGCATTGAATCCATTGAGCCGGGCGATAAAAAGCAATTGAAAATCAAGGCAGACCCACCTCTTATTGGTGAAGATGTCGAGGAAAACAGCGAGGTAAGGATAAGGGTATACTATGGCGAGCGCGAGAACAGCCTCGTCAATACAATTGAAGGAACATTTGACCTCATACTTTCCAAAGCCGATTATCTATTCTACACATTAATAGTAATAATAATCCTGCTCATCCTCCTTATCCTCTGGAAACGGAGGAAAAAGAAGAATGACGGGCCTGGCCAGAACAAGTAGCCACTAAGATTCTATGAAATTCTACATCTATAATTTTGTGTCTATTATCTTTTTATCCTTTCTTAATCTCTTTTTGGCATTTTTCATCCCCTGATTCACGATTAGGCTAATTCCCAATAGGAGGATACTCTTTTTTGCCACTAATTTAATAGTCAATTAATTATTATATTAATATACTAAAAGTGTTACAAAACTACACTACTTAATCACTAATCGAAATATTTATATATTAGTTGCACTATCAGTATGTTAAAATGGCTTTTGTATGCTATTTTAGATTAGTATACAAAAATCCTCCAAGACGATAAATGGGTTAGACGGGTCACAAAGGTGGGTTAATGGAACTGGAGCAGCTATTCACAGACCAAAAATGGAATATCCTTTTTCATCTCTCTACAGGCGAATTCTCCCCTCTTCAGCTCGCACATAAGACAAACACTACAATCTCCAATATCAGCCAGCAGCTCAGGCTCCTTGAAGCAGCGGGCCTTGTCAAAAAAAAGAAAATATCTAACAGGGACAAGGGCAAGCCGAGAGCCCTTTTCACACTTACAGATGATTATGCATACTTGATATCTATTACAAAAAATTTTGCATCGAAGAGGCTGTTGGCTTTGACTGATTACCACAAAGCCATCCTGAAGATTTGGTCGCTGGCAGATGCCAAAAAGCATCCCGTAGTGGCACAGGCATATGCCACGTTGCTGCCGAGCCTGGCAGAATTTGACTGCATCTACATTGCTGAGAATTCCAAAGGCCTGGAAATGAAGCTGGTTTTCAATGGCAGCAAGGCTGCACCCCAGCTTCTGAAGGATTTGCAAAAGGAGAAACTCTTCACCGAAAACGGCCTGCTGTTTGAGGCCATTGACAGGCAGTCTTTTTCTGAACTGAAAAGGAAAGACGCCAGCGAATATCTTGTTCTTCATGATCCTGAGGGAATGATCCAAACAGGAAACAGGGCATTCAAGAATGTCCGAAATGAAATGAATGGAGAGGTGGAATCGAAATGAAACGGGCAACAACAACTGCATTCATAATAGGCGCCCTGCTTCTAGTGGGTGCCTGGTTTGTGTTTGCAGCACCAGATGTCGCGGATTCAGTTACACTGGTGAATTCCAGCGGCCGAACCGAGGGAACCTCGGGGACAACAGTGCAGGCATTGGCAGGCAATGTATCATTGCTTGTGATTAACAACAACAGGACCACGGAAAGGTGGCAGGGTTATTTCGGAAACGTCACAGGGGCAATCTCCTTGTCAGATTCGTCAAATAACATCCTGTATGACTGGAAAATCGCATCTCCACGCGGAGAAATTTATGCGTCCAACACATCAACAGTCACATGGACCAACATAACCTGCTTTAACTTTACCAAGGTAGCAGCTTCGCAAAGGGTTACATTAAGCATGCTGGAAGGCAGCCTCGGGATGGCCACCAATGACCAGGATGGCGTAAATGAGACATTCAACAACTCATTTGGCGGAAGCTTTAGCGTAGGCGACACTACAATCAACACTGCAAGCGGCTGTTCAGCAGCTTACATGTTTACCAGCAATGGTGAACAATATGTTGACTATGTTGAAGTATTGCTGACTGACAACTCAACAGAAAATGTTGTGTATACAGCATTGCTTGAGCAGGACGCAACAGGCTTCACTGGCGACTCCTTTGACTTTGAAATGATAGTGGGAGAAAATGGCGATGATTCAGCCGTTACCAACTATTATTTCTTTGCAGAGCTGACGTAGGCGGAAAATTTATTTTTTTCTTTTTTGTTTTTTCTTTTTTCCTTCACATCCTTGAATTCTTCTCTTGCTTCTTTCCAGCTTAATCTTCATGAGTTGTTGGCATGCTTGGCTTTGAGGCATATTCCCCTTCTAAGGGATACAAAAAGATATCACAAGGAAGATCGGGCCAGCCTTATTTTTCTTATAATTATAATAAAAACATTTATATAATCGATATTTCTTATATTTATAGTAAAAATGACTCCAGATGAAAGCAGGCTAGCTGGCATTTCATTGAAATTAGCTGCAGAGCTGGTCCAGCGCTTCTATATATCTTCCATATATCTTGACAGTAAGGCACGGCATTTACTTATTGGAGCTGGCCAAGAGAAAAATGAAATCCTGTCATTTTGCCAGGATTACATGGCTGAAAAAAATCTGTCACAGGGATTTCTCAGAGTGCTCATTCCAGACAGCACTGAAATGTCAGGCAGAATATCCAACGCCCATGACCTCACTGTCATTTATGCCATGCAGTCAGCTTCCAAAATCCGGGAAGGCACGGCCTTGAAAATTCTCTTGACCTTTGACACCTCCTCCCTTGTCACCAAGGATAAAATCCGATTCTATCAGCGTCTCTACGGCTACATTAAAAAATCCAGCCACAAAGGCAAATCAGGAAGCCCTGCCAATTCTGAAGCGGTATCAACAAATGGAAAATCACAAAATGCAGGTGCACGAGATTACGCCTATCCGGGTCTCCTGGAAAAAGTCCAGGGGGAAAAAATAGGTAAGTCAAGCATTCTTTACCCTGCGGTGTATCACTCGAATGTTGAGATTTTTTTCAGCAATTTCAAGGTCAGCTACCGAACTCAAGAGGTATTTGCAAAATGACAATAGGCTTGGGAACAACGGTAAAGGGGAATAATCCTGCGCAGGCGGAAAACCCTGAGCACAAAAAGCAGGGAATTGAGCGCAAAGCCTTAATTTCCCTGCTCGTGACGTTGTTATTGGCAGGGTATCTGCTTCTGGTTTTAAACTCCCCGGTTTCCAAGAATATCACCACAATTTCAGGCATTACCGGAAAATCAGTTTCTCAAACTTATGCCCAGGAAATATTCTACAACATCACCTGCAATATTGACTTGAACTATTCCTGGAACCTCATATCATCCCCGTGCCTGGAAGACAACGCTTCCGTGACATATGCTGTACGGACACTTCCGCCAAATTTCATATCTATACATAGCTTCAACGGGTCCGGGATTGATGACACCTGGAAAGCCTACAGCCCGCACGCGGACAGCTTTGCCGTGCAGGACCTTGCCTATTTTGCAATCCAGGATGGCTACTGGGTAAATGTCAATGCCACCTCCAACCTGACAATGCACGGCAATGTGACTGTGCCAAATTTCATTTCATTGCACACTGGCTGGAACCTGATTGGCTGGACAAGCAATGAGACCAAAAACATCTCTGTCGCATTGGTTTCTATACAAGGAACCTTTACCTCGGTGCATGCCTATTTTTCCAATGACAGCGTTGACCCATGGAAAGTGTATAACCCGAATCTTGCGCCAGGCCTGAGCGACCTGCTTTACATGATTCCCTTCAAAGGATACTGGATCAACATGACAATTGATGCAACTCTCAAGGTGATTTGATGTTAAAAGACAAAAGTCTAAACAGTTATACACTCAACCGCATTAATCTAAATGTCATAAGGCAAAATTCAAAAATGAAACTTCGGGCCAATTTTAGCAATGCATTGGGCCGCAATGCATTGGTCCCTTTCATATTTCTCTTATTAGCCCTGTCAATGTTGCCAGAGTCCAAGGCATTTCCGCCCATTGCTGCAGAGTACTATGGCAATGTAATCCTGGACGGCCAGCCAGCGCCTGCAGGAGCAAGGGTATTGGCCTATGATCTGTCAGGTACAAGATGCGGAGCATTTGATGTCCATACCCCTGGAAAATTTGGATTCCTTTCATGCAACGGCGATGACTTGTCAACACAAAATGATGAGGGCGCAACAAAAAATGAAAATATTGTCTTTTATGTCAATGGCAGGATTGCAACTGCCATTTATCCAGATAAAACCCTTTCGAGCACAGGCTGGGCGCAGGGCGCCTTCATCGAAGTCATTCTCGATGTTTCACAGGGCTCGACTTCCCGGGCACTCCCTGGTTTCGCAGAAGATTCAGCTGTATCCGGAATTGAAAGAGCATCACCTGAAATTTCTGAAACTGACAATCCGGAGCCAAATCAGGCCCAATCCCATTTATCAGACAGTCCTGACAAAACACTCCCTCAAAAACCAGCCAGCATCAATGAAATACTCTTTGCATTTGTGCTATTGCTTGGGCTCAGCTGGCTATTATCCCAAAAACATGGAGATTATGCATAAAATGAATACAAACTCACAAAAATCAATCAAGCGAAACAGGGAAAAAACGCCGCGAGGCAATTTTTTTACCCTGCTTCCATTACTGGCAATATCATGCTTATTTTTTATAGTGTTATTGACTGATAAGGGTTTGGCTTTCCCCCCTCCTGCTGCGGAATATTACGGCACTGTTGTCAATAAACTTGGAGCCTCTTTCCCCGCTGGCACGAATGTCAGCTTCTACGACGCTGATGGTGTGCTATGCGGACAATACAATGTAACCTCAACAGGCTATTATGGTTTCCTGTCATGCAATGGCGATGACCCGGATACTGCTGTGGATGAGGGGGCAGATGAAGGAGACGCCCTGTCTTTTCTCATAAACAATGAGACAGCAGGAACACTTAATGATTCTGTCTGGTCCTCCGGGACATTCAAGCGGGTTGATTTGTTCATCAACAGGCCGCCAGTGCTCGACAGCATAGGCAACCACAATGCAACTGAAGATGCTGTCTTTTATCTGGATATAAATGCATCTGACCCTGACAATGATACTCTGCAATACTCCTTGATTGTCAGCCCGGCTTTTGCCAGCCTGACCCTCAATTCATCCACGGGCGTTATCAACACCACTCCTGACAATGATGATGTTGGTGTCTATTATGTCAGGATCATTGTTAGCGATGGATCTTTATCCGATTATGAGGACATCCAGCTACGCGTCCTGAATACAAATGATGCGCCATATTTCCTGCAGAACCTGACAAACCAGACTGTCTATGAAGGCAATGCAACCAATTATGACATAAATTGCTCTGATGATGACATTGATTACGGCGACAGCATTTCATACTCGCTCAACGTATCCAAGATAACCATAAGCAGCAGCTCCGGATTAATCACATGGACTCCCTTGCATAATGACACCGGGCTTTACACAATAAATGCAACATGCTCAGATGGTGAAAGCACATCAAGCCAAACATTCAACATTGAAGTTGTTGATATAAACAATGCCCCGGTTCTCACTGGCATCGGGGACCAAAGTGTTTACTCAGATGCAATTTTGACTTTTAGCATCTATGCAGAAGACGCAGACTATGACACATTGACATATTCCTCAAACCATACCGGCCTGAGCATCTCAAAAATATCGAATACACAAGCCACCGCAACATTCTCCGGAATTGCATACGGGATTGGCAATTATACAGCAGAAATATTTGTGAGTGATGGCACGATTAATGACTCAGAAGTAATTTTGCTGCGAGTGATTAGGGCACCGTATTGCGGAGACAACCTCTGCGCTGCTGGTGAAACATGCTCGTCGTGCGCTGTTGATTGTGGGGAATGCCCTTCTGGAGGAGGGGAAGGTGAAGGAAGCGGAAGCGCCGGAGGCGGATCCGGGGCCACCAGCGGCATTGGCACAAGTGAAAGCGACGCAGCAGTGTCAATTCCAAGCATTCAGGACCTAATCAGCAGCCAGGCACAGGCACAATACTATTGTGTGGAAGACTGGCTTTGTTCACCTTGGCTGTCCTGCAGGCCGCTGCAATGGACTGGAGCAACAGCACGAGGCGTGCAGGAAAGGGTGTGCCGCGACTTGAACAATTGCGGTTCCATGAACAACCAGCCTTTTGCCCTTAGGGATTGCGCTTATGAGCCTCCATCATCCTGCACTGACAAAAAAAGAGACCAGGGGGAAACCGGAATAGACTGCGGCGGGCCGTGCCCTCCCTGCCCGACATGTCTGGATGGAATCCAGAACCAGGGGGAAACCGGAATAGACTGCGGCGGGCCGTGCGAGCCTTGCACCCTTGTGAAATATGCAGGCCTTGTATTTGAACGGCCATCGCCCATATTTTTGCCTTCTTATCTCAGGGAGTTTCCGTGGGCATTACTTATCCTTATCCTGGTTGTGAATTTTTTCACCACATCTTATGACTGGGGCCGCATCCACAAAATCCGCAAACAGCCGTTTGAGATTTTCCTGGAGATGATGAGGGAATACGCTCCATTCCGCAGAAAACTTTACAAATTCCTGACAAATTTTGATTCGCTTGGCGCGCTGACAATCACTTATCTCTACTTTGTCGGGTCATTGTATACGGTAAATGTCTGGGTCCTTGGCGCGGCTATCCTTGCCACCCCTTTCCTCGTTGGACTGGCCTTCAAGCAGCTCGAATACAATGAATACAGAAAGCTGACCAAAGAAAGAAGGCTCAATGAGATGCACAACCATGAACTTGAATATTTCATGAGGCAGGAGCAGGAAATTATCAGCGAGCTTTATGGCAAGGCAATGAAAATTGTCGAGCAGCTGCAGGCCAAGAAAGGCAGCATGGAACCTGATTCAGAAGCACAAGTCAAGAGCATCATGCCTCTCATGGAAAAGCTCAATGCTTTGAATGCACTATCCGCTCGCATAGCAGGATATTATCCCGATGCAAAATTTGAAAGCAACGCAAAACAATTTGTATTTGACCCCTATTTCAGTAAATTTGCCAAAGAATACCCTGAGCCACACTTTGCAGTGCTTTCTGCCATGAAAATACTCAAAAATATGAACAATCGCAAGGCGGACATTGAGGATGAGAAGGAGTTCATGGCAATTTGCCGGGATATTGCGAGGGATCGACACCTACTAAGCGTTATAATGGCGCGCGAAGAATTGGTGAAGCCCTACAACAACCTCTCTGACTCATATCACCTGCTGAAAAAAAGCCATCTTGCGCAAAATGAGCTGCAAAAAAGCATGGCAGAGGAAGAAAAAGAGTACCTTGCCTTGCTTGACAGCATTTCCAAGGATAGAACTGCAATTGAGCAGATATCAAAAAACAAGAAAACGGCATTGCTGTACAATGACCTGATACTGATTTACAACAGCATCAAGAAAAGGCAAGCCCTGGGCAAAGGGCTAAAATAAACTCTCAAAAATAAATTCTTTGTCAAAATTGATCAGCTTATCAGTATGAATCCTGGCCGTAATCATGCAATACGCCACTGATGACCTCGGCGTTTAGCATGGCTTGGCTATTCCTACTGTCTGCAGCATAGACTGCCAGATACAACTGACGGGCCTGGCTCAGCAAGCCAATATGTTCAGGGGTCAGCATGCCATTATTTTCTGCATTCCTGAAATTTTCCACGAGCATAACTGCCAAGTCCCACTGCGCCTCTGAGCTTGTTGGAGAAAGCTCAATGAGCCTTTCCTGGTAGGCTATGGCATTGATGAGGTTTCCACTATGGTATTCAGCCAAGGCCAGGCTTTTGTAGGCCTTTTCATAGCCAGGGTCCAAGGCAATTGCGGCTTTAAACAGGTCGATTGCATTTTCTTCATTGCCAGAATAAAACTGCAGGACCCCTATATTATGGTAAAGCGGTGCAAGGCTGCTGTCTGGTGAAATTGACTGCCCATCTCCTGCTTTCAGCAAGATTATGACTTTGCCTGAATTTTCCAGGGCAAGGCCAGCAAACGAAGCCATTGCAAGAATGCCTGCCAGAATCAATGCAAAACCCAAAATATTGCTTTTTTTCATGACAAATCACCCCTAATTTCCCCAATTTCTGATGTCAGGGCTCTATAAATATTTTGCGGTCGGAGGTCGAATGGATTTGCCCAAACCGGGCCGGAAGGCGGGTTTTCGGGCAAAGCAGATGGTGCATGCTTTGTCCTGATTTTCATCATGGCATTTCGCCTCCTCCTTCCGTGCCAGGCATGGCAGGATATGAACTAATAATCATTAGTTTTATAATAAAACTCATATATAAAACGAAAAGTATTTATATAATAATTGTTATAATCATCTACAACTATAGAAATTAGTATACTAATGGCAACGACAAGGTAAAATGAGCGAAAAAAGAGTCAATATTGAGCTTAAGGATGACCTGCACAGGCAGGCCAAGGCCATTGCAGTTCTAAAAGGCGTTTCCCTGGCGAAATTCGTGCAGGACGCCATTGCTGATTCTATCACATCTGACTCGGGCCTATTAGCCGACATTGCCAGGCCGCTGCGGAAAAAGGACAACAGCAGCACGTCAAAGGAGGCCAGAAAATGAAAATCAACATTGCTCTCGATAATGAAGTGCACACAAAAGCCAAGGTATTGGCGGTTCTCAAAGGCATAAGCCTCAATGAGTACTTTGAGAAAGCAATAGAAAAGGCAGCAGCAAAGGAGAGGAAGCTTTTGGAGAAGCTAAGGTAAAAGCTGAAAATTTGAACGCGAGTTAAAATGAAAGGAACAGATGCAGAAGAAGCGAGCATGAAAGGAAAGGCCCGGCATAGGCTATCCTCCGGGGCACTTGGACTTGCAGTTCTCATGCTGCTCTTCATGGCAGGCATGCAAATCTCCCTGGCCTCGCCGGGGAATGTCAGCCTCAACCTTACGCTTCAGCCAAACCTGGAATTGGGGCAAAATGCGCAATTAAGCCTGCTTTTGGCATCATCTGAAGCATTTGCAGGGCAGCTGCAATTGTCAAGCTCTGCCAATATCCAGTTTTCCAGCTCAACTGTCAGCTTTGGAACAGGGGATTTCGCCAGCCAGGGAAATTACTTCACAGTCTCGAAGATACTGGCCCTGGCGCCAACCAATACTGGCCCGTATGTTGTGACATCAGTAGCACTGGATGAATTTTCAAGCCAGGTGGTCACAGCCACAAAAACCGGCCAGGTGGCTGACACCATTGCGCCTTCCATAACAACAGCATCGCTAACAGCGGCACCCCCTGATGAATCAACTGCCACATTGTCTGTCACGACGAATGAGAATTCAATCTGCAAATACCATGCCTCAGACACTGCCTATGATTCCATGCCGGGCATTTTCAGTGTCACTGGCAGCGCTGAGCATTCAAAGATACTGACCGGCCTGGTCGGGAATTATTCTTTTTATGTAAGATGCGCAGATTTGGCCGGGAATAAGATGCAAAGCTCCCAAATGCTTTCATACCAAGGCAAGATTAGCGAGGCAACTGTCAGGATTTCATTAAGCGACCCGAGCCCTGTAAAGGCAGGCATCCTCGAAGTCAGCGTTTATTCGACTGAAAGCCTGATCCAGACCCCTGCGCTAAGCTTCATTTTCAGCGATTCCCCTGGAAATTCCAGGGATGTCCCCCTTCAGGGATCGGGGTCAGCCTGGCAGGGGTACATCAATATAGATGATGACCAGAATGTGAGAGTTGGCTCCTTCAGTTTCCAGGGAACAACTGTTTATGGGGGAACCGCAAGCATAATCACAGAAGGGAAACTTTTTGTTGTTGACACAGAAAAGCCACCGTCGCCTTTGAGCTTTGGCGCCACAAGGCTGCCCAACGGGGATGTAAAGCTGGATTGGTATTATGAAGGCGAGACACCCGACCGATTTGAAATCTATCGCAAGGAAGGCTCCGGCGTCTCGTACATTGATGCACTGGCAACAACATCAGGCAGCGAGTACACGGACACCTCTGTCCTGGATAACACTTCCTACAACTATCGTGTCGCAGCAATTGACAAAGCAGGCAACCACGGCGCCTTGTCAGCTGAACTTGCTGTGGATGCGCTGGCACCTGCAGATATCGCAAAGCAGGTGGAAGACATTATCAAAAAACAGGAGCAGCAACAAGCTGAGGAAGAGGAAAAAGAGCCTCCGCAACAGGAACAGCCGCAGCCTGAGCTTGAAAGCGAGAAAAAAATAACAGAGCTTTACAGGCAAATCAAGACCCTGTCAGTTGAAATTGACTGGGCCCTGAACAACCTTGCTGACAATGCAGACCCTGACGTAGCCAAGGCAATCGACTCACTCGGCCTTACCCTGAAGACTAATGATGCAAGGAAGGAGCTGTCCAGCATAGAGAACCAGCTTAACACAATGTCCAGCTCAAGGTTGACAGAGCAGGAAAAACTCTCTGAGCTGGAAACATACAGCCTCGGCATAGCCAGGATTAAGCATAAGACACCAAAGAATGCCCGTATCATGTCCCGAAGTGAATTTGTACAGATAACAGTGCCAGAAGACTCAAATGAAGTTGCAGGCCTTTACAATCCGGGCCCTGATGCTGAAAAATATAAGAAATTTACTGCAAATTTCCAGGATAAGGTGGAAGTTGCAGTATCGCTCACACAGGTCATGATTGAGAATATAGACAAAAGCTACTCAAACATGAGCCTCATTTCCAAGTCTGTGTCATACAAAAGCGCTGACACTGCGAATAATGTGGCAATAGCGGAAATAATCCCAAAGGATATTGCGCAGGTTGCCGGCGACCTGAGCATCAAGACATTGGGATACCAGATACTGAAAGAGGACCCAATACTATTATGGGATGTTGCTCAATTCAATTACCAGAAAAACGTGATAACCTATGCTGTTGAAAAGAATGTTGGAAGGCTTGATGCAGAAACCATCAAGACAATTGTGCTGCCTGACCGTGCAGGGACATATGATGATTCCAGCTCATCAATAGTTGGCAATGCAATCCAGAATGTCAGCTTTGCCGGCTTTGGCTCCATGGTCAAGATCATGCTTTGGATAGGCTTCGCCACCATCATACTCCTGTCAATGTATTATGTATACTTCATCAGGAGCCAGCAGGTTGAGGAAAAGAGATTCTTTGAAAGCGAGGAGTCTGAAAAATCCAAGCAGCATTACAAATATGCAAAACAGCTGATAGGCGAAGCTGGAAAGGAACTCAAGCGCGGCAAGGCAGTCAGGGCAAGGCTTATCTATGACGAGATATCTGGAATTTACAAATATCTTCCCGAGTCATCAAAATCCCTGCTCCTTCCAAAATGCGTAGAGCTTCATGCTAAAATACAAAAGCATTTGGATAGCCAGAAAAAAACATAAAATAGATATATGATGCCGTGCCAATTGACATATCCAAATTATAGCGTGGTGGCAACATAAAAATAAAAAAAGCGGTGAGTTTGTGAAGAATAAAATTGCACAGGGCTATGCCGGGAGGGCCATTGCTCCCCAAACCCGGCAGGAAATCAATACTGCACCTATAATATCGACTATAATATCTATAATGCTGGCATTTAGCATCCTATTCGTTTTGAATGCCGGAGCATCTTCTGGCCTGCTATACACAATTGACACATTCTGCAATTCTGAGCCGTGCGCGGCCGGGCAGAATACCACCTGGATTGTCACAGTGACAAATGAGGGCGTTTCATCCTTGGAGCTGACAAGCTTTGAATTAATTGATTTCCACACAACATACTCTGTTGCGCAATATGTCTATCACGGGCAGCCAACCTCGATTTACAGCGAGGCGCCTGGCGGGATCAAAATAAATCCTGGCAAGAACTCAACCTTCAACCTTTCAGGCATTATGCCGTTGCCAATAGAATACAGGAAAGTCATTGTTTTCCCCTGCTTCGGGCTTGCGACAAAGCAGGGCGACCTTTACTACCAGCCCCGGGATATCCATGAGGTCAGGTATTGCTCCAAGGTAAATTACAGCATGTTTGTCGTGCCTTGTGTCAACGACAACCACTGCAGCGAAGACCAGGTTTGCAATGCCAACCTTTGCGAGGAATTCGGGTGCGCTGACTGCGAATACCTTGCCAACCACACCTGCCGTGCCTATGAATGCTGCTCATCCAATCAATGCAATGACGGCGAATACTGCCATGACAACAATTGCCTGGCTTTGAAATGCCAGGAGGATGAGGCATATTCCAACCATTCCTGCATGCCGCTAAGATGCCTTGACAGCCAATATTTATACAACCATACATGCCTGGATTTGAAGTGCGAAGAAGACGAAGGGTATGTTGACCACAGGTGCGCCCAAATAACGTGCGCTGAAAATGAATATTTGCGTGACCACAGGTGCCTAAAGCTCGACTGCACAATCTACCAGGGATACAGGAACCATACTTGTTATGAGCTTAATTGCAAAGAAGATGAGGAATTCCTCAATCACACCTGCCAAAAGCTCAACTGTTATTTTTTCCAGGATGAAATAAGCCACCAGTGCGTGAATAACAACTCCAGCATTATGAAAGCAGTTGCAGAGGCCGTAGTCATAATCCTAATAATACTTTTCTTGGTGGTCGATGCATTCAAGATAGAAAAAAAACTCCATTACAGGTAATATGCACAAGACTTCTGGAATGCAGCAGCAAGCAGCATGGACGGGGGCAGGGGGAGTGGCTACAATCACGCAGCCCTGGCGCCAAACACAACTGTGCCATTGCATATGCCTCTAATCCCTGCAGGCACTGAGACTTTCCAAAATGTCAAATTCCGGTCATTGCCATAGGACATATCATTGGTCCGCTGGAACAGTGTGAAATTAGTTACAAGGGCCGGGTCATCAGATGTGTTTTGCATTTCAGAAAAAGGCAGGCCATAAAAAACTGAATACCTTTCATTCTTGATGGATATGTTCCCGCCGCCCGCACAGGACATGGAAACATTATCACCATCCGCACTGCCATACACATCAATGGTCAAATTAAGCGGAAGATTGCCAAAATTCGTGATCGTGACATTGACATCCTCGCTTGACGTCTGGGAAGGCGACATTATCCCAAAATCAATGGCACTTGGGCTCACATCAAGCGCAAGAAGGTCATTCACAAATGTCGGGGTATAGTTTGAGAGCGTAGAATTGCTGTAGTCAAACGCGCTTATATTGCATACCCATGAGCCATTATTGGCAAAATATGCGACATCAAAGCTGCAGGTGTAATTGCGCTCAAAAACATTGCTGCTTAGGTTCACACAGCTTGAGTTGCTGTAGTGGTAATTAAAATCATCAGCAGATGTCGATCCAATAATCTCCTGGTAAAGGGAGGCATTCACGATGCGAATGTCATGCTCGGTGTTATAATCCGTAATTGTGGCATTGCAGGTTATTGAAAGATTGTTGCCCGGGACAAGCTCAATCAGCGGGATGGAGCCAACGTTATTGACAATTGGCCTTAAATTTTGAATTGTGACATTGTGGAGCATGTAGCGGTTGCTTGTATTCTCAAACTTCCTGCCATCACTTTCACAATTTGCCGCAACTGTGATATTTGCTGTGGCATTGGCTTTCCCTGCAACTGTCCAGGTTGTGGTGCTGTGGTTTGATAATGTGATATTTCCCAGAAAATGGGTGAGATTCTCTCCTACTGTCACATTAATCACAAGAAGGTTGCTGAAAGAGATTGTTGCATTGCAGTTTATCCCGTCATTGCCAAACATGGAGATGTTGGCAGTCAGGTTAAAGTGAACAGTCTTATTGACCACTGAATTGTTGGCCGGAAACAAGATGGTCACATTGGGCTCGCTCGGCCTGCTTGTGTTTATGACAACATTGACGCTTGTGGTTGTAGGAGCCAAAACCGAGGCATTCTGCCCGTAATGGGTTGCATTCCAGGCGATTACAATTATTGCATCATTATCCTCTCCAGTTATAGTCGCTGAATAACTGCCCAATAGCTGCGGTATGGGAGGCGCATTTGTGTAAGTCTGAACAAAAGAGCCAAAAGTGGTGTCATTGATGAAGACCGGAATGCCGTTCTGCACCCCATTTCCAGAAAGAGTTGTAACCCTTCCAACTACGTTGTGCGGGCCGGGCGGCGAAATCGCAATATCCACCAGCCATAAAAGCGCAATTAGCCAAATTGTAAGCACTATCCCTTTTTTCAAGCTCGCATTCTCCATATTTTGCTGCAGGGCACGGCCCTGTGGAACATTTCATAATTTCTTCAGCTTATTGTAGGCCATTAAGCCAATGTATACAACAATGAATCCTACAATCAGCATCCACAATACTGTCAAAGCCTGGCTTTGCAGCCCTTTTCCCCTGGCTGCATAGCCTGTTATTTGCGAAAGCCCGCCTGTCCTCTTGTCAATTACAAAGTCAAAGCTGTCCAAATCCTGCATGGTTGCCTCAAACACCTGCGCGGACCCCTGTATCCTGACAAGCAGCCTGTCCCCGAATTTGCCGTGCATGTTGACTGCATAAAGCCCGCTGTATGGGCCGACACCTGTGTGTCCTTTTACAGTCTCGCCGGTGTCAATATTCCGGATTTCAAACTCAGTTCCCGGCGGAACCTGTGTTTTGTCATTATAATAAATAATTCCAGAAATCCTGAATGGTGTTTTTAATCCTGAGCTCTGGGCAGCGTCAATATCCTTTACAGGCACCCCTTCCCGCAAAGCAATCGCAAAATTGCCAAATCCTGATGAAGTTGCATCATAATAGGCAAATGTGCCATCAGTTTCCGCAAACTGGGTTGGCAGCTCAAGCCATTTGCCATCCTCAAACACATACAGCACCATGTCTGAATATTTTATTTCCCTGCTGTCCATCCATTGCCTTTCAATCTTAAACCTTATCTGGACAAATCCATCTTCAGCAGGCTCTGCATGTTCCAGGACAAAGTACTTGTACGCCCTCAACTGCAACGGCTCTGTCCCAGCCGTTCTCGTTGACATCTCAATAGGCTGAATTTCAACAGTGCCCATAGCCTCAGCAGCCTGCACAAGTATGACTGTGTCAGACAAACTCGATGACTGGAAAAGAATTCTTCTTGGTAGGGTGGAGCTGCTTCCTGCAGTTTGGTCTGGTTTCTTGGAGACTGTTAGGTTGTACTCTTGCAAATCAATTAAGCTTCCATCACTTGCCCGCACAATGATCAAATACACCCCTTCCACTGACCTTTTTGTTTTCCATGTTATCAGGCCATTTGCTGAATCTATTGACATACCCGCCGGGCCCTGCACAATTGAGTATAGGATTGCATCGCCGTCAATATCCACGGCGTCCACATCATACAGATATGTCTGGCCCGACTTAATTATGGTTATGGGTGAAGAAATTATTGCAGGGGCATCATTCACATTTGCGATTATCAGGGCAAACTCCTGAGAGGTACTGCCATTATCATCCATGACACTTACAGTAATATTATGTGTGCCAACCTGGCCATTATCAGGCAGCCAGCTGATGATGCCATTTGTGCCGTTGATAGCCATTCCAGGCGGGCTCTCCAATAGACTGTAAGCCAAGGCATCATTGTCAATATCACTCGCTTCAACATCATATGCATAAGCCATATCCTGCGTGCCTTCTGTGACCGGCAGGCTGGTAATAACCGGCAAGTCATTGACATTTGAGACATCAATTGTGAAATTTTGGTCTGCACCGACCAAGCCGTCTGAAACCCTTATCGAAATGCCTTGTTGGCCAATATGGCTTTGGTTAGGTGTCCAGTTTATCAAGCCGGTTTGCTGATTAATTGACATGCCTGGCGGATTCTGCATTAATGCGTAAAACAGCGTGTCATTGTCAGGGTCAGCAGCATTAGCATCGTAAAGATAGGAAGCTTTCTCAGTCGCAGTTAAAACAGGCAAGGAAGTTATGACAGGGACATCATTCACATTTGCGACAGTTATGCTGAAATTCTGATAAACGGTGTATGTTCCATCATTAACATAAACTGACACAAAATTCACTCCGACATCCTCGTTTTGCGGCGTCCACGTTATAAGCCCTGTGCCAGAATTGATTGACATGCCCTCTGGCCAGATTGCAAGGCCATAGTCAAGATTGTCATTATTGCCGTCGACAGCTGTAACTTGATATGAGTATGGCACACCCTGGGTTGCCTCTGTCCCAGGAGCAGATGTTATGTTTGGCGGCATTGCCGGGTAGGTCATGTTAAGATAAAGATTTACATTGTGCAGTACGCCTGCCAGGGCCAATGTTAATTCAACTTCATTATAAAGATTCCATGCCTTAACCACAATTGTGTCCCCGTCTTCTCCCTTAAGTGATGCTGAAAATCCACCTGTCCCAACATGGCCCGTAGTCCCGAAGACAGCCAACCCATTATTCATGTTGAGAACTGAAAATTGCGTTCCAGCGGGAACCTCTGTTATGCCATCAAGCTCATAGATCTTGCCGTCTATGCCGTGCGGGACTGGCAGGGCAAGGCCAACTGATACCAATATCAGGCCCAGAATCAGCCATGTAAATATTTTTAGCCCAGCAGGATTTGATATACCTGTTCCAATGCCCATTTTTGGTTTTTTCCGTTTCATTCTTTAAGTCACATCTTCATGCTTTATCATTAAATCATTATCCCTTGTTTGTATTTGGCTCGTGCTGCCAATAGGCTGGCGGCGTCACATCGAAATAATACCCCTTGCCCGGTTCCATGGTAAGGAAATCCAGGTTATTGAATGATGGGAACCAGCCCCATGGCGTGCCAGCAATTACGTAATGGATTGTAACTTCGAAAAGGTCTGTATAAGGGTTATACCTGTCAATAGCCACAACGGAATTCGCAGGATTGACAACAACAGGATAAGGTGGATTGTAATCCTGCGGCAGGGCGGATTCATTTGGCGAATACCATCCAACAACATTCCACCCCTGGGTAAGGTTGACTGACACGTTTATTGTGGGCACCTGCCCGACAAAGGTGATATTGCATGTTTTGTTGACCTCGGCCCAATATCCCCTTCCAATCTCCAGATGCGTGAAATTATCGCTTCCTGCTGCCGGCCTCCAGGCTGTGCCATTGAAATCAGTCTTATCGAATGAATCAGTGGTTGAATTGTAGGCATAGAGGTGCCAGAGGCAGCTTGCAGGCCTCACGGCAAAATTATAGCCATTGTTTGTCCCATTGTTCAGCTCGAAATTTGATATGTTAAACGGCAGGCTGATTAAGTTCCAGTCTGAAACAGCATTGGTATTGTTCACCAGCTCAATGTCATATTTCCCGACAATAATGGAAGATGTCTTGTTGGCATTCCCCCTGACTGTTGATACTTTGTAGTATCTTTGCGGCTTTCCATCAGCGCCGCTGTCTGTATAGTTGCTGTCTGTAATCCCCGTAATGTTCGGTGTTTCGCCGAACTCATCGTTGAAGTCATCTATGATGTAAATGTTAAACGAGTCTGCATATAATATGTTGTTCCAGTCAAGGATTACACTGGCATTATCATCATCCAATGACGCATTAAGCGCCGATGGTCCGGCAATAACTGTGAAATTCCATGTCACCGAGGTGTTCGTATTATTTGAGTCGTCCCAGCAAGTCACGTTCCAGAAATTGGCGCCTTCAGGCAGGCCAGGCACAGAAATATTCATGGTCTGGTCCCGCGGGCTATTGACATTTTGGGCCTCAACATTGCCATTGACTGTGACATTGCATGAGGCATTTGTATCTACGCTGTCGCTTGCTGTCCAATTGAAAACAGCCGTGCTTACAGTAATGTTATCATCATTGACTGGCAGCCTCAGTGTAATTGCAGGTGAAGTGACATCCGGAGTCAGCTCGAATGTCACAAAGCCAAGCCCATTCAGGTAATTATCATTGTGCGCCAGGGCAACAACAGAGTAATTGCCAAACTGGCTTCCTGTTGTTGTAAAGTTGAATTTATAGGAGCCATCCCCTCCTGACTCATTGTATTTGCGGTAAATCCAGGCTTCTTCATCAGAGCTGCTCAAATTCGGCCCAACAAGCGTTTTCCTTCTCACTGAAAGGTTGTCCCAATACCCAATTGTCCTGAATTCGCCGGCACCGAAGCCGCCTGCTGCCACTATCCTCTCAGGGCTGGAATCATTGTAGCTTAGCAACAGCGTATCATCCACATAACCTTTTAGGAAGGTTGTTGAATCATTGCTATAGGTCTCAAGGGTCAGCCTGTACCACTGGTTTTTGGTGGAATAGGTTGTGGCAGAGCTTGCAAGCACAGGGTCTTCCTTT
>Ga0209542_10001481_pt1 | contig 55004 bp, 64 predicted proteins | sample RifCSPhighO2_01_FD_184028 | JGI IMG/M metagenome (GOLD analysis project Ga0209542, IMG submission 184028) | Soil microbial communities from Rifle, Colorado - Rifle CSP2_plank highO2_0.1 (SPAdes) (version 2) | ecosystem: Environmental > Terrestrial > Deep subsurface > Rock core/Sediment ... | reverse complement strand
CTCTGTTTCTGTAGCTGCTCCTACTCGGATTACTGCAACTCCGCCAGAAAGCTTGGCAATGCGCTCCTCAAACTTTTCAATATCAAATTTGGAGTCAGACAAATCTTTTTGCTTGCGGAGCTGTGCCACCCGAGCTTCAATTTCAGCTTTCTTCCCTTTTCCACTTACGATAATAGTATTGTCTTTTGTGGAAACTACTTTTCCTGCTCTACCAAGATGCGCTAGATCAGCATTCTCCATCTTCACTCCAAGTTCTTCTGAAACTAAGGTCGCCCCTACTACAGTGGCAATGTCTATAAGCTGATCTTTTTTTCTGTCTCCATATCCCGGAGCCTTCACGGCAAGGACATTAAATCCTCCGCGAAGCTTGTTGAGAACAAAAGTAGTAAGCGCCTCTCCGTCCACATCTTCGGCAATAATTACTAATTCCTTTTTGCCGGTCTGCGCCATCTTCTCAAGTAAAGGCAGGATTTCCTTTACAGTAGAGATTTTTTTGTCCGTAACAAGAATGGACACATCTTTGTATTCTGCTTCCATTCTCTCTGCATTTGTAATCATGTATGGAGAAATGTAGCCTTTATCAAATTCCATTCCTCCCACTACTTCAGAATCCACGCCAAAAGATTGGGATTCTTCTACTGTTACCACCCCATCTTTTCCAACCTTCTTAATTGTCCCCGCAATAATAGTGCCAATCTCTTCTGACTCTGCGGAAATTGTAGCCACCTGACGAATTTCGGCGTCGCTTTTTATGTCTTTTGCGAGTTTGCGCAGTTCATCCACCGCATCTTTCGCAGCGGCTTCCATGCCAAGGCGAATTCCCATGGCATTGGCGCCCATAGTGGTTTTCTTAAATCCTCCTGCCACAAGTGCTTGGGTTAAAACTACAGAAGTGGTCGTACCATCTCCCGCAACATCATTAGTCTTGGTGGCCACTTCTTTTACAATCTCTGCGCCCATGTTTTCAAACTTATCTTTGAGCGTTATCTCTTTAGCAATTGTCACTCCATCATTGGTGATTGTCGGCGCGCCATAGCCTTTGTCCAAGACTACATTCCTGCCGCGCGGACCAATAGTTACGCGCACGGCATTTGCTACCGTATCAACTCCTTTCTTGAGAGACTTTCTTGCTTCTTCGGAAAATAAAATTGCTTTAGACATATTTTCTTTATTTATTTTATTGTTCCTATAATTTCTGATTCTCGGACAACATAGTATTCTTCTTTTTCAACCAAAATCTTATCTCCCCAACCAAAAAGTACGGTATCTCCAACAGAGACATTTATCGGAATTAATTTACCATCCTCGTATCGTCCTATTCCCACTGCAACTACCCTTCCACGTTTTGAGCCTTTATCTTCTTTAGCAGTATCTGGAATATAGATTCCAGATGCCGTCTTCTCCTCCTTAGAGAGATCCTCCTTGATTATCAAGCGATCACCCAAGGGCTTCACTGGAAACACCTTTATTCCTTTCGTATTTTTTGCGCTTGTCTTTTTCATAATAAGGAAAAAAAATTAGCTCCTATAATGGGCCTATATCCTACACTCGCACTCTCCTAAATGTCAAAATTTTATATAAAAAAAGAGGCCCAGGGTGCAACTGCACACCCGGGCCCCACTCCTTCCGACCAGCTACATGCTGGCCTGCGCCTGCTTCTGACGCGAACTCTTCTTCCCGCCACCGCTCTTGCCCTTCATGGCATCACGACGGTCGCGGTCCTGCTGACGCTTGTCAGCCTTTCGGTCGCGCTTGGCAGGCAGGGCGGGAGGAGGCGTCATCACCTGTGCGATGCGCACCGCCACGGCCTTCTGTCGACGCTCGATGGCCGGGAGCTCGATCTCGACGATCTGCTTCTCGGTCTCTCTCGCGAGATCGAGGGCCGAGCGATGAAGCTCGAACTTGGTACGGAAATCATTGGCGTCGTACACCGCGTCCGCGCGGCGCTCAGCCTCATCGAAGCATTCGAGGGTCCGCGGCGAGAAATCGCTGCGGCTGACGCCATTCTTCACGGCACCAACGATGGCGGCGATCAGGCTCTGCATCGCCGTATACACCTTGAGATCCATCTCTCGGTTCGTCATCTCTCTGCCCTCGTGTTAGTGGAAGGATTTCTACCTCTACGGAACTACTAGTACAAGTATAGCATATTTAAAATATTTGTCAAGCATTTTTTAGTGATTTGCTATTAAATGCCAAAATATGGCTTAGAACAAGGCTATTTTGGAGTAGGAAACTGGATTTATGGTTTTAGGCATCACAAATAATTTGCATTATCACAAATACATGCAATAATGCCCTACTAATGAGTATTTCTGTAGTACTGCCTTATATTCAGATTGTTCTATCTGTCCTCCTCATTGGCGGAGTGTTGCTCCAGAGATCTGAAGCAGGTCTGGGAGGCGCCTTTGGAGGAGATTCTTTCGGCGGAGCTCAATATGAAAAACGTGGAGCCGAAAAGACAATCTTTCGACTTACAATAGTTGTAGGCATACTTTTCGCAATTTCCGCACTGGTAGCACTTATCCTACAATAAGGAAATATTTCCCATTCTCGGCTACAGAAAATTAGGCTATAATGTACTCATAAGACACTTTCTGAATTTATCTTTCTGATTAGGTATTAATCCGCATCTCTCATAATTATTTATTGATTATTTTTCATTTGTGAAAATAGATTTTTCTTCAATTCTCAGAAAGCGCTTTCATCTGCCTCACGCAGAGACCACACGCAAAGCAGTTCACTCGTTTTCACTCACGGAGCGCGTGGTCTTTTGGGTTCTTTTCGCAATATTTGCCCTGAGCGCCCTCATCATGCTCGTAAAAGTCAATAACCATTTTCTCGTGTCTGTGCCCGTAAAAGGAGGAGAACTTACAGAAGGCATTCTTGGCTCCCCTCGCTTCGTCAATCCACTTCTTGCAATCTCAGATGCAGACAGGGATGTAACCGCTTTGGTTTATTCAGGACTTCTGAGGGCCACGCCAAACGGCGAGCTCGTCCCTGATCTCGCGGACAGATATGAAATAAGCGAAGACGGTCTTACATACACTTTTTTCTTAAAAGAAGATATCCGATTCCACGATGGTACGGCTCTCACCGCGGATGATGTGGAATTTACTCTAACAAAAGCGCAAGAACCAAATCTCAAGAGCCCCCGCAGAGCCAACTGGGAAGGCGTGACTATAGAAAAAATAAGCGACAAAGAGATTCGTTTTATTCTCAAACAGCCTTATGCGCCCTTTTTAGAAAATGTGACACTTGGAATCCTGCCAAAACACATCTGGAAAAATGCCACCGTGGATGAATTCGCCTTCAGTGAATACAATATTTTGGCCATAGGATCCGGCCCTTACAAAATCAGAGATGTTAATCGTAATTCAGCAGGGCTTCCAAATGAATATGTTCTTCGAGCAAATTCAAGCTTCGCGCTGGGTGAACCGTATATAGGCACATTGCGATTAAAGTTTTACGGCAACGAAGCAAGTCTTGCTGAGGCGCTTGAAAGCGCTGATGTGGAGAGTGTCAACAGTCTCTCGGCTGCTCTGGTAAAGGAATTTGAAAATAACGGCAGAAGAGTGGAGACAGCCGTACTACCAAGAGTCTTCGGCGTTTTCTTCAATCAAAACGAAGCAACCCTTTTTACAAATAAAGAGGTAAGAATGGCCCTCAATGAAGCGATTGATAAGAATACTCTGGTAAAAAATATTCTGTCAGGCTACGGCTCCGCTATTGACGGACCCATTCCGAGAGAAGCCGATCCTTCCATCGGCGACTTGGCAACATCAAGCGAGGCTTTTATTCTTAAAGCGCAAGCTACATTGGAAAACGCCGGATGGAAAAAAAATGAAGAGACGGGGGTATATGAGAAGAAAGGCAAATCAAGCACAATGAGCTTAGCGTTCTCAATCGCTACGGGCGATGCCCCTGAGCTCAAACACTCCGCCGCAATCATTGAGGAGACATGGGAAAAACTGGGCGCCAGCGTAGATGTGGAAATATATGAAACAGGCGATCTCAACCAATCAGTCATCAGACCTAGGAAATACAGCTCACTGCTGTTTGGCGAGATTATTGGCAGAAACATGGACCTCTTCCCTTTCTGGCATTCATCTCAGCGTAACGACCCGGGACTAAACATAGCCCTCTATGTTAACAACAGCGCGGACAGGCTATTGGAACAAGCTCGCACCATCACAGATACAGATGAAAGAAACGCAAAGTATTCCGAATTTGAGGAAAAGATAAAAGAAGATACCCCCGCGGTGTTCTTATATTCACCAAGTTTCCTATACATTGTGCCTAAAAAGATTGAGAATCTGAGATTGGGCGGACTCACCGTGCCTTCTGACAGATTTTTGGGAATTCACACTTGGTATATAGAGACAAGCAAAGTTTGGAAAATCTTTAATTAAAACTATTAACAATCAGACAAAATCACTATGACAGCAGAACCATTGAGAAAAGACGCTCCCGTTCCTTCGCGTACGCATCCAGCCAGACCGTTTCGCAGAGGAGGAAGCACTCAGGCAAGAATGCCATCACGCACAACACATTTTTCTAAGCGCCCTAGAGGCGGCATGCGAAGACCCTCATCTTCTGTTAGACCTCAGAGGTCTTCGGAATCAGTGGTAATACCTCCTCTAAAAGAAGGAGATATCCGTATTATTCCACTAGGGGGCGTGGAGGAGGTGGGCAAGAACATGACTGCGATTGAATTCGGCAATGACATTATCGTGGTGGATGCCGGATTCCAGTTTAAAGATGAGGAGACGCCGGGAATTGATTATATTTTGCCAAACACAAAGTATCTTGAAGAACGCAAGGATAAAATTCGCGCTCTCTTCATCACTCACGGACATTTGGACCATATCGGCGGCATTCCATACATCATAGACAAGATTGGCTATCCACCAATTTACACAAGGCAGTTTGGCGCGATCATGATTCAGAAAAGGCAGGAGGAATTCCTCCATCTCAAACCGCTTGATATAAAAATTATTGACGGAGAGGAGACTATCACTTGCGGAGTATTCAAGGTAAAAACATTTCCTATTTCTCACACTATCCCCGATTCAATGGGAATCATTATTGAGACTCCTTATGGAGATATTGTCTTCATAGAGGATGTACGAGTGGACAATGTTAAAGGTGTGCCTACTGAAGAGGAGGTGGCTCAATACAAGAGATTCGCTGGCAAGGAGGCTTTGCTTTTGACCATGGACTCCACTTCCATTGAAAAACCCGGATTCTCCCTCTCAGAAAACGTGGTAACTGAAAATCTGGAGAGATTTATCAAGAGCGTAGGCGGCCGGCTGATAATCGCCACTTTCGCTTCCCAAGTAGAGCGCATCATTGCCATTATCAAAATGGCGGAGAAGTACAACAAGAAGGTGGTTGTAGAAGGTCGGAGTATGAAGACAAACGTTGAGATCATAAAAAAACTAAACCTTCTTGATACTAAGCACATTGTCCCGGTAGAGCAGATAGATGAAATACCTCCAGACAAAATCATAATGCTTGTAACAGGCGCCCAGGGGGAAGAATTTGCCGCTCTGATGAGAATAGCCAACAAGAGCCATAAATATGTTCAGTTCAAACCGACTGACACAGTGCTTCTCTCTGCCTCCATCATTCCCTCCAACTACAATTCAATTATCAAGCTTAAAGACAATCTATACAGATCGCCTGCGAAAATTGTTACTTACTTGGATTCGGATATCCACGCCAGCGGCCACGGCAATAAGGATGAGCTTCGCTGGATTCACCAGCAGGTCAAGTATCGCTTCTTTATTCCCGTCCATGGAAATCATTACATGCTTCGCCAACACGCGGAGATGTCCACTACCCTCGGTACTCCCAAAGAAAATGTAATTGTCCCAGACAACGGTTCAATAATTGAAATTACGGAAAACGGCACAAAAATCGGAGTGCTTAAAGAGAAAGCTCCAAATAGTCTTGTATTGGTGGACGGTTTCGCTATAGGCGACGCGCAGGAAGTGGTGATACGCGACAGACAGCTCTTGGCAGAAGACGGTATGTTCGTCATTATTGCTTCCCTCAATATCAAGACCGGGAAACTTCGAAAATCGCCTGATATTATTTCCAGAGGATTTGTTTACTTGCGCGAGTCCCAAGATCTCCTCCAGCAAACGCGCATGATTATCAAAAGAACAATAGAAAAATCCAGCGTCGGTTTAAATCCTATCAACTTTGACTTCGTAAAAGGAAATGTTACAGATGCGGTGGAGAAATTCTTATTCCAGAAGACCAATAAGCGCCCCATCGTGATTCCAGTTATACTAGGTGTGTAGTATGCACGAGACCCTCACCCATATTCGCCACAGCCATAAAATAATTCCGCTATTCATTGCGAATTTCTTTATTGCCCTCCATTACATTCTGGTTATTTATATCAATTCTTCTTTCCTCAAGGAGTTCTTATCGGCGCGTTCAATCAGCGCGCTCTATACGTGCGGAGCAATACTTAGCTTTATTCTGTTCATTTTCGCCCCTAAGCTGGTTAAAAAGGTCTCCAATTTCAAATTTCTCATATCCATATTCGCGATTGAAGCTTTCGCTTTGCTCACAATGGCATTTACCTCAAGTGTCCTGATTGTGGTGCTTGGATTTCTGCTCTACTTCATCACTGTCTATGCAATCTTCTATAGCATGGACGTATTTTTGGAAACCGCCATAAAGAAGGAGCACCATACCGGAATATTGCGAGCAGTTTACCTCACTATCGCAAATCTGGGAATAATTCTCGGGCCATCCCTGCTTACTTTCCTCGCCCATGACGGTGATTATACGAGAGTTTATATTGCCGCGGCCCTATCGCTTCTGCCGGCCGGACTTTTGGCATACACATATTTTGAAAAAATCGGTGAGCCCAAAATATCACACTTCAACCTACGCCAGACAATCTCTGACTTAAGGAAACGCAAAAATGTTCGCAGAATTATATTTGTAAATTTTATTTTGCAATTTTTCTTTGCATGGATGGTAATCTATACCCCCATATATCTACACGAAAACATAGGTATCCCATGGAAAGAGCTCGGTTTTGTGTTGAGCTTCATGCTTTTGCCATTTGTTCTGTTTCAGCTTCCTGCCGGTGAGCTTGCTGACCGTTTTTGGGGAGAGAAAGAGCTGCTCGTCGGAGGCGTCGTTATCATGCTTTTATCCACAGCCTTTATTCCCTTCCTCACTACGAGCCTTGCTATTATCTGGGCAATTACACTCTTTATAACAAGAATTGGGGCAAGTATCGTGGAAATTTCCTCAGACACCTATTTCTTCAGACAGGTTACCGGAGATGACGCAAATCTTATAAGCGCGTATCGCGCCGTAATTCCGCTTGCTCTTATACTGGCGCCGATTGTTTTCTCTCTAACTTCCTACTTCTTGAACCTTAGAAATTCGTATTTCATCCTAGCTTTAGCAATCTCTATCGCACTAGTGCCATTAATTAGAATACGAGACACAAAGTAGTCAACGCAAACCCCCCACCACTTTTCTTAGAAAAGTGGTGGGGGGTTAATTTTACCTATGCCGTTGCTGTCTTGCCGTGTCCACCATCCGCACACTCACACATTTCAAAAGCTTGTCCTTTATTAGCACAGACCTCAGTATTGCAAATACCTGGCTGTTCCGAAACCGTTGCGCAATCTCCTTTACATACATAATGTGACATATTTTTGATTATTATATTAACCTCAATTATCTTAACACAAAATCCGCGAATATTTTAAAAGGTCACCGGAATTCGCAATTCGTCTTCATTCTCGGGAAGCCCCGAAGGATTATCTTTCTTCAATATAAGTGTCCCTTTCGTGGTGGCGGGTTTAGTAAAGGTGAGCATAGCCTCAAATGGCACGAAGTTTTCAGTCATCCATTCTCCCTTTGCTTGGGCAATACCTACTGCAATTTCATTTTCATTGCCGTCTAGAAGAACTACGGGAAAAGATGCTTCAAAATACCAATATCCTCTTGCCTCACCGCTTACAACCAAAGGGCTTTGAACCACGGAATTCGGCGAGACGGAATTAAGTCGTATCAAATCCATCTTATCCAAGATATTTCCTATGTCCTCCGTAAAAGTTTGACCTCCATATTGGCACCTTCTGGGATATGACTCCATTACAGGATTGCCGCGAGCCGCGCATTCTGAAAAATTAGTTACAGACACAGTCTTGACCCCGGTTCCAGCTTTGTACAGCAGTACAGCCAGAGCTACTGCTATTACTACTATTACTATTTTTGTTGTTGATTTCATATCTTCCATTTATAGTGTTTAACTTTTATGGAATCATTCTCAATCCCTCTGCCTGATACGGGCAGGTAATTCTTACTTCTTAATCTCCTCTTGTAATCTTCTTCAGCTCCGGATACACCCTTTCAGCAATTTTAGCATAGCCAGCATCATTGGGATGAACCGAATCAAACATGTATTCCCTGCCAAAAAACACCAAGCTCCCTACTATGTCTGATACATATGCCGTCTTGTACCTGTCACGGAGTGACTCAAACTCCTTATCAAAATTGTCCTTTATCACGCCTCCTCGCACTCCAAGAAGCAAAACGACTGACCCACTTTCCTGAAAGGTTTCTATGATTGTTGCCAAATTGGCAAATGTTTCCTCTCTCGGAATCTTACGCAGAAAATCATTGCCACCAAGGAGTATTATTGCCACCTTCGGATTCGGCGTGTCTTCAAGGACTGCGGGCAATCTCTCTAGCGCCATCCGAGTGGTATCACCAGCAACTCCATAATTCTTTATAGGCTCTCCAATTTTTCTAGAAAGAACAGAGAAGAGGTCATTTCCCAAGGTAGAACCCACTCCTTCTGCCAAACTATCTCCAAACACGATGACTCCAGAATTTGCAGATGGATAATTTTTTATATCGTCTTCTCCGCGGGAAAATATGAGCCACACAAAAAACAGACCAACCATGACCACAAGCCCGATGAGAAAAGATCTATTCACAAATCCATTATACACCCCTAAACAAGTAACTCATCCTCGCGATTCCTTATTCACGATTCACTATCCCTCGCTAGCGAACTTCCATAAATTTATCAAACAAAACCTGATATATTCCCCCGAGAGCGATGAGAAGCACAGCATAAGATATTATTCCGCCAAGTATTGGTATGAGCCCAATGAGAGCAAGCGCCACAGATCCAGTGACTATTGTCTTCCAGCTTACTACGAGCTCTTCAGGTCTCTTGTAGATTTTGTGGATATAGCTCCCCAGTACTATTGGCGCATAGACAAGGGCTAAGAGAATTCCAATACCATAGAGAGCCAGAGCAAAAAGTGAAAACGGTATAGCAATGAACGTGAGCATGCCAATAAAGGCGGCAACTGGGACTGCGACAAACACAAGAAAACCTTTCAAAAGACTCCAAGCTTTATGGTGAAGCGCCACAACCACAAATCGGCTTGAAATGTTGCGCAATATGCCGTGCGCTATGAGAGCGGAGAGCAATAAAACTATAAATTTGATTACAAACCACGTCCCCCAGAATGTTGGAAGAAGCTTTTCTGCGCGAGCGCGTGTATTTATTGCTCGGTATGTGGTTTCGCCTACTATATTTGCACCACTCTGAATCTCCGCTGGCTCGGACGCAGAATATGAAAACGATCCCGAAATTACGGCATTTGGACCGAGCACCACTTTATTCGCAACTAATGAGACATCTCCATGGATGATATCGTCTATGAATATCTCTCCCACCACAGCCTTGAGATTGCCTTGCACTTCACCAAATATGCTTGCCTGTCCTGCGGCAATCAGAAGATCTCCTGCAACACTTGCCTGAGGCAAGAGCTCAATTGAGCCTGCGGCAACCGCCACGTCCTCTCCCACGTTGTCTCCAATATAGATTTTGCGCGCGATTGCGCGTAAATCTTTTTTGACTGAGCTTATAATATGAGCCGAGTCGGCAATGACGAGGACATCATCGCTAATTTCATTGCCTCCTACAAAAACGGACATACCAGTGGCTACCAAGTCTCCCAAGACATTGCCTGCAATAGTAGTATTGGCTCCCACCGCATAGAGATCACCATCAATACTTTCTCCTTTCCTCAAAGAGTAGTTTTCACCATATTTCAATGAACCAGCTGATACCAAAAGAGGTGAGATACCCACAACGATAAGCAAAACGACCACAAGAGTTAGGAATTTTTTCATGCCTATATTATACACATTCTGCGTTTTGAGACCTCTTCCTGTGGAGGTCAGACTCCCACATAATTGTCCAAAGTGGGTCCTTGAGGTTTGCATTTGACCTTTACCCTTGGATATTCCTGCCATATTGATTTCCTATCTTGAAAATGTAATCTAAGGATAGAACTTCCATGGAGGTAAAATGCACAACAATTCAAATGGCGTTGAGTTCAAGCAGGAATGGGGTGACCCCCACTTCATAGGGAAGTTCTTACTACCCCATGGAACAAGAGGAGCAAAGTGGATTAGCTTTCTCTCCACAAACGGCGCTTCCTTGATACTAGTAGAACTTGTGGACTCTGGAACCATAACAGGTGAGGAGGCAGACCTTCTTGAAGCCGAAGTGGGCGGTTCTAAACTCACGGATTACTGTCCGAATGACATTGTTGGTGGCATAGACTTTCTGGCTTCTCTGTTCCCCGGGCTGAGCGTCTTGGTGCTACACGAATCCAGAGAAGTGTGCAGAGACCCAATGCTAAACTAGTCTCCCCCCCCGCCACATTCGTGGCGGGGGTTTTCTTTTATGCTAGAATTTAGATGGAACTGAGGCTTGAAATCAACGGACTACAACAAGGAGGAGGATATGTTTTCTAAATTATCCGCCGCTTGGTATGTCCCTGACTTTGCAAATGAGAGATGCGGACTGATCGTCGTGGGTGATATGGGACAATTCAGAGTCTGCTCGAAAGAGCACGCGCTGGTAGTACTTGCTGAACTGGAAATTGCTCAGGTATTCACTTCCTTTGATGTGAAACTTCTACACATCCAGATCGCGACCTCTGATCTGTTTGACAAAACTGCAGAATACCTGAATTGGAGAATGCAAGGCGACCCGGATGATCCCATTCTTCAAGTGAGAACTTCACCGAAGATGAATGACATCGAGACAGTTCGAGATGCGATGGACCTTGGTCCAGACGATGGCTATCGATGGGGACTCGACTAGCTAGACACTACCCCCCCGCGCTTCGCGCGGGGGGCTTCTTTTACTCAAACACTTTACTATGTAAATCTATTTTCTTACCTTCAAGATAATTTTCAATCGACTTCTTGACGCGAATATTTGGTAAATCTAGGGCTTTTTTAGGATCAATCCATATATACTCCTGCAACTCACTATTTTCTAGAATTACTCCTTCTGTTAGTGCTTTGCAAACAACATGGAAAGAAATGAGATGTGCCCTACGTGTAAATGCGGGATCAAAGATTACTTCATGAATATTTACACAGTACTGTGGCTCTAATTCCAATGAGGTTTCTTCTTTGCCTTCCCTCTTCGCAGCATCAAAGATCGTTTCACCTTGCTCCACATGTCCGCCAGGAAACAAATATACATCTCCCCATTTATGAGATTTGATCAGGAGTATTTCTCCCTTTGAATTGACAATAAGTGGTGCAGCCACCACTTCTATCGAGTCAAAAATATTGTCTGTCATTTACCAATTTTATCACGATTCCTCGTTTACCCCTTCCCTCCCTTGAATAAGTCCCCCTTTATAAGTATTGTATTGAAGTTAATAATTGCCCCCAGAGCTGCGGGATCGTCTAATGGTAGGACTTTCGCCTCTGGAGCGAAGTATCTTGGTTCGAATCCAAGTCCCGCAGCTCTGGGGGGAAGGAAAGTTGAATAGACGAATCGGACTTAGTCTACTCATCCAGCGACTGAAATTAAAACGACAAGATATGATTGATCAAATAATTTTATGTGTTTTGTCTATAATGATCTTTTATGATTTCTCACTACATCTAATTGAAACACTTGGATGGGATAAGTTTTTCTACCCGCGAAGAAACATGCTTTCTTACTATTGGTTCCTTGAACTTCTTGATCTCTTTCCACTCAATTTTAGTGGACATCAATCCTCCGTTGTACTCGGTTAAAGGTAAACACAGACTAGGATTTGGCGTCCGCCAAAGGGAAGTACTCCAGCCTGTTGTAATAACCTGCATCCCCTCGAACAGTCTGAAGGAAAGCTATCGCCAGCACTGCAGCAGCCTCCACCTCAAAGTGTGAGATGTATGCCACTAATTCTGACGCAACATTTCCCAGACAAACTTCCTTTCCATCTTCCTCGAATATATGAGGATGGTGGAATACTTGCCGTCCGTCCCTATAGGGTCGATCAATATTTACTATCCTGATTGACCCGTCTCCAAGGCCGAATTCCACATTGAATCGTCCAAGGAGGTAAAGCTTGTTGTTGACAGGGTGTTTGATGACAATCTCGTTTGTGTGAATCGTAACTAACGGTGGCTCATCAGGACTGACCGAGACTCCGGTAATCGCGGCAACCCTGCCAGATTGGAGTTTCTCAAATTCATCAAGAAAGCGTCTCTTCACAACCCCAGGATCAAGTTTATCCTGATAAGCTGCAAAGAGGGCCGCTCCGCCTCGAAATACTCTTGCCTTTTCAGCGCGGCCAGCTTTTGGGCCCGCTCAAGTGTACCTCGTGCACGCTTGACGCGTCCCTCAACACTTCTTTCAACCAGCCTAGCAAGGGCCGTTTTCTGCATCTCTTGCTGCATCTTGAGAAAAGCCTTTTGATGTTCCTCAAAAGCGTCAGGTGTCAGCAGGTGAGGCACACAACGACGGAGAATCTCGGCAAAGATCCGAAATTCTCCCTCAGTGCCTCTGTGAACGACATCGTGGTGAATGTAGAGCGCGTTAGGAAAGAGCTCGGCCACAATATACTTGCCATCAAGTATCTGAACGCTCTCCTCCCTCTTTTTCGGAACGTAAGCAGAGTCCCGACAACCCACAACATGGCCCCAAATTCGATCCGGCGGATATTCCATCTGAATTGAGTCAGGAGTAGAAGACCAGACATAGATTCGGAAGGGGCCTCCGGGAGTGTACTTCACTGTTGCCTGATGGGGAACTCTCAACTCTACTTCCCGCTTCAAAGCAGATTGTAATATGTGAGTAATGAAGGCAAAGACTTCCTGGGACTCTCCCCGGAACTCGCCCACTTTCACCATTTCTGCGTTGAAATGATCAACCCATCCGACCATTTTCTTCACAGATACCGGCACTTCGGGTAGACTCTTCAACCAGACCCACTCAATGTTCTCTCTGGCGCTTGGTAACATCTTCGAGATGCACAAGTCTGTACTCTCGAGGATCTTCTGAAGCTCTGTGGAAGTGAGAACAAAAACATCGTTCTTTTCAAATTCCACTGTTTCTTCCACTTTTACACCTGCAGCCTTCAATGCGCGATAGTGATGCTGGACCGCAAGGGCGTTGACCACATACAAAGGCTGGGTAACTTCTCCACCCTCTGCATGTCTCAAGATCTGTCTTCCGGTTGCAGGCATCACTGGTGCTTCACGTGTCCTGAACATTCATCCTCCTGTCTGTTGTTGGATACAGTGTCAAATAACAGCTCATGTTCTATTCGCGAGTATATCATATTTAGAATTTTTGTCAACTAATCAGAATGAGGATTAATTTGATAAAAAGTTCGGATTTTGTTCAGGAGACACAGCAAACTTAGATACCCTTCGACTATGGCAAGTAAGAAAGAGAAAGTCGTTTGGAAAATCCATAAAAGTGATCTAGGCAGTCAAAATCGTCTTCTATATTTGAGCCTTGAAATTGGCTTGAGACCTAGGCCAGTTGTCATATTGTATGAATCGGAAGGGTTGCAGAAAATTAACTTTCAAGTAGTATCGTTGTGGGACTGCTCTTCGTAAATACCCCGAAACCCGAAAAACGAGAGGAAGACAGCCATGAGCACTGCGAGCCGTATCATTCTGGCCGCCGATGAGTTGACCCTCGATCAATGCCTGGATCTTGCGTCCGAGGTCGGCAATCTAGTTCATGCCATCAAGATTCACAATGCGTTCGACAAGCAGGGCCCAGGTGTCGTAGAACGGCTCCGAGATGCGGGTGCTCGTCGCGTCTGGGTTGACGCCAAGCTCCACGACATTCCAAACACCGTCAAGCTCCGGGCGAAAGCAATTGCCGAATCCGGAGCAGACATCCTCACAGTTCACGCTTCTGGCGAGATTGAGATGATGATGGCGGCAGTTGAAAGTGGGCCGGCAGAGATTTACGCAATCACAGTGCTGACATCGCTCGGCGAGGAGCAGGCGCATCTGCTTCATGGCCAGCCGTCTAAAGCAGCCGCGCTTTACCTGGCAAGACTTGCCAAGCTCGCTGGGGTTCATGGTGTCGTGTGCTCACCCAAGGAAGTCGGGATCCTCTCCAAGAGACCCGAGCTCCAGGGACTGAAGTTCATCACGCCGGGAGTACGTTCGTCCGGCAAGGCAACCGATGATCAGAAGCGCGTGGATACGCCGGCAGGAGCAATCGCCTCTGGTTCCACATATCTCGTCATCGGCAGACAGGTCACCCAGGCGGCAGATCCACTGGAGGCTCTTCATCAGATTGAGGAAGAAATTTCTCCGACCGCCGCTGCAACTGTAGGAGCATCGGCATGAAGCCAATCATTCCATTCCCAGGAGAAAATCTCCTGGAGCTCGGAAGACGCTGTGATGCGGTGTATATCTGTCCGAAAGTCGGCTTCGTGCGCAAGGGACCTCTGGTCGCCTACGCTGGAAAAGACAGTCAGGGACGGAATCTCGTTGGAGACATCTACTTCAACTTCCGGCGGATTGAAGTTCACCCGAAGGCTGTTGAGGCATTTGCCGAAGCAACCTATATCAAGCTACGTGATCAGGGTTTGCTTGATTCGTTTGACACTGTCTGCGGCATCCCGCACGGTGGCCGGACGTTCGGCCAAATGCTCGCACTCGTCGCTTGCAAGCGATTCGCATATGCGGACAAGAAGCCGAAACCGACCGAGGCTGGCAAGAAACAGGAATACACCTGGGACCTGTCGCAGTTTGATTTCGAGCAAGGTGAGCGCGTTGCTATCGCGGAAGATGTTTACAACAACTTCCAGAACACCGACAACACCCTGTCCGAGATCGCCGTGACCGGCGCAGACATCGCACTCCTCGTCGGCGCGCTCAACCGCTCGCCAGTGTACGATACGATCTACACACCGCAAAGCGGTCCGTTCACGGGACACGAATTTCCGGTCATTGCCTCCATCCGTGAGGTATACCCGGAATACGAACAGAATGATCCTGCCGTTGTTGACGACATCAAGGCCGGAAACGTTGAGTTCGAAGTGAAGAAGAACTGGGCGAGGCTCATGGGGAGGTAGTAGCACATATGGCCACCACGCACTTCGGTGCGAGGTGGCCATTTTTTTTTATAGTTAAAGAGATTAATTTGGAAAATATGAAAGTATTATATGTACCAGCTTTGATGATTATCAATAAACCTTAGGAAATTATCACAGTGTCTCACAACCTATATATGAGATTTCGTAGTAAAATACATGGACAAGAAAAAAATGAAGAAAGACTTATGGATGGAAGGTAGATGGATTGATTTCTGGACTATCAATCACTTGTTGAGCGGAATATCAGCTGGCTCGCTGCTTTATCTAATGGGAATATCCCTAGGCTGGTCATTCTTCATCTCAAGTGTCTTGTTTCTGGGATGGGAGATCATTGAGTTTGTGTCAAAGATTGAATCCCCTATCAATCAGATTGTTGATCTGGTCGCAGATTTTTTGGGTTACGGGATTTTCTATACGTTCTACTATTTGTTAGGCAAACCTTTTGATCCTATAGTCGTGTTTATTATTGTCCTATCTTTTGTCATTCTTGAGGGCTGGGAATTTTATACTTGGAGATTACGCGTTAAAGATTCCCAACAATTACAAAACTAGAGTATTTAATATTTCATACATTACCAGCGTCGATAATGTGTTACGAAAATATCAAATGACCGATTAAATATATTGAGATGACGGATAAAAGCAGTTATTGCACTTTTTATATAGTTCGACACGGTGAAGCTGAAGGAAATGCTTTAGGATTGATGCAGGGCCACTATGATGTGCCTCTGACAGAGAAAGGTAAAGCTCAGATAGAAGACTTGTCAATCAAGCTCAAAGATATTATTTTTGACGCTGCCTATTCGTCTGACTTGCTTAGAACCAAACAGACCGCGGAAATCTTGAGTAAAGAGAGGAAACTGGCCGTTCAAACATCACATTTAATCAGAGAGAGACACTTTGGAGCTTTTGAAGGCAAACCTGCCGGTGAATATGAACGTCGAGCCGTGGAAGCCAAAGAAGAACTTGCCAATTTGACTAATGCGATGGGAAAAACACACCATGATTTGATGGGGGCGGAAAATGATATGAAACTCATCAGCAGGACCCTCACATTTCTTCGTGAAATAGCTGTCATAAATCCTAGTAAGACAGTCTTGGTTGTTGCTCACGGAGGTCTAATGAGAGTGCTTATATCTCATATTGACCCAGAGCGCTTTGGTAAACTTCCTTCAGGATCAGTTAAAAACGGCGCCTTTGTCAAAATGCTTGCAGATGGCACAGATTTTTTTATAGAAGAAACTTCAGGTGTGGAAGCTATTATCAAATCTCCGAAGGTATAATGCCTTAGAGTTTTGCTGTTAATTTATGAAAAAACAAATTCCAAATACATTCTATAGAGTAAGCATAAAAGGGCTAATCCTTGATGAGACTCGTACTAAATTCCTTACCACTCTTGAGGAAGGTGGATGGTGGGAATTGCCTGGCGGAGGACTGGACTGGGGTGAGAACCCAATAGACGGTCTGCGGCGGGAAATCAGGGAAGAGATGGGTCTTGAAGTAACAAAAGTGAGTCCTCTTCCGTCATACTACTTGCTCGGCAAGAATACCGATGACAACTGGACATTAAATCTAATATTTGAAATTGAAGTAAAAGACTTAAATTTCACGCCCTCAGATGAGTGTGTAGAAATAAGATTCATCGCTCCAGAAGAAGTTGGTACGATAAACGCTTTCCGCACAGTAACAGAACTCGCCGGAATGTTTGATAAAAATAATCATCTGATTTCCTAAAATAATCCTTCGTTGTAGATTACAAAATTGTTATAATTGCCAAATGAAGAGTCACATAATTTCAATCATCATAGGTCTGGCAATGATCGCTGGGACAGGCACGCTTGTTAATGTTACAAAAGAACCGCCTTTTGTTCCAAGTGAAAACCAAAATACACTTCTTAGTGATTCAAACAGTACAACTGGAGAATCCCAGATAAATCCGCCGACCAACGTAACCAACACAAAAAGGTTTGATGATGACGAGGAGGAGGATGATGACAGTGCAAGTGCCCCAATTTCTTCTACGCCAACTTCTCCAACACCATCAGCCACACCCGCACAGACCTCTGGAATCACTATGACGCAAATTGGAGCTCACAACTCACGTTCAAGCTGCTGGTCTGCAATAAATGGGAATGTGTATGACCTTACAAGTTGGATACCGAACCATCCAGGTGGTGAGCAAGTGATTCTTTCACTTTGTGGTAAAGACGGCTCAAGCGACTACAACGGCCAGCACGGAAGCCAATCAAAGCCAGCGAAATTTCTAGCAGGATTTAAAATAGGAACCTTGGCGAAATAAAATAATATGAATTTTAAATTAACAAGATTTGAATTGGGCACATATTTGCTTCGTCTTGGCCTTTCAGCTGTTTTTCTCTGGTTTGGCTTTTCACAACTCCTTGATAGCATTCGCTGGGTCTCGATTGTCCCTGAATGGGCAGTGAATCTTCTCCATATCCCTCCGGCATTCATTGTCCTGGGAAACGGAGCATTTGAAGTAATCCTTGGAAGCATGCTAGCAATGGGTATATGGACACGTTTAATCAGTCTCGTCCTCGGACTCCACCTCATACCGATCATGTTTGACCTTGGATTAACTGCCATTGGAGTGCGTGATTTTGGTTTAGTAATAGCTTCCCTTTCACTATCCTTGATATACAAATCTCCAGAGAAGCAGACAGACTTACAAAGAACTCTCTAATGACCGAGGTTTCACTTCGGTTATGAGCATGGATAAACTCTGTACTAAATTAATCGTATATACTGTATCTATGAATGAAGAAATACCCCAAGAGCCTAGTCCAGAGAAACTAGAAGCACAAGAACAAGAAGGTAGGTACCGACATTGGATAAAGACTCATCCTGTTGTGGAGATCCCCCTTTCAGAAAGGAGGGAGGATGGACCAGAAATTGCAGAATTTGAAGAGATGATAGCTTCATTTGAAGCCACTCATTCTCTTTCTGAACTGCATTCCATTACTGAGCTCGCTTCGGAGGACGCTCCTAATCACCTCATCCGAGAACCTGCAAGACTTGGTCTAATTCCTATTGTGGCAAAACTCAATATATTAAAAGCTGAGTCAAATATCTCTCCAGAGAGACATGATGAATTGAAAGCAAGATACAAGATTCTTTCAAATGCAGTAGGAATACTAAATAACGGAGAGGTTGATCATAATCGCTAGTCTCTCCAAAAACATTCTCACATTCTCAAGAATGTGAGAATGTTTTTAACTCGTTGACTTAGGTAATAATTCTCTTTGATTAAGCAGCCAATCAATCTTCCCTCTTTTTATTACCATCTTTTTCCAAGAATCATAGAACGGAAAATCAGTCTCGAGAACGATAGAGTCTTGGGTATAAGGCTTATCCAATTGTTTGTATCTCTTATACTCTGATTTGTCCAGATTGGTTCTATCTTTGATGTAGACAAAAGGAGAATCTTTATTTGATAGCAAAGAAGTCAATTGTGGAAATTTTTTGGGGAATTGTGCAAAGATATCTACGTAAAACATCATAGATCGTATAAACGACAGATTGCCTGCGAATAATTCGTGCATACTCTCACAAAGGGCATCTAGCTTGTCTGTATACATCACTAACTGTGCTTCTATTGAATCTTTTTTGAGAGCTCGCATAAGTAAATCCCTATACTCATAGCCATGCACCTGCTTCGGATATTTTTCTGCCAAAATTTCTATTGCTTTCTCTTCGGCTAATTCAATAACTTTTAGCTTCTCCTCCGTCATTCGCGCTTTATGCCCTGCCTGTACGTCTCCAGTAATCATCTCAGCATCATTGTGAACAAGAGCAAGGACTCTCGCCTTCTCAATATCTATATCAAAATATTTTTGAGCCACAGGAGCCAATTCCTCCACTAACCATGAGACTCGATGAGAATGCTCCCAGAGATTTGGACGATAAAACATGACCTCAAACATGCTGTAGCGGTACAAATTTTTGAGTCCAGTTTCACGTTCTGGAGGAAAAATACTTAGATCAATCTCCTTATACATAATGGAATTCTAGCAAGCGAGACGTGCATAAGCCAATGCAACTTTACGTGCTATGCTTTAAGTATGAAAGGATTATTAAACTACTTCTTTGTATTTCTGGGGGTAATCTTCTTCATTATCCTAGTTATCTTCGGATATCTATATTTCACAAATACCTTCGGAATTAAATCGATTTTGACGGGAGACGCTTCTTCTATGTCATCAAAAGACGCTTCCAACGTCTCAACTGACAGGAACCCCCTGCTTTCCGAGACACAAGAAGAATTGCTCCAGAAAATAGGAGTGGATCCAGCAAAACTGCCTTCTAAGATTACCCCAGAAATGATTGCTTGCTTTGAAACAAAGCTAGGCAAAGAAAGAACAGCCGAGATACAGAATGGAGCCTCCCCCACGGCTACAGATTATTTCAAAGCTCAAAGTTGCTTCTAATTTACAAACTAATCAAAACTATCTCTATGCAATTCTCAATCATAATCGCGGTTATACTAGTCATTTTATTCGGCGGCGGCTATGCGATGAGCAGGCAGTCAGATACTAATCCGTCGAATACGAATACGACACAAGAAGTCGACACCAGCAAGCCAACATCAAACGCAAGTGGCGCGACCCTAGACCTTAGTGGCAAGGGACTTACAAAGGCTCCTTCATACATCTTTGACATGACAAACTTGGTAAATCTAGATTTGTCACACAATTCATTAGAAGGAGCTCTTCAGGCAGAGGTTGGAAGACTCAAGAATCTAAAAACTCTTGATTTAAGCAATAATAAATTCACTGGCGTGCCAGCAGAAGTAGGGCGACTAGAAAACCTTGAGATCCTAAATTTTTCAAACAACTTACTGACAGGACTCCCATACGAACTCGGCAATCTCTCCAAGCTCAAGCTTCTGGACATTTCTGGCAACAGCTATTCCGAAGCTGACCTAGCAAAAATAAGGGCCAGTCTTCCATCTTCCACCGTAATCAAGACGAAGTAACTCTTCTTTGCTACAATCGTGAGTATGCAAAGAGAAATAGAAATCAAACTTAAAGTAAATGACTTTAATAAGATAATTGAGGAATTCACTAAGCTCGGCTGTAAATTCACTGAACCTATAATCCAAAAGGACATAATTTTTGTTGACGAAAGCTACGGTGACTTTGCCAAACATCAACAAGGTAAGAATGTATTGAGAATACGCCAATCAAGTGAAAAATATCTCTTTACACTGAAGCAGTCTCAAGATAACGAACTAGATTCTATTGAGAGAGAAGTGGAGATCAGTGATCCAAAAATATTTCGCGAGGCGCTCGAACTCATGGGTTATAAAGAAATGGTGAGGGTTAATAAGATTAGAAGAAAAGCCAAATACAGAGACTACGAGATTTGCTTAGATCGGGTGGAAGAGCTTGGGACTTTTATTGAGTTAGAGAAGTTTTCAGATGGGGATGGAGCTGGAGTGCAGAATGAAATGCTCCAATTCTTACAAAATATGGGTATAGACACTACGGAAAGAGTGGAACGTGGCTACGACACCCTAATGTGGCTCAAAGAACATCCTACTAGCTAGCTCCAAATAGGGGTAGATTTCCCCTATAGGGATGCTATACTAGTACGGTTATCAATGATAATTATCGCCAGCAGACATGCTAAGGCGAAGTAAGCCCGCTTTAGCTCAAAACTAGGTGTGGCAAAGAAAAACATGGCAAAATCGAATTCCGCATTTATGAAGCCTCTAAACGTAAGCGCTGACCTTGCTCCTGTAGTGGGTGCTGGCCCGATGCCACGATCTGAGGTTGTTAAGAAGCTCTGGGAATACATCAAGAAAAATGGGCTTCAAGACTCTGCTAATAAGAGAAATATCAATGCCGACGCAAATCTCAAGAAGGTGTTCGGCAAGGATCAAGTGAACATGTTTGAGATGACTAAGCTTGTCTCAAAGCATCTCTCCTAATCTATAGATTTCGTGTTCAAAGCAAAACCCGAGGCAATAGTCTCGGGTTTTGCTTTGAATTTCATCTGATATTATAGGTACATGTCGGAAATATACATATATTCATTTGGAAGCGTTGTCCTAGTAAGTCTGCTCTCTTTAGTCGGTATTTTTACATTATCCCTTAATGAGAATACCTTGAAGAAGTATATCTTCCTACTAGTAAGCCTGGCCGCCGGAGCATTGCTCGGAGACGCGTTCATCCATCTGATTCCAGAGGTCTTTGAAAACCCTGTTGTACAAACGCAGGCCCCCATTCTCATAATCTCAGGTATCCTCATCTTTTTTCTACTTGAAAAATTTCTCCATTGGCACCACCACGCAATAGAAGATCATGGACAGGAGACAGTGCATCCAACAGGGAGAATGATTCTTATTTCTGACGGTGTTCACAATTTTATAGATGGCTTGATTATTGCTGTGGGATATATGGCAAGCATTGAAATCGGTACTGCTACCACTTTGGCCGTAATTCTGCACGAAATACCTCAAGAAATAGGAGACTTCGGAGTTCTTCTCCATTCGGGTTATACCAAGAAGAGAGCCATATGGTTAAATTTTTTATCTGCATTGTTTGCCATATTGGGAGCGGCAGTTGCCATCATAATTGGAAACTCAACATCAAATCTGATTTACTGGCTCTTGCCAATAACAGCCGGAGGATTTATTTATATTGCATTGAGTGACCTAATGCCCGAGCTTCATAAGACAAAGACGGGCGGAAGATCGGTCTTTCAATTTATCGCCCTTCTCGCGGGTATAGGCGCGATGATCTTACTTTTAACTTTTGAATAAAACTTAGAACAATGCAAAGAAAGAGAATAATCGGTGTAGATTTTGATGATGTTCTGATGGACTTCAGCCCGACTCTGTATACCTATCACAATATGTGTGCTGGAACATCCTTTGAGCGAAAGCACGCTATATCCTTCAATCTTTGGGAGGTCTGGGGAGGGACGCCTGAGCAAGCCAAGCAAAGAGTTTTAGACTTTTATGAAACCGAAATCCATTGGGAAGCGCCACCTGTTGAAGACTCGCAATTTGGAATAGCCTTGCTAAAGAAAAATCATTCCCTGGTCATAATAACCTCAAGACCAATTGAGCATGAAAGCAAGGTGAAATCATGGCTAGACCGACATTTTCCAAATTTATTTGACCATGTTTTTTTCACAAATCTATTTCATGGAGAAAACAAAAAAATCCTGAAATCTGAGGCGTGCAAGTCTCTTAACGTAGATGTATTTATTGACGACCACATTGAAAACACATTGGATGTGGCGGAAAACGGAACTGATGCTTTTCTTTTTGATAGCCCATGGAATCAAAACTTTCCGAAACACCCTAAGATTACTCGCGTCCATGGATGGAAAGACATAGTCTCCAGATTAGCTCCAGATATGAAAAATTAGTTTTGTGCTATATTGGTTTCCTATATGAAAGCGACAATCGTAAACGGCCAAGAGATTGCCAATAATCTGATTAAGAAAATACATTCGCTTGCTCAAAACATGCCCTCTAAAAAAGTTTGCTTCGTATCATTTGGAGGCAATTTGGCTAGTAGGAGCTTCGTCGAAAAGAAGATGCGTTTTGCCAAAGAACTTGGTATTGAAGCAAAGTCCATAGAAGGTGCCGCTTCAAATACCGAAGAAGCTGTAGATTTTCTAAAAAAACTATCAAGTAATGGATACGATGGAATCGTCGTGCAATTGCCAGTAAACAAGTCATTTGTGACAGAGACACTGCTTGACGCTGTGCAAAGCGTTCAAGACGTTGACATGCTCGGGATGCAAGCCAAGGAATCCTATAAACTTGGAATGACAGAGCGCATGCCACCTGTGGCAAGAGCTATCAAAGAGATCTTCAAGAAACATGAAATTGACCCAAAGAATAAAAAAATCGCCATCTTAGGATTTGGTCGTCTAGTGGGCAAGCCCGTAAGTATGTACCTCTCAAGAAATGGAATTGAACATGAAGTATTAGACAAGAATTCTATTCAGGAACACAAGCTCTCATCAATACTTGAGGCCGACATCGTAATCTCTGGAATTGGTGTTTCGCATTATATTAAACAAGACATGATTAAAGATGGAGCAATACTAATAGACGCAGGCACAAGCGGAGAGGAAGGCAAACTTGCTGGGGATATAGATCCAGCTTGCGCGACAAAGGCTTCCCTTCTCACTCCCGTTCCGGGCGGAGTCGGCCCTATCACTGTAGCCAGCCTTTTTTATAATCTTTACTTGAAATAACTCAATGGAGACAAAACAGCAAGTCGTTGTGGTACATGGTGGAGATACCTTTGAGACATATGGAGAGTACATCTCCTTCTTAAAAAAATATGAAGTCAGTCTAGAATATTTTAAGAAAAGAAGGTGGAGAGAGAACCTTCAAGACGTGCTTGGTGATGATTTTGAAGTGATTGCTCCTGCTATGCCTAATAAATCTAATGCCCAATATTTAGAGTGGAAGATTTGGTTTGAAAAATTATTCCCCTTTTTAGACGACAGCCTAATTCTTATCGGGCATTCGCTAGGAGGCGCTTTTGTTGCAAAATATTTATCTGAAAACAGATTTCCTAAAAAATTGAAAGCGGTTCTACTTGTTGCGGCAGTGTACGATAAAGACACTGAGGGATACGGTCTAGCTACTTTTTCATTACCTAAAGAGTTAGATCTCCAAACTGACAAAATTTGTCTGTACCACAGTAAAGATGATTTTGTAGTTCCGTTTGATGATGTAAATAGGTACAAAGAGGCGCTTCCAAATGCAGAAGTAAAGATTTTTGAAGACAGGGGGCATTTCGCTACTGAGGAATTTCCCGAAATAGTAGAGGATATTAAATCAATCGCTAAAAAATAATGCCCCACATTCACGAGAAAATTGATTTTTGCGCCGATGTTTTTGTCGTCTACAAAGACAAAGTCCTCATCAGGAAACACGATAAATACAACATTTGGCTTGCGGTAGGTGGACATATCGAACTAGATGAAGATCTGAATGAAGCGGCCGTACGAGAAGTAAAAGAAGAGGTTGGACTTGATATCAAGTTATTGGACACCAGAAATAAAGTTGCCCCAGAAGATCGTGGAAAGGAGCTCATCCCTCCTATTGGAGTTAATCGGCACAAAATATCAGATACCCACGAACATATTTCGTTTTTCTTTGTCGGTATAGCTTCAACAGACAAAGTAACCCCAGAGAATCCAGAAGATATATGGAGATGGTGCGGAGCTGACGAAATTGAGAAACTTGATGGGATTACCTCAAATATAATCTTTTATGCAAAACTAGCTCTGAAGCTTGCTGAGTCTAGTTTTGGAAGCTAAGCTCCCAAAGATCTCTAGAAAGCTTTTTCTCCATACTTACCGATAAACGGCAAAGGCTTATTATCACCTTTTGAAAAGTTCATAATGCCGTATATAAGCTCAATTAGCAGAAAAAGTCTTACTGCCCAGAGAAACATCTTCTGAATTGGATACAAACCCCATACACCTAACATTGAAATGATTCCCTGTAATGCCAGAGCAACAATGATAAGCGTTAAAAGCTGTTTCTTGTAATATGTATTTTTGTTCATAAATTAATTATAACATTGGTTTATTCTAGCTAAAACCCGTTTTTTCAGATGTTAAGCTGTGATATATTGGGCATCTATGTCTACTAAGATCTACATGAAAAACGTCCCAAAAGTAAGCTTGACTGACGTATTGGGTGTCTTTTGGAAGGGACTTAGGCCGAAAAAATGGTCATTCTTTCTTACTATCATATTATTTCTTGCTAACAGCGTTATTTACCTTTTCGTGCCCCTCCAATACAAAAAGTTCTTTGATCTGTTGTCCGCGGGAGAAGATAGAACACTCGTTGCACAGGAGCTGATCCATATTATTACTCTCATCGCTATTATCCACAGCATGGTATGGGTTACGTTTCGTTCAGGGATGTTTGTAATGTCTAGTATCGAAGCTGGGGCAATGGCAAACCTGAAACAGATTTCATTCAATCATATGATTGACCATTCCCATTCTTTTTTCGCCAACAATTTCTCAGGAGCGCTGGTACAAAAGGTCAACCGATTTAGTAGAGCATTTGAAAAACTTTATGACACACTGCTATTCAACCTGATTCCACTCGTTGTTAATGTCATCGGTATCTTGTTAATCATTTTTCTCCAAAAACCAGAAATGGGATATGTGGTCCTCTGCTGGATACTGGTTGCTATGATTTTTAGCTACATATTCTCTAGATGGAAACTTAAATATGATCTTGAAGCGGCTTCTGCAGACTCCGCTACGACAGCGCGTTTAGCCGACACCATATCAAACCAAAGCACTGTATCTGCATTTACTGGCTCCTCATATGAGTACGACGGCTTTAAGCTAGTTACAAATAACCAAGCGAGAATACAAAATAGAAACTGGAACATAGGCAGTGTTCTTGACGCGGTATTGTCCGGACTTATATTTATCGTCGAATTTTACCTGTTCTATTTTGCGATAAAGTACTGGAGTAGAGACTTAATTTCTGTTGGTACATTTATACTCATTCAGCTTTATATCTTGAGCCTAGCCCATCGACTTTGGGACTTCAACCGAATCGTGAGAAGTATCTATGAGAGTTTTGCTGACGCTAAGGAGATGGTAGAGATATTAAAGCTTCCACATGAAATACAAGATCTCCCGAACTCCAAAACCCTAAAAGTTGAAGCTGGTAGCATAAAATTTGAAGATGTGTCGTTTGGATTCAATGAAGATAGGTCTGTCCTAGAGAACATCAACCTAAATATTGGGAGTGGAGAGAGTGGCTCTCATCGGACCATCAGGGGCGGGAAAGTCCACAATAGTCAAACTCCTTACAAGAGCTCATGACTTGTCTTCGGGTAGAATACTAATCGACGGACAGCAAATAAACCATGTAACACAACAAAGTTTACGTGCTTCTATCTCTGTAGTCCCCCAAGACCCCATACTTTTCCACCGAAACCTTCTGGAGAATATTCGCTATGGCAGACGTGATGCAAGTGACAGTGAGGTAATGGAAGCTGCGCGATTCGCACATTGCGATGAATTTATTGAATCACTTCCATTGAAATATGAAACTCTCGTTGGAGAACGAGGAATAAAACTTTCAGGCGGAGAGAGACAGCGCATTGCAATTGCGCGTGCCATTCTTAAAAACGCTCCAATCTTAATATTAGATGAAGCTACATCAAGCTTAGATTCGCATTCTGAATCCATGATTCAGGACGCGCTTGATAAACTAATGGAGGGCAAGACAACAATCGTAATCGCACACAGGCTCTCTACCATCCGGAAAATGGACAGAATCATAGTCTTGGAAAATGGCAAAATAATTGAGGAAGGCACACATGAAGTGCTTTCAAAAACAGACGGCAGTTTGTATAAAAAACTTTGGGATTTACAAGCTGGAGGTTTTTTGAGAGTGTAGTGTAAACTAAACTTGGTATGGCCAGAAAGACCAAAACCCCATATAAAACGAAGTGGAACTTAAACCTCCTATACACAGGTTTAAATAATCCGAGAATTGAAAGAGACGTCAGAACTATTGAGCGTGAATACGATAATTTTGCCAAAATATACAGAAATAAAGATTTCACCAAGACACCTAAGAACTTAGCCAAGGCCCTGGCTAGCAAAGAGAAGATCAGTCAGGGGTTGTCAAAAATTGATCCTGAATTTTATTTTAGCCGTCTGCTGGACATTGAGTCGCAAAATGAGAAAGCTCGAGCTCTTCTGACAAAAATAGATGAAAGACTGACAGAGGCATCCAACAAGTTGGAGTTCTTTCACTTGCGCATTGCAAACATCCCAAAAGAAAAACACGGAAAATATCTAAAGGCATCTGAATTGAAACCATATAAATACTTACTGGAAAATATATTTAGGACTGCAAAATATAATCTCTCAGAAAAGGAGGAACAGCTCGTCTCGCTTCTCGGGCAGACAAGTTATAGCATGTGGGTAGACAGCCAAGAGAAACTGCTCTCTAAACAGATGATTAAGTTCGGCAAAGGAATGATTCCCATATCCAAGGCCATGAGCATTATCTCTGAGCTTCCAAAAGCCAAGCGCATAGCCCTACACAAGGAAATAATTCAAACACTGGAATCTATAAACCATTTGGCCGAAGCAGAGATAAATGCAATTGTAAATTTCAAGAAGGTGATGGACAAGAGACGCGGCTTCAAAAAACCGTATAGCGCCACTATTCTCTCTTATGAAAATGACGAAAAAGAAGTAGAGGCCTTAGTGTCCATGATTACAAAGAAGTTTTCCATAAGCCATAGATTCTACAAACTTCACGCAAAGCTAATCGGAGAGAAGAGAATCACTCTCCCCGACCGCGGAGCGCCCATAGGCAAAATTAAAAGGAAGTTTGATTTCGCCAATACCGTGGAGATTGTGAGGAGTGCACTTGGAGATGTGGATGGCTCTTACTCGGACATTTTAGATAGATATCTCAAAAACGGTCAGATAGATGTCTATCCGTATAAAGGAAAGCAATCAGGAGGCTATTGCGCAAAATCGGGTGATTTGCCCACTTTTATATTGCTTAACCACACCGACGATTTGAGATCTGTTGAGACTTTAGGCCATGAAATTGGCCACGCGATTCATGGAGAACTGGCTAAGACGCAACCTCATAGGTATAGAGGCTTCTCCACATCAACCGCGGAGGTAGCCAGCACTTTTTTTGAGCAGGTTACGCAATCAAAAATTGAAGAGAAACTGAACAATGAGGAAAAAATCATATTTCTACACAATAAAATTATGGGAGATATCGCAACAATTTTCCGTCAAATCGCTCTCTTCAACTTTGAAGACGAATTACATGAGCGGATAAGGAAAGAGGGCCAACTCTCGGGGATACAAGTTGCAAAGCTATTGGCAAAGCACCTGCGATCTTATCTAGGAGCATCAGTGGAAGTAACTGATAGGGATGGTTATGGCTTCATACCATGGTCGCATATTAGATATTTCTTTTACGTCTATAGCTATGCTTACGGACAAATAGTAAGCAAAGCGCTCTTTGAGATGTGGAATGAAAATAAAAATACCGCAAAGAAGATTGAGAGATTCCTCAAAGCTGGCAGGTCAATGAGTCCTAAAAATATCTTCAAATCTATCGGTATTAATGTATCAGATCCTAAATTTTTTGAATTCGGTCTGAAAAATATAGAAAAAGACATTGATAAGTTAGAGAAGCTCACAAGGAAGATGAAGTTCAAGATTGCTTAGCGTTCTTGATGCAGGCTCGAATAAAAGCTGAGAACAAAGGATGCGGGTTCACCCGCCTAAACTTGTGGCTCTAGATCGTCGAAACTATTACTTCTTCCTACTGTGCTTAATTGTCGCTCTGATGAATGCTGTAAAAAGTTTGTGCGGTTTAAGTGGACGTGCTTTAAATTCAGGGTGGAACTGCGTGCCTAGGAAAAAAGGATGCACTCGCGCTGGAAGCTCTGCAATCTCACATAGCCTACCGTCCTTTGACTTGCCGGAAAAGATTAACCCCTTGTCTTCAATCAATGCAATGTACTCCGGATTCACTTCGTAGCGATGTCTGTGTCTCTCGGAAATCTGGTTTGAACCATACGATTTGTAAGCAAGAGAACCTTTTTTCAATATGGCAGTGTACGCACCGAGTCTCATTGTCGCGCCAAATTTACCATTAGCTAAATACGTCTTTTGCTCCGGCATGACGTCAATTACAGGATGCTTTGTGCTCTTGCTGATTTCGGTTGTATGAGAATCCTTCCATCCGCAAACATTCCTAGAAAATTCAATAACTGCAAGTTGCATGCCATAACAGAGCCCAAAGAAAGGCATTTTACGCTCTCTTGCGTAGCGAATGGCCATTATTATTCCCTCTACTCCCGCCTCTCCAAAGCCTCCCGGGACAAGCAATCCATCATATTTTGAGAGCTCGGCAACTTTGAATTTCTTGTTCTCAATATCTTTAGAATTAATATAAGTAAGTTTGGGCTTTACATTGTTGGCATATGCGGAAAATTTCAATGCCTCCAAGACGGAGATGTATACGTCAGAAAGGACAAAGCTTCCGGAATCAAAATATTTTCCTACCACAGCAATATTTATAACCTTCTTGCCATTCTTGGTCTTTTTTACAAATTTAGTCCACTCTTTAAGATTAGTCTTTCTTCTTGACGGAAGATTGAGTACCTCCAAAAGGTTTTCGCCCAAATGGTCTTTTTCAAAATTTATCGGAACATCATAGATACTATTCACATCCGGGGCAGATATCACGCGATCTGCGGAAATGTTACAAAAGACGGCAATTTTTTCTTTTCTCTTTTGATCAAGGGGGGCCTCGCTCCTTGCTATTATCACGTCAGCTTGCACTCCCGCAGAATTCAAGGTACGAGAAGCATACTGAGTAGGCTTCGTCTTCATCTCCCCTATCTTTGATGGGACAGGCAGATAGGAAACCATTACAAATGCAACATCACCGTGATGCTTGCTTTTTAGCATCCTCGCGGCCTCAAGAAAAATGATATTCTGATATTCTCCTACTGTTCCACCAATTTCTATAACCGTGATGTCCGCCCTCGCTTTATCCGCCGCTTTTTCAATACGTTCTATCACCTCAAGCGGAATGTCAGGCACCACCTCCACGTTCTTACCTTTGTATTCAAGATTCCTTTCCTTGCGAATAACTTCCTCATAAACACGTCCGGTCGTCATGTAGTTCACACGAGAAAGATCTACGTCAAGAAACCGCTCATAGTTTCCCATGTCCTGGTCAGTTTCATCGCCATCATCAAGGACAAACACTTCACCATGTTCCGTGGGATTCATTGTGCCAGCGTCCACATTGATATATGGGTCAATTTTGAGAGCTGTAACTCTAAATCCTTTTACTTGGAGAATCTTCGCAATTGAGGAGGACGCTATACCTTTGCCGACTCCGGACATTACTCCTCCGACAACAAAGATATATTTACGATGCTTCATCTTCTATACTTTAAGATATTTACGTACGGCAAGATAGCTTGACAGTGCCCCTATGGCCATGCCAGATAGGAGAATAATTATGAATATCTGGCCAAAATTGGTTGTGTAATACTCAAAAATATTAAGTCCTATGAAGAAATTCTCGGTAGCGCCACCCAGCCAAAAAGTAATGGGGTAAAATAGCAATAACGTGAATATCGCCGCTACCACCCCGTATATTGTCCCCACCACTACAAATGGACCCCTCACGTAGAAGGAATTTGCGCCAACTAGACGCATAATTGATATTTCCTCCCTAGAGATAAATATGGCCAAACGTATAGTGTTAAAGGTGATTAACACGGATATCACTATCAATACCACAGTCAAAACAGAACCCAGTCTCTCTGCAGAATCAATTATTGAAGTGAGTCGATCGATGGCGACTTTATTCTGATAATAATTAACCTTGTCTACGATTGATGTGCCGTCCGTTGATAGTGTAGATTCATTTGATAGGTAATCGGCAATACCTTGATACTCCGCGGGATTTTTCGCTTTGACATTGAGACTGGCTCCCAAAGGATTCTCACCTAGCTCTTCAAGCGCTTGAAGAGTGGTCTCATCGTTTTCATGACGCTTCTTGAAATCTTCCAATGCTTGTTCACGGGAAGTATATGTGACTAGAGCCACCTCCGGCATTGATTCTAAGGTCTTCTGTAAAGTGATAACGTCCGCTTCTGGAGCTGTGGTTATAAAATAGACGTTTATATCCACCTTGTCCCTTATCTCTTGGAGCGAGGCGTTTAAAATTGCCGATACGAAAATAAGCGCTCCAATGGTGCAAAGGGTGATGACCATCACCAACACGGAAGAAAGCGAAACAAAAGCATTTCTGCCAAAATTTAGAAATCCGCTTCTTATTATTCTTTTTACATTAACCCAAAGCATTGTTGATTTTAAAAATTAAATTGAGTATCTACCCTGTCTATCATCTCTTACTACTTTACCATCTTCCATGGCAATGACGCGACGTCCAAGAGAGTCAATCACTCCTTTATTATGAGTGGTCAAAATCACAGTCGTACCCAAATCATTTATTTTCTTCAATATCTGAACAATCTCATAAGTGTTTACTGGGTCTAAGTTTCCTGTCGGTTCGTCCGCAATGACAATGTCCGGCTGGTTTACAATTGCGCGAGCTATTGCAACACGCTGTTTTTCACCGCCTGAAAGCTCGTGAGGAAAATTCCAAATCTTTTTCCCCAAATCTACAAGCTCCAAAACATGGGGAACATCCGACTCAATCTCTTCATCTGTCCTTCCTGCAGCCTCCATACTAAACGCAATATTCTCATAGACATTTTTATTGGGCAGGAGGCGAAAATCCTGAAACACTACCCCTATTTTACGCCTGTATTCCGGTATCTCTGAGTGCTTTAGAGAGTGAATATCCGTGGAACCGAAGAAAACTTGTCCTGCAGTGGGTCGGTCCTCAGCCAAGATAAGCCGTACCAGAGTGGTCTTTCCGGCCCCAGAATGCCCCACGATGGAAACGAATTCTTTCGGTTCTATGCCAAAAGTAACATCCTGAAGTGCCACAGATTCATCCGGATACACTTTTGAAACCTTATCGAAATAGATCATTATCTTTCTATTCTAACACGCGAAGAATATAAACTACAATTTAGCTCTACAAAGCCTTTTCCGCCTCAATAAATTCGTCAATTTCACCGTTTAGTACCGCATCTACTTTGGAAGTTTCAGTATCTGTGCGATGATCTTTTACCATTTTGTAGGGATGCAAGACATAAGAACGAATCTGATTGCCCCATTCTATTTGCGTCGTCTTAGAGATATACATGCCCTTCTCCTTGGCAATCCTCTCTTCTTCCATACGCTTATAAAGCTTACCTGTGAGGATTGCTATTGCCTTCTCCTTATTCTGGGCTTGAGAACGTTCAGAAGTCACATGGGCGGAAAGATTGGTCGGAATATGTACTACTCGCACGGCTGTCTCTCTTTTATTCACGTTCTGCCCCCCTGGGCCTCCGGCACGCGAGAGTTCAAAACGCAGATCAGTTTCTGGAATTACTATCTCACCTGTCTTTTCAAATTTTGGTATTACTTCAACCATTGAAAATGATGTGTGTCTCTTTTGACTGGCATTAAACGGCGAGATACGTACAAGTCTGTGTACTCCGGATTCATTCTTCAGAGTTCCGTATGCATTCTTGCCCCTAATTTCAATCGTCACGTTCCTATATCCTCCATGATCATTTTTATTTTCATGTACTAGCGAAAAAACCCAATTCATTTTTGAAATATATTTCAAATACATTGTAAGAAGCATGCTTGAGAAATCCTCGGCATCATCTCCTCCCGCGCCGGAAAAAATGGTCATGATTGCGTCCCCCTTGTCGTATTTTCCCACCCCAGACACTTCGTCTCTAAGATTCTCTAGCTCCCTCAACATTCTTTGAGCCTTATCTTTATCAGACCAAAAATCCGGCAGATTCATTGCCTGCTCAATCTCAATTATTCTTTTCTCTTTTTCTTCTTTCACCTAGAGCCACCTCAGAGAATCGGACTCTGGACCCCCACTTTACGAAAGTGGTGCTCTACCAACTGAGCTAAGGTGGCAACTTGAGCCGGAGGAGAGAATCGGACTCTCGACCTCGTTCTTACCAAGAACGCGTTCTACCACTGAACTACCCCGGCGTGGCAGCGTGAGCGAAATAATATTACAGTAAAACCATTTTTTCAATGCTTCAACCCAAAAGCTCGGCACTTACTTGCCGAGCTTTTGGGTTGAAACTACCTTAGAACACCTTCTATTGCCCTTTCTCGTTCTTTATAAGATAGAAGAGGGCGAGAGGTGCTGCCCAGTTGGCGAATCTCTCAATGAAATCCCAGATTGGCATGCCTACAATTGGCCTTACAAGCGCCGTCCAGAAGCCCCAGAATACTGCCCAGAGTAATACTGGCTTAATAGGTTTGAATAATATGGTCAAAGCCACTAGGAGATCCAAAATACCCACAAGCGTGAGCAGGGTTGCCGCCGTAGAAGGATCACTGACTCCAAAATTTGAAAACCACTTAATCCAGTCCGGTTTCCCCTGTAAAGCAAAGACGGCATGACCCAAAAATTCGCCAGCTACACCGATACGAAGTGCCCAAATTGCCCTCTGTGTGTTTGACATATAAATTAATTAACAATAATTACCTGTATATATTATACGCGATTACATATAGACACTCATCAATACTTATCCACCACCACACAAAGCAAAAGGCGCCAGAAACTTTGGCGCCTTCAACAAAAATGTTCGGGCAGTGATCCCTACGTCCGTTTCTCATCGCTGACAGGCTGGCTCCCCCACCCATCAACCGGACCTCCAGCTTCGCCAGGCTATGGTAGGCCTGCTTATACAGTAGTCTGGGCAATTACTCCCTCTTGGCCGATGTTAGTCCCCTGTGGGAGGCTACTACTTTCAGAGGCATGGGCCTTTCAAGACCACTCCCGAACAATCTAATTCGATTCTACATATAAACATTGTAAAGTCTATTGTTCCGATTGAGACTTTTCATCCTGGCTCCCCCTTGGCAGAAGTCTTTCCACTCTCACATAACGGAGTAGACGATTAGTAAACAGACAAAAAATAAGAATTCTTGAAATGAAAAATACTTAATCGGCCCCCTAATATCTATCTTCTTATTAGGATAAAACGGCCAATAATCAGAATTATCAAGCATGTCCAAAATAATATGTCCGAGCCAGCCAAACATAATCACGAGACCAATAAATTTAAAAAAATAAATCAGGATCATAGAGCAGACTATGAATACCAGAATATTATGCAAAATACCTCTCTGATCCCCGTAAGAATCTTCCCTGTCGGTAACAGTCTTCCAGAATAAGATTGGATTCTTCAACACCCCACTCTTCATGTATGAGGCAATGTGATCAAAATCAGGTGCAATAGAGGAAAATATGCCGAGTTCATAATTACCCGTAACTTTACCAATAACTAACCCTAAGAGAATGTGCGTGGGTAAAGTCATTAATCGAAGTATATCAAACGTATACTCAATATGGTTTATCCTGCAGTGAACTATGCTCTATTGCTTGGGTGAAATGACATTGGAAATAGATTCAGTTTTTCTTTCTCTGTAATCAAAAATAAGAATGCCCAGCATCCAAATCCCTATAATTATGAATACATATGCATTCCCTGTACCCCCTCCGCCTATTTCGAGAGCACTATCCCCCAGAGAGTACACAATTAAACCCACAACTGAATACCAGAAAACTGAGGAGGCCACGGAATACAGTAAGAACTTCTTAAAAGGCATATGGATTATCCCTGCTGCTGTATTAGTTAGAGCCCCAACACTTGGAAGCCAGTAGCTTAAAGGTATCGCGATAGGCCCTCTTTTTTCCAGCTTATTTTTTGATTGCTCGATAGCATCTTTCATCCCAAATTTAACAAGCAATCTGTACCATCCATACTTTCCCAACACATAATTTATTATATGAGCAATAATTAAGCCTAATGTACAGATAAACACGGCAAACACTGCTTCTGCCGCAGAATCAGCCACTAATACTCCTAAGAAGATCACGAGAACGCCAGGAAAGTAACTGCCAACAAGTAGAATTCCTTCCAAAAAAGAACTAAGAAAGAGGGCTGGGGCGCCAAATGCATCAAACCATCCTTCGACTACATCGATTAGTTCTTCGGTGCGCGGTAATTCTAATATCTTCCAAACCAGATTCAGTGAGGAGTAAAGTACAAGAAAAAGAAGGGGAACAGAAAGAATTTTTAGATAATATTTCATTCTAGAAAATTATACCAGTTCTACATCCCGTAGACCCGCTTTGCCCGTTTGTGTTCTACACGGAATAGGGTGAACTTTTCGTGGCGAATTTATTAAGTCAAAACCTATGCGCAACCTGGTAGACAACATAAGAACTGGATTTAAGAAAAATAACGACATAGTCATCTATATACCCACTTTTGATTTCACTACTAAAAATCCTTAATGGTAATATCTGGTAAATCTGCTTCGCTTACCTCTACTACCTCAACTGGTTCAACTGCTTTGTAGGAGAGCCCCTCTGCTGGAGAACGCATCTTGAACTTCTCCTTATTAAACACATATACATACCCTTTAGCATTGTGTATTTGTTCAATAGTCCCTTGCGTAGCTCTGTATTCGTGCTTACCGTTTGAGTTATGACTGAACCCACTTCTGGAACCTTTCGGAGCATTCGGCTTATTTATTACAGCCATAAAAATTGCCGTATCAGCATAAGGGGTTGCGAATACCGCAGGTTTATCATCGGGTATTTTTTCTTCCTTTGAGTTAGTTGGATAGTTGTGTGCTTGCCTTGGTTTTAATCTATCAATTTTGTATCCAGAACCGTGAAAGAGAAATTTTCCTTCCATTTCTAATTCTCGCAATCTAGCTCTCTCAGGCGACTCAATTTTTATGCTTTCTTGCTCATTCATGCCAAAAGCATATCAGGTTAGAACCAAAAAATCCTTGTGGTTAAAGGATTTAATGGTGAAAATTCATCAGCGCGGGCGACCGGAATTTCACTGCGCACTTCGTTGCGCTTTAGAAACCCACGGTTTCTAACGCTTCGCTGTTTTCCCACACGGGAAACTCCCGTTTCCCGATCCCTTCCCCGGTTCAAGTCCGCTCTTCGTCCAGCAAAACAAAAATCCGAGCATCAGCAGATACCCGAATTTTTGTTTGCGCGGGCGACCGGACTTGAACCGGCAGCCTCTCCCGTGACAGGGGAGTGCTCTAACCAAATTGAGCTACGCCCGCAATGGCATATAAGGTAACAGATTTTCCATTTCAGAGCAATTTGTGTCGGCGACAGGAGTCGCACCTGTGACCTGAGGCTTATGAGTCCTCCGCTCTAACTGTCTGAGCTACGCCGACAATGCACAATACTATACCTCATGAAAACAATCCCGCAATGCGGGATTGTTTTCAATTTACTTGTTGCGGGGCCAGGATTCGGTCACAACTCAAGCAAAGCTCGGTCGCTACCCCGCCTCATGCTCGCCTACGGAGAGACATTCCGGCCTGCGAATCCTGACACAAGCAAAGCAGTTTACTTGTTGCGGGGCCAGGATTCGCACCTGGATCTTAAGGTTATGAGCCTCACGAATTACTGTTACTCTACCCCGCTATATTCTTCAAGAAATCTGAAGACAGAAAGAGGATACCACGATTTTGCTATCTAGCCAATGGAGAAATCAAATAAAGAGAAACTCATCAAATATCTTGCGATAAAGGGCGATGACGCGCCTTGCTTCCCTTTCGGTTATAAGGAAATCGGCTCCTTCATGCGCGATTTGATTTCGAACCTTGTGCGCTTCCCATGCTGCATCCAGATTATCAAAGTCTCCAGATTCAACCAACTTCAGCTTATCTGCAACTGTCTCACCGCGATAACCCATAAAATCTAGAAGCTCGTCTAAGATAATATCCGCTTCAAGTATTGCGAATTTCCAATCATTGGGATTCTCAGAGTTCATGTGCTCAACAACCTTCTCCCACCTGCGATTCTTGGGTTGTTCTTCCGACTCCACGACTCCCCCCTCCGAAACTATCTTGGGACGGTATATTTCATTTTGAGCCTTGTTGATTTTTGTCAGAGCCCTGACCAATATTACAATTCCTATAACAGAGAGAACACTTATCAAAATGGAAATAATTTTCATTACGTCCATGAAAGTATCTCCGAATATTGATGCCAGCCACTCCTCCCAGCCAAGTCTCCCCTCCTTCCATCTTTCCAATAAAGACGCAACACGCGCATATATGCCCCCAACTATAGTCGCAACAATGAAAATGATAACGAGTGTCGCCCATGGGTCAGTAGTAGGAAGCGGATTCGCTCCTCCTTTCGGCTTGTCTTTTGCTTTGTCTTTAGGATCAGCCATGTCTAGGTACAAGCTTTTGCTTCTAGCTATTAGCTTTTAAATACTACCGTCAGATTCGTTGAGGAAGCGCTTGCCTGTCTTAAACAAAGTTGCTTCTTCATAAGGTCTGCCTATAAATTGTAACCCAAGCGGCAATTTTTCGCCTTCTACTTCCGCAAATCCGCAAGGTACAGATATTGCCGGGTTGCCAGATACATTTACAGGACAGGTAAATACATCCTCCAAATACATCTGCAACGGATCATTTACTTTCTCTCCAATCTTAAAAGCGGGGGCTGGAGTGGTAGGTGTAATAATCACATCCACATTCTCAAATGCTTTGTTGTAATCAGACTTAATGCGATCTCGCACAGCATTGGCTTTATGATAAAAGGCGTCGTAGTATCCTGAAGAGAGCACATACGTTCCCAAGATTATTCTGCGCCTCACTTCCCTGCCAAAATTGCCTCCCCTTGTAACAAAATAATCATCTATGACGTCCTTTCCTTCCAAGTGCGCCCCATATTTTACTCCGTCAAATCTAGCCAAATTTGACGAAACCTCCGCAGGGACAATTATGTAATAGGCCGAAAGAGCGTATTTTATATTTGGCAGATCTATATCAACAATCTCAAAACCCAAATCCCTTAATCTTTCAACAGATTCATCAAAGTTCTTCAGAACTCTCTCATCAATACCTCCCATACTGAGAAATTCTCTTGGGACACCAACGCGAATTTTCTCAGAAACTTTGTTTGGCTCTTTCGGATAAAAAGATGTGCTGTCTAGCGCATCTGTCCCTCTGATTACATTAAAAACAATCTCCGCATCTTCCACAGTTCTAGTAATCGGCCCAATCACATCAAATGAGCTTGCCATGGCAATGAGACCGAAACGAGAGACCGATCCATATGTAGGTTTAAAGCCAACGACTCCACAAAAACTTGATGGCTGTCTTACAGACCCTCCTGTGTCAGAACCTAGCGCAACAAGAGTCTCATCTAAGGCAACAGCTGCCGCCGAGCCTCCAGAAGACCCTCCGGCGACCCTACTCTTGTCAAAGGGGTTTCTTGTCGTTCCAAACGCAGAATTTTCTGTGGAAACTCCCATCGCAAATTCATCCATATTTGCCCTTCCGATGATAATCGCTCCAGCGTCTTTTAGCTTGCGGACAGCAGTGGCATCATAAGGAGAGACAAAATTCTCAAGCATTTTTGATCCGGCGCTCGCGACATGTCCTTTCACTAAGATATTGTCTTTGAGTATGAAAGGAATGCCTGCCAACTCGCTAGTGTTGGAATTATCAATCATCCTCTGGGCGTTCTCAACCTGATCATCTATGTCAGAAAAAACCTCTAAGCACGCATGATAAGTCGGATCCTTTTCCGCAATAACTTTTTTATAAGATTCCACCAAGTCAATCACTTTATACTCCTTTTTTATCAGAGCCTTATGAGCTTTTTTAATAGTGAGATCTTTCAAATCAACCATATTAGTTGGGCAAAATCTTCTTAACCTTTATATATTCTCCTTCAGTTTGCGGCGATTGAGCTAATATGTCTTTGCTGTAAATGCCGGAGTCGTGAGGAATCCCGTCCTCTCGCATAATATTGACCGTGTTTGATGTATTCTCGGTTTCCAAAGAGTCAGGCCCTGCCTCCTGTATTTGTCTTACATACTCCAAGATAGAATCAATCTCGCCTGTGAGAGAGCTGATTTCCTCGTCTGGAATCTTTATCCGCGCAAGATGCGCAAGCTTTTCTATCTCTTTTTTATCAACCATGCGGCTATTTTAACATGAAAATCCTACTTAAATTAGATTTAGAAATTCAGTCTCAGACAAAACTTTCACACCAAGCTTCTCCGCCTTATCCTTCTTACTCCCCGGATCATCCCCTGCTACCACATAGCTCGTAAGCTTGGACACTGATTCGGAGACATCGCCACCAAGCGACTTAATTTTCTTTTTTGCTTCGTCGCGACTCATGGATGAGAGTGTGCCAGTGAGAACGAAAGTCCTTCCGGATAACTTTCCAGAAGTTTCAGTTTTTTCAAACGGTAGCACCTTGATTTGTTTCAACAAGTCATCAAGCAGTTTCTTGTTTTCTGCTTCAGAAAACCAATCAGTAACAGACTTCGCTATTATGGGCCCGACCCCTTCTATCGCTTCCAACTCTTCAAATCTCGCCTTTCTCAAGACTTCAAGTGTTCCAAAGTTTCTGGAAAGATCTTCTGCCGTCTCTTCCCCCACTTGAGAAATAGAAAGTGAAGCAATAAATCTAGGGAAGGTTACAATTTTTGATTTTTCAATCGCTTTAATCAGATTATCGGCCGAAAGCTCTGCAAATCCCTCTAGTTCCATTAAGTCTCCTTTTTTGAGTGTGAATATATCGGCAAATGAGGAGATTAAATTTTCAGACATGAGTTGTTCCACGATTTTTTTGCCAAAGCCATCTATATCAAAGGCCTTTTTGGAAACAAAATATTCAAGCTTTCTTCTCTGCTGGCTCGCCGAGTTCTTAAACACGCATCTGTATGCGGCTTGTCCTGGAATCCTCTCAATTGATCCGTTACCTCCACATTCAGCCACTTTTCTGGGAAAAACATATGGCTTTTCCTTTCCCGTACGTAGTTCCGTAAGTACACGGACAATGTCAGGTATGACATCTCCCGCCTTTTGCAATATCACAGTGTCTCCCACTCTCACATCAAGCCTTTTTATCTCGTCTTCATTGTGAAGGGTCGCGCGTGAGACGGTGGAACCATCGATGAAAACTGGTCGCAGTATTGCCACTGGCGTGAGCACCCCGGTGCGACCTATCTGAAGCACAATATCCTCTACCACTGTGGTGGCTTGTTCAGCGGGAAATTTGAACGCCACAGCATATCTCGGCGCTTTGGCTGTATAACCGAGCGCGACTTGGAGAGAAATATTATTTACCTTTACAGCCAATCCATCTATGCCATACGGCAATTTTTTCCTTTTCCTTTCCCATTCATTGTAAAAAGAGATGACGGAGTCGGTATCTTTGGAGATAAGATGGTGCTCGTTCACTTTGAATCCGAGCTCTCTTAGAAGCATTAATTCATCCATCTGATTCTCTAGATTAGAAACATTTTCATTCAAGGAATCTATTATTCCTATATCGTACGCGAAGAAGCGAAGTTTTCTTTCTCTCACCATTTTAGGATCAAGCTGGCGCAATGTTCCGGCCGCTACGTTCCTAGTATTTGCAAAGACCGGCTCGCCTCTGCTCTCCCTTTCTTTATTGATACGAACAAGCTCACTTTGAGGGAGCCATGCTTCCCCCATAAGAGTAATATTTATTTTTTTTGTGAGACGTAAGGGGATATCATCTATTGTTCTTAAGTTTGCAGTCACATCTTCTCCTGTAACTCCATCTCCCCTTGTCGCGCCTTGAGCCAAAACTCCATTCTCATATGTAAGCACCACTTTAAGTCCGTCAATTTTATGTTCAACGCAGTACTCTAAACTATAATCGCGTATATCCGTCTCCCTATCCAGATACCTTTTTATTTTCGCCTCCCAATCCTTTAGCTCCTCCGCGTTAAAGACATTATCAAACGACCACTGTGGCACTCTGTGCTTCACTTTGACAAAGCTTTCAATCGGAGCTCCTCCAATCCTCTGTGTAGGCGAATCAGGCGTGTGAAGATCTGGGTATTTCTCTTCAAGAGCGATCAACTCGGAAACAAGTGAGTCATAGGCTTCGTCCGATATTTCTGGAGCATCTTTTTCATGATAAAGGCCTCTGTGGTACTCAATGAGTTCACGCAGTTTCTTAGCCCTATTTTGAGCAATTTTATCTGCCTTTTGCGCCATAAGACTATGATACTCTAGGGGCTAGTAGGTCACCAGTACAGCCCTTTCCACTCGGCGGGCTTTATTGCTAGTACAAGCCCCTCCCGAAGCTGTCCCAACATTATAGCCACGCGATTCAATCCTCGTGGTCAAGTTTCCTCCAGAATATCTTTTTACAATTGATACAGTAGCGCAGTATGTGTCTGCGGAAGAAAAATCAAATGAGAGAGTGGATGTGCCATATCCAGTACCAGCATTCCAAACCTTTGTAACAGGAACTGATTTATTATTGCAATTAACATTTGTCGCAGCTGTGGAAGTGGCAAACGCGCTCACTCCGGTATTTTTTAGATCCCAATAAAGGGCGCATTCTATGCCACTATCTGCCGCGTAAAATGCCGCTTGAGAATCACGCGAGGCATTGGAGAGTCCCTTTTGTTTCAAAGCAAAATTCACAATAGCAAGTGATACTAAAATGAGGGCGGCTGTAATAGTAACCGCAATATAAATTACGATTCCTTTTTCTCGATTTTTCCTTTGAAAATGTGCTTTTGTCATATTATGACTGCCAATTAAGCATCGTCTCTTTTATCTTAAAAGTCTTTGTATAGAGTCCTTTGCTCCATGTCATGGTTACCGTAATCAGGACTTCATTGGAATTAATGCTGGTCAGCGCAATTTCCCTTTTATAATTCGTTGCTTTCCAGTTTGCGCCTGAGGTGTAGCTATACATGCCATAAGTTGCCGAGGAGGAATTGGTGTCCTGATTGAGCTTAGTGCATGTAGTGGGAGTCGCGCACGAAGAGAATGTATTGTTAAGCGCATCAACCATGCACACTTTTCCAAATTCGCATGCGTCTCCCGCGAGGGCAAGACCGTAAAGCCAGTTGCGCGGGGCGGCGAGATTTTGGATGTTATAGAGACTATTGGCATCTCTTACGTTGCGCACGAGCTCTACAGCCTCTTGCGCAAGATAATATGCTGAGACCTGTTCCTTGGATTCAATTGAGCTAGAAAGACCATTTTGAGTGGCTGAAAAGGTGGCCGTAATTGCGATTATGAGAATGCTTACTCCAATAAGAGTCTCAAGAAGAGTAAACCCAGTATTCAGGCTTCTCATTTGCCGATTGTTGTTTGTCGTCTGTCGCATTTTTTATATATCAAGTATTCTCTGAGAGGCGCTCGTTTGAATAAAGAATTTTGATTGAGCAGTTGGTTTTACTCCAGCATAGCCTCTGGTCGTGATAAAAGCTCTGGGCTGGAACGTATTACCTGCTGTCGAGCCAAATACATAAAACTTCAAATCTTGAACGATAATATCCGGTGAAGTGATACCCGAATAAGAAACTCCGTGATCAGTGGACTTCTGTATTTGATTGTTTTGCAGTCTGTATATGGTATCCACGCCTGTACTGGATGTAAAAGTGATTGACGTTGCTCCGCCTGCGCAATCATTGGTTAGTGTATGAGGGGAGGCCGTATTTGTACCGCAATAATAATTTGTCCCGAACTTAATCTCTCTAGAGAGGATTTCTAAGGCGAAATTCAAGTTTGTCATAACAGATCTCAAAGAATTGGCTTTCCGTCCAGCATCTAAAATACTTAGAACTGAGCCGAGGCTAATGGCCATAATTACAGAGAAGACCGCAATGGAGACCAAAAGCTCAATGAGGGTGAACCCCGCCTCTGGCATTGTCCTCGGCTGTCTGCTGTATGTTGTAGGTAGCGTTGTCATTGTACTGCTATCTGACCAGTGGTATATATAATTATAGTCTTTTGATTACCTTTCGGCGAAGCAAGTTTAATTTTCATTCCCTTATGGCCTGCAAATGCAACGGTATTGCCGTTTGGATCCCTAAAAACAAATCTTGCGCTCGGATCCGGACGCAGGAAACTTAAATCAATCCTTCCTGGTCTAGGCGTTGCCGAGCCAGACCTACAAACATCCGTACCTGCGCTATTTATCACGCACAAATCCGTAATAATATTATTTCTTGAAAGACTTTGTATCTTCAAACATTCAGAAGATCCGACCGCGCACGTGGCCCAAGTGGCTCCCGCCTGGTATGAAGAATCTTTGGTCACTCTATCTACAAAAGAGATAAATGAAGTCGGTCCGAGTGTTCCCGCAAAGCTGTTCAAGTTGAAAACAACTCCGTAAGCATTATTGAATTCGTTTGTACTGGGCTGAAACTCCCTGACGCTTACCCCATAGACCTGGGCTTCCCTAATCTGAAGCTCAATATCACTTGCAGTATTTGCCAGGGAGATTTTGTCTGCAAAATCTCCCTGATTATAGACAACCACCGCTGTTACTAGTGCAATGACCGCCACTGACACCATGAGCTCAATGAGGGTAAACCCTGTCTTGAAATTGGTTGGGGGTTGCTTGGGAACAAATACCCCATCGGAAACCCGTTCGGACAGATTGTAAATTTTGGATTTACTCATAAAAATAGATTTGAAATATGGAATATATCGCTTTGCATGAAATAAGACAAAATAAACCCCGCAATGAGGAACGGCGCAAACGGAATCTCTGTCTTCATTGTAATTCTTTTTTGGCTCTCACTCAATCGCGTGTGCGCAATCTTGACCAAAGCCACACTCGCTCCAATCCAGAAGGCAAACGCCAGCGCTGAAAGGCCTGAAGAAAGAGGAAGAAGAAGCCCAAGACTCGTGGCGAGCTTGGCATCGCCAAGACCGATCCACCTGCCACCAGATATTAGCCATAAGAGGCCAAGAAATCCGGCGAAAATCAGAGCGGAAGTGAGATGCGCGTATGCGTAGCCTACACCAGCATTAAAAAGAAAAAGATTCAGGACGAAATTTCCGACTGCCACAAGAAAAAGAGTCTGTGAGAGTGAATCTGGGATAATCATGTGCTTTAAATCGTAGAAAAATACGACCATGAGAATTGCTACTACTAGCCAGCCCACAACAACACCCAAGACAGACTCTGGCGATAAGTCACTAAAAAAAGACAGCTCCTTAAGCGCAACTAACAGGAAGAGTAATCCTGTAAAGAATTCCACAAGAATGTATTGACTTGAGATACTGCTCTTACATTTGCGGCACTTGCCTCCAAGCGATATAAAACTAAACAATGGAATTAGCTCAAACCAAGAAAGAGTCCTGCCGCAAGAAGCGCAGCATGACCTACCTCCGATTGTTTTACCAGTATTAAATCTGAAGATAACAACATTGAGGAAACTCCCAATAATTGCTCCGAAAGCAAAGGAGAAAAGAGAGAGCAATGATTCCATATATTGAATTATAACAGAAACCACGCTTGGAGATTTTTCTCCAAGCGTGGTTTCTCGTTAAACCCTATTGGCAAACCGCCATATCTGCGACTAATGTTGCTGCCGCCGTGGTTGCAACACCTGTGTAATCTATGCACCAAGACTCTAGCGGATCGGTCTTTAGAGGAACTGAAATGGCCCAAGAGGTCGCCGCTGTCCCAGCAGCCAAAACACCATCATTAGCCAGACATGAGGCGCTTCCTCCAGAGGCGGTCTCTGCTGCTCCTATTGCAGCCGTGATTGTTGTGTCAACAAAGATTGAGCTTGCGGTTACGCAATCAGCAGAATCTACTCCGTAATGATTGTTAGCATCGTAAAAAATCTCTGCCTGAGCGCGAATATTGCCTAGGTTTGCCTTTATGGCAGCATCAGAGCCTTTTGCCCTCGCGGTATTGAGACTAGCGAGCACCACTGAAGACAGTATTCCAATAATTGCGATTACCACCAAAAGCTCAATGAGCGTGAAACCTCTATTTTTTTTCATATTATTTCTAATCTTCATCTGTTATTTGTAATTTATTCTACACTAACATCCTCCTCCAGCCGATGAAGGTGGCGCCGTAACCGGACCTTGCACCGTCGTTCGAAGCTTGGAAATGCCAGTAGAGTCAATACACCAGTGTCCCAATCCTCCCTTAAGTTGAGCCGATACTGCCCAAGAAGTGGTGGGATTAGGACCGCTTCTGCAGGAGGGAGTAACCCCTGCCGAAGATTGAACCTGACTTATCATGCTTGCAACTTTCGCATCAACCACAAAAACACTACCTGCCGTAGTACAGGCATTAGCCTGGGTGCCATAATTGTTGTTTTTGTCGTTGTAAAGCTCTACTTGCGACCTAAGTGATGCCATGTTTGATTTTATGGAAGCATTAGCCCCGTTTTCCCTAGCATTAGAAAGTGAGGACATCACTATAGCAGACAAAACCCCTATGATGGCAATAACCACCAGAAGCTCGATAAGTGTGAAACCTTTTTGTCTGTTCATATTTGACAAGAGCCTAATCTAACAATTTACTAGATACAGTATAATGTCGATTACTCTTGATTATACTTCATAGGAGACCGAATGAAAGGAAATTTGTCCCCACACAAAAAAACGCCCCGGACGGGGCGTTTTTTGTGAGGACAATTCTAGAATGAATACTATGGACAAGTAGTCTGAGCCACGATATTAGTATCTAGTGCCTTTGATGCACCTGCCGAGTCAACACACCAAAAGTCTGTGCCTGATGTTGTGTTAATTACATTTGTGCTCTTCAATGCTGTGCCAATAGCCCAGTCCACACGACTTGCGCCAGAGTTACATACTGCCGTTCCCCCTCCAGCGGCCTCAGCGGCATTAAGCTGTTGAGTCACATTAGCATTTGCAAATATTGAGTCTGCTGCGCTACATGCTGTTCCAGTAATAGCAAGACCGGTACATGTTGAGTTATTGCTATAACAACCGTTCGTATCGTATAAGATCTCTGCTTGCGCGCGTATATTGGAGAGGTTGGCCTTTACCGCGGCATCAGCTCCTTTTGCTCTTGCCGTGTTGAGACTTGCAAGCACAACAGATGAGAGAATACCTATGATGGCAATAACCACCAGAAGCTCGATAAGTGTGAAACCTTTTTGTCTGTTCATTGAATAAATTTAATACCCTAATAATTCTGTCTCTGCCGAGACGTCGTTAATAAAAACGCTCACTACATTATAAACCTATCCCAGACCAGAGCCAACTCGCCTGTGGACAGCCTTATTAAGAAACGTTCGAGGCAATGTTGTATATAGGCATGAGCACCGAAGCCAAGAGAGTGCCTACTCCAAGACCGAGAAGCACTATCATTACAGGCTCAATGAGGTCAACCAAAGTGTCAACGGCATTAATAACCTCTCTCTGGTAAAACTTTGCCATAGTCTTCAGGATGTTTCCCAATTCCCCCGTCTCTTCACCCACCTTTACCATTTGCACCAAAATCCCGGGGATTTCAGGGTATTGGGAAAATGAGACCGAAAGCGAGCTTCCCCCTTTCACCGCTATCATGCTTTCAGAGAGAATCTCTTTGTAAATTTCATTACCCACCACATTTGACGTAATCTCCAGCGCGCGAAGCATTGGAATACCTGAAAGAACCATGGTGTGCATATTATCTGCAATCATTGAAAGGTAGAGCTTCCTATACAAATCCCCGATGAAAGGAATTGAGAGCTTAAACCTGTCAAAGGCATAGGCTCCCGTGGGAGTTTTTATATAACGAATCCCAAAGAAAACAGCCACAATAAGGGCAACAAGAAGGAATAAACCATAATCTACGAAAAAGTTGCTCGCTCCAATGACTATTTTGGTGTAGATAGGCAAATCTTGTCCAGAGTCAATAAGAATTGCTGCGATTTTAGGTACTATCGTCGTAAACATAAGCACCATAACTCCGACAAAAACCGTAATTACAAAAGAAGGATAGATTAAAGCATTCTTCGCCTTTGCGGCTACCTCATATGTTCTGTCCATATAATCTGCCAAATACACAAAAGTATCGTTCAATTTGCCAGTTTCTTCACCAGCCTTTACCATATTCACGTAAAAATCCGAAAAGATTTTAGGATGTTTGCCAAGCGCTTTTGAAATAGAGCTTCCTCCTTGCAAATCATCTGCTATTTCAATAAGACTCTTACGCAAAGTGATGTTCTCAACTTCTCCAGAGATCAGCTTAAAAACCCTTAATGCCGACACTTGAGCGTCAAAAAGGGTAGCAAGCTGTCTAGAAAGGATGACGACGTCTTTGTTTGAGACCTTCTTAGGAATAAGGAAAAATTGTTTCTTCATCAGCTCATCTTCAAGCGGAACTATTGAAGAGAGGACTAAACCGCGCTTTTGTATGGAGCTAATAGCCACCTCCATATTAATAGCATCAATTGTGCCTTCCTTATTTTCTCCGTTGTTATCTAATGCTTTATATGTGAACTGCATGTAAGTGCTTGGTTATAAAAATATATTCGCTTCGTCCATTATTTTTCTATAACATCTTCTCAAGAGTCTTTGGATTGGTTGAGTATAAATATGCATTCTCCACGCTTATATCCCCGTTGCGGACCAGACCGGCAAGCGACCGATTGAGGTCAATCATTCCGCTTTCTGAGCTAGTTTCAATCACAGAGCTGATTTCGTGGGTCCTCTTGTCTCTGATGAGATTGGCCACAGCCCCGTTATTTATGAGGAGTTCGTATGCGGGTATTAGACCCCCCGAGACACGAGGAATAAGACGCTGGGAGAAAATTCCTGCAAGAGAACCCGCGAGCTGGATGCGAATCTGACCCTGCTGATCTGCGGGAAAAGAATCTATTATTCTATCCACTGTCTGCGAAGCCGTATTGGTGTGCAAGGTGGAAAAGACAAGATGGCCGGTTTCAGCGGCAGTTACGGCAGTGGAAATAGTCTCCGCATCTCTCATCTCCCCCACCATTACCACATCCACATCCTGACGAAACACGTTGCGTAAGGCCGTATGGAAATCTGCAGTATCAATATTGACCTCTCTCTGATCAATAATCGCTTTTTTCGGCTCAAAAATATACTCCACCGGATCTTCAATCGTAACAATGTGCTCCAATCTCTGTGTATTAATTATCTCAATGAGAGTAGCGAGTGTAGTGGACTTTCCATGACCCGCTGGTCCCACGCATAGGAAGAAACCTTGCTGTTTGCCTGCAAACATCTCCAAGACTGAGGGAAGATTGAGTTCCGCTAAAGTCCTAATCTGCTTCGGAATCAGGCGAAGCGCGACTGAGATTCTGCCTAGAGTATAGAAAGCATTCCCGCGAAAACGCGCCGCTTTATGAGAATAGGCAAAATCAACATTTTTTTTCTCGTCAAAATCTTTTTTTGCGGCAGGAGTAAGAAGCTGGCCAAGTATGGAGTCAATGTCCGCGCGAGTGAGAGCTTTTTCATTTACTAGTGGAATAAGAAAACCAGCCACACGTATGACCGGCACTCTACCCTCAGATAAATGCAGATCAGATCCGCTTTGAGTGACAACCGTGTTTACAAGATTATCCAACATATTAAGAATTTTTCTTATTTACAATTGAAACCACTTCACTCACGACCTCAGATGGAATGGTAGTGGCTTTGACAATATATCCTGCGACCCCTAAACTTTTCGCTTTTTCAATCTTTGCCGGGTCAGTTTCATTTGTGAGCATCACCACTACTGCGTTTGGGACAAGATTCTCCTTGCGAATAGTCTCAAGAAGCTCCAGACCATCCATAGCAGGCATAATAATGTCTAAAATAAGAACTTCCGGGGTCGCTCCTCCTCGCAATTTCTCAAGCGCTTCCACTGACCCGACTGCTACCGATGCGTCATGTCCCAAATTTTTAAATTTGGTAGCATACATATCCAGCAAGAATTTATCATCATCAACTATGAAAACTTTGTATTTTTTTTCGTCAGTCATTTCGTTACTTTGAACTAAATCCCGTTAGAAGCAGATCGCGATCAGCGAGTGCTGACTTAAATTAGAGTTGTTGATATTTTGACCTTTCATTGTATCTATATTGTAAAGCTTTTATTTAAATTGCGATCGCGGCTTCTTACGGGATAAATTATACCATAACTACAGAGTGCTAATTTCTTCAAAGGGTATTAGGCGCTCAAATGCCATGCGGATTGCGTCTTCTTTCATGGTAAGCATCCCCTTCTCTCTGACAGCCTTTGCGAGCTCATTTTCCGTACCGCTCCGCAAAATTATATCTTCAATCTCTTTGTCCATCTCCATCACCTCCATCACGGCATATCTGCCACGAGTGCCATTTGGACAATCTTCCGTAGGGGCAAGCTCATACACTTTGTCGCCCATGACAATCTCTTTTCGAAATCTCTCCGGCAAATCTTCAAACTGTTTTTCAAGCATCATCTTGATACTGCCGTCAACCTTCAGGGGCTTGCCTGCTCCGGGACAAAGCGCTCTGACAAGCCTTTGAGCCATTGCCAGTACCAACGTGGGAGCAATAAGATACGGGTCAACTCCCATGTCTATGAGACGAGGTACCACTCCGACAGCATTGTTGGTGTGAATCGTGGATAAAACGAGGTGGCCGGTAAGCGCGGCCTGGATAGCGAGCTGGGCAGTCTCTTTATCTCGTATCTCTCCGACCATAATAATATCTGGGTCTTGACGCAACGTGGTGCGCAAACCGGTTGCAAACGTATAGCCGATTTCTGGACGCACTTGAGATTGGCTCATGCCTTCTATGTTGTATTCAATCGGGTCCTCCAAAGACAGAACATTTTTATGTTCTCTGTCCATTTCATTGAGCATTGAATAGAGGGTGGTGGATTTTCCAGAACCGGTCGGACCCGATATAAGTATCAAGCCGTAAGGTCTTTGAAGCGCCTTTCTGATAGCGTTTAGATTTTTGTCTGTAAGCCTCAAATCATCGAGACTTTTTAGTCCTTTCTCTTGATCCAAGATCCTCATTACCACTTTCTCACCAAAATACGTGGGAAAAGTGGAAACACGCAAATCAATCTTTCTATCGCCAATCTTCGTGCTAAATCTTCCGTCCTGGGGCTTTCTCTTCTCGTCCAACCTCATATTGGAAAGAATCTTGATACGAGCCACCACGGCAGAGTGAATTTTTGCCGGTAAAACCAGAGATGTATTCATCACTCCATCAATGCGGAAACGTACTCGCACATTCTCTCTCATCCTCTCAATGTGTATGTCAGATGCATTGCCATCGGTAGCGTATCTTAAAATCGTAGCCACAATTTTAATTACAGGCGCATCTTCAATTATCTTAGTATCGTCCTTGCCATCTTTTGTCTTCGCAATGTCATTGGTATTGATCTCGTTGGCGGCTACGGAATTTTCTTCCTCCTCTGGGCTCTCGCCCCCTCCACCACCCTCTTCATCATCTGACGCCTTGCCTTTGAGCTCTGTTTCAAGCTCGGAAAGCACTTTCGTAACCTCTCCAGAAAGACCTTTGTACTGCGCAATCACCGCTTCAAAATCCTGCTCAGTGATGAGAAAGATTTTAAACGGCATATTTATCTTTGAGGAGATGAAGTTCAGAGCATCTCTCGCCTCAATATTGTCAGGGTCAACGACACCAATTTCCAAGACATTGTCTTTGACTCCAATTGGGACAAAATGATAGTAGTTGGCCGAATCTTCAGGTATAAACTCAAGCACCTTCCCGGGAATTTGCTTGTTTTTAAGGTCCCTTGTCGGAATATCTAGCTCTTCCCCTTTCGCCTCAAGTATCGCGGAAGGATCAACTCCTCTTTTTAACAAGGCTTGTTCTACAGTAATACCTAGGGACTCGGCTTCATCCTCTATTTCTTGGACAGATTGTTTTGGTAGGATATTTTTTTGTATCAAAATATCAACTAGACTCATGCTTTCCTACATTATACCCCATCAGATGGCCAAGAACTACAGACTAAATTTGTTCAAAAACACATACGCTACTTTCTTAGACTATATTTCAAATACTCACCCACATCTGACGGGGCAGGCCCCATTTAAATAAGCAAATTCATTACGAAAACGATTATCTAGAGCCAGTTATAGGACTGAACGGATTGTTTCTACCCGGAGTCTCTGGAGTAAGAACGATGGAGAAATCCATTAAGTTTGTGAAGGCGGGAGTATTGAAGACCTTGTCGCTTAGAGTTACAGACTGAAGCTCTGTAAGAGTATCAATGAGGTCTTGTCCGACTACTTGCGCTTGCACAGGATTACCAAACTCATCGAGAACAATCTCTGGAACGGAATTTCTGAAAAAGAAGAAGTATATAGCGTAAGCAATCACTGCAAGGAGCACTAGACCGGAAACAATTTTTTTTGTATTTGAACTTTCGTTTTGCATATATTATTTAAGCCAATATGTCTGAAACGAAACCGAATAATCATAACTGGCATTTGTATTCTCAACATCCGAATCAAAATCTACAGATTTGATATCAACTATCTGCAAACTCTTTTCAAGGTCTGTTAAGAATAGGGTTAGGTTTTCGTATGTGGCAGAAAAACTGAAAGAGACTGTGGTGGTATTGTATTTCGGAGAGTTCTCTCCTGTCTCAACTTGCTGAGCCGAGTCAGATGTCTTCTCTGTAACTCTAATCCCTTCTAGAGCAATGCCATATTTGCCGGCAATAGCGTTGATGTCTGCGACAAGCTTCACGGTATTTAGAGTATCTGGCACGAGTTTCTCAAGCTTCAAAAGATTGTCTTGAGAGATATTGTTGTATTTTCCAAGAAGCTCTGTCGCCACATTCTTAAGCTCGCCTGCTTTTGTCAGAGCTTGAACATATTGGCTTTTTTCGTCACTGAGAGCCTTAACATCTTGGTAGCGTGGATCAATGTGGAGATAGAAGAGAGCCACGGATACGGCTATGAGAAGTAATGGAAGTAAATTTCTGGTCATGGTGTTGTGTTTGTTTCAGGTTCCGCTGGGGTAGGAGCGGGAGCGGGAGCAATCTCCTCACCAAGCGAGGTAACTTGCGTGGAATCTACAGGGGGGAGAGACTGGGCCAAATTATTCCTCTTGAGCACTTCTTCATAAGAAATGAGATTGGGATTAATATTTGCTTTTAGAGAGAAGACGACATTGCCATCTTCGTTGAGGTCAAAATCTGAAAACTGAGCATTGATAATATACGGATTTTCAGAAAGCACCTTGGCTTGATAGGCTAAAGTGGCATAGCTCTTAGCTTCTCCTTTTATATCAAATGTCAGACCAAGCTCGTTGTCATCGTATCCAAATGATGTAAATCTCACGTTTGGCAAAGTCTGAGTTTCAAGCAAATTGAAAAGCTCCGATACTATTTTGTGTTTGTTTAAAATCTCTTCCGCCGAGAGAAACCGAGAATTCGCCCTGGAAAGCTCCGCGATAAGGTCTGGCTGAAGCTCCTGGCGCGCCATTTCTAGATCTGTCTGCATCTTGGCAATACGCCCTTCTAGAAACTTCTCATAGCCAAATACTCCTACTGCTCCGGTGAGAGCCACAACGAAGACAATTGTTCCGATTAATTGCAACACTCCCCCATTCGCCGAACTTGAAGCCGATGAACCAGAACTGCCTGTAACTGGTTTTTTCGGAATAAAAGATGATTGAATTTGAGTATCCATAAATTGGAGAGAACGTATGGCTTTATTATACTACACAATACATATCACATTTGTTTTTAATCCACACACCCCTCTTCTTCAAGTCCTGTATACAAAATTTGCTTGATTATCCAATCTCTTGGAGCTCCCTAAGCGCTAGTCCTACCGCAACCGCAAACTCAGGACCTGTTGTACGCAACACTTCTTCAAGGAAAGCGGGAGCCTCTGTCTTACCAAAAGGATCCCCAGCGACGACTGGAATCTGGAAATTGGATTGAGCAAGCTCTGCGATACCTTTGAGTGCTGAACCTCCTCCGACAAGCATGATTTTAGAAGGAGTCTTATTGTATTTTCTTTGATAATTGAGGATTACTTGGTTTGTTTCCGCAAAAATGTAGGCAAGGGAGAGACTTACTATCTCGCGTATGTCATTGCCTCCTTGCGGTATGGTTCCCACAGAGCGTTTGAGAACCTCCGCGTCATGTATTGATATGCCCATTGATTTGGAAATAGTCGTAGTAACATCTTGAGCCCCGCGATTTATAGTATGAGAGACTCGCACGATTCCCCTCTCTAAAACATAGAGCTTTGTCGTAGCCGCTCCCATGTCAAGAATCATCACGGGCGCGGAATCCTGATCTAGCACGGCCCGCATGGTGGAAAATATCTCTATTTCAAAAAAACGTGACTCCAGACCTGTCTTTCTGACAATCTCTTGAAAACGAGCAATCGTGTCGTTGTGTATGGCGACAAGAAGCACATCTGTCCTCGGCACATGCGCAGTCTGATTTTTCTGCTCGTCTTCTTCATCTACCGGCTTAGCTTCTTCCTTAGGGATTATTGACCAGTCTAGTGTTACTTCAGAGATTGGCACTGGAATATATTTACGAGCTTCTAAGGGGATCATGGCGGAAAGCTGTTTGTATGAAAGCATTGGCATTTCAATTAGCGACATTAGACTTGAAGCAAAAGGGATGGCTACTCCGCACTGATTGGTGCTTATATTGACCTCTTTTTCCCTCATCAAATCCGTAAGAGCCTCTATGATTTTCTCAGTAGGCAGATTGGTGGCTTGTCCAATTTCCACATTTGCGTATGGACCAAGAGCGAGCTCGCCATATGTCTCTAGAATAGCCTTTCCGCCTTTCTTCCTAAGCTGAACAATCTTAATGGCTGAAGACCCTATGTCCACACCAAGCACACTGACATTCTTTTTTGGAAAAAGGTTAGAGAGGAAACTCATATTCTGTGAATTATAACACACCTCCTCAGCCTATTACGCTAGAATATAGCCATGAAGGAGCGAGCATACGAGATTTTGGACAAGATTTTGGATTTCTTATTTCCCAAAGATGAGATTGTCATCAGGCTTGAAGAGCATGCCAAAGAAAACAGCCTTTTCTATCTTCCTAGCGCCGAGGAAACTTCATATTCGTTCATAACAAGCCTTTGGAGCTATCGCGACAGAGACGTGCGCGCATTGGTTTGGGCGATAAAATATAGGAAGAACAAGACACTTGCAAAATATGTTGGAAAAGTCCTCTACGAAAACATTCTCGGTGAACTGGGAGACAAGATTCTATTTGAAAATACGAGCAGGGCGCTTCTTCTCCCTATCCCCGTCTCTCGCAAAAAGCTTTTAGAAAAAGGTTTTAATCAGACCGAAGTCATAGCAAGCGCGATTAAAGAATTTGATACAGACAACATCTTAATATTCAACCGAGATCTCTTGAAGAAGCGCAAGGACACTGTGCCCCAAGCCAAGCTTCCCAGAAATAAGCGCCTCGTAAATCTTGAAGGCGCATTTAGCGTAGAGAATCTAGGAGTTGCAGCTGATAAAACTATTATCTTAATTGATGATGTTACAACCACCGGTAGCACGCTAAGAGAAGCAAAGAAAACGCTTGAATCCGTCGGGGCAAAGAAGGTGCTAGCATTTACAATCGCGCATTAGATGATGACATTTAAAAGTGATGGGGTTTGTGCTAAAGTGTCCAAACTTGGAGAGGTGTCAGAGCGGTCTAACGTACCTCTTTGCTAAAGAGGCAGGGGCTTTATACCCCCTCGAGGGTTCGAATCCCTCCCTCTCCGCAGTTTGAAACGCAGTGAAAACTGCGGAGAGGAGGAAGCATGGAATGCTTCCGTGAGGGATTCGAAAAGCTTTTGAGCCTAAAATTGAACCTGAGAAAATTTTAGCCAAAAGGTATACTGGTTATGTAATAACCGAAACTCCCTCCCTCTCCGCCAGATGTCCAAGTTTGAACCGAAGTAAAATAAGGGTTCTTAGGCCAATTGAATTAAATAACTTTATGAAAAATATGTATGGAAATAAAGCAAAAACTATATTTAAAAAATTAAAACAAGACGGTATTGTTGGAGCTGAGGGAGAAATAGGCTTTGATTTATTGGGTGTTACGGTTAGTGTTTCTGATAAAAGTGCTGT
>Ga0209542_10001478_pt1 | contig 55089 bp, 51 predicted proteins | sample RifCSPhighO2_01_FD_184028 | JGI IMG/M metagenome (GOLD analysis project Ga0209542, IMG submission 184028) | Soil microbial communities from Rifle, Colorado - Rifle CSP2_plank highO2_0.1 (SPAdes) (version 2) | ecosystem: Environmental > Terrestrial > Deep subsurface > Rock core/Sediment ... | reverse complement strand
CTTGTTTTTGTAGCATCAATATCAACAACAAAATGCCAAATAAGTTTTTTTAGTTTGAAATCGCCGATTTTACTTGCTCTGACAATCATTACTACTAGTATAGCTTATGCTATTCTAGTCTAGAGCCTTTATATAATACAAAAGCTCATATAGGAAATCAAGGGTAGTTTTCAATGGTTTTTTCACTTAAAAACCCTTGACAAGTGTTAATATCTATTGTAAACTAATCATAATATGAAACAAAGCACCCAAGGAAATATCCAAAAAAATATCACACTCACGCCAGATCTCTTCTATACACTCTTACTGAAAGCGCGGGATATGGGGCTTGATTTTCAGGATTATGTACGGCTGATTTTGGCGGCATCGGTGAAAGAAGATATTCCGCTTGTTGATGAGGAAACTGAAAAAAGAATTGGACAGGCGCTGCAAGATCTCAAAGAAGGACGCTACACGATCGTATCTACTCAAGAAGAGCTTCATGAACATCTTGACAAATTGTAAAGTCTAAAATCCGATGTATACGCTGCATTTTCTCAAAACGTTTGATAAAAGTCTTTCCACTCTTACTAAAAAGAACAAACTTCTTAAAAAGAAAATAGAAAATACGCTTGTAATGATGATGCAAAACCCTTCGTATCCTTCTCTAAGGGTGCATAAAGTGGAAACCAAAAAGTATGGTAGGAGATGGAGTGTGTCGGTAGATCAGAAAATACGGATCATCTGGGATTTTGATATGCAAAAAGCAAACTGCATTGTACTCCTTGATGTGGGCTCTCACACAATATATAAATAAAATTTACTATTCGGCAGTATTTGGCAACATTCGGCAACATTTAGTAAAACCCGTGGGGTGTATTATTCATGTAAACCCAGTGAGAAAATATAAAAGGCAATTTCTCCGTTTGGGTAATAGATGATTTCTTGCACTCTCATGATCTGTTTGAGTTCTATTGTTACTTCTTCTTTTCGCATGGCAAACAATTGTTTCTTCATTGGATTAAATTGCTCAATGGCGCCGATCGAACACTTTTTGCACGTATGTTCTGGGTCATAAAACTGCAGGAAAATATCAGGCGCGTTGAAACTTCCTGTCATATACAGATTGTCATATCTATCTTTTTGCGAGAGAAAATACTTCATAATTGGTTTTGGACCATACTGCCAGCCCCAAAAATCGCTTGAAAATCGGGGATAGGTAAGATAATTGCGATAGAACGATATTCCTTCAAGAAGAATAATGATCATAACTCCGATAATAAGTATTTGTTTGAAAATCTTAGCGAAGCGAATATTTTGATACCAGTTCGCTGCATATGAGATAATAAATGGAAGAAAAAACGTATTCGTAAAGACAGATACAGAATATGGAGGAGTTCCTTTTTTCGTCGTGAGTATATCAGGGAATGGAAATAAGAAAAAAAGCATAAAAAAAGGCAAAAAGTATTTTTGGAGAGATGTATTTTTTTGAGATACCATATCACTGACAAATACTGCAAAAGCAGAGATAAGAAGAGGAAGTGTCACTTTCAAAAATATGCCATTTCCCTGTATAGAGTATCTCGTGATGAAAGATCCCTCCATGCCATTTTCTCCTTTGGAGAAAAGATACGTATAGGAAAAGTATTTGGGATAATTATCTCGTATATCTTTGAGTTTTTCATAAGAATAAAAGGGAGTATTTTCACTGTTTTTCTCGTTGAGACGCTGAAAAAATTGCGGATTTGTGAATGTTCCTATTATAATAGGAAGAACCGTTATTAACACTGCTATAGATAGTATACCTATTCGTTTCATATTATTTACCATAAGTCCTTCATATAAAAATAGACTTATCACAGATAAGCCGACAAAAAGCGGTGTGATAAAAATAAAACCAGAATATCCATACATGCTTATTCCATACAAAACACCTGTCGCAATGAGACGAAAAAGAGAAAACCGTGAAAGAGACATATAATAACCAAACATAAGAAAAAAAAGAGAAGGTAGCTGAACAAAGTTCACACGCGCAAAATGAAAGAAGACGGGTGATATGGCATACAAAAAGACAGCGGGCAGTGCATACGCCATACGCAGTTTTTTGAGAATTCTATATATCACAAAGATTGTCATAAGGGCAAAAAATACAAAAGAGAGTCGCACAGAAAATTCACTCAATCCAAATAGAGCAACAAATGGAATGTTTGAGTACACATTGAGCGCGCCAAAGATATAGTTAAAATGACGGTAGAAAAAGGGATTGATAAATCCAGACAAATCACCGTGTAAAACTTGCCATGCCCGATACCCGACCAGCGCCTCATCGGCAAAAAATCCCGTCGGAATATCTCCAAGTTTGTAGAAATAAATAAAAATTATCAAAATTCCCACAACAATCGAAAAAAAAGTTAGGATTTTCTCCTTGTTTACTGGTACAATACTCTATATGATTTTAGTATACCTATTGATAACGTTTTGTGCTTTTTGGGTGATCTTGCGCAGAACCATAGAAAAAATTAACAATACATTAATTGCTTTCTCCCTTATTTTTTTCATCAGCACCTATGTATCGGTCATGTGTATTTTTTTTATTGCGATCATTCTTTCCCCTTTTACTTCAGGGCTTCTTTTGAAGGCGTCAGCGATTTATCTTTTTTTTCTGGTTTTGTACATTTTTTACTCCAAAGTTCTTGTGTTGAGTCTCTCTCCTCTTTTTCTCGTACAGGTGACAAAAAAGAACGTAAGTAAAGGAATAGCATTTTTTTTGCTTTTTATCCTTATATACGTCTTTTTCTCACGACACTTGGCTCTTTTCGGCGACAAATTATATACCTCGTATGTCTACTGGGATTTTCGAGACAACATACGCATAGTTGAGAATTTTGCGCAAGGAGACAACTTTCCGCCCCAGAACGAGGGGGTCAGCGGGTATCCCAACATTTATCACTATTTTTGGTTTATGATACCGGCGATATATCAAGTGTTTGGACTTGACATAGCGATGGCATATAATTTTGCTTCAAGTCTTGCGCTTTTTTTTCTCCTGCTTACTGCAATGGGAATTATGAAAAACTATGTCAAAACACGTATTGGGTATGTTCTTTTGCCTCTTTTCATTCTCACCCACGGAAGTTTAAAGTTTGTCGATGATATAAAAGCCGTCCTTTCAAAGAAAATATTTTTGAAGGACCTTTTTTTGACGACTCGGCCAGACATGGTGGATTTTAATATAAATGGCGCATTTGGGTACAACGGCAGCATGTGGAACATATTTTATTTTCTGAATGAGCGGCAGCTTATTTTTGCAACGTTTGCGCTGCTTTTGTATCTTTATATCCTGCTTCATGTGCGATCGTTTTCACGGTGCTTTCTCATATTTCTCGGTATTATTTACGGCGCGTTTTTTCAGTGGCACATATTTATCACTTTTATGTGCGTGATTATCGGTCTTTTTTATGGAGTACTATGTCTATTTTTCATGAAAAAAAAAGAAGAGATACATAAATTATTGCTTTTTGTGGGAACAGTGAGTATTACCGCTATCGTTTACTACGTTATTTTGAGATTATACATCTCATCAAATCCTCTTTTTGATTCATCAAGTCTTGCCGCTTCTTTGCGTATAAATCCTTTTTTTCACACTATGCCTACGTATAGACCATCTTTTTCGCATTTTCTCATGTATTATGTGTATGGGTACGGCATACGGTTCGCTTTCTCTATATATGCTTTTTACTATTTTTTCATATACCGTAGGAAAGTGTTCTATCTTTTGGTTGCGACCGTTCCTATTTTTATTTTTATCAATACCGTACAATTTGCTCCCGAACAAAATACGGCGTATATTTACGAGAATCATAAATTGTTTCGTCCGTTTAATGTCATCATGGACATATTTACGGTTACAAGCATCATCGGTACAATCCGTTTTCTTCATACTCTTCCTCGGATGTTTCTTGTTTTTGTTATACTTCCCTTGACCGTTTTTTCCGGTATGATTTCCCTTGTTGGATATAGCTTCCAGCGACCGATATTTGTCTACGCGGATTTTAACAATGTTTTTTACAAACGCATCCGACAAACTCCGCCGCGTTCGGCGTTTATAGCAGATGATTACCGATATGTATTTTTAGCAGGAAGAAGAGGATATGCGTCTCTTGTTTTCTATACCGGCTTGAAAGTCCCTCTTGAGCGACAACGTTCACAGGAGCAGTTAGTCAATCTCAATACATCAGATGAAATATGCGCTTTTGCACGGGAGAACGATCTTTACCATAAAGTAGATTTTTATCTTAATACACAAAAAAGATTTTTTGTAGATTTCTTGCACGATTGTAAAATAAACAGAAAAGATCTTTAGATGAAACATATCAGAAAACACGAAAAAAAGATATTATTCGTATTCATTTTGACCATTGCGATATATACGATATTTATCTTGTTTGTTGACGTCAAAAGATTTTTCGGCGTGTCTATGCGGTTTACATGGGAAATTATCCCATTGGTTCTTGTGTTGAGCTTTTTGAATTATGTTTTTCGGGCAATCCGTTTTCATTATTTGCTTAAAAAAATTCATGTTTTTATACCGCTCCGAAAATCGTTCGAGATTTTTCTTGCGGGAATTTCAATGACCGTCACACCGGGAAAAGTAGGCGAGGTCGTCAAAGCATATCTCGTGAAAAAAGAAACGGGTACTCCCGTATCAAAAACCATTCCTCTTCTTGTTTTTGAGCGGGTGACCGATGGAGTTGCTATGATTATTATGGCACTGGCAGGAGTATATTTTTTTCGCAGCTCATTCATTTTTTTCCTTCTCTCTTTACTGGTGGTGGTTGTTTTTGTTTGTTTGGTGTTTGCGAAAAAATTTATTATAAAACTTCTGAAAAATAGATTCCATTGGGTGAAAAAGAGCATAAAAGATGCCATCATTACTTTTCTCAAGGAGTCTCATCATCTTTTCCACAAGCGCGTATTTTTTCAATCAGTTTTCCTTGGCGTTATCGCGTGGGGATGTGAAGGATTGGCGCTCTATCTTTTGATCCATCAGATGGTCGGTGATGCGACTGTTTCTGTGGGGAAAGGCATTGCTTTTTCATTTTTCATATTCTCATTTTCGGCAATTGCAGCTTTTTTTGCATTCATCCCAGCTGGTCTTGGTGTCGCGGAAGTTTCTGTGGGATCGTTTCTCGTACTTTTTTTCCATATGACCGTGAGTCAAAGCGCTTTTTTGACGCTTATTTTTCGTTTGGCTACCTTGTGGTTTGGGGTGAGTGTGGGGCTTATATTTTTGTCAAGAGTCTTGAAAGAGAAATAGCGGTCATACTTTTTCCACTGTCTCAATACCCAGAAGATGCAGTGCGTTTTTGATAATCTGGCTTGTGGCTGTAGTGAGTTTGAGTCTGAAGTATACGAGATTCTTATCCGCTTTCAAAATAGGTTGTCTTTCGTAAAACAGATTAAACTGCTGGCAAAGGTTAAAAAGATAGGTCGTAATAAGATGCGGGCTATAGTGGGAGGATGCAGTATCAACCACTTCAGGGAAGCGACAGAGCTCGCGCATCAGTGCATATTCTTCAGGCGAAAAATCCACTATTTTTGTCTGCGACATTTCCTGCTTCAACTCTTTTGCTTTGCGCAGTATGGATAGGCAGCGCGCATAGGCATACTCTACATACACGCCCGAGTTGCCGGAGAGAGAAACTGATTCATGAATATCGAATGTAAAATCTTTTTTCGCATCAATTTTCAAGAACGCGTATTTGACCGCGGCCATCGCCAATAGCTCACTTTTTGTGCTGTCGGTGTGAAAGGTATCGCTAATCTTTTTTTTCGTCTCATCAATCAGCCACATTCCCTCAACGACGGTGCCTTCGCGGGAGGACATCTTGCCGGTTTTCAGGCGTACAAAACCGTAGATGAAGTGGAATTGTTTGCTTTTATATTTCTTTTCATTAAGAAGCTCCTGCACTTTGAAAAGCACTGTAAAAAAACTTGCCTGCTCCGGCCCCACCACGTGGATGCAGCGGTCAATTGTTCCCCACTCGCTAAATTCACGCTCTGCCAGTCCAAGTTCTTTTGCCTCATAGGTGGGGAGATTTTTTGAGTTGATAAATACGCGCGTATCAAGGTCGTATGGTTTGCCGTCAAATATGACCGCGCCTTCGCTTTTTTTCAAGATTCCTTTCGCAAGAGCTTCCTCTGCCATTTTTTTACCTCGATCAGTCACTTCACTTTCAAAATACAATCGGTCAAATTCCACGCGCATTCTTTTGTACACGTAGTCGAAATATTCAAGGCTCCATGCTCGTGTTTCTTGCCATAAAGAGGTTATTTCCGGATCTTTTTCAAAAATCTTGCGGTTAATGTCGTGAATTTCTTTTTTCGCTGTCTCATCAGTTTCGTATGCTTTATTTCCCTGCGCATATGCTTCTCCCAAAAATGCAATTTTCTCTTGTATAGTTTTTAGACTCCTCGACTGAGCTCGGGGCAAGCTTTTAATTTTCCACAAACATTTTGCAATATGTAGACCCACATCACCTTGGTAGTTGGCGCGTATGATGTCGTGTCCTTTTGTTTCCATGAGGCGGCTCAATGCCTCGCCGAGGATGATATTGCGCAGATGTCCGATGTGAAAAAGTTTGTGCGTGTTGGGATGGGCAAATTCGATGATAATTTTTTCCTTTTTTCGTGCATCTTCGCGGCCGTATTTTTCATTTTTTTGAATTATCGTCTCAAGTTCCTGAAAGAGTACCTCTTTTTTGATAAAAAAATTTATGAAAGTCCCTTTTTTCTCAACACGGTCAAAAAGGGAAGGATCATGAAGATGGGAAACATCGGACAGGTCTCGACCTGTCCCTACAAGATTATTAAAATTCAGTGCAAAATCCCCAAAAGAGGGGTCTTTTGGGGTAAGAAGGATAAAGTGATCCCCAAGTTTTTTAATAAGCGTCTTTATGACGCGATGTTTAATCATAATGAAATTGTATCATATGCCGCGCATAAATTTGCCTTCTTGGTTTTTGACGACAATTCCTTCGATTTCAAGCATGGTCAAGAGAGATAATATATCAGTGATTGGTTTTGAGAGAAGGGCGGCAATGTCATCGGCATTTTGTGGTTCTGTCAGAACATTGATAAGCATTTGTTCCTGATCATTTAATGTTTTCTGTTTTATATTTTTAGCAGATGTATATTGAACATGCAGTTCCTCCAAGATATCTTGCGGTGAGGTTACCATTTTGGCGCCCTGTTTGATGAGAAAAAGTGGAGCTGCGGCAAGGGGCGAGGTCAAAGGTGCGGGTGGAGCAAATACTTCACGTCCCTGCTCTGCGGCATATCGGGCAGTGATAAGGGCGCCGGAGTCTTTTGCGCCCTCGATGACGACTACACCGTTTGAAAGACCAGAGATTATTCTGTTTCGTGCGATAAACAAGCCTTTTGAGACTGTTGTCCCGGGCGGAAATTCAGAAACGACAGCCCCGCCCGTTTCAATGATTTTGTGGTACAGGTGCCGATTTACCGGAGGATAAACTACATCAACGCCACATCCTAAAACTGCGATTGTAGCTCCTTTTTGATGAATTGCTGTCCAATGGGCATATGCGTCAATACCAATTGCCATGCCCGACACGATTACAATAGCATTTCTGCTTAACTCGCTCACAAAAAGTTCAACAAGCATGCGGCCGTAGGACGTAGCTTTTCTCGTCCCAACAACTGCGATAGATTTTTTCGCCGAGACAAGAAGTTTCGCATTTCCTCTTACGTATAAACAAATGGGTGGATCTGAAATTTCTTTAAGCCGCAGAGGGTATTCTGTATCTTCTTGTGTGATACATTGTATATTTTTTTTATACAGGTCGGAAATTATACTATCGGGCTTGAAGTTTGTGCGAAATCTGATAAAGTCACCTCCGACTTTTACACCCAGAAGATGTATGAGTGTTCTAGAATCTGCTTCATAAACAGCTTTTGTTGAACCAAAGTGGCTAAACAATTGTTTAAATCTCATCGGTCCAATACCATAACAATGGGAAAAGGCGATGTAGTATGGTTTATGTTTTGACATGATGGTTTTTGATATTATTAGGGTGATTTTCGTCCAATTCCCATTTAGTGGGGTTGTTGTGGATATACTCACGGATTGAGAAAAGCGAATTTTCATTACGGATAATATGATCATAGAATGATCGTTGCCATTGAAATATTTGTATACCCAATCGGTGGATTAGCTTAGAAGATGTGGTTTTAAATGCACCAACGATTTCAGATAATGGTTTAATCATATCCCATTGTTGTAGGGACAGGTCGCGACCTGTCCCTACATGATATTTTGAACCATTATGGATGACCAAAATGCCATGAATATGATTAGGCATGATAATCCATTCGTCTAATGTGACGTAATTATACTGTTTTGTCAACCACAACCATTGTTGTTTAACAATTATGCCACTTTCATTCAGAATTATTTTTCCATTTTCCACGTTTCCAAAACATTCCTCCCTGTTTTTTGTACAAATAGTCACAAAATACCAGCCGTTTTCTGAATAATCATACGTTTTTAAACGATTAGGTTTTCTTCTGTGGGATTGGGAAATCATTACTTGTTGTTGTATAATTTCTTCATGAAAAAAATTTTAATCACGACTGCTATTGATTATACCAATGATGTGGTGCATATTGGTCATGCCTATCAGAAAATTGTGGCTGATTGTTTGGCTCGGTATTATAAAAAAAATTTGGGGGAGAAAAATGTTTTTTTCGTGACAGGGACTGATGAGCATGGAGGTAATATTGAGGTGAGCGCACGCGCACGAGGAAAAGATCCGAAAGCATTTGTTGATGAAATTGTCAATGAGGACAAAAAACAATGGGAGGCTCTGGGCGTTGAGCCTGATCGGTTTATACGGACAACTGACGAAGATCATAAAAATACTGTCAAGACATTTTGGGAAAAGAGTGTAAGAAACGGCGATATCTATAAAGGAATATTTCATGGGCTGTATTGCTTGGGTTGTGAGAGTTACAAGACAGAGAGTGAGATCGTTGATAGAAAATGCCCACTACACCGCACAAAAATACTACAAAAGGTTTCTGAAGAAAACTATTTTTTCAAATGGTCAAAATATCAAGATTTTTTGGAGAAGCTGTTTAAAGGTCATAATGGTTTTGTCTATCCCGAGAGCCGCCAAAATGAAATGCGTGAATTTCTCAAAGAGGGGATTGAAGATATTGTCATTTCACGGTCGCGCAATAAAGTCGGATGGGGTATTGCGGTGCCGGGTGACACCGCCCAAGTCATCTATGTTTGGTTTGATGCACTCATCAATTATTATACTGCCGCCTCTCCCAAAGGATTTTGGGACGGCGATACACACGTCGTCCATATTTTGGGAAAAGACAATTGCCGGTGGCATTCTTTGCTTTGGCCGGCAATGCTCCAGTCCGCAGGCTTTCGCGTGCCCGACCGTATTTACGCGCATGGATTTATCAACTTGAACGGCCAGAAAATCAGCAAAAGCCTCGGTAATGTTATCCGTCCGACAGAACTTGTTGATCAATTTGGATCTGATGCTGTGCGGTATTTTTTCTTGAAATACGGGCCTTCAATAGATGATGTTGACATTTCAATAGAACGAATAAAGGACGTATATAACAGCGAACTTGCCAATGGTCTAGGTAATCTTGTTGCTCGAGTGGCTAAGTTAGCTGAAGGCCATATATGGAATTTTCCGTTGATTAAAAGGGATGAACTACATACGCTACATTTTAAAATACGTTTATGGATGGGTAATTTTCAGTTGAACAGAGCGCTTGATGCCATCATGAGTGAGGTGAAAAAGCTTGACGATTATCTAGATAGAGAAAAACCATGGGAAAAAAAAGGAAAGGAGCAAAAAAATATTCTCTTACCGCTTATCACGGGTTCAGAGGAGATACATTCAGTAAGAGAAATCGCAGAAGTTCTTGAACCTTTTATGCCAGAAACCTCGCAAAAAATTATCGCCCAATTTTCCCAAGAAAAAATCCTCTCTCACCTTCCCTATTTTCCGAGGAAATGAAAAGCTATTTTGATTCTTTTGACTCCAAAGCTTCAAGATAAATATCGAAAGATCGATCAACTGCATCTATTATAAGTTCGTAATAGTCGTGCAAGCTTCCTCCTAGCTGTGCTTGTTCAATAGCAGTGATATATTTTTTTCTGTCTTCTTTTCTGATCAAGGCTGGTGGGTAGTCTTCTTGCATGAGTAGAAGATTCATGAGGAGCCGTGCGGTTCTTCCGTTTCCGTCAACAAACGGATGAATGCTTACCAATTTGTAGTGTGTGTCTGCTGCTATTTTTACGGGGTGTTCGGTATGAGGTAAGTTTAGCCATGCAACAAACGCACTCATTAAGTCGGATACTTTTGCTGCATTGGGCAAAACTACCGTAGAACCTGCTATTCGTACTGATATGTTTCTATATCTTCCTGTGTTGATGTCATCTATTTTAGTGAGGATAATTCTGTGAATATCCAAAATATCTCCTTCACTGAGTTCTCTTCCTTTCTTCGTGATGAGGGTTTTGATAAACACAAGTGCATGAGCGTGGTTGATCGCCTCCTGATGTTCTTGAAGGCTTTTTCCCTCAATCGTAATACCTTTTTCAACGACCAAAGCAGTTTCTTGGCGGTTGAGTGTGTTGCCCTCAATAGCATTGGAAGTATATGTAAGCTCTACTCTAAACCAATCCTCAAGGTTTTTAACCAATGCGGCAGAAAGCGGTCTATAGGCATCTAGCCTTTGTTTTTTTTGTGTTAATAGAGCGAGTTTTTTTTCCATAAGCAATTGAAAGTATAAAGCATAAGTTTATGCTTATCAAATTAGATGCTCTTGATTTTTCCTGATCAATTCTATATCATGAAAACATGGAACAACAGGACAGGCCACACACATCACCATCGTTTATGAACGTATTTGTACTCCTTTTGTTTGCGACAGTGATTGCCTTTGTTTCATCAGTGGGAACATATATGTTTATGACGTCACGGCAAAGTGAAGAGGAAACAACAATTAGTCAACCAATAGTAATTCCTCCTGTACAAACGGTTGCACAGCCTACTTTAGCGCCTGTAAATTCGACATTAAATCAAGTTCAAAAACCTCTTTCTACAGTGGAGAAATTCGCATTCCAAGTTAATGGAGATGCATATCTTAGTGATACTAATCTCGGCAATAACCAAAAGTTAACAAATTCGGGGAAAATAGATGTGCTTTATAATTTTTCTCCCGATAATAAATATATTCTTGCTTTAACTTCAACTTATGGCAATAATAGTTGGGAACATGTCGTTATTGATACACAAACCGCAACTGAGATAAAAATACCTATAGTTCAAACAGGCGAAGGTGTTAGTAATTTTGTGTGGATTAATAATAAAGAAATAATTTACATAAACGAGAATATTTTACACAGAGTTACCGTAAATGGTCAACAAGAACAAATTGGTATAGTCCCATCCGGGATTCAATCGGATTATCGCCTCAATAAAACAGCAAATAGGATAATCTACGATACATCAAGAGGGGAATTTACCGGTGATGTTTTTATTTATGATTTTATCAAAAAACAAAAAAAACAACTTACCCAAGTTGGCGGTGCTTACGCAATTGATTGGGTTAATGATTTTATCCTTTATAAGGATAATAAAAGTATATGGCGCACAACTAAGGAGGGCAACCGTGAAAAACTTATGGAAGCAGGAGTATTTATAGAGGGAGAAGCTATTTCTGACCGCGCTAATAGAATTCTGTACTACTTTACAAATAGTAGTCGTCAAAGCCAACTATTTCTTTTTGATAGACAAAGCTCTGTAACTAAAGAGCTCGCACTTTTGTCTCTAGATAAATATCCGTATATGAATATTGTAAGACTTTCTATATCACCAAGTGGTTTATTTGGGACATATGATTTATATGATCCAAAGGGCAATACAAATCCGCCGACTATTCTTGTTGATTTTAATACTAATAAAATGGTTAATATCTGTGAGGCGCTTGCAGTAAGTAATAGTTGTGCATATGTAGTATGGTCAAATTTTGAATAAAAAGTTCTATTGAATTTATTCAATAGAAATAATACTCATTGCATTCTTTCTAAAAAGATTATAAGGTAAACTAATGAAATCTCGTATCTTTTCTTCTCGATCTATCTTTTTATTCATATTCTTCATCGTAAGCATCCTGCTCCTGATTTTCACCATCATAACTAATCAAGAGCGCAAAATCACCCGTTCACACGCAGTAGAACAAAAGACTCCTCTTTACACTGAAAAACAAGTCAGTAATGTTACCGGTACCATTGAAACCCTGCATGCAGATGATTTTGAGCGTAAACGTTCATCCAATGAGCTCTTTTTTATCAATGATCACACACGAGAAAAATCAAAACTGATTATCACTGATAATCTAGATGCACTTTTTCTTTCTGGAACCAAAGTGACTATTAAAAAAGCAACAGAACGCACTCTTCTTCAATCTCAATCTTCACTACCCACTCTCTCAATTTCGCCATCACCACAACTGCCCTCCTCAAAAACTATCCTTGCAGGAGGTGGAGATATCCAAGTCACGTTTACTCCACCGTTAGATGTTCTGGGAAAGCAAAAGATACTCATCCTTTTGGGTTATGAACAAGGAGTTGACCCGACTACATTACCCGACCCCACCGTGATACTCGATAAAGTAAACCAAGAAGTCATTCCTTTTTACACAAAAAACTCATATGACAAACTTTCACTGTCTGCAGATATTATTCCGACGTGGCATGAAATGGAGGAAATAGATCCAGAGCTTGATAAATTCTATGAACATATTCAAAGTATTGCTCAAAAAGTAGCCGACAGTGGATCAAGTCAGAAATTAGCAGAGAGTAAGAGTCTTATGTATGTTCTTGTGACAAATAATTCTAAAAATTGGGGTGGTCGAGGAACACTGGGTAAAACATATCTAGAAGTAACAAACGTCAATCAGGTAATATCTTTGAATGTAGCACAATCCATCGTTGTGCACAGGTCTAAATTTCTGCAGAAGCGATTACATAATATATCTGGTCAAGATTATAGCGACAATACGAGTTTGAGCGTATTTTCTGATATATTTGCTCACGAATTTGGGCATAATCTTGGCGCTCGTCATGCAACTAAAGCATGGTGCGCTGAACCCTTTAACGAAAATAGAATTGGTGATCGCTATATAAAGAAAATAGACAAAGGAAATGAAGTAAAAGAGGTAAAAGTGTTTGAAAATGAAACATGCTATTCTTTTTCAGAATATGGCAACGATTTTGATGTCATGGGAAATGGAGTATATGGATTATATTTCAACCCCTTTTTGAAAAAGCATTTCAACTGGATTGATTCGCCTGATTCAATAAAAACCGTTTCAGTGGACAAGGAACAAAACAATATTGATGAAGAGTATATACTTCATACACCTTTTGATGGGGGAGTAAAATGGGTTGTTGTAGATGGATATTTATTAGACTACTATATAGAATATAGGGAGAAAGACCAAAATGATAAAGGTATCTTAATTCACACGCATGAGGAATTGTCATCTTACGCAGATCATTTGGAACGAAGCTTGGTTCTTATCCAAGAACAAGCAATTGCACAAGACGTATTTTCCCTTACACAGCAATATCCCCTGTTCAACGACTATGTATATAACTTACAAATAGAACTCAAAGAGATTAATCCAATAACACATACAGCAAAAATCATCATACGATCAAACAAACCTGATCCTGCTGACGTTAATGAAGACCGCGTAATTAATTCGACTGATTTAGATTTGGTCTATCAAAAATTCAACGAACAAGGGAGTGATTTACCAGAAGATGTTAATCAAGATGGAGCGGTAGATATACTAGACGTTACCATGGTTGCTCAAAAAATGCAGGACAAAAAGACGTTTCCTCCATTGCCTGACCGTTATTTTTGGGGAGATTCACCGTCGCTTGGTTTAACTTACAGTTTTTATCCCAAGGAGGGCACTGGTCCGTATCTTGGTATTTTTAAATCTACCAATTCGATAAACAATGTCTTTTCCATAGTGGAAACATATAATATTCGCTGGAACATGAATAATCAGTGGGTTTCTGTATTTACTGATACAGCAGTTACTTCATCACATCTCATCAAGAGTGCATTGCAAAATGCCATACAACGACTTATTGAAATACGTGACACTTCAGATGCAATCGTATATGTTACTGATGGTCCTCAAAGAGCTTCTCTCGATGATCAGACGAAGAAAATCTATCTTAATCAACTCATCCAATCACTTTCCACATTTTCAGACGTGCTTTAGTAAATAAAATAACAGGTATCTACGTATTCCACGCGTAAGGTGGATTACGTGTTAATGTTAAGGAATGCGTGTATAGCGTTTTGAAAGGGCGTTTTGATTTTTTTCCATAAGAACCGCAAGGTTTTGGGCTCTTTTTTCATGTCTCTCTGCTTGTGTATGGTAAAAGGCTTCAGCATGTGGTTTTTTTTGTGCAAGTTGTTCACAAAGGATAGCTGCTTGTTCATCAGCAGCGATAAGATACGTGTATTGTTCTTCCGTAGGCAATTGTATGCCAATACGTTCTGCGATCTTAAGCCAGTTGACGACAGTATCTTGGTTCACATGTTCATATGTAGCCTCAACAATTCCCTGTGATGAGAGCGCATCAAGCTGAGCGCGGATACCAGTTTCGGTTTTGAGAAAACCGATGAGCGGGTGCGATGAGCAATTCTCTTTAATTGCTGCGGCAACGGTTTCTATATATCCAGGATGCATGTAATAGGAAGAAAGTAATAATTCGATCCTTGATGATATGTCTTCGACTTGATACTGAAATACCTGATTGCACTGTTCTTGTGTGATCATAAAGAGTATATAGTATACCATATATATCCTACTGGGTTCGGGAAAAATAACTCGTGAGGATTTCTTTTGCAATAGGGGCTGCGACATTGGATCCCTCACCTGTTTCCTCCACTAAGACCGTTATTGCAATCTCTGGCTTGTCAAACGGTGCAAACACTGTAAACCACGCATGGGGGATGCCGGAGGCAGCGTGTGATTGGGCAGTGCCGGTTTTGCAGCCCACAGGTATAGGAAAATCAAAAAATGGCCAGCCCGTGCCGCCTGCGCTGCATGCTTCCCTCATGCCTTCTCGCACCAGATCCAGTGTTTTTTGTGAGAGCTCAAGTTTTTTGCAGGAGGCAGGTTTTTCTTTTGTGGTTTTGAGAAACTGTGGAGCGCAGAGAAATCCGCCATTTGCAAAAGAAGCCGCGGCTGTGTGCACTTGAAGAGGAGTGGTCAGCAAATACCCTTGACCGATTGCGAGATTGTACGTGTCTCCGGTGTACCAGTTTTCCTTCAAAACGTCCTGTTTCCAGAAAACAGAGGGGACAAGTCCTTCTTCATCAGGGAGTATGCTCCCTGTTTTTTTGCCAAATCCAAAATGCTCCGCCCACTTCTGGATTTTTTTCTCACCCAGTTTCTCCCCAAGGGTGTAGAAAAAAATATCGTTTGACCGTTTAATAGCCGTTATTATATCGACCATTCCTTCAGTCTTCCCGTATTGCAGGAAATACCAATTGCCAAAAGTTTTGTCCCCGAGGGTGATTTTGCCCGTATCCTCGACACGAAAATGTTCGTCAATCGTTTTTTCTTCAAGTCCCCCGGTTGCCACAAAGAGTTTGAAAATTGATCCCGCGGGATATATGCCGTGCGTTGCGCGGTTGAAGAGTGGTTTGTCTGGATTATCAAAAAGAGCACGGATTTTTTCTTCTTCGTTTATTTCAAAATCTTCCAGAGAATAGGATGGCATGGATATGAGCACAAGTATTTCGCCGGTTTCTGGAATAGAGGCGATGATTACTGCCTTTTTGCCGTATGCAGCTTTTTGCCCATCAAGAAGTGCTTGGTATGCATATTTTTGCAGTTCCAGATCAATGCTCAACTGTACAGTTTTTCCCTCCTGGGGCGAGACAATAGAAATTGTTTTGAGAGGTTTTCCTTTTGCATCAATCTCGACGAGTTTTTTACCTTTCTTGCCTCGCAGCATACATTCGTATATCTTTTCCAAACCGTCTTTCCCCACCATATCATTCATTTTGAGTCGTACTGCACATGAGTCGTTTTTCATATCCTCTTTCGAGGCGACTTGGCGATATCCTAAAAGATGTGAAAACGCATACGGATCATTGTAGCGTCGGGGCAGTCCGCGGTTGCCTTGAGTGTCTGATGCGGATGAGTAAGCGACAGTAAACCCCTTTCTGTCGATGATTTTCCCGCGGGGGGCTTCGATAGGAATTTCTTTGAGTCTGTTGTCCTCGGCGAGGTGTCGGAAATAGTTTCCCTTCACGATCGTGAGTTGTAAAAGTCGTCCTGTCAGTATCAAAAAAACAAGAGCAAAAAAGAGCGGGAGGAGATAGAGGCGAGATTCTTCAGATGAGCGCTTCTTTTTTGCAAAACCAGCAAGTTGACCTTTTTCTTTATGGAAAATAGGAAATGATTTCATGGCCACTTATAGTATAGCAGGGGATTCATGGCCTATTGTGGTTGCTTCTCCATGGCCGGGATATATGACGGTTTCCTGTGGTAGAAACTCAAGTTTTCGCAGTGAACCGTCAAGTTCTTCTTTACTTGAGTAGGAAAAATCATATCTGCCAATTCCTCCTTTAAAAAGCGTATCGCCGGTGAAGACGATTGATTTGAATGGGTCAAACTGGTCTACGCTTCGGTTCGGCGAGGCTCGTTGGTTAAAATTGATTGTGAGACAGATGCTGCCGGGCGTGTGTCCCGGGGTTTCTATAATTTTTAAGTGATAGTCTGCACATCCAATAACATCATTTTCTTGAACAGTAATAATCTTCTGGGGAATTGGATGTTTCACGGGTCTTCCAAGCCAGTGGGTCGCGGATGTGCACATATTCTTCAAAAGGAATAAATCATTTTGGTGTAGGTAAAATGGTATATTAAATATCAGTTGTAATTCTCCAGCGGCAAGCACATGGTCAAAATGTCCATGCGTCGCGACAATTGCACAGGGAGAAAATTTGAATTCCTGAATTTTTTCTGCGATAAAAGTTGCTTCGTCTCCAGGATCTATGATGACGCCTTCATTATGAGTATAAAGGAGATAGTAGTTTGTGTCAAGTCCGCCGAGTGAAAATGTTTTTATTTGAAGCTCTTGAAACATCTGTATAATTATAGTATTTTGTATGAGAATTCAGCGAATCATCATTATTACTATCATTTTGTTTATCAACTTCGTTTGGGTTCGGTTTTCTTTTGCCGCGCCAATAAATAATAAATTTGGTATTCACTTGGCAGTGCCGACCGATGAGGATTTGGAAGCGGCAGGGCAGCTTGCAAATTCATCAGGCGGTGATTGGGGATATGTTACCCTCGTCATTCAGGAAAATGATCGAAACACAGAAAAATGGCAGGGGATTTTTGACCGGCTCCGCAGGCTTCATCTCATTCCCATTATCCGACTTGCCACAGGCCCGCAGGGCGACATGTGGCGCAAGCCCGAGAAAGTTGATGCAGAGAGTTGGGCGAGTTTTCTTGATGGGTTGAACTGGGTTGTCAAAAATCGCTATATCATTTTATTCAATGAACCCAATCACGCAAAAGAGTGGGGTGGGGCAGTTTCACCAGTGGATTATGCCCAAACTGCTGGTCTTTTTGCCAAAACGCTCAAAAAACAAAACGCGGATTTTTTTGTGATGCTTGCTGGATTTGATGCGGCAGCTCCATCATGGTTGCCATACTTTGAAGATGAGTCAATTTTTTTGAAAGAAATGATCGAGAGAGAACCTTCAATTTTTGACGCTATTGGCGGATGGGTCTCACACTCATACCCAAACCCCGGTTTTTCGGGCACTCCGTATGAAACCGGCAGGAATTCAATACGCTCCTATGAATGGGAGCTTTCGCTCCTTCCCAAACTTGGAGTTTCCAAGAAGTTTCCGGTGTTTATCACCGAGACTGGATGGCCACACAAGGCAAGTCTAAAGTCTAAAGTCGAAAGTCTAAACTCAACATTTTATCCGCCGGAGAAAGTTGCGGAGTACATACAAATCGCCTATGAACGTGTATGGTTGCCGGATAAAAGAGTGCGCGCGGTGACGCCGTTTATCTTGCGATATGACAGCGAGCCCTTTGCTTCATTTTCATGGAGTATTTTGGGGGATGGATTTTACCCGCAGTACTACACAGCGCAAGAAATCTCAAAACAAAAAGGCGACCCCGAGCAAAATCATACAGTTTTTATCAAAACAGGCTTGGGAGATTTTCAGGGACAGGAGCTTATTGTCAACTCTGTCTATGAGTTTAAAATAGAGGTAGTCAATCGGGGACAAGCTATTCTCGATCAAAAAGATGGGTATGCGCTCGCCTTTTTTGATGAAAAGGCTCGTGTACTTCCCCAAAACGATCCTACATCAGGTATCACCTATTTTTTTTCAGATTTTTCTGATGTTTCACCCTTTTCACGTGAGACAATTGATTTATATCTGAAAACTGGCGCAATAAGCGGCATCAATCGTTTCACTCTCGGACTTGCCAAAAATAATAAGATTCTTGTATCTTTGGTTACGTGGAATTTTTCTGTCATTCCTCGTCCATCTTTGACGATTAACCTTACTGCGTGGCCCAAATTGCAAACAGAAGCAAACGATGTTGAGGTGCAAGTATTTGACCGCACAGAGCGGCTGGTTTTTAGGAAAAAAGGTATCGTCATTCACCGCGGGGGAGGAAAAATAGAGGAAGTGCATAATGTCGTTATTGGACAGCCCTACAGAGTTGTCGTCATCAAGCCCTATTATGTGCCGCGTCAGACATTTATCGTATTTGAGAAACAAAACAACTATACAGTCTTTGAAAAACTTATTCCGATTGACTTCAATAAAGATGGGAAATTTTCTTATCAAGACGCGTGGTCACTCCTCAAAAATATCTCACTGCTTCGGTTGTGGTGGATACGGTAGAAAGTCAACCCCGATCAAATCGGGGTCAAAAGTTAATTCTGTAGTGTTTAAAAATAGCTAGTTTTTCCCCGGTGTTTTCTTTTAAAAAAACTGCCGATACATAGGATATCAGGTTTTGAGGGATTTTCCATGATAGGGGCAAGTGTTTTATCGTTTATTCCGCCATCAAGAGCGATTTTTCCTTCATATCCCAGATTTTTTAATTCTTCAATTTTGCGCAAAACTGATGGGATAAATGGAGCTCCTTGAAAGCCGGGATTTACCGTCATCAATTGGACAATTTTGAATTGTTTGATGGTTTCCCAGTTTGCCGAAACGCTCTCTTCGGGATTTAAGACGAGACCATATTGGTAATGAGTAATTAGTAATTGATAATTGAGAAATGGCGCAAGGTGGATAAAGATTGTGCCAATGGTTATGTGTGAGGTGAGTTGTTGTAAATGTATAAGTTCTTGTGTGTAGTCATGCACCATAAGGTGAAAATCGAAGGTTATATGAGAAATTGTTGGTTGATGATTGTTAATTGTTTCTCTGATGTCTTTAATCTGGATAGTCTTATTTGGGACAAATTGGCCGTCGGCAATATCTATGTGCATACGCGAAAAATAAGGAGAGAGTTCATGTATGCGTTTGATAAAAGCATCAGTTGATTGTTCAAGAATAGCAGGAATAATCATCATAGGATTAATTCAGTATACCAAAATAGGAGTTGTATGGTATAATACTATAAGTTTAAAAATAGAGCTACTATGAAAGAACGTACTATGCACGCAGCAGAAAAACCTCATTTCAGCGCCATGCATAAATCATTTGAGGATATACATACACATATTGTCGCATGTATTGCCCACGTGAATACACAGTGCTGTGCTATTTCCGCAGGCCAATTTTACAGAGAACTCGCAGATCTTTTGCCCGTAAGGACGCCCAATAAAGTGTACATTGATGCATTTGAAAAACTTGCATCAGACAATCCCCGGCAGGCTAAAATGGGACTGACTGTATTCATTTCCTTACATTTGAAGACGATACTTTCTGCAATTGAGCCCTATAGAAAGCTGTATACGGGAGATTTTGATGATGTGATGCAATCTACGGTTTCTTATATTATTGACCGTTTGGTAAGCGGGGAATTCAAAAAAGGCGAGAAAGTTGCGTATTTTTCACAGGTAGTTACTCGAGAAGCGCAAAAGGGAGCAGGGAGATATATTGCGGGAGAACAACATATACCTGTGATGTTAGGAAAGGTGAGGAATTATGGAGTATTTCATTCACTCATGCAAGAAGCTCACGATATATATGGATCCGAGCTTACTCCAGAGGTGCGATCGGAAATTACACAAAAGTTAAGTAAACAAACCAAGATCACCGAAGAAGCAATAGGTAGATCTTTTAACCGAATCGTTCATGTGGCCGCGATGTGCGAAAAAAACACGCAAGATATGCATGAGCGATTAGAAAACGAGGAATTTTATGACGTATTTTTAACAAGGATGAGGCAGAGATTAACAACACGAGAATATGCATTCATATATCAATATTTTGGATTCGGAGACTATGGCGGGACGAAACAGACGCTTGAAAAAATAGGAGAAGCGTACGGGATTTCGCGTGCAAGAGTAGGAAAAATTATTGAAGAAGTGGTGCGTAAAATGGGCAATAATAGATTTTTTAGAGAACTTTTTAAGGAATATCGTGTTGTTTCTCCTGTTTTGCCAGACAGTCTATTTTCCATAGATGTCATTGGAAACTATGTGAGACGGATACAAAAAGAAGGAAGAAAAGGACTTGGTCATTTCATGGGAGAAATTGCTGGCTTAGATACCGTATTCCCCCCTTATTTTTTTGCGGGGAAAAAAGTAATAGATATTGGTTGTTCAGTAGAGAATCTTGTGAGAGGAGAGCGGTTTGAAAACAGCGTAGCAGTGTACGATGCGATAGACCCGCAAACACCAGAGGATACTATCATTGATCGGCGTTTTTATTACAAAGGAGACATAACAAAGATACAGAAAGATCCTCGTTTTGGGAAAGAGGCCTATGATGTGTGTATGCTCCATGATCCGTCTCTTCCAGGAGAAGCTGTATTAAAGGGTATCCAGTATGTACTCAAAACAGGAGGTATGGGAATTATACAAGATTGGGAAAGTCAAGTTTCAAACAAGGCGGGACAAACACAAGAGCAGTCATATATGGGATATATGGATCATTTGTTAAGAAGCACAGTGATAGGAGAAAAATTTACAATCGTTAAAACAAGTTTTGGGTTGCCACAGTTGGAGAAACAAAGTCTGCAAAAATTATGGGAAGTCACCCTCCGCAGATTGGTTGAAAGAGGCCAAATACCCGAAAAATTTCGTTCTCCAGATTATTATGGTAATGTGGTAGATGCGATTGATAGATTATTGATAATCAAGAAGACAGGTTAAAGATCAAGTTTTCGCATCCGTTGGGTATATTTTTCGTCAGTCAGCGGCGACTCTTTCAGGAAGCGCTCGACAAATGTTTGAAGCTTTTCGAGATTGAAATGATCGGTAGATAGCGCAAGGATATTAAGATGATCATGAGCTCGTCCATGTCCTACCTGTTCTTCGTTCAGAGCCAAACCGCAGCGAATCCCTTTAAATCTATTTGCGGCGATACAGACGCCAATACCTGATCCGCAGATGACGATACCAAGGTGTTCATCACGATTCTCAAGCACCTTTTGGGCAACTTTTTGGGCAAAATCAGGATAATCATCAAGCGCATCAAACTGGGTATTGCCACAGTCTTCCACCTCATATTCTTTTTCCTTAAGCCACGAGATAAGCTGCTGTTTTGCGGCAAACCCTCGATGATCCCCGCCGATAAAAATTTTCATTAATCGTAGTATATCATATACAGTTACAGTTCTTTCAAACAAACCCTCGGGGTTGGTTTCCATCTCCTACGCACTTTTATTAAAAATTTTCACTGCAGTTGCATGTATGCCGTTTATATGCTATAATAACAATATAATATGACGCCAATAGGACCTGAAAGATGCAATCCCATTAATCTACAAACAGAAAGAGTCTCGTATGAAAAAAAGAGAGAGCAAGAGATGAATAGAAAAAATGAAATTCTGTTTAAACACGTGATGGAAGAGATGCATGAATCAACGAGCAAGTTTATTAAAAGAGCAAGAGTAAATCATGGTATTTCTTTCCTCACTCGCATAGATTATCCCCATAAAATGGCGAGTTTTGTGAAAATAGAGATAACAGCTAAAGGCGATAATCCGAGTTTAGTTACTACAATTCTTCCTGTTGTTACAATAGAAAAAGCTAAACTTACCGCTATTATAGCTCCTGATGGGACGCTGTATCGCTATCATTTTCTCTCTGAACACATGGATGCGCACCATACTCAATTATTATCTATTGTCAGTGAACCAAATAGTGCTGATCAAGAATTTCCTCTATGCACAGGTATGGATGCATATATAAAAGAAAGAAGATTTGTGTTAGAGTCGTATAGAGAATATCCACTTAAAGATAATAAAACATTGTTTTTTGAACCGATCTTACCACCTCTTGTGTGGACAAATGATAGTAGTGATACAGATAAGATCAATCATATCAACGATAGACTTAAACAGGCTTTTTCAACGGTTGATACGTTATCAAACGGTTATCCTGTTGCACAAATAAGCAAGTCTCCTCTTCTGCAGATTGGTATAAATAAGAAATGCGATAGAATGTTATGATCTTTGATAAAAACTCCCGCTTCACATTAATAGAGCTAATGATTGTAATACTCTTGACAAAGATCATTACTTATAGTATAATAGTATTACTATGCTATATACAGCGACTGTCACGCAAAAAGGACAAGTTACCATTCCCGCGACTATCCGAAAGATGCTTGGTGTCAAACCGTATGGGAAAGTCGCCTTCAAAAAGCTCGATCATCTGATCGTATTGACTCCCGCCACTCATTTCTTGACGCTCAAAGGCTCAATAAAAACAAAAGCCTCCTATACGGACGATACGGCAGATAAAGCAATGCTTGAGGCAGTCAAAAAAGAGTATGAAAAGACAGGATGAATCTATCATTGATGCAAACATTCTCATACGGTATCTCACCAATGATACTCCTCTACAGGCTCATGCCATTGAGTCGCTTTTCAAACATGCAAAAAATAAATCGTTTGTTATCCCCGATGTTATCATTATGGAAATCGTCTACGTGCTTTTGTCTCTATATCGCCTGCCAAAGGCGGAAATCGTTGAAAAAATCACCGTTCTCCTGACCTACGAGAAATTCACCATGAACGCTGCCTTTCTACAAAAAGTACTGACAGTATATGCGTCCCATCAGATTTCTTTTGTTGATGCCTATATCTTGACGCTTGCTCGTCATAAAAAAACAACGCTGTATACGTTTGACAAGAAACTGCTCGTTTCTTTCAAGGACACTACCAAACAACCATAAGAAAAAATCATTTCAAAAGCGGAGTTTTGCGGGATAAAATTCGTCAAATGAGAAGATTTTATCCAGTTTAAATTCCTGCGCTACAATCATATTGGCACAATCCACGAACGACGTCCCTTTTTTGGTTTGCGAGAAAAATACATCAAAGGTTTTTTCGGTAAGGAGTTCGTCAATAAAAATCAGCGTATAGTTTGTGTTCAAAAGCGTTTTCATCACAGCGACTGCTTGTTGTTGCGTTGTTTTATGTGAAAGAACAGTAGCAGTTTCGTAAAGCACGAGATTAGTGATGAAGAGATCGGCGTTTTCTTGGTGCAGCTTTGTATGGATGAGCTGACTTGCGTTATGATGAGAGTCTGTTTTTATATAAAAGCCGAATATTGCATCAGTATCGATCAAAACTTTCATTTACTTTTTAGGACGGTCTCTAAATAATATTCGGTATGCCGAGAAGATAAATCTCGGGGGAGTTTTTTATTGGACTTTTGAAACTTCTTCCCCATCTCTTCCAAAGCTTCAAAAAAATTCTTTTTTTTAGACGTGAGGCTTTGATCAATAGACTTTTTCAGTCGTATTCTTATGATATGTGCTAGAGACGTTTTTTCTCGTTTTGCGAGATGGCTTAGTTGATAATGAAGCTCTTCCGGTAAGTAAATTTGTGTCCGTTTCATAATGTATACATCATACATCACTTTTTCCTTCGTGTCAATAGGTAATTATTCTGACCCACCTGCAGTTATTTAAGTTCAGCTTGGTAGAGTAATGCAGTCATTGTGAGGAGTGGAGCGACGTGGCAATCTCTACAGGATTGCTTCGTTCATTATTATTCACTCGCAATGACATAAAGCTCCAAAGCCTCCTAAGTGCAGGTGGGTCACGTAATTATTGCTATTACTTACGTGCGAAATTCGTGGTAGAATAAAATTATGGATTATTTCGGCGAACAACCAAAATTTGAAATACAACCAGTTATTGAACAAAGTCCGTTTGAAAGTCACGCGGTGCGGTCTTTTTTCCAAAAGTGGTGCGGGATTAACGGCTCCCCTACTCTGCAAATAGTTAACCGCCAAACGTGGGAACACAGAGGAGTAAAGGGCATATTGGAAGAAAGACCAAACGGCAAACAAACCTTATATGTACCCAAAGATTTACAATTGTGGGAAATGGTCGGTGTCATGGAGGTTGTTGACCAACATACTTTTACAACTAAACCAGAACGGCAAAGTGAAAAAAAGGTTAAGCTTGTCGTTTTAGGAAAACTCTTTCAAAACTCCGGTGCCTATATCGCGAAGCGGCTGGATTCAATTGAGCAAGGAAAAGAAATCGCCCGCGCGCTTGCTGAAGAATTTTATGACTATGGACTGTCGCTCGAGCATGGTAAACGACCTGAACAACCATCAACATTTGATACTGTATTGTCTCGAAATTTGACCAGAGAAGAAATTGAAGCAGTAGACCGTTTTCTGGCCGGAGAGCATTTATACGCAGCAAGGCGGGCGCGAGCGGAAAAGTCAGGCGAGACCGATACGGCAAAGAGAGATGAATTGTATGAAACCGAGCGACAAAAAACACTCGCTCAATTTTTCAGAGTGGCTCAAAAGGCTTTTGAATTAAAACAGAAAACAGGACATCATGAGGGAGTACAAGTAACTACAACTACGGATGGCCTAGAGCTATGGCAACTCAATCCGACGTCGATCCACAGCACTTTTCTGGCAAAAATTGAAAAGGCCATAACAAAAGAAATAGAAACTCCAAAGCGGGAATTTGAATCGGCAATTTTTCGTCGTGGTTTGGAAAAGCTAGTTGGCGAAATGAAAGAATCAAAAGATATGTACGAAAAAAGGACTGGGGAAGTAATTCTGGGTTGGAAAAACGCATTAAGTAAATTTTTAATAAAAGTAGGCTTTAATCCGTTGTTTGAGCAAAGAAAACTTGCCGATATCATTAATATCACTCAATTACGAACCGAGCTCGAAGTGGTCCGACAGACGGGAGACCCAAGTAAAATCAGCGCGAAAGAGCGGGAAATCACGGACAAAATTCAAAAAGCAGTCGGCAGTTTTCCGTATCGATTAGACAGCAATAATCCTGCGGAAATGGTAGCTAACCAATATATTAACTGTGTGGGCGCGTCCACTCTCGGCGGTGCTTTGATGAAAGAAGCGAGATTAAATTATTTAGTTGGCGCTGTGCCGGAACATTCTATTTTGTTTTTGGTCACCGAAGACGGCCGGGTGGAGTGGAGGGATATGTTAAGAGCGAAATCTAACGAGGATTTGACCGATGAAATGATAGTTGGAAAGAAACAAGATGAATCGTCCCTGACTGTGGCGGATATATCAGCTTTTAGCCGCAACCCAAAACCCGAAGGCCTTATGTTTGATATAAGCCCTAAATATCGAGAGAAAATGAATTGGGTCAGAGAAGGAGAAAGACAATATGTAGCGATTTTTGAACCGGAATACGGTCAGCAACTCCAGGTGCTGAACAATACGGCCGTCACCCTTCTTCGACTCCGCTGTTACAAGGAAGCGGTTGAGGCGTATCGTCGGGTAATAGCCCTTGATCCCAAGATTGACTCTTCTTACCGTGGACTGAACTTAGCCCTTCGTGAACTCCGCCGCTACAAGGAAGCGATTGAGGTTGAAGAACGGGCAAGGGGTCTTAAATAAGGTTCCATGCCTGCTTCTACCTCACGAAAACAGGTTGCCAGCGGTGCATGCTCCCCCACGAATATCTTCCGTGGGGAACAGTCTACTGGCACTTTAGCATTTGGAAAAAGGACGAAACACTCGAGAAAATCCATGATAATCTCGTGAAAGATTGTTCAAGTTCAGGCGGGAAAAAAAACCATATCCAACCGCAAATATTCTCGATAGTCAGTCGAGTAAAACGATCAAACATTAATAAACATGTATTCAAGCTACTGCCCAAACGAAGGATTGTAGAGAGAACTTTGTCATGGTTATCCCGCTACCGCAGACTTTCTAAAGATTACGAATATGACACGTCGTCTGAGGAAGCCTTTGTTCATCTGGCGATGATTCGTGTTATGCTGTTAAAAATTGAGAAGGAATATGCTTAAAAGTTTTCAAACAGGCTCTTAGATTTTTGAGAAGGGATAACTGTTTCTATATAGTATTCTGTATGACGAGTAGATAAATCTCTCGGCAGGTTTTTGCCGTATTTTTTTCCTTGTTTGATGAGATAGTCAAAAAAAGCATAAGCGCTTTTTTTCCGCCCTTTTTGCTTTTTGAGAGACTGCTTTAAAGTTTTTCTGATGATTTCAGAAATAGAGCTGTTTTGCAGCTTGGCTAAATAGCCGAGCTCATAATGAAGCTCTTCCGGTAGGTAGATTTGCGTCCGTTTCATGATGTATACATCATACATCACTTTTTCCCTCTTGTCAATAGGTCATTTTGGAAGGGTAAACAACAGATTATTGAAGTTTTCCCATTGATTTTTCTTAATTTCAGGAATTTTCTTTTTCAATATATACAGATACGAGGGCGTGTTTTGATGCAGCGCGTTTATATAGTTTTTCTCAAGATGTGATAACACAAACCGATCAACTGGGTGGTCGTCATCCAATCCAGCATCAACAACAAATTCGGGTGGATTGTGAGTGAATGTATCTTTGAGCTCATACAGATGTTCTGGCACCGTATACACCCAACTGTAATATTCAAGCACCCGCGTTGCGAGTGACACATCTGCGACATAATATACAAGAGGATCATACGGTAGGGAAATGAGCCGGTCATCCCCATCTTTTACTGCTTTTATTGCTCCGCCATATCTTTGAGACTGCACGTAATTATTATGATGTTCTGTGAGACGATTGTGAGGCCGAAAGAGCAAAACGGCAAAACGTATATACGCGATAGGAATGAGACTTAACAAAAACAGTGAGCAATAAAACAGCAATCGATGAGTACGAAGATGATGTGTTTTGATAACGAGATATAGGGGGATAAAAAAATAGACACCGAGCCATGGAATTGCATGGAAGTTCCGGTCCAAAGATGCAACGCGTGTATTGGATAGGGTGATAACGCAAAGCATGATAATCCATATCGTTGTTTTCTTTTTTTTGAAAAAGTGATACGTCAAAATTCCATAGAGTATGATGCCTATAAAGACTGCTTGACTTTTGTTCTGTGTGAGAGAGAAAACTGAAGTAAAGGGCAGAAATACTATTTTCATATATCCTTGCCACGTATTCACCCTATCAAGCACTGGTATGAGATAGCGGAAGTTATACGTGATCGTTTCTTTCATATACGCGTCAAAAGGGATGAAGAGAAAAAGGAGAAAGGCAAGAATGGTTTGGGGGAATAAGAGGAGAGTAATATGTTTGAGGTTATTTTTTAGTCGCAAAAACAAAAGAGCGTTGAGCGCAAAAATAGTCGGCCACAGAGGCGCGAGAGAAAAAATAGCGACGAAAGAACTGATTGAAAAAAGCACAAGCTCAAATTTTTTTGTTCGTGCTTTTACGAAGATGTTTTTTACTAAGATGCCAAACATGAATACGAGCGGATACACTGCAAGCGTCTCGCCCATGAGCTTATACCCTGAATTTTCATATTTTGTTAATTCAAAAAGAGCAGAAAAAAGCAGTGTCACGGGCCCAAAAATCACGAAATAGAGGATATTCCAGACAGCGGCATAGACAAAAAGCGCCTCTCTTTGTCTTTGGATAAATATGAACAAATTACTGGGGCGGGTGACAGAATCCACAAAAGCGCTGAAGATATATACGAGCGGTTGATGATTTAACTGCATGTCCTTGTATGGTGCGAGACCCTTGGTGATCAAATGCCCCGCCGCCATATTTCCCGCCTCATCTCCAAAACGCTCTGATTGAGCATAATTTCTCGCAAGCCACGCAGATGCAAAGAGAAGCATTAGTACGCTTATTGCTTTTGCTATGGCTAAGATATTGTTTCGAGATATCATTGTGTGGTTAACTATAATATATACAAGAAATACATATATGTTTGATACCCATTGCCACTTGCAATTTCAGGCGTTTGAAGGGAAGGTTAAGGAGATCATAGAAGAAGCACGGAGGGCAGGTGTTTATGATTTTGTTGTACCCGGAACAGATATTGAAACTTCTCAAAAAGCGGTTGAAATTGCCGGGAGCTATAAAAACGTTTATGCGGCAGTAGGCATACACCCACATCATATATATGAAATTCAAAGTTCAAAATTCAAAATGCAAAATAACCTTGAAAAACTTAAGTTATTATTACAACAGAAGAAAGTAGTTGCGGTGGGGGAGATTGGGCTTGATCGGCATGCATATATGAAAACCAAATATAAGGAGTATGTCATAACCGATGAGTTTATCCTTCTTCAAAAAGAATTGTTCGTTGCGCAGCTTCGCTTTGCAAAAGAGTATCAAAAATCAGTGATTATCCATAATCGTGAGGCAAAAGATGAAATGTTAAAGATCTTGGAGAACCATTGGGACCCGTTTTTTTCAGGAAAAATGGTATTTCACTGCTGTGAGCCGGACGGCGATCTTCTTGATTTCGCGAAAAAAAATAATATTTTTATCGGCGTTGATGGCGATTTGACCTATCGGGTTGATAAACAAAACTTTGTGCGTGATGTCCCGCTCGATCTTCTTGTCATAGAGACTGATGCGCCATTTTTGACACCTGCCCCAATACGTGAGGGGCAAAGATTTCCCAATAGACCGGCGCATTTGATCCATCTTCGGAAAATGCTTGCTGATATATATGGGAAAGAGGAGCGGTATATTGATGAAGTGACGACAAAAAACGCAAAAGAGCTTTTTCAACTCTGAATGACTTTCTTCCACTGGTTCTGAAAAGATTCAGGACTAAATATTTTAGACCTTTCTTGAGCCTCAAGTGATAGTTTTTGTCGAAGAGCAGTATTGTGTGAAATACTCGTGATTTTGGAAGCAATATCTTCTGGGTCGTCAGGATTGGCAAAAGTTGCCGCAGCATCCGCAATCTCGTGAAAAATATCCGTGTCAGAGAGTATTGAAGAGCATCCTAGAGTACTTGCCTCAAGATAAGAAAAACCAAATCCTTCATCACGTGATATTAGTATATTCACCATTGATTGTTTATATAAATTGATCAATTCATCATCAGACACATAGCCTACAAACAAAAAGAGAGGATCATCTGCGATTTCTTTCAAAAAATCTCGAAATTCTTTTTGCCACAGATGGAGAGATTCCGGCAATAAAGATTTTCTTGCTTCAAAATTTTTTCCTGCAAAAACACAGGGGATGTTTGCTATTTTGATGGCGCGGGCGAGATTGACCAGATTTTTGTTCCAGTTGACATCGCCAACGTATAGGCAATAGTTAGTCAGAGTTGGTTGTAATTGGTTGTAATTGGTTGTAATTGGTTTGTCAAAAGACTTACTGATCGTTGGGTAGATGACTTCGATTTTTTCAGGTGGGATATTAAGATAGTGTATTATATCGTTTTTACTGTGATGGGAGATGGTGACAATTGTGTCATAGTATTTGAGCGCTTGTTTATTGCGCCAGAGGTTGAAAGTTCCTCGAAGCCCCACGGGGAAGTGAGCAGGGTATGCAAGCGGGATCACGTCATAGATCACGAGTATTTGCTTTTTGGCTATTCGTTTCGTCAGGATAGGTTTTTCAAAGGGTTTGAAAAAAGGAATGATCAGGATGTCGTTGTTTCCCACCTCTTCGAGACGGTCGGTAAATCGAGCAGAGGTAAGGTTTTCCTTCAAAATCTCCACAAATCTTCCCCCGCCGCGCGTCACGGATAGACTATCTTCGTAAGAAGGGTCATAAATAATGGTATTCATACAATACTATTTATTATACCTGAATATGTATTTCTTTCTTTGATAGAGTTGGAATATAAGCCGAACAGATCGTACGATTTGTTGAGAGAGATTTTACCTTAAAGTATTACAAAACTGATATGCTTCCTGCGTCATTATGTTCGGGTCAAGTTCTGTGGCTTTTTGACAATATTCACGAGCTTTTGTATTGTCGCCTTTTCTCTGATACATGAGAGCGATTCCCAAATGACCTCCAGATGTTTTTTCTGGGGGCATAGCGTTAATAACTCTTTGGTAATATTCAATAGCCTTATCATATTGTTCATCTTTAGCATATTGAGTCGCCATATCTATATATTCTATATTTTTTCGATTAATTCTATAATTAAATAAGAACAGAACGAGTGCTAATAGAAAAGGCACAATAAAAAGTATTTTCTTCATAGTTATTAATTCTCTGACTACTCCTTTTTTTTTGGATTGCAAGAGGTATTTTTAGGTTTTATCTAGAAATCGTTGAATTTCTTGTAAAAAAAGAACAATATCTCCTAAGTCTTCTGTTATTGTTTGATATATTTTTTCTCTTTAGGTTTAGGTGTCATACGTTATCGACTCAACGCTTTCATTCGCGTTGATAACTCGTGAAAGTACGCGTCGTGCGTGGGTTTTAGGTCAAAGTAACGGCGCATAAGATCAACGATGAAAGTATCAATGTTTTGTTCTTTTGCTGTATAAAGTAGTTTTCCTTCTTGTATTATTCGATAGGCAAAAGATACGTCGCAGGTCTCCATGTTTTGTATATCAACGGTGGTCTTAAATGTATGTTTTAAGTCTTCTGCAAAGCGTCCTCTTAAATACAAAGAGTTTGCGGCATTATTTTTGAAAATGACTGCAATGTCTATATCGCTTTTTTCTGTTTCGTCTCCTCGCGCTTGTGAGCCATACAAATATACTGCTTCTACTTCTGGCGCGTGTGCAAAATACTCCCGTATCGTTTGTATTTCATCGTTAGTAAGCATAGTAATTACAGTATATCATAGAGGGAGTCTTTGGTGAGTTTTATTAGTTTTACTTGATTCACATGCCCCCGTCCTGTTTTTTCTTCTTTTGTAAAGATATATGAGGATAAGCACGGGGATCCAAATGACGCTGTATACGCCCAGCCAGATAAGGGCTGTTCCTGCTTTACGCACGGTTTTCACGAGGCTTCGCACTGCTTGTTTAAAGATCACGCTCGGCCTCCATGATTCTTGCGGAGCGTAGGGGAGAGCAAGCTCATCAGTCGCAAGATATATGGCGATTTTTGCCATCTGGGCATTTTTGACGAGATAATCTTGTTGGCCTTTGAGTTGATCAATTTGGGATTGAAGATTCACGAGTTCACGCTGTACAGTCAAAATATCTTGTACTGCTGTAGCAGCTTCTAAAATCGCCTCAAACTTCGCCTTGGTTTTAGTCAAGATCGCGCCTCGAGCCTCAAGGTCAACATACTCATCAGTGACATCCTGTCCTTCAAGATTTTCAGAGATGACTTTGACGCTCACCGATCGAAAATAGGCGAGTGCCTCATCAAGGACTCGTGAGGGGATGCGTACGACGACCTGGCCACTTGCTGCCTCCTGCGGATTTGAAAGCGATGTATTTACCATATATCCGCCCAGTTCTTCGGCTTTTCTGATGATCATGGTTTGTGTCTCTGAAACATTTTTGACCAGAAGCGAAAGATAGGAGTTTTCAATGACCAAACGGTTTCCTGCAGTTTGAGATGGCGGGGCTTCGGGAAGGATCATACTTCTTTGGGAGGCGGGTGCAGATTCTTGCATGAGTGCTGCCGACCGTGTAATACCAGTGTCTGATATCATATTTGAGGGCTGTCGGTATAGTACGGATGTCTTTGTGGGTATGACGCGGTTATTTTTCAGAAGAAGATAGGCGAGAATGATGATGAGAATGCTGACGAGTTTATGTGTCTTTATCCACGATAAAAACCTCCCCATATCTTCTTTTTACTCATTTTGACGATATTTGTCAATACCCATATTCTTTGGTATACTCTGTTTTTATCATGCATAAAGTTCCCTCGCTCCTTCAGATAGAACAATTTGTTAAAGCATATAAATATCCCATTAAAAAAAAAGACGGACATATTCTTTCACGGTGCGTAGATGGAAGATACATTGGATTTTCCGATCTTGCTCCGCTTGCCAAGCCCGGCGCTGATGTCGGCGACATCCTCACTGTCTGCGCAGTAAATAACGAGTACGGTTTGGGCTTGGACAGTCAAAATATTATCGAAGCAGTTATCGAAGCGGTCGGCGGCTATGCGCGGGTGCGATTTCACACTGATACCCACGCGAAAAACGAAGATGGGTTTTTACTTGGATGCGGCCATATCAAACAAGCGATCACCGATCAAAACGCATACGGACTCACGGATGAAAATGTCAAAGCTGTCAGTGATTTTCTCAAAAACGCTCCTCACAAAGGAGCGATGTGTGAGAAATTGGAAGGGAATCATGCGGAAGAAGCAGTTGTGGCAGTGAAGGAAGGGGAGTGGAGTATAGCGCCTCAATCAAATGAAGTGGGCGAGGTAAAACAGGTATTTGTGTATCATCGCGATCTTGATAACGAAAGGAGGCGACATCTCGCGAAGACACTTTTGAAATATCTTCCAAAAACTGTTGGTTATACCGCAGCGTATATCTATGATATTCTCTCAAAAGTGTCAGATGATCATTTGTTTGAGACGTTGTCGCGCCTTGCAAAAGGATTGCCTCTTTTGGAAGTGTCGTTTGCAAAAGACGGGAGTTTTACGGTGACTGAAAAGGTAGGATAGAGCCTTTTTTCTCCAATTTATGCACAATGCGCTGTTTTTCAAATGGAGATAGCTTCAGTTTTGCGACTACTTTTTTGAAAAACGCAATGGACGTATCGTAGGTTTTGGTATCGACGGGGTAGGGGATCGCGTCTTTGCCGCCGTGGGCGAATGAATAGCGCGCAGGGTCCTCATACGAAGGTGGCGCTCCATAAATTACCTCCGCCACGAGGCTTAAAGCCCGCATGGTGGCAGGACCGACACCTTTGTGTGCAAGGATCGCCTCATAGTTTTGGGGCTTTGTTTCAGTGAGCGTATACAGTATTTTTTCAAGATAGGTATATTTTTTCTCCCCCACAACAGGATGGGTGGTAAATGGAATATCAAAAAGGTCAAGCAATGTCAGTTGTTCTTGATCATTTCCTATATGTATCATGCGTGAGAGTTTGGAGGAATGTTTGCGAAGAATACGCATATCAGAGAGGAGTTCAGCGTAGCTTTGGGACTGGATAAGGCCAGAGCTTATCTCTCTGTTTTTTCCACTTTTTCGCGCGGTCAGATCAACGGTAGGCGAGAGCTCTTGGGTGGAAATGCCCGAATGAGGCTCACAGACAATATCATGTACATTTTCACTGTGCCAATGGTAGCGCCGTGCGGTTTGGCTATCGGTATTCATGCCCTGTTGTACGACTGCCCAAGCGCCAGTGCGTGAAAAGAAAAACGCATGATGGTATATCTGATAACCGTCTTGCACGAGACTGCTATCTACTTTTGCTGCCATTTTGGAATTGTAGACCAGACTATTTATTGATGGTGTAGGAATTTGTGCGTGGTCGCCCCAGCCGACAATTTCATCCGGAGTTTTGCGTGATGTTTTGCCCTTGCCGCCGCAGATGAAAAGCCCGAGGTCTCGCTCGCTGCCGCGAATAGCTTCCTTCAGCGCTGCGGTCAAAATGGTAGTCAAACCCGACGCATTCCAGTCAAATGCGAGGACTGTCCCCAAAGACTGAAACCATACAGGGTTTGCGATGCGCTTCACCACTTCATCTGCGCCGTATTCGCTCACCATAATATATATCATTTCCCTGCCGAGCTTGACCATCCGCTCAAACAGCCACCGCGGGCAGGTGCCGTAGTCGAGGGTGAATGTTGCAATACCACGGGTAAGCATATTATTTTTTCTTTCCTGAAAAACGTAATAGATCTTCTTTTTTTAATATCCGATATGCAGAACAATTTTTCAAAAGAGCGCGGCTGATAAAATGTTCGAACCCGACATATATTATTTTTCTCCCTTCGTCTTTCGCTGTTTGTATTGCAGGAAGAAGATCAGTGTCGGATGAAATGAGATAGCACGTATGATATTCTTTTTTTATTGCTCTGCGGACCATATCAACCGCCATCTGTACATCAACACCTTTTTCATGATATATATTGTCTGTTTTTAATAAATATCCCAGCTTTATCTCTACACCTTGTTTTCGCAAATGGGTAAAAAGCTTTTGTTGGCTAGAATAGAGGATTTGTGATTTTTTGTTATCGGGGTATTTTTTGACTTCTCCGACGTAATAAATGACATGATCGGTTTTAGTATGTGAGAGAAATCGAGCAAGTCCGCGATAATCAAACGTTGTGAGGTGCACCTTAGGAAGTATCTTTTTAAACGTCTTGTAAAAATTACTTCCGTCAAACTGAACAAGTGGGTTGCTCATAGCTATATTCTACGTGAGGAAAGGTTTTCGTGCAATAAAACCCCTGGGTCGGATGAACCAGGGGGGATTAGCTTAACAAAATTCTTTCTTGAGATGTATCTCTCAAGAGGAGTATATATATATTATCACAGCATAATTTCGCTGTCAATATGTGTTTTAGCCTTTCAAAACGGGCTTAAAAAGCCACCGCGGGCAGGTGCCGTAGTCGAGGGTGAATGTCACACTACCGCGTGAAAGCATATTCTTACTATTTTACCGCCTCTACCGTCCTTAAAAATGGTCTGAAAATCGTCTTGCAAATAGGACAATTATATGATATCATTGTCCTATGAACCAAATATTGAAAACACTTTTGTACGAGTGGAAAGACAGAAAATTACCTTCAGTGATAGCTCGTGATATACATGTGGATACGTCGGAGCAATCACAGATGCAGTATGCTACCGTTATAACAGGTTTTAGACGAGTAGGGAAGACTTATTTACTGTACCAGGCTATAGAAAAATTATTGCAAACACACTCTCGTGATGAGGTGGTGTATATAAACTGTGAAGATGAGCGGATACTTTCACCTTCTACCGATCTTTTGACCGATCTCATACCTGAAATACAGGCGGTTTATGGCAAGAAACCCATATATCTCTTTTTAGACGAGTTGCAACTTATTCCCAACTGGTCACAATGGGTGCGTCGGATACTTGATACAGAATCAATACGGCTTTTTATAACGGGTTCATCATCAAAAATGAGTAGTGCTGAGCTTCCAACAGAGCTTCGAGGCAGGGCATGGGAAATAAAAGTAAGTCCGCTGACATTCAAGGAATTTTTACGCTTCAAAAAAACCACTATAGATTTTGAGAAACTAGCCTTTGTCAAAGACGAAATGGCACGTTTCAGATTTCTTTTTGATGAGTATCTCATTTATGGGGCGTTGCCGGCTGTGGTATTAACGGCACAAGAGAAAAAACAGGAGCTTTTACAATCCTATTTTCAGACCGTAGTACAACGCGATATAGCGGAGCGGTACAAAATAAATAACGACACTGCGCTTCGGACACTGCTTAAATTGCTGCTCAATTCAAGTTATATAACGATATCCAAACTAGCCAACTCTTTAAAGAGCATGGGTATTCCAGTAGGAAAGTCAACCGTAGACAATTATCTTTTCTATATAGAAAGCTCGTATTTCATGAATGAGTTGTATATTCATCATCCAGCGGTCATAAACCAACTCAAATATCCACGAAAAGCATATTTTGTAGACACTGGATTTATGACAGCGCTGTCAACAAAGTTTTCTCAAAATATGGGCAGGCTGTTTGAAAATACCATATTTCATGCATTGGCGAAAAAAAATGAAACCATACATTACTACAAAGATGACAAAGGCAACGAAGTTGATTTTGTTATAGTGAGCGGGGGAAAAACCACGGCATTATATCAGGTATGTTTTGATCTGGCTGATGAGGAAACAAAAAAAAGAGAAGAGAGGGCGCTTATAAAAGCAGCCGAGGATTTACATTGTCATAATCTTAATCTTTTAACCTTAGAGAAGCCACGAATACACACATCTCATGAAATAAACATACTGTCCGCAGCGGAATTTCTCTATTCAAACAAATAAACAGCCATTTTCATCCGTGCCGTAGTCGAGGGTGAATGTCGCACTACCGCGTGAGACATAAGATTATTCTTTCAAAACCTCCTCAAAATATTGATTATACGCATTTTCTATGGTTTTAAAACCTTCAACGCCGACTGTAGCTATCACATCTGCCTTATTAACTGCTTTCAGTATTTTCAATACAGCAAGGTTTCCATTAACCGCATCTTTGAGTTGTTGAGGAGTAATATTTTTTCTTCGATCTCTTACTTTGTCCCGGGCTATATCCGATACAATTCCATCATTGATAATCGTTTGGACAGCCATGGCAATATCTGATTGTTGATATTGCCATTTTTGCATGTATGCTGCTGCAACCTGGGCGCTTGGAATCTCGTGGTCAAAATCTCGAGGTATACTTTCTCTTTTTCTACCGGTTGGTTTGCCGAAATCATGAAATAGGCTGGCGACAAGAGCTATATTTTTTTCTTCTTCAGATAAGGATACATATTCTGGAAGCTGCTTGAGGACATGCACCGTATTTTTTATATGTTCTCCGAGGAGTACTTGATTATGCTGATAGCCTTCTTCGTTGATTAGTTTTGTCCATTCGGGTATAACTCTTGAAATCGCTGCATCATCCAGAATATCTGCTTTTAGATAGACTTGAATTTGTTTTCCATCAATTGAAACTTCTTTCGATTCAGTTGTTTTTATTTCATTAGTATAATAGCCCAAAATATAATCTCTTCTTTGTTTTAATGTTTTTTTGAGGTATTCTCTATCTGTTGTGTCTAGTCTCACAGAGTCTACCAACTGATCTATTGCATGATCGGTAAATTTTTCACGAAGCATTATGAGTTGGTTTTGTATATCTTCCTGCGTGAGATCGGGATAACTTGTTTTCATCGTTTCAAGCTCCATGACTGTTTCACCAAAATTAGTCTTTTTTTCTCCTCGTGCTCTGAAAAGTAAAGCTCCACCGTTATCAATTCTTATGAGTATGCCGTCGCTTGAAATAGTGTTTCCGCTGTTTGCTACAATGTCCCAATTAGCAAGAAGTGCGTCGGCGATAAAACCATTTTTGAGCTCGGCCAGTTTAGTTTCTTGATCTTTGGGAACTAGGCGAGAAGCATGACCATAAGATGTACTTGTTCTTATAATTTCAGTTTCCGGGACTGGTATTCTTAAATATCGGTAGATGTTATCAGCCAATTGTTCATTCCACAAATGTGTTGTATCGTCTGATCTTGGAAATTTGACGTAATATTTTACTGGTCCTTCTTGAGCGGGAACGGTAAATTCTCCTCCAACATTACTACCGAGTTGCTCGCCAGTTTTGAGAGAATAATCCCACACATTAACAGGTATATCGTAGTTAAATTCTTTTCTTAGTTCATCGTAACTTGCTGGAGCACATAGCAAATTGCCATGTAAGTCGTAGACGGGAATATAAAACCCATTTTCTAAAATCGCTCTTTTTACCGTTTCGAGGGTTTTTTCAGGGTTTCTTAATGTAATTCCCGAAATTTCAGTCGCCGGCATACCTCCTAAAATTAACGCGTGATCTTGAGAAACACCATAGTATTTGTTTCCTTCGTATGCATCAGGCGTTCTTCTATATATATAGAAAAGTTGTCCATCTGCTCCAAATTTTCCTCCTTGGCCATAGCTTCCGGATAGAGATTTAGTAAATACATCTGTAGTATTTGCTTGTGCAGTGATAAAAGCTTGCGTCAGACAGGCGAAGTCTGTATGAAAGGGATAAGCATCAGTGATGGCTCTTTCTCCCAATGCTTCGCGAGGTAAATTACCGTTTAATAATATCGATTCAATGGCGTCAATTGATGATCCATGGATATAGGTCCCGCCCGCAAGGAGAAGTTGTGTTTGAGATAGGTTACGATTTCTAACATCTGCTGCTGCTTTTTGTTTCTCATCTCTTGATAATTTGATCGATTTTTCTAAGAAATCCTTGTATACAAGTTTTTTATATGAACCATATAAATTGCAAAAGGGGACAACATTTACAGAGCCTGATTCCAATTTTTGGATCACTTCGGCACTTTTTATCATAGATTCAAGTTGGGTAAGCCCTTGTGGATTTCTTTGTTTTTCCGCCTTATGTTGTTCAACAAGCTGTGTTAGCGGGATACCCACGATTTGTGTGAGGGGATATTGACTTATCGAGGTTGCTAAGTTTATTCCTAGTCGGGTTTCAGTGAAAAGATATAATTGTTCCCAAAGGGGGACTTTTTTTGTGAAGATAGTTTCAATCTCTTGTGCACGGGCCAATACATTGCCATTTTTAAAAATATTTTTTATAATGTTGTCTCTATTGCTATACAGTGGTTCATCTTTAGCAAAAAGAACTGAAAAAAGATGGGAGCAAGAAGTAGGTAAGTTGAGAAATTCATCGATTTTATCAGGTTTTCTCGCGAGGTACTGGAGAGCTTCTTGTGTAGTATAGAAATATTCGTATTCTTTTAATTTTCCAGAGGGGTCAAAGAGTTCAGTCGCAAGTCTGCGCATGTTCTCATGAAAGCTTAACGCGTGGAATGGATCGATAGTTCGCTTATCCGTATCTTGTCGTAAAAAATAGTGAAACGCTCTCTCAAAAAAGATTACAGGCAGTTCTTCACTTTGAGTTTTCTCTAAAAGATCTTTAATCGATACTTGTCTTAAAAGTAATGTGTACGGATCTGTGACATATACAAGCTTACTGGTATTTGTATTTGGATTAAAACGCGTTTCGACAAAAAGATAGTAACGGAACGTGGGAAAAGCACTACTGATAGTTTCAATAGAAGAGACCAACTGTTCTTGATGAGTGATCATATCAGGAATTAATGACGCGTGAGCAAGATCAAAGCTATATCCGTATTCATGCAATTTTTGAACGAGCGTTAGGACTTGAGGATTTTTTGCAAGCCCGAAATAAACATCAAGAATTGCCCAATTTCCTGCATTATAGTAATGGCCGAGTTTTTGTAATTCTCTTAAAAAGTAAAGTGTTTGGTTGATTTCTTGAGGTGTTTTTTCTAAAATCTTACCTAGATCTTTAATATTTTGATCGATTGGGTAATCTTGATTGATGAATAAAGCAAACAATTTTGGAGTAGTATCTTTGATAACTTGTTTTATTAATACATCTGTTTGGTCATATGATCGGAGGAGTACTTCGGCGGCTTTTTGATCTTTACCTTGAGACCTTCTGACACAGCAGTCAAGGAGAGTATACACAAGAAGAGTTCTTGCAGATTGAGTTTGCAAGATTGTTTTCATTTCATCATAAACACCGTTCAAATCAACATCAAGATGTTTAAAAAATCCCATAAGGTATTCTTGCATTTTCTCGTCTCCGGTTTGAAGATAATAAAGACCAGTGCGAAGGAGTTCTTGGCAAATTTGTTTCCAGACAGGATTATCCTCCCATTTGCCAGTTTGTGGATTTTTCAGCATGTTTTGTGCAAATGACGTTGAATGAGTTTTGATCAGGGCAATAGCATTAAGTAATCCCGGAATATGTTCAAGTTGTTTTGTTTCTGTGTCTTCCAGAGAAGATATGAAAGAAAAAAGTGATGTTTCTTCAGAGTTTACGCCAAGTCCGATAAACGGTCGTTCTCCAGAAAAGCCCGGTTCTCGGTAGGCATTGATAATAAAAATTGGGATCGTTTCAGGAGTTTTGAAATTCATCAGTTGATATCCCAGTTGGACCGATTCTCTCGTGTGTTCTGTCGTTGCAATAAGTTCCTGCATGATATGCTCCCCGAGAAATTTATATCCTTCCTCCAACTTCTCTTTTCCAAAGACGTTTTGCATTTCTTGATTATCTTTGAAAACAAGCAATCTTTTCATATCGAGATTTTCAATAAAAACACTAAGCGCACGCTTGCTTTCTTCTTGGGTCTCAAAAATTTTTCTGTTTTGAAGAATTGCCTCTTTTGCCTCATAAGGGAGATATGCCTGTCTTTTAAGATGTTTCAATTGTTCAAACAAATCGTACGTGTCCAACATAACATTTTTTGTTCTATCGGCAAAAAAACCCGCTAACTCTTGGTAAGTATTATTAATTGATTTATTTTCATACAGCAAAAAGCGCTCGACAATACCTCGTAAAAAATACGGCAGGCTATCAATTTCCTCCCTGAATTCATCTTGTCTTCTTCTTTCTTCTTCAGAATCATCCCAACTCGTTTGCAATTTCATCTCAAAACTTCTTCGTACCATGTTCACGACTTTTCTCACGTTTTCTTCTTTGGATATTTCGTCAAAGTGGGTTCTATATTCAAAGCGAGTTTTACCGAGTTCTTGCAAGTTGTTTTTTTCTTCTTCTATTGCCGGAAGGACATATTTTTGAATGAAATCATCATTGAGCTTTTCTATTTGGATATTTTCAAGTTTTACTCCGACGGTTTCTCCAGAAGCAGCTTCTTGGATAAGTTGAGCGCATCGGGCTTGAATTTTTTCAATAACTGTTCGTGCCACACACACTTTTAAATCTTTTATTTCAGCATCTTTCAATCGCGTGTCAAGGGTTTGATCCATAGAGATACCACTAAGGTCACGTTCAAAAAGAAAAGCGCTATCGAGCGTTTCTAAGAGGTCAACGTGAGTATGCAAGCGATCTAACTGGGTTTGTTTCTCTTTTATGGCGGTTCGGTGGGCAATACTGCCGAGTCCAAGAAGGCTCATTTTTTGTTTGCGCACTTCTTGTCGTAGATTATTTTCTTGTTGTCGAAGAGCCTTAAGTTTTTCTTTTAGCTGTGCTATTGTATTAAAACCGGCCTCTCGTAGTTTTTTTGTATTGTAGGTTCGATTAAGACCCCAAACTTTTCTTTGGAGAAAAACAATAGATTTTCTCGTTTTGCGCGCATCCTCTTTTTCACAAAATTCATTGATACGATCCAAAGACGTGTTAAACTCGGCGATTGCAATAGGCGATGATAGAGCAATTTTTTGAAGGTTATCTAATTGTTCCTGTATCCTTGGAATCTGGTCATTAAATTCGCTCACAAGCGCATATGCATCTTGAACTGTTCTTTCAAGCTGTATTTTTAATTCTTCAGATGTATAGGGTTTTTTGTCTTGTTTTTTTTCCTCGGGTTTACTCTCAACAGGAGGAGGTTTTAGTTTAAATAATTGATCAATTTTATCGATAGATTGATGAAGTAGCACACTTTCGGCCTTTACTTGTTCAAGAAAAAGAGCTTCATGAGATGGAGTATTTTCAGGTGGGGGAGGGGATATAGTTGGTTTTTCAACCGCCTCTTGTGGAGTTTCACCAGTCTCGCTCATAATTGTTATCTATAAATATAGCTTAAGACTTTTTTCTGCTGATTTCAAACAACGTGATATACATCACCCAATACCGCAGAGCGGAGAAGAGGGAAAACACAAAGCCGGGAAAACCATCAACAAACCCTTTGTGCCGGATATATGTTTTCACAAACCACAAGAGGGGATAAACTTTGAAATAGAGTATGAGATTAAAGAGCGAAGGCGTCACTCCTTTTTTCGCCAGTTCTTGAGCCTCAAACGTGTTATATTTCATCCATTTTTTCACATAATCTTCAAAGGTAGGGTAGGGATAGTGGAGCAGGGGAGACTTGAGACTTTCGACTTGAGACTTTTGACTGGTCAGTTGAACCTGGTCGTGGAGGCTTGTGCCGGGAATGCGGGCAACACCGTTTCGGTACAGGCGCAGGCAATAGTCGGGATATTGGCCGCCTTTTCTCAAGGGTGAGCCGAGGAAATGGTTGAGGCGAGGAATGCGGTAGGCGATTGGCTGCGATTGATCAAAGTTGTTTTTTTGATTAAGACCTATAGCAAGGATTAGTTCTTTTTTCAGTTTCTCCGAGACAATTTCGTCGGCGTCAAGCTGGAGGATCCATGTTCCGCGGCACCTCTCAATGGCCTTTTGTTTATTGATGAGGAAATTGGGTGGGTTTTCTTCGATGAATATTTTGATTTTACCTTGCGTGTCAAGCTTTTTGGCAATCTCCACGGTGTGGTCAGTTGACGTGCCGTCAACGATCACAATCTCATCAACCCAGTCGTAGACTGCCCTGATGCAAAATCCAATATTTTTTTCCTCATTGTACGTAGGGATAGCAATTGAAAGTTTCATACTGTAGTATAATTTTTATAATTATTATAACCATTATAATTATTATTCGCATATCTTTTTATGAATGCTGCAGACACGCGAGTTGATAGAGCACGAAAGGCATTTTTGACAGGGGATAGGGGACTGGCCCAAAAAGCCCATAAAAAAGGCATCATTCGAAAAACAGTGGGACATGGTGAGGAGCATAAAAAAACTTTCACGCTTCCGGAGATAATTCTGGGAGGACAAGATGGGTTGGTCAATGTGTTGGGGGTGATACTGGGAGTGGCTGCGGCAACAGCTGATGTAAAAATCGTCATCGTGGCCGGACTTGCTGCGACCTTCGCCGAGAGCGTCTCCATGGCAGCGGTGGCCTATACGTCAAAGATCGCAGAGGCAGACTATTATCAAAGTGAGTATGAGCGAGAGAAGTGGGAAGTGGAGCATTTTCCCGAAGGAGAACGGGAGGAGATACGGGCGCTTTACGCACGCTATGGATTTGCCGGGGCAGAGCTTGAAGACATTGTTCAAAAAATTACCTCAAATAAAAGCATATGGCTTGAGGTGATGATGAGTCAAGAGCTGAAACTTGAGCCGGTTGATCGCACGCAGGCAGTTCCTGCTGCTGTTATTGTTGGTGTCTCTGCGCTGATTGGTTCTTTCATCCCGCTTGTCGCATTTTTTTTCCTCCCGATAAAAGCATCTATATATCTATCACTTATTGTTTCCTCGCTCACTCTTTTTCTCGTGGGAAGCTATAAAGCAAAGGTGACGATTGGTAGAAATGTTTTGAGGCAGGGGATTGAGATGATGGTGATCGGGATGGTGTCGGCCTTTGTGGGATATGCGATCGGAAGTATATTTAAAGTTCCAGCTTCCTAGCTTTTTTGAACTTTTCAAAATCTACTTCTTTTTTTCCCGCCAGTTGGACTTTGTTAATAATCAATTTTTGGCTCTCAAAGTCAAAAGAAAGATCGGTGAGTTTCAGGCGCATGGTAATTCCTTTTATCTTAATCTTTGTCCAGACTCCGGGCCAGGGATAAAATCCCCGAAACATATTGTAAACAAGTAGGGGAGAGTAACTTCTAGAATTTTTAATTTTTTTGTAGTTCTCTTGTATAAAAGCGGGGAGTTCTTCAGAGGTCAACCTCTCCCCCACCGTGCATTTGTGCAGAGTAGGGGAGTGGATGAGACCATCATCGCGTCTTACGCGTCGTGTGTAGGTTGCATCATCATCATTTTGTATTGTCCCGACAATTAAATCCTTGCCTGTTCTCTTTAGTTGAACAAGTAGTTCGGCAATCATATTATAGGATAATTTTGTCGCTTTTTTGGCAAAATCGGGGAGTTTTTCATTTCTCCCAATTTCGAGCTTTTTTTGTGTAATAATTGCTCCATGATCAATCTTTTCATCCATCTTTATGATGGTGACTCCGGAGACGTCGTTTAAGGTAAGAGCGGTGGAGTAGAGTAGGGGAGAGGGTCCCCGGAGGGCAGGTAATAATGATGGATGGATATTGAGAAAACCAAAACGAGGTAGTGTAAGGAGGTTTTTGGGTATCACTCCCCCGTATGCAAAGACGAGGCAGATATCAGCCGCCTGTAAAACAGGGGAAAGGGAAGGGGAGGAGAGCGCGGTAAAAACCGGAATGCCGTGTTTTTGAGCGCAGAGTTTGACTGGAGATGGAGTCATGATTTTGCGTCTACCCACCGGCGCATCAGGGGCGGTCACGACCGTACTAATCTCAATAGGGAGTTTTCTGTCAGTTAAAAGCATATCGAGAAGATCCGCAGAAATTGACGGTGTGCCAAAATACACAATCGAAAGTTTCATAAATAATTTTAAAGGTTTCGCATGCGTCTTTTTGTTCAAATTCAAGGCGAGAGAGTCTTGTTCGCGCACGAAGTGAGAAACGCCAGTGAATTTTGAAAAAAATCCGCACGCTCAACCTTTTACCGAGTTATGGTAAAACTTTTTACTCTCTCGAGTAGTTTTTTTGCTTCTTTGTTTTCGACAAAATGACGTCTCACCGGCTCAAGGAGTTTATTAAGAAGAAGAGCGACGGTATTTTTCAGATCTTGAGGGTGAATGAGTTTTTGGGCATACATGCGTTCAAGTTCCGTGTGGGAATGTACCTCGATCGTTCCTCCCCATTTTTCCGGCCGCTCAATCAAAAGAGAGGGGAATTTTTCAAAAAGGATGTACTTGCAGTATTCAAGCACGGGGTTTTCCTTGGCGGATCCTTCGGGACACCATGCTTTCGCGAGTTTTCGTTTGATATCTTCAAACGTATCAGTCATGAAAATAGCGCTATCGGGGTGAGATTTTGACATCTTGAGTTCAATTGTTCGTGCGGCCTTATCCTGCGTTTTGCTTGCCGGCTTACCCAACCCAAGGAGCATATGGTGGCTTACGACGACCGGTTTCCAAAATCCAAGAATTGGTCCCACTTCCCGCGCCAGCATATTTACCTTGCGCTGATCCATCCCCAGCTGTGTGATATGAGCTCCGAGCGTGAAAATATCAGCAGTTTGCATGCAGGGATAGATAATTTGCGCTGCGGTCAAATCCATTGATTCACTTCTTCCCATGATTTCGGCAGTGCGGATAAAGCGCTTCAAAGAGTTCGTCCGTGCAATCTGGAGTACCAGCTTCCAGTAACTATCGTTTTTGACCACGTCAGATGCCCATACAAATTCAACGTTCGCGAGGTTCATGCCGCAGGCTTTCCAAACCTCGATGAAATAAGCACCGACTATTTTGATCTTATCAAGGTCCCCACCCATTTTGTTGTTTGTCCACGCATGCCAGTCTGCAACCAGCATTTTGAAGCGAATGCCTGTCCGTACGACCTTATTGATCGTTATTGCGCGCAAAATCCCTTGAGCAATGTGCATTTGTCCTGACGGTTCAAATCCATCGTATGCGATGATATTTTTTTCTTTCTCAAAAAGTGCTCTCAATTCTTCCTCAGTCACGATTTCCTCACTCACTTGTTTCACCAGAGTTATTTTTTCGTCGGTTGTCATGGAAAGGATTATATCATTTTACAAATTCAAGCGTTTGTTCAAAAAGCGGCAGGAGGTTTTTGGAGATTGTCACGATGATTTCTTTTTCAGTCGTGGGATGAACAATATATATCAAATATGTATCTTTGAGAGAAGATGTATAGAGTTGTGCCGCAGCGCTTGCTATGGTTTTCTCTTCAGTAAGCGTCAGTGAATTTCTCATGCGGTTAAATGTTCGTATATGTTGGTTGGTACATCGCAGTGTGATCATTTTGTTGTCATACACCAGTGCTGCCTCATCGGTTGCTTGGTCATCTTGTTCTTTCAGTGCCGCAGGATGGAGAAAGCGCATACCGCAAAAGCTTGAGTAAAAGGGAATATAGGTGAGAAAAGGATCAGTGCGCAGAGCATTTTTTTGCGCTGTCTTTTGCGACTGTTCGTACGTTTTGTCAATTTTCTCTATTCTTTTGCCAATGCGAAGGCCAATAAAAAAAACAACGATCGTGAAGAGAACAAACAGAAAACTAATTGCAGCGCGACCTTTATGCATCACAAATTTTGAAGCTCACTTTCAACTCCCTGCAGGTCAGTCTCTACGTCGCCCGTGTCAAGGGTCTGAATTTCCTCCTCTGCCGTTGGGGCAGAGGTGGGAGTGGGGACAGCTATAGTGGGCTGCGCGACCGGTAGTTGGGTTTGTGGCGGTACTTGAGGAAGTCCTTGAGAGGGCGAAAAAAGACCCTTTTGTGTGACGGCGATAAAGACTCCTGCTGAAATGACAATAAGGATAAATAGTATAAAAAGAAGAACCGTTGAAGAGCGCCGTTTCGGCTGCATAGGGGGTGAGCCAAGGGGAGGAGCGCTAAAGCTTGATACAGGAGGGGTAATCGGCGTTTGTGGTGGAGCTTGCGTAGATTGCATAACGGGTTGCGGTTGCGCTGGTGGTGCGACCTGTGGTTGTTGTTGATCCATATATTTAGATTAAAAATTTATTAAATACCCGTTGGTGCAATTGGTTGTGTTGGTTCAACTGGTGCGGTTGGCGCTGTCGTAACAGCAGGTGCTCCTCCTGCGGTATTATTTTTTGTCTGCGAGTAAGCTGAAATGACTTTTTGCACTGCTTGTTTTGCATCAACAACTGCTTTGTGTGCCGTACTCACATCTTTTCTAAATGTGCTCACGGTAGTTCCCACCGTATTTCTCAATGTTTCTTCAGTGGTAACCGTCGGCACATACTCTTTTCCTGCTTGAGCGGTGACAGCTGATTGTGCTTTTGAAATCGCGCTTTGTGCCGTTGAAATAGCAGATTCTACAGAAGCCACATTTACTCCGCTTGCTTTTAATGTATTGGTTTTCTCAATCAGTTCATTGAGCAGTGCGTTGAGCCGTTCAATTGCCTGTGACATTTTCGTGGTGGCATTTTGGTTCGTCGTGCTGATACGCTCATCTATTCGCTCAACCGCCGCTTTTTTGGCCTCATCCTTGATCTCTAAAATTTTGACTTTTAACTCCTCCCGTTTTACCTTAAATTGTTCCATTGCCTCTTGTCTTTTTTGGGTGATGGTTTCCTGGAAATTGACAATTTCTTGCCTTCGGTCCACTCTAATTTCAGTCCTATTGAGCACATTTTCACGGCGCTTTTGCAGATTTTCGACAGCGCTGGCAGAACCCTCTTGTCTATCCTCGCGAATATCTTGTCGATTGGTGACGCTTTCTTTTCTGTTTTCAAGATTTTCTTGACGCCGTGGAGAAAGGCTGACTTCTTGCGCGTAAAGCGCATTGACCCCGATTAAATCGAGGTTGACCAGTGAAAAAGCTCCCAAGATCAATACGGCAGCGAGAATGTTTACTCTCACAGATATTTTTCGCATATACTTCAGCTTAAAAAATGAACACGCTCTTGTCAAGAGGCAAATCATAGTATGGCTTACAATTATATATAATATGTGTTATTCCGATTTGATGGGAATTTATCCCGATTAAATCGGGATTTATGCACATCGTCCTCAATATGATAAAAAGCAAAGCGCTGCCTGAAGTTATTTTTTTCCTTGTTGTTTTTTCACTTTTTATGATCAATGCTTCATATGTGTCCTATCCGGATGAGTTTGTCAACGTCATGGCCGGAAAATTTATTAATGCAGGCAAAATTCCGTACAGAGAGTTTTTTGATCATCATGTTCCGTTTGCCTGGTATATCGCGGCTTTGATCTTAAAAATACATGCATCTTCATTCGTTGTTTTTCGATTGATCTGGGGAGCGTTATCTTTTATCTCGCTTGCCGCGGTGGGAATATGGGTCAGAAAACACGCGAAAACGCACTACCGCGCATTTTTGCTCTTTTTGCTCATGTACCCCCTTTTGGCAGTGTATTTTTGGCTCCATCTCTTCCTTGCAGATAGCTTGGCGGCATTGCTTTTTTCGATCATAGTCTGGTTTCTGCTTGTTCTATCATATAGTAAAAAAATCACTGTTAAGATCATGTTATTGACATCACTTCTTACCTTTTTCCTGATTTTTTCCTCACTCACCTATATATATGTGGGGATGATGCTCTATGTATGGCAGATCTATCTGCTGGGATTTCGTATCAAAAAACTCATCTATTTTTGTGTATTCTCCCTCCTACCATACCTCATCTACGCAGGCTATCTTTTTTTGACCAAAAGCCTCTATGATTTTTATTTTGCCAACATTGTGTATAATCTCGATCTCTATATCACTATTCCCAACTATGCGAAGGGAAGATTCTTCAACCCTCTCAAGTTTGCCCTCACGCTTATCTACAATTTCTGGGGCGATTATTTATCAAAGCTAACTACCGTAAAAGACCTAAACCTCTATCTTCCAATAAACATGGCTGCCATTGTCGGTAGTTTTACACTGCTTTTTCTTCTCTTTCGAGCACATATCGTGCTCGGTGTCATATTTTTTTTCCTGCTGTCATTTTCAGCGCCTCGGGGCAGTGTCAAAGATTTTAACGAGACGAACTACCAAATCGGAGTGTTTTTGGCACTTGGGGTGATCAGTGCGATTTTTTCGCTTTGGCTTCTCTTAAAAACCAACGTTAAGCATATTCTCGTTGAGGATCTTCGCAGGGTAATTCAATTTCTTCTCACCATTTTTTTATTTTTTTCGCTCATTTTTTTGGCAAAAAATACGTATGATAAATGGTATCTGCGATATACGCAAAAAATGCCTTCGGTTAATGATAAGGCAGCTACGGCAGTGTTTCTAGATGAAATACTGACAAAAGGTGATTATTATTGGGTTGGGCCCTATGAGCCGCACGAAATTTTTTTTGTGCGCATCGGACAGCTTCCCGGGCGCTACAGTGTGATGCTTCCCCAGTATAGCGAGAGTGAGCATCTGAAAAAATTTTTTATTGCAGATTTTGATCGAAATCCTCCGAAGATCATTATTTTCAAAACCGATACGGGGATATTTGGTAATCCTACATATAAGTTTGGGAGCTTTCTCCTGGAGTGGATGAAAAATAAGTATACCCTACTCACCGATATACAAGGAATACGCATTCTCAAAAGTCCCTCTTCGTTTAAGCTTGGTACCCATCTCTATCTTTCAAATACGTGGAGAGAAGAGCTTTTGGAGTCGTTGGAGAGACATAAATATCTGGACTTGACAAAACAGGAAACCATAAGGTAGAATACCTATGATCCTCCTTTTGTCAAGAAGGATAGAGCACGTTGAAAAGTTTTTCCTAACAATTTCATATACACGGGTACACCCTTCGTATGTAAGGGTTATAAGGTGCTGTTTTTCTCCTCTTGTGATGGTTACATCATAAATGAGAGACGCATTCACCCCTGCCCTCCGATTCGGAGGGCATCTTTTGCGGGAAAAACTTTCACTATCCTATCTGCTGGGGGAGGATCTTTAGTTATTCAAAAATCTCACTCGTAGCCGATTTCTGTATATTCCTGATGCATGAGGAGTCGTCATGTGAAGAAATACAATGTCTATGCAAAAAGACCACGCAGATGATCAAAAGCTCACTCTTGAGCCAGAAGATCTCCTGTTTGAAGACAAAGAGAAAAAAGTCGTTGATGATAAGCCAGCAGAGAGATTCTTTCACCGGGATGTCCCGCTTGATGATCGCATACGGGAAGATTTGAAATTGGCCTATGCAGCATCCGGCATCCTTGAGGTTACCTACGGGGGATTTGGGTTTTTGCGCAAAAACTTTATTTCCTCTCCCGACAGTATCTACGTCTCTCAATCGCAAATCCGCAAGTTTTGGCTTCGCGTGGGAGATGAAGTGCATGGTATGGTTCGTCCTCCCAAGACCAATGAACGTTTTCATGGTCTTTTGAAGATTGAGAAAATAAACGGTGTTTCCATGACCGAGCTTGAGAGCTTCAAACGGCGCAAATTTGAAGATCTGACCTCGCTTCACCCCAATCGCCACATACGACTGGAGACGACGCCTGAAATACTCTCAACCCGTATCATGGATCTTATTGCGCCTGTTGGATTTGGCCAACGGGGACTGATTGTTTCCCAGCCAAAAGCAGGAAAAACGACCATTCTCAAAGATATTGCCCATGGCATAAGCGTTAATCATCCTCATGTGCACCTTATGGCGATTCTGATCGGAGAGCGGCCAGAGGAAGTCACTGATTTGAGGCGCTCGATCAAAGGAGAAGTTGCCGCCTCAAATTTCGACCAGTCTCCAAAGGATCAAATACGTGTGGCAGAAATTGCGCTGGAACGGGGGAAACGTTTAGTTGAGATGGGTCGTGACGTCGTGATCCTTCTTGATTCAGTCACACGTTTAGCTCGTGCGTACAATCTAAGTGTTGATCCCTCTGGTCGTACGCTTTCGGGCGGGTATGATCCAGCTGCCCTTTACCCGGCAAAGAAGTTTTTGGGCGCTGCGCGAAACTGTGAAGAAGGAGGAAGTCTCACAATTTTAGGGACTGCTCTTGTTGATACGGAGTCTCGTATGGACGACCTCATTTATGAGGAATTTAAGGGTACGGGCAATATGGAAATACATCTTGACCGTAAATGGGCGCAAAAGCGGATATTTCCCGCTTTTGATATTGAGCGCTCCGGCACACGCCATGATGAACTTTTGATTGACAAAAAAAACTTTGAGAAAACATCTATGCTTCGGCGCATGTTGGCACTTCTTTCCGAAGATGAGCGTCTCATCGCCCTGATTGAAAAGCTTCGCAAAACAAAAGACAATAAGGAATTTTTAGAAAAATTAAACAGTACATAATCGGTAAAAAGTTCATAAAGTTTATAAAGGTATGAAAGATGTCTGTTCTTTATAAACTTTCTACGTTATAAACTTTGAACTCACTTGAGTCGAAATGCTGCCTCCAGAAGTTTTTCGAGTTTCTTCTCCTCTCCTCCCTTTTTTGATGCAGTCTCTTTGATGAGTATGAGTCCGATTTTGGCAAGCGCCTCTCGCGCGGCAAGAATTTGCTGTACGATCTCGGCGGTGTTTCTTCGTTTCTCAATCATCTTGCGTATTCCCTCAATTTGGCCAATGAGACGGTTTAAACGTACGCTCCAGTTATTCATATAGTTGTTATTTAAACTTATAGTACAAAATTCCCGCACGTATCTTATAAGCCTATAAAGTTTATAAGATTTATAATATATATAATAATTATATACTCCCTATCAGTATAAACTAACTTTCACATAGATGTCAATCCTTTTTTGACTTATATTCTCTGATATGGTAGAATAATACTTCACCACTCATGGTAAACCGATCGCGTTTTTTTATCCCGATTAAATCGGGATTTGTTGACATCTACCATTTCACCGTTTTTTTGCTCTGCTACCTCAAATCCCGCCTTATCTTTTTTGGCGTCAATTTTGAAAAAACAAAGGATGTTTTTGTATCATTTCTCATTGTCAAACGAGGTAAATACTCGCAATCTTTCTTAAATACATCATTTCTCTTGCTTGTGGGAACAGTCATCGTCGGCGGCCCGGTAATTGCCGAAAATAATCCTCTGGTTTCGACGTATCTTGCCGGTAGAGTAGAGCAGGAAGCAACGGTTTTTGAGACTGATGTATATAATATCCCTTTCCAAACGACCATCTCTGAAAAGCCGCGAGATACTATAGTGGAGTATACGGTGCTTTCGGGAGACACGCTTGCTTCAATCGCAAAACAATTTGATATTTCGGTCGATACGATCAAATGGGCAAACAATCTCAAAACAGAAACCATCAAAGATGGACAAAAGCTGAAAATCCCGCCGGTGACTGGAGTGGTACACAAAGTGGGAACAGGAGACACCATTTACTCCATCGCAAAAAAATATAAGACTGAAGCGCAAAGTATCGTAAACTTTCCATTTAATGATTTTGCCGATCTTGATACGTTTGCGCTCAACGTCGGTCAGACCATCTACGTGCCAGAGGGAGTGATTGAGGAGGAAAAGCCTATTATACGCCCGCGTATTGCTCCGCAAGTCATAGCGGGAAGGCCCGGCACCGGGACATTTATCTGGCCCGCGAGCGGCAATATCACCCAGTATCCTATCTGGTATCATAATGCTCTTGATATCGCCAATTCTGCAGCTCCTCCCATCATCGCAGCAGACGCTGGCACCGTGACCTACGCGGGATGTGTGCGCTATGGCTATGGATGTTCTATCACGATCGATCATGGCAATGGCTACAGTTCACTTTACGCACATCTTTCCAATATTTCCGTCTCGGTCGGACAAGGAGTGGGCAAAGGTGAGAGTATCGGGCAGATGGGATCGACCGGACGGTCAACCGGCACACATCTTCATTTTGAAATCCGAAGCGGTGGACGCATCCTTAACCCACTTGAATTTTTGAAGTGAGTTCAAAGTTTATAAAGTTTTTAAAGTTCGTAAAGTCCATAAAATAGTAGGTTGTATGATAGAAAAATATGAATAATATTGCTGAAGGATTTGAGCGTCAAGGGAATAAAGAATTTAAACGCTTTTTGTTTATGGCAAAAGGTTCATGCGCAGAGATTCGATCAATGCTTTATATGGCTTCGAGTCTTGGTTACATCTCACAAGCACAAACTAAAAATCTTTATGATACAACTGTACAAATATCAAAACTTTTATCAGGGTTTATTAAGGTTTTATAAACTTTTGACTTTAAGAACTTTATAAACTACTTCAAGGTGTTGCCTCGGGCGATGCCTCATTGGGTAGTTCAATCGGTGAAATAAGTGGAGTTGGTTGGGGTGGAAGTTCTAGCTGGGTTTCTCCCGTTTCTTCAAGCGGGGCAGCAGGAGATGCTGTTTCACTTTTTTTGGGGACTTTTTTCGCAAATTCTTCAAGTTCTTTTTGCGCTTTCTCAAAGTCAGCGCTTGCGGGCGCAAGGAGATAGAGCGCATTTCGCAGATTTGTATACGCTTCTTCGTATTTCTTGTTTTGATACTGCGCCCACGCAAGGTTGTAATACCCGTTTGCCCAATCCGGTTTGAGGTTGACGGTTTGTTCAAAAAGTTTTATCGCCTCCTCATAGTTTTTGATCGTATAAAAAACTCCTCCTGCGGCGAGTCGCAGGCGTGGACTCATCGGATCAGCCACAATTGCTCGCTGATAGGCCGCCACTGCCCAGACATCAGCGCCTTTTGCAACGGGGAGAAGCTTTTGATAGAGAGATGCAAGATATTCCCAGTACAACGCATTGTCCGCACCGAAAGAAACAGCTGCTTTTGCTTCGCCTATGGCGATCTCTATCAATTCGGCGACCTGTTTTCGCTCCCACTCATCAAGATTTTCTTTTTTGCGCGCCAGTGTCTCGGCTGCGGCAAAATTGAGCGTTGAGAAATGCAGACGGTATTTTTCGGTAAAGGGCGAAAGTACTACGGATTTGCGAGCATACTCATAGGTTTTGCCTCCACCTTTTTGTGATAATTCATCAAGGGATTTTTTGAAATACAAGTCAGCAAGCGCATGTTTTCCCACGAAGTAAACCCCGCCGGCAAGAAGAATCGTGAGTAGTGCGAAAAAAATAAGATAGGTAAAAAAGAAATTCTTCAAAGACAAGATAAACGGGTGGTGGATTTTTTCCCGCTCAATCTGCGCTGCAGTCGCCATGAGCAAAAACATGAGGGGGAGCGATGGAGGAGCAAAAATTAACGCAGCAATAAGATAGAGAAGATATAGATGGTATCTTTTCAGATGTTTTTCCGCCGTCATCGTGAAGGCATAGATAAAAAAGAAAATAAGAGAAATGCTGCCCAATAGTCCTGTTTCAGTCAGGATGTGGAGCGCAAAACTGCCCCCCTGGGTGAAGTTGTTGTTCCACAAGACTAACCGATTATAATCCGCCGTCTTTGACAGAGTAAACATCTGGATAAAATTTCCGACGCCTGCGCCAAATATGGCGCTCCGCGGTTTTTTCAGCGTTTCAATCGCGGTCTGCCATGAGGTGAGAAGAGGAGCTTTTAGTGGGGCTTTTAAGGGAGTGTTTTTCAGGTTTGTCTGTACGAGAAAATACACCATGATAAAAAGCGAGAAAGCGAGCATTGAAAGCGACAAAAAAAGTATGCTGATTTTCACCATATGCTTCGTTATTTTCTTTATAGAAAAGAGCATAACTGCGGTATAGAGAACAAAAAAACCTATGATACCGAGGCTGTCGTACATACTGCCCAGGGGTATAAAGAAAGGGTCTTTTATTCCCATAGGGACGTTAAAGCCGCGCAGAACGATAAAAAGCGCGTTGACGCAGACTGCCGGGAGCATAAGGGTGAGCGGGGAAACATGTGGCGAGGAGGTAAGAGAATAATACATAATCATGAGAGAAAAAACGACGATTACTCCTGTGGCCGAGGTGAAAAGGCTTTCCAATTTGTTTGAGGAGGTAAAAATTGTCGAAAGGAGAGTGGCGACAAAAAAGAGGGAAAGCGGGAGAAAGAGTGATAGTTTGTGCACGGTTATTTTTCTCGACAGCGCAGTTTCAAGGAGGAAAAGAAAAATCATGATGGCTGCGCCAAAGGCAAGAAGGTAAAGTTTAGCATCTGTGTTGATGGCGAAATACGGCAGGAAAAAAAGAGGAAAAATCGCTGTGACTGTCCACGCGACTGCGCTGCGCAGGTGAAAAAGAATTGACATATTTTATTTTAAAAAGTATTATAACAATTACAATCATTATAATCGTTATAAATCCCGATTAAATCGGGATAAATATTATAATTTATGAAAAAACTCCATTCTCCCTTCCCCAGAGAGATATATGAGCGAAATGCACGTATCTACAAAATCCTTGCCAACCCCAAGCGGTTGGAGATCCTCAATATCATCAAACATCACGAGCTCACCGTGGATGAACTTTCAAAGCTAGTCCAAATCAGAAAAAGTAACACTTCCCAGCACTTGGCGCTGCTTCGCGCCTATCAGGTGGTGAAAGTGAGGCGCAAGGGACAAAAAGCCTATTATACCGGGCTCTAGACTAGAATAGCATAAGCTATACTAGTAGTAATGATTGTCAGAGCAAGTAAAATCGGCGATTTCAAACTAAAAAAACTTATTTGGCATTTTGTTGTTGATATTGATGCTACAAAAACAAG
>Ga0209542_10001476_pt1 | contig 55133 bp, 49 predicted proteins | sample RifCSPhighO2_01_FD_184028 | JGI IMG/M metagenome (GOLD analysis project Ga0209542, IMG submission 184028) | Soil microbial communities from Rifle, Colorado - Rifle CSP2_plank highO2_0.1 (SPAdes) (version 2) | ecosystem: Environmental > Terrestrial > Deep subsurface > Rock core/Sediment ... | reverse complement strand
CGAACATACCAAATTGGCTAAAGAATTATTAAGAGACACTACGGTCAAAGTAACCACTTTGATTGACGAGCCGACAGGAGCCAGTCCCAGCGCCGACAGAATAAAGTTGGTTGAACAGGCCCAAAAGGACGGTTCTGACGAAATAGAGTTAGTGATGAAAATAGACGACTTTAAAAATCAAAAATACGATGCGGTTGATGAAGATTTAAAAAGCATTTGCAGTATTTTGCCGACGAAAGTGATTATCGGTTCCGGCTACTTAACCGACGAAGAAATATCTAAAGCTTCAGAAATGACGCAAGGCGCTGGAGCGATTTCGGTAAAAACAGCCACAGTTGACGATCCGTTGGACAATACGGAATTGGAGGAAAAAGCCAAGCACGTCAAAGCTATGAAAGACTCAGCGCCTGATTTGTTGATTAAAGCGTCCGGCGCCATCAGGACATTCGACGATCTAAAAAAAATGATGGCGGCGGGCGCGGATATTATTGGTACTAGCTCCGGAGTGGAAATCGTTAACGAAACAAGCGGGCAAGATATTAGCGTTAATGAAGAGTGGAGGAGAAAAGAATAAAAAAGCAACTCGGCGGATAACCCAAAGAGCACGCCGTCGACTTAAATGCTTATATAAATAATATTCCGAGTCGTGATTATTACTCGTTCCGCGCCAAGACTTAAAAACCCGCCATTTTCATGGGGCGGAACTCCGTAATGCTCTTTTTATTCTCCGCCTCGTCTTTAAGGACGCAAAGCTAATTTATATTATGTATAAACCTACAATTGGTCTGGAGGTTCATGTTGAGCTCAACACAAAAAGCAAGATGTTTTGTTCTTGCAAGAATGACGCCGACGAGAGTCGGCCAAATGTTAATATCTGTCCCGTGTGCATGGGGCATCCGGGAACTCTGCCCGTTATTAACGGGGAAGCCGTTAGAAAAGTGATTAAAACCGGATTGGCTCTGGACTGCGAGATAGCGGAACATTCAAGATTTGACCGAAAAAACTATTTTTATCCCGACTTACCGAAAGGTTATCAAATTTCCCAGTACGACGCGCCTTTTTGCAAAGAAGGTTTTTTAAAGATCGCGAACAAGAAAGTAAAAATAAAAAGAATTCACTTAGAGGAGGATACTGGAAGATCGGTTCATGCTATTGAGAGCGGAGGGAAAATAGAAAAACAAGAAGATTGGGAGGCAATATCGTCTGGGCCGACGGAGAAGATGTTGGACCAATACAAACAAGAAGATTACTCTTTGGTTGATTTTAACAGGGCCGGAGTGCCCTTAATGGAATTAGTCACGGAGCCGGATTTGGATTCTGGAAAGGAGGCGAAATTATTCGGACAAGAGTTTCAATTGATTCTGCGCTATCTTGGAGTTTCCGAAGCCGGTATGGAAAAGGGGCAGATGAGGGTTGAAGTTAACATTTCTTTGTCCGAGAGTAAAAAATTGGGAACGAAAGTGGAAATCAAAAACCTCAACTCTTTCAGATCGGTTGAGAAAGCGATTGATTTTGAGATTAATCGTCAGAAAGAACTTTTAGAGAGCGGGCAAAGAATTATTCAGGAAACTCGTGGTTGGCACGACCTTAAAGAAATTACCTTCAGTCAGCGAGAAAAGGAAAAATCGCATGATTATCGATACTTCCCGGAGCCCGATCTGCCGCCATTATCTCTTGCGCCGGAGCTTATCCAAAGCATTAAATCGGAAATACCGGAACTCCCAAAGCATTACCGAGAAAGATTTATCAGAGAATATGAGTTAACAAAAGAGGACGCCGAGTTTTTTGTTCAGCGAAAAGACATGGGCGGATATTTGGAAAAAATCATCAGCGAATTCGGAGAACGTATTCCCAAAAACGACTTGGCCCAGCTAATAAAATCAGCTGTCAATTATCTAACTACCGATTTGCAAGGTCTTTTGCGGGGAGCGTCAATAAAAGGGAAAGAATTTTTGATAACACCGGAAAACTTTTCAGAATTTATACTCTTAATTTATAAAAAGAAAATTTCGAGCAAGACAGCTAAAACGGTTCTGGCAGAAATGTTTCAAAGCGGCGCCGACCCGCATCATATTATCGAAGACAAAAATTTAAACCAGATTGATTCGGAATCAGAAATTGAAGATATTATCAAAACGGTTATTAGCGAAAATCAGGAAGCTGTAGCTGATTTCCAAAAAGGCAAAACCAATTCTTTTCAATATCTTATTGGCAAAGCGATGACAAAGAGCAGTGGCAAGGCGGATCCGGCGCTTGCCGCCAAAATCCTCAAAAAGCTTTTGACTAAATAAAAAAAAAGCGATAGAATATAGTCAGTGCCTTTTATTACCCATTCCCATTAAAAAGGAGAGGGAGATGGAAAATTCCGACATCGAGGATCTCTGTGCTTTAATTTATTTCGCAGAGCAACCAAGGGTGCATCTTTTGTACGATGGCGATGATGTTAAAGTATTAGTCATCACCAGGGGAGCAATAATGGATACGGCTTACCGTTTTCCCTTTAATCCAGGGTTGTTTCTGATAATAGAGACGGAAATGGGGGTGAAACATTAGAATGAAAATAAAAACAAGGGGAGATTTAATCTTCCCTTATTTTTTTAAGAAATTCTTAACTAACGTTTCTGCCCGTTGGTAATTTTCAACCCAATTTATTTCTTTATCCCGTTTCCCCGCTTTGCAAGATCCCGTCCAATGACGGGAAAACCACGTCATTTGTCGCTTGGCAAAATGCTCAATTTCTTTTTGCAGCTTTTCAATCATCTCTTTCCTGTTTATTTTCCCTTGCAGATACTTGGAGACATAGCGGTATTCTAACCCTAATTCTTCCAATCTTTTCCAAGACAAACCGCTTTCTTTTAATCTTTCCACTTCGTTTATCATGCCCTGTTTAATTCTTTTTAATAATCTTGTCTGAATCAATCGCTTGAGCTCCGGCGCGGTTTTTTTGACGCCGATCAATAAGACAGGAAAAGGAAGAGGTTTTTTTTGAAGAAGCGGAACAGTGGCTTTGGTTGTTGTCACTATTTCCAACGCCCTGATTAATCTTCTCTTATTGTTTGGGTCAATGGTTTTGGCTCTTCTCGGGTCTATCTTTCTCAACCAGATAAATAATTCCTCGGCGGTTTTCTTGCTCAATCTTTCTCTTAATTTCCAATCAGGTTTAACTTTGGGAATAACAATGCCGTCAATGATTGATTGAATGTAAAATCCGGTTCCGCCGCAGATGATAGGAATTTTGCCATTTTCGAATATTTTTTCTATTGCTTTGAGCGCTAATTTTCTATATTGAGCAACCGTGAATTTTCTTTTCGGATTCGCAACGCTTAAAAGATGATGGGGAATGCCCATCATCTCATTTTTCGTTACCTTGCCTGATCCAATATCGAATCCTTTGTATACTTGTCTTGAATCGGCAGATACTATCTCTCCATTAAATTTTCGGGCAATTCTTACAGCTAAATTAGATTTGCCGCTGGTGGTGGGGCCCAAGATTACAATAATTCGCTTCGTCATTATTATTCCCAGTCCTTTTTTGAAATTTCATCTATTGTCTGTTTTAAGAATTTATCTAATCTCATTGATCCCATATCTTTGCCCCGGCGCCGTACGCTTATATTCTTGGATTTTTCTTCTTTTTCGCCAATAACTAAAAGATAGGGTATTTTTTGCGTTTCTCCCTCTCGGATTCTTTTGGACAGGGTTTCGTTTTCGTCTCTTACCTGAAATCTGAAACCCACAACCTGAAACATCTTAGCAATTTCTTTAGCGTATTGAGTTTGTTTCGACGTAATTGGAATAATCCAAATTTGCTCCGGCGACAGCCACAAAGGCAAGGCGCCGGCAAAATGTTCCAGCAAGTTTGCCAGAAACCTTTCTAAAGATCCCATCACCGCGTAGTGTATCATCACTATTCTTTCCTCTTGCCCTTTTTCGTTGATGCAATAGAGATTAAAACGTTCTGGCATGTTCATATCCAATTGAATAGTCGCCATCTGCCATTTTCTGCCAAGGGAATCCTGGGATATGAAATCTATTTTTGGTCCGTAAAAAGCCGCCTCTCCAATGTCTTCTTTGGTTTTTGTCGCCTTATGCTTGGCAACTTCTCTTAAAATTTGTTCGGTTTCCTGCCATACCGATGGATTTCCAAGATATTTCTCTGGCCGTTTGGGGTCTCGCAAGGACAAGCTGGCTTGCAGTTTGAACCCAAAGCTATTGTAAAATTCTTGGATTATATCCCAAGCGTTAATGATTTCTTCTTTTACCTGCGATCTTCTGGCGAAAATATGCGAGTCGTCAATGGATATGGCGCGAACGCGCAATATACCGGATAATTCGCCGGTTTGTTCATCTCTATACATCATAGTGGTGTTGGCGTAGCGTTGGGGAAGTTCTTTGTAGCTGTGGATTTTTCTGGCGAAAATCTGGGTGTGATGAGGACAATTCATCGGTTTTAAGGCGAAGATATGACCCTCTCTGGTTTTAATCTGAAAAAGTTCGTCTTTGAATTTGTCCCAGTGGCCGCTTTTAATATAAAGGTCTTTCTTGGTGATGTGAGGTATTTCCACTTTGGAGTATCCTCTTTTCTGGCGCAGTTCCCAGACAAAATCGTCAAGTAGGTGCCGTATCAAAGTGCCTTTCGGCGTCCATAATGGCAGTCCGGGTCCGACCAGATCAGAGAATGTAAACAGGTCAAGTTTAGCGCCCAATGCTTTGTGGTCTTGCTGTTCCGGTCTCTCTTTTTCAACGTCGTTAGCGACGTCCTTTTTCGTCTTTTTCATCGTTTCAACTGTTAAGTTTCAATAATTTCTTCGACGCTTTCGCAGATTAGTTTGGGCGAATCGTTCCTGACATCCATTCTGCCCGAGACAAACACTATTTTATTCTCTTGAAGGGCAGATGGATTATTCTCAATAACGCTTGGGAAAACGACAACTTCTATTTTATCAGACAAATCCTCGACACTCATAAAAAGCATCGGCTTACCGGTCTTGGTCATAATTTTTTTTACCTTGGAAATAATGCCGCCGATTCTGATTCTGTTTACGATTTTTTTCTGCCAGAAAAAATTGCCAGGACCTTGCTCAATTTTTTTGTCTGTCCCGCCGTTATTGCCAGACAACAGCTCTGAAATCCTGATCGTCTTTTTCTCTAAGATATTTTTTAATCCTTCAAGAGGATTGGAGCTGACAAAAAGCCCCAATAATTCTTTCTCCCAGAAAATTTTCTCGTTTTTGGTCGCTGGAGCCGTTGCTTCAAGTTTAATCTTTGAATCGGTTTTCACGCCGTCAAAGAGGCCTCGCTGGCCATTGTTGTTTCTGTTTTTCTCCTTGTTGATTTCGAGCAACTTTTCTAAATTGAACAGAAGCTTGTTTCTTTCCTCTAATTTGTCGAATACGCCGGCTTTAATGAGATTCTCCAGCGATTTTTTATTTAGGTCTTTAGAATTGATTCTGGAAATAAAATCATCAATCGAACCGAATTTCCCATTGGCTTTTCTTGCGTCCACTACCACTTCGGCAATGTTCTCTCCCACATTTTTGATGGCTAACAATCCAAAGCGGATCTGATTTTTTTGCGGAACCACTGAAAAATGCCGCCAGCTCTCATTGATATCCGGAGGCAAAACCTCCAAGCCCATTTTTTTGCATTCCCCGATTAAAAACCCAATTCTTTCGGTGTCTGCCCTTTCTGACGTTAGAAGGGAAGACATAAATTCAGAAGGAAAATGCGATTTTAAATAAGCCGTTTGGTAAGCGATCATGGCGTAAGCCGCGGCGTGGCTCCTGTTGAATCCGTAACGGTCAAACGGTTCAATAAGTTGCCATAGTTTTTCGGTTGTTTTTTCCGGAACGCCGTTTTGCTTGGCCCCTTGGAAAAACTTATTTTTTTGTTCCTGCAACAACTTGCTTATTTTCTTTCCAACGGCTTTCCTCAAAATATCGGCTTCGGCGAGAGAGAATCCGGCTATGGCTTGCACCATTTGGATAAGCTGTTCTTGGTAAATCATTATGCCGTAGGTGTTTTTCAGTATCGGTTCAAGCAGAGGATGCAAGTATTCTACTTTTTTCTTACCGTGTTTTCGGGCGATATACTCTGGAATAAGCTCCATCGGACCGGGGCGATATAGCGCCACCATCGCTATCAAATCTTCAAATTGAGTCGGTTTTAACTGTTTGAGGTATCTTTTAAAGCCGTCAGATTCCATCTGAAATATCCCGGTGCTGTTGGCTTCTTGCAGTAATTGATAGGCGTTTCTGTCGTCCAACGGTAAACTTTCAATATCAATTTTTTTGTCGTAGATTTTATAGATTTTTGCCAGCGTGTCTTCGATAATGGTTAGGTTTTTCAATCCCAAAAAGTCCATTTTCAAAAGTCCCAGGTCTTCCACCGAGTGCATTTCATATTGGGTGACGATAATATTTTCATCTTGGGTGGGATGCTGAAGAGGAACGATTTCGTCTAAGGGATTGGCGGATATCACCACGCCGCAAGCATGGGTGGAGGCGTGACGAGCTACGCCCTCTAATTTTTTAGCGAAATCAATCAATTTTTGGGCTTTCTCGTCGCTTAAATATGCTTGGCGAAATTCTTCTACCCCGGACAATGTTTGGTCTAACGTTGAACCAAATGGGATCATTTTCGCAATTCTGTCGCAATAGTCGTAAGGATAGTTAAGCGCCCTGCCAACGTCTCTGATAACGGCCCGGGCCGCCATTGTTCCAAAGGTGATTATTTGCGCCACTTTGTCTCGGCCATATTTTTCGGCGACATAGCGAATAACTTCATCTCTTCTGCGGTCGGCGAAATCAAGATCAATATCGGGCAGGGAAATTCTTGCCGGGTTTAGGAATCTTTCAAATAATAAATTGTATTTTAAAGGATCGACGTTGGTGATATTTAATAAGTAGGCGACCAAAGAGCCGCCGACAGATCCCCGTCCCGGACCCACCACAATATGATTTTCTTTTGCCCAGTTGACGAAATCCTGGACGATTAAAAAATAAGAGGCGAATCCTGTCTGTTTGATTACCGCCAGCTCTCGATTTAATCTTTCGGTTATTTCTTGAGTGAGCTGTCCCTGGTATCTTTTTTGAATCCCTTTTTGGCAAAGATCAGACAAGTATTCGTTTTCGTTTGCGCCTTGAGGAACTTGAAATTTGGGCAATCTGATTTTGCCTAATTCAAATTGAAAATTGCATTTTTCCGCGATTTTTTGAGTGTTGGCAATCGCCTCCGGAAAATCTTTAAACGCTTCTATCATTTGCTCCGGACTTTTCATTGAGAAATCGCCTCCTTTTAACGTTAATCTCTCCGGGTCGTTCGGGCTGGCCCCGGTATTAATAAGCATGAGAATGTCTTGGGCTTCGGCGTCTTCCGGTTTTAAATAATGGATGTCGTTGGTTGCCACCAAAGGAATGGAAGTTTTTTTGGATATTTCAGCCAGTCCTTTATTGACAATTTTTTGATCGGGCGAGTTCGGCTGATGCTGAAGTTCTAAATAAAAGTTTCCTTTGCCGAAAATCTTTTGGTATTTTTCTGCCTGTTCTTCCGCCTGCTTCATTTTCCTCGCCAAAATTAATTGGGGTATTTTTCCTTGAATGCAAGCCGAAAGGCCGATCAGCCCTTCGCTGTGTTTTGCCAGCGTTTCTTCGTCAATTCTTGGTTTATAATAAAAACCCTCTAAAAAGGAAAGGGTTACCAGTTTTACCAAGTTTTTATACCCTTGCGCGTTTTTAACGAGCACGATTAAATGATATCTCTTATCGTCAATATTCGGTCTTTCTTGAGACATTTGTTCAAACGCCTGATACATCTCCACTCCGATAATCGGTTTGATGTTTTTTTCATTCGCTTTTTTGTAAAACTCAATCGCTCCATAAAGAACGCCGTGATCGGTAAGCGCGATCGAATCCATTCCCAATTCTTTTACCCTGTCTAAGAGCTGGTCTATTTTGGGTAGGCCGTCTAACAAAGAATAGTGCGAATGAGTGTGGAGGTGAGTGAATTTTTGCATAACGTTCTAATGGGTATTCGTCCCGTAGCAGTCGATCCTTAAAAAAAAAGAGAGGAAAGGGAGGGACGAGGAGGATATAGGCGCTTCGGGGTTGAAGAATATAGTAGGCAATTGAGATACTTTACAAACAAATGGAAAAATCCCGCTCCCTTTCCTTGTGAAGAAGAAGGTCAACCTTCTTCTCTCTTTCATTGTATAAGAATCGGTAGAAAATGCCAAATGTGTGCGGACATTACCCTTAGCTCTTGACAAGATTTTGCTTCTACGTTATGATAGAGACAGCACATAAGGAGGTTATTCTGATGGATAACCAAATCGCCGGAGTTGTCGCCGTGTTCGTAGCGATGGTAACGATCGCCGTCCATTGCTCATTCAGCGACAAATGGGCGAAGATCGCTGGTTTTATCCAGAAGGTCGTTACGGTGGCGGCGATAGTATGGTTGTTGTTGCTTATCGATCGGAGCAACATTTACCTTTTCCTCACCAACCGGTGAGGTTTTTTCTTTGGAAAAATATCCTTCAAATATGCTAAATTAAACGAATGACACCGACCTTGAAAGAAGAAAAGAAACTGTGGAAACAAGGGTATAAAGTTGTTGTTGGTTTGGATGAAGCGGGCCGAGGCGCTTTGGCGGGACCGGTGGTAGCGGCGGCGGTCGCGATGGCTAAATTAAAAATGAAAAACGAAAAATTAAAAACTATCTTTAAAAACATTAAAGATTCAAAGCAGTTAACACCAAAACAGCGAGAAGAATTCTATAAACTTATCGCAGTAAATCCGCATATAAAGTGGGGGATTGGCAGGGTTTCAGAAAAGATTATTGATAAAATAAACATTAAGAACGCCGCCGAGTTGGCAATGGAAAGGGCCGTTAAAAATTTAAAAATGAAAAATGGAAAACTGAAAATAGGTTATCTCATCGTTGACGGCAATCAATTAGCGAACCGTAAACTAAAAACCATGAACCATAAACTGATTGTTCGAGCTGACGAAAAAGTTTTTTCCTGTGCCGCGGCTTCTATCCTCGCGAAAGTCACGAGAGATAAAATTATGCGGCAATATCACAAAAAATATCCTTTATATGGCCTTGATAAGCATAAAGGGTATGCGACGGCAAAGCACTTAAAGGCGTTGCGTAAATATAAATCCTGCGCTATTCACCGGCAGAGTTTCAGGCCGGTATGCAGTTGTTGACGCATTAAAAGGCGCTGAATTTATACTTGACTTCGTTTTGGAATAAACTGATAATTAAACATATGGAACGTGAACGAGCCAGAAAATTATTGTTGTATATTGCGTTAGTTGTTTTGCTTGTGGCGCTGGTTTTTGTTTTGGCGTGGTACTTCGCCGCAATTTACCAAGGAGAAAAACGGCAAAAAGAGCCAACCCAAGAAGAGATTATTAAAAAACAGTTAGACGAACTTAATGCCTTGGCGCCGGCGCAATTAAACGAGGAAGAAGTTCGGGAGCAATTAGACGACTTAAATCAAGAACAGCCAGGAGAAATAAAGCCGCTCTCTGAAGGTGAAATCCAAAAACAGCTGGACGAATTAAACAAGCTATAACTCTGACGGTGTTTCTCTGTTGACAGGCGCTTTGAGTTAAGGGAAAATGAAATAATTAATTATTTATATTAAGAATTATGTTCCCACAGATTAAATATCGTTGGTTTCCGTTTCTCGCGGTAGTTGTCGTTATTGCGTTATCGGCCGTTTCTTTCATATACGCCTGGACCGAACCATTGTTATCGCCCCCGGATGGCAACGTTGCAGCGCCCGTCAACGTGAGTAATAATCCTCAAACCTTCGTTGACACAAAGACCTTAAGAGTCAAGGCAGATGGAACGGGCGTTTTAGTGATTGAGGGTGGATTAAGGAGTGATACTTTCAGAACCTTATATCAAAGCACGTTTGCTACCACTAGTGGTAACGTCGGTATTGGAACATCTAACCCACAGGCAACTTTACATTTAGGTAGCAGAGATACAGGACTTAATCTGCGGATTCTCATGGAAAACCGGGCTACTGGCGACACAATGGGTCAGTACAGTACCATTACGAGTTCACGGCTATCAAATGGTAACTCCTCTTTGATGCTTGGGACAACGCTTAACGGGGCGCACAATACAAGACTTACCATAAATAACAATGGTCTCGTGCAATTTTCTTCAATAGCGTCTGAACCATCGGGTTCAAACGGTTCTATCTATTATAATTCAGGGACCAGCAAATTTAGATGTTATCAGGGGGGTGGTTGGACAGATTGCGTTGGCGGTGCAGGCGGAGGAGGGTACTGGACGCAAAGCGGATCTAATATTTATCCAAACGATAATAATTGGAGGGTTGGTATTGGCACTGCATCTCCTGGTGGTAAATTGGGAATTGATAGGGGTTTTGCCGTTGGCACTCGATTTATCCAGGCTGGTAATACAGATTTTATAGTCGCTTGGAATGGCAATGTGGGTATTGGTAGGGTGCCATACGACGAGACCCTTTATTTTGGTAACGGGACAGATAAGCGTTTAGTCGTGTCTGGCGGATCGATCGTTGGAGAATCCAATCTCTATGTTCAATCTCCTCTTGGGCCAAATACCGTGGTTGGCATTGGGGAGTTACAAACCGCCATAGACAACTGGCCAGGCAATTACATATTTGGTATAGGTTGGCTTCAAAGTCCAGTGTTCGCTATAGGCACAAAAATACCTTCTGGCGAAACGTTCGGTTTCTATGGAGATCCAGCCGGTGTTTATATAAGCGGTAATCTTGGTATTGGTAGTAGGATTTGCAATCCAACATGTCAGAGAAAGGTTGCCGATTATAGCAAATTTACTATTCATAGCGACAGTACGGGACCAGCAGGCAATGGCATGTCATTACGTAACGCTGATGTTTGGATGCTGATGTACAACAGAGTTAATACCAATAGCGCAACCATCGATGTAAGGAGCGGCGGGGATACCAATGGACCGGGTACGACCGGGTACAATCTTTTACTTAACCCCATCGGAGGAAATGTTGGTTTTGGAACCGCATCTTCTTCTGGCTCCAGTATAATTTTAAAAGCTTTTGATGGGGCAAATTGTTATAGGGTTAGAGTTAATAATGTCGGCGCGCTTCAAGTGGATAGCGCTTCTTGTCCTTTATGACGTCGATTGTGACTTTTGTTATCGTTGAATAGTGGTAAAATTAGCTTTCAATCCCGCGGCGAAAACCGCGGGATTGTTTTTAGCCAAAAACTTGCCCCGTAGTGATTTTTTGCTTTACTTCGTAAAATAAGCTTTCTGAAAGAAAACCCTGTCAAAAATCTACTACAGGTTTGCTAATTGTCCGATTATCTGCTATTTTAAAATAGCACAAATATGATATTCTAAAGATATGGCTACAATAACTATTCCAAAAAAAGAACTAAAAATCATAGTAAAAGAAAGCGTAAGGGAGATTCTCGAGCAAGAATCAATGAAATTCAGATCCCTGTTTATGTCTTCAGTATCTCAAAAGGAACAGAAAGATATTGAAAAAAGATACGGTAAACCATCCCGAAGAGCAGCGAAATCAACAGAGATTCAAGTATGAATTGGAAAATTGATTTTTCTGCCAGTTCTCTGAAATTCCTCAAGCAAAATAATCTTGAGGAGCATTTTATTATTGATAAAATAAAACTTGCTTTGCGAAAATTTAAAGGAGAAAATATAAATATTAATCTTAAAAAACTTAGCGGAGAATGGGAGGGATTTTATAGAATCCGTTCCGGTCGAATGAGAATCATTATCGAATTTCAATTTAGAAAAAACCGAGCGCATATTGAGGAAATTGACTGGCGAGGCAATGTTTATAAGTAAATATACGAAATCTCAATCGTTGCCAAGATTTTAATTATCTGCTATCTTAATTGATAAGTCATTTTCAGTTTTTCATTTTAACTTTTTAATTTAGCGAAGCGATTATGGCCGTTCCCAAACAAAGACATACAAAATCCAGAAGGAATAAGCGAAGAATGCACCTTTTTTTAAAAAGCCCGGTTTTTAGTTTGTGCAAGAAATGCGGTAAAGAAAAGATACCGCACGTTATCTGTTGGAATTGCGGGTATTACAAAAACGAGGAAGTTGTTAATGTTTTGGAAAAATTAGACAAAAAAGAAAGAAAGAAGAGGGAAAAGGAGTTAAAATCGCAAGAAAAAGCGGAATCTACCGCAAAACCGCTGACAATGGAGGATTTGTCTCGTAAATAAGCCGAAAACTCGTTTTTATATTTTTACTTCTTCGTTTTAAATTTTTACTTTGAAACATGGCTAGTAGGCATTTATCGCGTTCAATCGTTATGCAGTCGTTGTACGAGTGGGATTTTGGCGGTAGAAAGCCGGAATCGCTTAAAGCCGTTGTTGAGAGAAATCTTCAAGAGTTTGGCCCGGGCTTAGAAGACGAAAGCTTTGTTTGGCAGTTAATCAACGGAGTGGTCAAAAATATAGCCAAAATTGATAAAATTATCGAGAAAGCGGCGCCCGAATGGCCGATAAATCAGATAACTATCGTTGACAGAAATGTTTTAAGAATTGGTCTTTACGAGTTGATTTATGCCGATAAAAAAGAAGTGCCATTTAAGGTCGCTATCAACGAAGCCATTGAATTAGCAAAAGCGTTTGGCGGGGACAGCTCGGGAAAGTTTATCAACGGAGTGCTTGGCACGGTGTACAAACAAATGGAAGAGAAAATAAATAATAAATAGCAACTAACAATTAGCAATTAATAAACCGTACGAATTTTTGTTAATTGTTTATTGTTAACTGCTAATTATACGTGAAAGATTTTTCACCGCTTGAGAAAGCATTAGATGTTCAGTTTAATAATAAGGATTTATTGGCGCAGGCGTTTTGCCACCGCTCTTTTTTAAATGAGAACCCGAACATCAAGATGGAAAACAACGAGAGATTGGAATTTCTGGGGGACGCTGTTTTAGAGCTTGTGGTGACGGAATTTCTTTACAATGGCTATCCGCAGAAACCAGAAGGGGAATTAACCAACTGGCGCGCGGCTCTGGTTAATGCTAAGATTTTGTCTGAAAAAGCAAAAGAGTTGGATTTTAACGATTTTCTATTGTTGTCTCGCGGAGAAGAGAAAGAACTGGGCAAGGCGAGGCAGTATATTTTGGCCAACGCCATAGAGGCGTTTATCGGGGCTTTGTATTTAGATCAAGGGTATAGAGCGTGCCAGAGTTTTATTGAAGGCAATCTAACGAAAGAACTGCCGCGTATTATTGAGTCCGGGTTGTTTAAAGACGCTAAATCTCTTTTTCAGGAGGAAGCGCAGGAAAGGACCGGCATTACGCCGACCTACAAGGTTTTAGAGGAAAAAGGCCCGGATCACGAAAGACATTTTGTCGTTGGAGTATTTTTAGGGCAAGAACTGATTGCCAGAGGAGATGGTTTTTCCAAGCAAGAAGCCGAGTTGGAAGCTGCCAAGAATGCGTTGGAGGCGAAGCAGTGGTAGGGAGAACGCTTTGGGAATTCAATTTTTAGAGATACGCTCTGCGCCCCAGCGAGGCGCAAGCTCGGTTCCTCGACAAATTTTCGCTTCGCGAATCCATGCAATTTGTCTGCGGATGCTCTCTAAAAATTAATTCCATCGCTTAAAGAAGAATTTTATTTTTCGAATAGAAACAAGCTTACTTATATTAGCGATAATTAGTAATTACTAGCGATTATTAGTTGTATATGTTAACAATTCGTTTATTCAGGAGAGGCAAAAGGAATCAGCCGTTTTTCAAGATTGTCGTTACCGACAAAAGAAAATCGTCAACCAGAGGACGCTTCGTGGAAGAGGTCGGTTTTTACAACCCTTTAACCAAAGAAAAAGGATTAAAAACGGAAAGAATGAAACATTGGTTGTCGGTTGGAGCCATACCATCCGCTACTGTTCACAACATGCTGATTTCAGAGAAAATAGCGGAAGGGAAAAAAATTCCAAAGCATAAAATTTCAAAGAAAAAAGAATCCGTCTCCGCCGAAGATTCAGCGGGCAAGGAAGCCGTGACGACCCAGGGAAAACCCGCAGGCGAGTCGTCCATAACGCAAGAGGTGAAAGAAGAGAAACCCGCAGAGGTTAAGGCGGAGCCGGTTGTAGAAAGCGTAGAATCCGTTAAAGCCCCCGAAGGGGCAAAAGTAGCGCCAGAACCAAAAGAATCAATCGCCAAAGACGAGGAAAAAGCGGTTGAACCAGCAAAAAAGACAGAGAGCGGCACTACGGAGTAACCAGTTTGCAATTATTCTTTAGAGTGTTATTTTATAGTTAAACAAGGGATATGTGACAGTTCTTTTAGGCGATACTATTAGTTTTGATCTCTATACCTCCTACGTCCGTTGAGAGACCGTATGTATACCCCCCTTTACTGCGGTCTCTCCTTTTTCTGTTTTCCCCTGTTGACGTTAGCGCGATTTTTTAATAATATAGATAATACATTTATCGTGTGGCCTGTATGGCACATCCTCCTTAGGGGGAGACCGTTTCTCTTGTTTCTTCGGTCTCCCCTTTTTATTTGCCGTAGGCAAACAAACTTGTTTATTCTGAACGAAGTGAAGAACAAACTTGTTTATTCTAAACGAAGCGAAGAACAAACTTGTTTATTCTAAACGAAGCGAAGAACAAACTTGTTTATTTGCCGCAGGCAACGTTTTTTAATGAATCAAAACGCTTGCGATGAGAAAAATGCCATTTTATAAAACGAATATATTTTTCTCCTCGCATGCGCAGAGATGTGGGAGAAACAACTTTTGTGTTTTACGAGCGAGAGATGGGAGGGGCATCATAGCCGGAATCGCATTTGTGCGACCGAGTTTGGCCCCTCCCGTATTCATTTACCATTGGATTATTAGAAAAGCGTAATATGTGCGTAGATTATCCACTGGGCTTGACAAGATTTGGGGAGTATGCTATACTGATAGTATAGGAGAGAGTGAATAAATGTTATTGAAATTGGAAAGAATAGGCGGCTCTCCTTATGGGGAGTCGTCTATTGCTTTGAACTTTAAATAAGTCAAATCCGGCGTATTTCGTCAAGAAGGAGGCAAGACGATGACTTACTACATCGTTAACGGAGAAGTTTACTTCTCCGACAAAGAAGCGATAGATCGTATTCAGTCGCTCCGCGACTGAAGGAAGGGAGGGGAATGGACTGAAGGAACATCATCACTCCTTCAAAACATTCCCCCAATCTCTTAAGTTCAACATTTGGCAGATCGGTTTACCTTGAGCAGTTCGACTATGCTCACTGTAAACTTGTCGAAGGGTGAATTTAAAAGATTTACGAATAGCTCTTTGAAATTAATTAGCGGGGAGAAAATTGTCCCTCGACGGGCTCGGGATAGTTTTCTCCTCGCTATCGTGAAAATCGGTGGAAACCAATTCGCGGCTCCGGCTATATGTTCGGAGAAAAGAGGAAAAAGGAAAAACAATGTTTTTCGTAATTGCAATGATTCTGTTCAAGGTATCATTACTGACGGCGTCAGTAATGACCACCGCCTACTGTATCAACCAAAAGGAGCGCGTAACCGTCAGGACCATCGCGACAGTGTGCGTAGCGGTTCTTCTTTTCAGTGTGTTTTGCTTTCCAAATACTGCCGAGGGGTTTCGAGAACTCCCGCAGTTCAACATTCCTTTTCTCTGGCCATGATAAAAATGGCCAGAGAATAACAAGGGAGAAAAGATTCATACTTTTTCTCCCCTTCATCAAAGTTCAGTACTGGATTCGTTGAAGTAATGGATTTTGATGAGGTGATGGAAATGAAAAAAAAGAAAAGGGAAGAACGAGGCGGGCAGAGAGCAAAACCTTTGTCCGATCGGAAAACGAGACGCCCCTTAAAGAAGGGGAGTGTCATGAGAGAAGTAGCGAAGCAGGGAGTGCTGGTTCGCGGGAGAATTCTGCAGCGAACTCCAGCAGCTGCCAGAAAAGAGCTGATCGAGTTAGGGATTCTTATTCCCTGTGGTCAGACCTCCTCATCGAAAAGGCCCTAACCGAGAGGGCTCAACAAAAAAGGAAGAAATCTCGGTATTTCAATTTCTTCCTTCTATTTTTTAGTTTGTTAGCAATAATGGACTGAAAAGTGGAGATATTTGACAAAATTTTAGAAAACCATATCATGGACATAGTAGCAGTTCTGACTCTCGCGATTTACTGTTAGAGAGAATCGTAGAACGTAGCCCGGTAGTGCATTTTGGACTGGCGCTGATTATTCCTTTGCGTAGCGCGCGACGCAAATCCAAAATCTACTACCGGGGGTCGAGCTACTATGAAGGAAAATAATAACACGACTGGAACGTTTTAAACGATTGAAACGTTTAAGGCGACTGTACGAATATATGGCTGAAACAAAAACAAGCGATCAGGATTTCCTTGAATATCTTATTAAGGCCTTAGTTGATCACCCTGAAGATGTCAAGGTTGACCGTAAGGTTGACGAGATGGGGGTTCTGCTTTCTTTGAAGGTGAACCCTGAAGACATGGGTCAGATCATCGGCAAGGCCGGTTCTACCGCCAGAGCTATCAGGTCTTTAGTTCGTATTATTGGCTTGAAAAATCACGCCAGAGTGAACTTGAAGATTGAAGAGCCGGAAGGTGGAAGGGTCGTAAGGCCAAGGAGAGAGGAACAATCTGGAGCTGACTTGGAAGATCTCAAGTTATAAATCTGATTTTACAGATTCAAGAAAACCGTGCTACCATCTATTAATAGTGCGGTTTTCATTTTTGCGCGTGAAATTATTGGCATTATTCCTCATACGACACGCAGTCGACATTAATGATTTAAGCCAAGAACGGTTCGGTCGCTGCTAATTCTCGCCCCGCCAGGTTTGTTCGACAAGGTAATCAATAAATAAGCGGGGCTACGAAGTGTCGTTTTCGGAATATTGCCTTAATAATTTTGTGATTAGATTCGATATAATAACAATTTTTCCCCATATTTTTGATTCTTATTTAAAAGAGTCATTTATCCAAAAAGCCCAAGAAAAGGGGCTAATTAGCGTTAAAATTCACGATTTAAGGGGTTTTTCCAGGGATAAACGCAGAACCGTCGACGACAGGCCATTTGGCGGCGGATTGGGAATGGTCATCAAGGTCGAGCCCGTCTTTCGAGCGGTCTCGGCTTTGAAACGAAAAACGAAAAACGAAAAACGAAAAATAGTTTTATTTACGCCGCGAGGCAAGCAATTCAATCAAAGAATGGCGTATCAACTGTCGAAATTAAAAAGAGTCATTTTAATTTGCGGGAGATACGAAGGCGTGGACGAAAGAGTAGCAAAGCATATTGCCGATATGGAGTTGTCCATTGGGCCTTTTGACTTGATGGGTGGAGAATTGCCTGCAATGGCGGTTGTTGAATCGGTTACAAGATTAATCCCGGGCGCAATCGGAAAACCATCGCTTTTGAAAGAGAGAATTACGAAAGAAAAAGGTTTTATGGAGTATCTTCAATATACTCGGCCGGAAGAATTTTCTCCCGGAAAAGGAAAACGAACTTGGAAAGCGCCAAAAGCGCTTCTATCGGGCGATCACAAACAAATAGAGGCGTGGCGAAAAAAACACGGAAAAGCTATTGAATAATTTTTGTGTGGGTGGTGAGGGATTTGGTCACAAGTATCCGCTGAAGCTGATGTAAATTATCGATGTGGGTGGTGAGGGATTTGCACCCCCGAAGGCCAAAGGCCGTCAGATTTACAGTCTGATGCGTTAGCTACTCCGCCAACCACCCAGTTTCGATATATTAACATAAAATCGCTAATTTTCAATGTTTTTAACTCAAACCTTCTCATTTTAACAGAACTCTGATAGAATAACCCAGAACGATATAAGGGATTTAGTAGGTTTGCGCTGAACAAAGAGAAGCGCCGATGTAGCTCAGTTGGTAGAGCACGTCTTTGGTAAAGACGAGGCCAGCGGTTCAATCCCGCTCATCGGCTTGATTAAAAATTTAAAAATTCGTTATAGTCATTTTTACTTTTTCGTTTTGAGATTTAATTTTGACTAAGCGAAGTGAAGGAAATCTGCCCGGTAGTGAAAATTCGACAGCGATTTATGTTCTATACCTATATATTAAGAAGCATTAAGAATAATGATCTATACATTGGATATACAAGCAATCTCAAGAAAAGATTAATAGAACATAATCGCGGAGTTAATTTTTCAACGAAACATAATAAACCATGGAAATTAATATATTACGAAGCTTGTATTAACAAAAACGATGCCAAAAGAAGAGAAGAGTATTTTAAAACCAGCCAAGGTCGCAGGTTATTGAAAAGAAGATTAAAGGACTATTTTTACGCAACTAAAAATTAGTCGAATTTCTACTACCGGGTATGGCAACAAAAAAACCATTTATCAAACTTCAGTGTTCGGAATGCAAAAGAATTAATTATTTCACTCGCAAGTCAAAGGGTAAGACCGGGATAACCGAGAAGAAGCTGGAATTGAAGAAATTTTGCCGTTGGTGTAAGAAACATACACCACACAAGGAAGTTAAGAAATAATAAATAGATAGTTGAAAGAGCAAGAAAGAGTTTATCCTGAAATTATTGAAGGACCACTATCGCAAGAAGCATTCAGCGCGTAAAGAAGTTAAAATCCTCATTGATGGTGATAGATGGGGGATGTCGTTCAACGGCAGGACTCTGGTCTCCAAAACCAGTAATCTAGGTTCGAATCCTGGCATCCCCGCCAGTTAGGAAATGAAGTCATTGGCTCGCCCGTCTTCGATCCTGAGGGTCTCAGACCCGAACGGGCTACGCGGGCTCGCCAGCCCTGCCTGCCGGCAGGCGAGTCGAGAGACCGAGAGGATTTGCCAAATCTGTCTAAATCAGGCAAAGTTGTAATTTTAGTCGAAAAGAGTTATTTTAGATAAGGAGAAGTTCTTTATCTATTTTTTATTTTCAAGATAAAATCATCATGTTTCTAACAAAAAACACGAGAAAAAAAGCAGTAGTCGTTTTTATTATTATAGCCGCGCTGATCTTTGGGTATCAGATATTCTTTAAGAAAAATAAAACAGATTTAGTATTGTTTAACGTGGTCAAGGGCGATGTGACGCAAGAGGTTTCCGAAACCGGCCAAGTACAAAAAGGGGAAGAAATTGATTTGAATTTTAAGACGGCGGGCAGGATTGAAAGCGTTTCTATTAGGGCGGGAGACAAAGTTATCAGTGGTCAGGAATTGGCAAGGATGGACACCCAACAGCTTCAAATTCAACTTGGAGAGGCGCAATCGGCTTTGAATGTTATTGAGGCCAAGAGAGATGACGCTAATCTTTCTTTAGATGCCGCTCGCCAAGAATTAGCGGATACTATAGCCACGCAAAATGAGAAGGTTGACAAAGAATACAAAGACGCAATAACGGTTGTGGATGATGTGTATCTTAATGCTTACAACGCGTTTGCTTTCATGGATTTGCTGAAACGGACTTATTTTACATCGTATCCTACGCAGGAGAGCGGCAAAATTTTTGATAACGTATTTGAAATTGAGAAGGTAATAGGCGTTATAGAGGTTCACGTTGACGAGATCAAAAAAGGCTTTGACAAAGAAAAGATAAATTCAGCGCTTGATGAGTTAGGGGATGAAATTATTGCGGTTAGAAATCAGCTGGAGCAGGCAAGAATAACCATAGAAACGAGTAGTTACCGAAGCATTGTTTCTAATACTGATAAAAGCTCTTTAGACGCGCACAAGTCCAATATTAACGGTGTTTATTCTGATTTTGTTGCCGCCAAAGCAGATATTTCTTTGGCTGAAGTTATCGCTCAAGCCGCAATAAATAGCGCCGAATCTACGGTTTATAGTTTAGAGAATCAGTTAGATGTTGATCGAGATGGTTTATATGAGTCGCAGGTAAATGAGGCGAGATTAAGGGTTCGGTTATTGGCAGAGCAAATCGAGGACGCCACATTAAAAAGCCCAGTGGATGGACAAGTGGCAAGGGTCAATAAAAAAGCCGGCGAGACCGCGCAACCGGCTGATTTAGAGCCAGTAATTTCTGTTCTACCACTAATCCCATTTGAGGTGGAAACCGATATTTACGAGGAAGATGTGGTTAAAATAAACGTTGGCAATCCGGTTGACATCTCTTTGGTTCCTTTCCCAGACAAGATTTTTGCAGGAATGGTGGTAGCTATTGATCCTGCTGAAAAAATAATAGACGGAGTTATTTATTACGAGGTCAATATCGTTTTTGTAGATGATGTGCCGCAAAATTTGAAGCCGGGAATGACCGCCGATGTTAATATTAGAACCGGTCTAAGGGAAGGAGTGATTATTATTCCTGAAGAAGCGCTAAGCTCGGACAACGGAAAAAAGACAGTTCAAGTTATGAAAAACAGGAAAATTGAAGAGCGGGAAATAAGGGTTGGCTTAGAGGGGTCGGATGGAATGGTTGAAGTTTTATCCGGACTTCAAGAGGGCGAAAAAGTGGTTATCCGTCAATGAATTTCCCCCACAGCAAGCTACGGGGTATCTTCTCCGCAATGAAGATTATTGTATTGTGCCCCTCGCGAACGCGCGCGGCGCGACGGATAAATAACTAATCAAAACACGAATTGTCGCGAATGAATATTGGTGAATGTTCGTGATTTTAATTCGTGATATTGTTTGTGGCTAATCCAGTTATAAAACTTGACAATGTCTGGAAGGTTTATCGGTTGGGGAAGATAGACCTTCCGGTTTTAAGGGGAGTGAGTTTGGATATCGCAAGGGGCAGTTTTGTGGTTATTTTGGGGCCTTCGGGCTCCGGCAAATCAACTATGCTTCATATGGTAGGATGTTTGGATTTACCGACCAGAGGAAAAGTTCTTTTGGAAAACCAAGATATTTCAGCGATGTCTGAAGACCAATTGGCTCAAGTCAGAGGCAGAAAAATAGGGTTTATTTTTCAACAATTCAATTTGCTTTCCAATTTGACCGCTTTGGAGAACGTAATGGTTCCAATGATTTTTCAGGGTAGCCTTGAACAGGAAAGAATAGGCAGGGCAAGTTCTCTTTTGAATTCTCTGGGGTTGAAAGACAGATTGCATCATACGCCAATGGAGCTTTCCGGAGGCGAACAACAGAGAGTGGCGATAGCGAGAGCTTTATCTAACGACCCTGAAATCGTTGTGGCAGATGAGCCAACCGGCAATTTAGATTCCGCGACCGGAGAAAAAATAATGGAAATTCTGATGAATCTTCACAAAGAAGAAAAAAAGACCATTATTGTTGTTACGCATGATCCTCAAATAGCGCGTTACAGCAACCAGGTGGTGCATATTAAAGACGGTCAATTAGCTTTGAATCATTATTCTGAAGAAAAAATTTTATGGAGCAGCAAATAGCGATCTTGAAAGAATATTTTAAAATAGCCATTAAAAATTTGAGAACCAGGAAGTTAAGGAGCTGGCTGACCATCCTTGGCATTGTTATCGGCGTTTTTCTGATAATGTCGTTATTGTCCTTGAGCCAGGGGTTAAAAGAAACGGTTTTGAAACAGTTAAGGGCCGTTGGCACAAATATAGTGATGATTATGCCGGGCAATATCTCTGATATTGTTACTAATCTGACTGGCGGTATGGAGTTAACCGAGTCAGACCTGAATATCATTAGAAAAACCAAAGGAGTAGAGGCGGTTCTGCCCAATGTTTTTAAGGCGATACTGGTAAAATCTCAAGACAAAACCAAGACGATGATTCTTTACGGCATAGACCTAAGAGATTCATTAAATATCTATCAAGACGATATGGGTATGAGAGTGGCTGACGGCCGATGGCCGGTTCCGGGCAAGAGAGAAATTATAGTTGGCAGTTTGGTTTCAAGCGATGTTTTTCCGGGATTAAAGGTTGGCGATAAAGCCACCATTAAAGGCAGGCAGTTTGAGGTGGTGGGTATTTTGCAATCAATGGGAAACAAGCAAGACGACATGATGGCGGGCATTGATATGGGTTTTTACCGCGACATTACCGGTGACCGAGAAGGAGCGCCCCAGGCAATCGCAAAGATAGCCATGGGCTATTCGGTTGATCAAGTCGCTAAAAACATCAAGAAAAACCTTGAAGAAAACGCCAAAAGGAGAATTGGTCGGGAATCGGGGAATGTTTATTCGGTTTTGACCAGCGAGGCCTTAGGAAGTATCGTTGGCGGTATTATGGGAATAATCCAGGCAATCGTGTTTGTTTTTGGCGGTATCGCTGTTTTAGTTGGAGGCATTGGCATTATGAATACTATGTATACATCTGTCCGAGAAAGAACTAAAGAAATCGGAATCTTAAAAGCCGTGGGCGCTAAAAATTCTACTATTGTTATGATTTTTTTGATTGAGTCGAGTATTATTGGTTTGGTCGGCGGAATAGGCGGAATGATTCCTGGGTTAGGATTATCAAAACTCATTCAGGCATATGGACAGGTTCACCCCGTGCTTTATATTGAAGCATCAATTACGCCCGGAATAATCTTATTCGGTTTAATCTTTTCTTTGGGAGTTGGGTGTTTGTCCGGATTTTTCCCGGCAAGGAGCGCGGCCCAATTAAAACCAGTAGACGCTTTAAGATATGAATAAATCAATATGATTTTAGATATTAAACAATATCCCAGCCCGACCTTAAGGAAAAGAGCGCAAGAGATCGTGGCGGTTGACGAAGAAATAAAAAAACTTGGACAAGATATGACAGAAACAATGATTGCCAAAAAGGGAGTGGGACTGGCCGCGAATCAGGTAGGGATATTAAAAAGAATCATTGTCGTGCAGATGGAAAATGGCCCCGAGGTCTTTATTGATCCAGTCATTATTAAAAGGCAGGGGACAATAATAATGGACACGGAGGGGTGTTTGAGTGTACCTGATTTATGGTTAGAAATAAAAAGAGTTGCCGAAATTGAGGTGCGGGCGTTGAATCTTGACGGAGAGTCGGTTAAAATAAAAGCCAAGGGCTTTGTCGCGAGAATTTTTCAACACGAGATAGACCATTTGAACGGAGTATTAATAATTGACAGAGTTGGTTTCTGGCAAGGGCTAAAAGCCAGAAGACAGCTGAAAAAACATGGGATTCGTTGACGCTTTGGTTCAGAGTAATTGGCTAAAAACGCCAAGGATTATTCAGGCATTTGAAAAGATTGAAAGGGGAGATTTCGTGTTGGAAAGCAGCAAAGATTTAGCGGGGTTAGACGAGTCCTTGTCTATTGGATATGGTCAGACAATATCCCAGCCGTTAGTGGTTGCTTTTATGTTGGAGTTGCTTCAACCAAAAAAAGGTGAAAATATTATGGATGTTGGTTTCGGTTCTGGCTGGACGAGCGCTCTCCTTGCCCACATTGTGAGCGGCGGAGAGTTAAACGAAAAACAAAAAGGTAAGATTATAGCGATAGAGATTATTCCTGAATTGGTGGAGTTTGGCAAAAAAAATATTTCAAAATATAATTTTATTGAAAAGGGAATTGTTGAATGTTATTGCAGAGACGCCACAAAAGGATACCCAGAATTAAAATCCGGCTTTGATAAAATCCTGGTATCAGCTTCTATCCAAGGCAGAAACGACAAGGGCATTGATAATGTTCCGACTGCTTGGAAGCAGCAACTTAAGATTGGCGGCAGAATAGTGACTCCCATAAATGATTCCGTTTGGCTTTTTGAAAAAATAAGCCAAGACGGTTTTAAAGAGGAAGAACATCATGGGTTTACATTTGTTCCATTAGTTCAGAAATGATTATGGAAACAGATGAAGATTAACTATCAAACTATAATCTTATCGTTGGTGCCCGTTATTTTGGCGGCACTATTTTTTGGCGCGTTATTAATAGTTTATTTGCCAGCCGATTTATCAAATCCCGGTATTGTTTTTGTTATTAAAGATGGTCAAAGCTCCAGAGAGATAGCTCTGAATTTAGAGAAAGTCGGAGCCGTGCGGTCGGGCAAAGTTTTTCTAATTTACGCTTTTTTAACCGGAAAGATTAGGAGTTTGCAATCGGGAGAATATTTGCTTTCTCCAATTATGAATATTCCTCAAGTATTAGAAATGTTATCTAAGGGAGATGTGGTAAAAGAAAAAATCACCATAATCGAAGGATGGAATTTAAGGGATATAGGTTGGTATTTTGAGAACAAAGGAATGTTTCAGGCAGAAGAATTGTTTGAGCTGACCGGTTTTCCTGCGATTGACCATAGGCGATCTCTCAATTTGTCATACCCAATAGCTAATATTTTCGATTCAAAATACGTATTTTTAGAAGATAAACCGGATCACTATAATTTGGAAGGTTATCTTTTTCCTGACACATACGAGATAAATAATGGAGAATCATTGAATTCGATTATCCCTAAGATGCTCGACAATTTTAATAAAAAAGTTTTCGCACGGTTGAAAAACGAAATAGATGGCCAGGATAAATCTGTTTTTGAAATAATAACTATGGCTTCAATGGTTGAAAAGGAGGTCATAACCTATGAAGACAAGCAGATTGCTTCTGGTGTCTTATGGAAAAGATTAGAGAGCGGTATGCCATTACAGGTGGATGCTACCGTCAATTATATTACCGGCAGAAAAGATTCTGGTCCGACTTCTTCGGAAAAGCAGATTGATTCTTCGTATAACACTTACAAATACAAAGGATTACCTTTGGGACCCATCGCTAATCCGGGATTGGACAGCATTAAAGCCGCTATTTATCCAAAAGAGAGCGATTTTTGGTATTATCTTTCGACTCCGGAAGGAAAAACTATTTTTAGTAAAACTCTTCAAGAGCACAACGCGGCAGTTGAAGCGTACCTAAGATAATTTTTTATGCTTAATCCTGCTTTGAACCGAAAAAGAGCGGCAATAATTATCGCTTTTCGCGACTTTCAAGATATAGAATATTTTACACCAAAAGAGATTTTAGAGGTCAATAATATTGAAATGAGAACCGTGAGTACGAACACGGGAATAGCTATTGGCGCTTATGGCGGCGAAGCTGAAGTTGATATTATATTAGAAGATTTAAAGGTAAAAGATTTTGACGCTATAATTTTTATAGGCGGAGGCGGCTGCCTTCGATACCTTGACAATGAGAATGCTTATAAGATAGTTAGGGAAACGGTTTCGGAGAAAAAGGTATTGGCTTCAATTTGTATTTCACCGGTTATCTTAGCTAAATCCGGCGTCTTGAAAGGGAAAAAGGCCGTTGTTTGGAGTTCTCCGCTCGATAAAAGCCCGATTAAGGCGCTGAAAGAAGCCGGCGCAGTTTACTTGAAAGAAAATGTTGTGGTTGACGGTAATATCATTACGGCTTCAGGGCCTTCAGCCGCAGAAGAATTTGGGAATAAGATAGTGGAGATGTTGAGATAAGGGGGTTGACCCGGTAGTAGATTCTTGACCGGCTTCGCCAAATACCCCGTCGCCCTTGGCGACGGGGCTGTCAAAAATTCACTACCGGGTTGACTTCCCTTCTTATTTGCCTTAAATTAAGGTAATGCCTGTCCGTTTAGCTTAAGCTGTGGATAACTCAAAATTATAAGCTAAAGTTAGACGGTTTAAGCACGAAACAAAGGTCGGTTGAATATTTACGGATTTTTTAAGGTAAGATATTCATATTTCCATAAGATTATTTTAATTTCTATCACAAAATATGGAGGGATATTGCGTAAAGTGTAAAGCTAAAAGAGAAATGTCGGACGCTCAAGAAGTATCGATGAAGGGCAGAGGCGGAACCAAAAGAAGAGCAATGAAGGGCAAGTGCCCTAAGTGCGGAACTGGAATGTATAGGATTCTTGGTAATAAGTAGATAGTATCGTAAGCGTATATAAATCAAATCATTAACAGCTCGGAGCCAAATTACGGTTTTGAGCTGTTTTGAAAATAGCGATGCCGCAACAAAAAAGCCGTTCGGTCTTCATTATTTTGGTATTCCTTGCAGTTATTAACATTTTCGCGTTGACAGTGGTCAGAACCTTGAGCGCGCCCCAACTCTTAGAGGTGGATTTTTTCAACGTTGGCCAAGGCGATTCTATTTTTATTAAAACGCCATCAAGGCACAAAATTCTTATTGACGGCGGTCCCGACAATGGCGTTATCGAAAAATTAGCCAAAACAATGCCGTTTTGGGACAGGACGATTGATTTGGTCGTTTTGACTCATCCCGACAAGGACCATGTGGCAGGATTGATAGATGTTTTTAAGAGGTACAGAGTTGATAACGTATTATGGACCGGCGTCGTCAGAGACACTTTGGAATATAAAAAATGGGTAGGTGTTCTTGAGAAAGAGCAAGCCAGTATTGTCATAGCTCAAAGCGGACAAAGGATTAAGTCGTCTTCAAGCGGACAGTCATCAGAAAGAACGGTTTATTTTGATATCTTGAATCCTTCCGATCGCTTGGAAGGATTAGAGTTTGACAAGAGCAATGACACTGCGGTTGTGGCAAGGATGTATTTCAAAGACAACTCTTTTTTATTTACCGGAGACATTGGATTTTCTGCCGAAGAGAAAATGGTTTCGTCAAAAATAGAACTGAACTCCGATATTTTGAAGGTTGGTCATCACGGTTCAAAGTATTCTACGGGTGACTTTTTTCTCGAAAAGGTTTTGCCGTCTATGGCTGTCATTCAAGTCGGAAAGAATTCTTACGGCCATCCTGCGCCAGAAACCTTGGAAAGGTTAGAAAAATTTGATATAGATACCTTGAGAACGGACACAGACGGCGATATAGAAATTATTTCTGATGGAAATAATATCCAAGTAAAAAATGAAAACGAAAAGCGCAAAACGATAAAATGAATCTCCCCCGCAGCAAACTACGGGGTATCTTTTCCGCAAGGAAGATTATTATTTTAAGCGAAGCGATTATGGAGTTTCCCATCTTTAAGACCAAAACCGAAGGAGGAGGCAAATTTAATTTAATTGATCCTGCCGAGCTGAAAGATTATTTTCAGTTTAAAGCTGGCCCAGAAATTGAAAAAATAAGGAATTTTTTAAAAAATTCAAGTTTTGTGGTTTATTTATTGGGCAAAAAAAATTCTGGAAAAGGAACTTATTCCAAAATGTTTGCCAACGCAGTGGCGCCCGACAAGATAGAGCATTTTTCGGTGGGGGATATGGTGCGTAACATTGACGAAGAACTAAAAGACCCAGAGAGAAGACGAGATTTAATAGGTTTTCTGGAAAAAAATTATCGAGGCAGATTCTCTCTTGACGAAATAATCGCGTCTTTAGAAAACAGAAGCACGCAAAAGCTTTTGCCGACAGAGCTAATTCTCGCTTTAACCAAAAGAGAATTGGGGCAAAAAGCCAAAAAGGCGATTTTCATAGACGGTTTTCCGAGAGAACTGGATCAGGTTTCTTATTCTTTGTTTTTTCGCGATTTAATAGGGTACAGGGAAGATCCTGATATTTTCGTTCTTATAGATTTGCCGACATCCGTGATTGACGCGAGAATCAAACACAGAAGGATTTGTCCGTTCTGCAAAACATCAAGGAATTTTAGGTTATTGCCGACATCAAAGATATCTTACGACAAAGGCAAGAACGAATTTTATTTAATGTGCGATAGCGCCGATTGTCTCGCTTCGCGAGATTTCTTGGGGGGAGACAAAGAAGTTGCATTGGTTCAAAAAGAAGGAGACGCATTGGGAACCGAGCCGATTAAAGACAGGTTAGCTCTTGATAAAAAATTAATTGAAATGGCATTTTCTTTGTACGGTATCCCGAAAGTTCTTTTGAGAAATACTGTTCCGGTAAAAGACGCGCCAGAATCGATCAACGAATACGAAATTACGCCGCAATACGATTATATATGGGACGATAAAAAAAATAAGGTGATTGTTAAGGAAAGCCCTTGGGTTATTCAGGACGATGATGGCATAGATTCTTATAGTTTGTTGCCGGCGCCAGTGACAGTGTCGCTGATTAAACAGATAGCGGAAGTATTACCCATTTGATTTTGAAATGTAACCCTGCCCCACGCCAAAACATTAAAAAGTTTGATGTGGGGATTGACCCCCACTACCAGAACCCAGTAGGTTTGGCGTAGGGGTTGACTCAATTTCTTGTCAGATGATAATATAAATATAGCCCTGCTCATTTCTAGTTAATTCTGGCATAAAGCAAATTATAGGGCATCTGAAATGTTCCTGACCCGTGGGTTGGGACTAAGACGCCCACTTAGATTTTTTCCAGAAGAACTTTCTAGAAGTGAAGCGGGGCTACAAAAACTCTCGGTTAAGGCCGAGATTTTTTGATTGACAAATTCTTTGAGTATGATAATTTAAACATAGTTCCGTAGAAATAGAACCCCCCTCCCATCCTCGAAGCGCTAGAGCATTGTCTCTATCGCTTTTATATAGGAATAATTTTGTCGGGACGCCGGGGCTTGAACCCGGTTCGCCGGACCCCCAGCCCGGCATAATACCCATATACTACATCCCGTAATCCTAGCTAAAAACTAGGAATCATAATTTTTTGAAAATTTCAGGGTTCTAACTAAGAGTTAGGGAATCATAATTTTTTGAGTATTTGGGAATACTCCTTAGCGAGTTCTACGATATAGCGGACCCCGGCGCCCGCGGCTCCTTTGGCTAAAAATTCTCCTTCGGCGGCGGTCATTCTTGGCGCAATATCAATGTGCACCCAAGGCGTGTTATCAATAAATTGTTCCAAAAATTTTGCCCCGTGAATCGCTCCTCCTGCTCTGCCGGTTTTTCCAAGATTAGCAATGTCTCCGAAAGTACCTTTGATATCCGACAAATATTCATCCCACAGAGGAAGAGGCCAGACATAATCTCCGGCTTCTTCACCGATTTTGACGAGTTCATTTTGTAATTCATCCTTATTGGTAAATAAGGCAGAGCAGTAATCGCCCAAGGCGACGTGCGCCGCACCGGTTAAGGTCGCAAAATCCACCATTAGTCCGGGCTTATATCTTTTCGCGCCAAAGTACAAAGCGTCAGCCAGTATTATCCTGCCCTCAGCGTCAGTGTTAAGCACTTCAATAGTTTTACCAGACATTGTTTTGAGCATGTCTCCGGGACGATAACTGGACCCTGAAGGCATATTTTCTACGGCTGGAATTATTCCTATGGCATTGATAGGGATTTTCAAGCGCGCGATGACAGATATGCCATGAATCACCGTGGCCCCTCCCGACATATCCATATGCATTTCATAGATTCCTTGTTCTGATTTCAGATTAAGACCGCCCGTGTCAAAGGTTACTCCTTTCCCAACCAGCACGAGCGGTTTTTGCGATTTTGGCCCTTTTTTATATTCTAAAATTATAAGTTGGGGTTTTTCCAAAGACCCCTTGGCAACGCCCAAGATACCGCCCATACCTAATTTTTGCATTTCCTTTTCTCCAAGTATTTTAACGTTGATGCCGTTGCCCTTAGCCGTGTTTTTGGCCTCATTGGCGAGTTTTCTGGGAGTCATATCTCCTCCCGGCGTATTGGCAAGTGCTCGGCAGGAGTTTACCTCTTTAGCAATAATAACGCCTTCTTGGATGCCATTCGTCATCGCTTTCGCGTCATTTTCCGCCGAAATCAAATACATAGTTTTTATCTTTGGCCATCCTTCTTTGGGCGCCTCTTTGTATTTATTGAACTCAAAATCCGCCAGAACGGCGTTGGTTGAAAATGTTTTCGCCGCTTCTGCGAGATTTTGTCCGAGAACCTTTGTTATCGGAACGGAAAATTCAGATATCTTATTGCTTTTGGCGTATTGCACGAAGAATCGAGGAATCAACTGTTTTTTTCTTTCGTTCCATTTTTCTTTTTCTCCAAGACCAAAGAGCGCTATTTTTGTTATTGGGCCTTTTTGCAGCCAGAAGGATTTTACCTCTCCTTCTTCTCCCTTAAATTCTTTTTTGGCGAATTGCAGAATAGTCCTTTTCGTGTCAGCAGGCAAGAAAAAAAAATAACGTTCTTTTTCAACGTTTTCTTTCTGAAAAAACGCGAAAAACAGGGACTTGGAAGATGCCAATTTTTTGGGGTTGGCGAAAGCTATCTTCATAATATTTGAAAAAAATTATCAGGGCCCATCGCCAGGGGCGAGGGAATCATAAATTAAGACGCAATAGTTTTAACGCTTAGTATGCAGTTTTTTGATGCATTGAGCGCAGGCCTTTATTTTTTTTCCAGTAACTAACTTGGCCCATTGGAGATTGGGGTGTTGCCTTCTTTTGACGGTGGGGTTGTATTTTCCGGCTCTCAATCGAGATCGCCTCCAAACCACCGTAGATTTTTTACCGCAAATGACGCATTGTCTCATAGCGTTGATGTTTTTAACTTAGCTGCAAATCGCAATTATGCCATTTATCTTATCACATATTTTGATTTCTGCAACCTTTGTGTTAGTATTTTTAAATGGATTATTTATTCATCATCGCGGTTCTGATTTTCTCGGTTGTCCTGCATGAGGTTTCCCACGGTTTCGTTGCTAATTACTTGGGAGATCCCACCGCCAAGAACGCCGGCCGCTTGACTCTTAATCCTATCTCTCACCTTGATTTATTCGGCTCAATTATCCTGCCGGCGTTCCTGATTCTTGTCTCTATTGTCACAAAGGGAGGGGGAATCATTTTTGGTTGGGCGAAGCCGGTACCGGTTAATCCTTATTATTTCCGCGACCAGCAATATGGTCAGTTGAAAGTGGCGATGGCCGGGCCAGCGTCTAATCTGGCTTTGGCTTTGGTATTCGGGCTGGCTCTGCGGTTTCTGCCGCCGTATTTTTTCAGTCCCGCCGTCGCTTTTATAGTTTCCTATATTGTTTTTATCAATATCATTCTCGCCGTTTTCAACTTGGTGCCGGTTCCGCCGTTGGATGGTTCTCATATTCTCTTCGCGTTTTTGCCGGAAACGATGGCGGAAGTAAAACGATTTCTTTACCGCTACGGCTTTTTCATTCTGTTCGCCGTCATTTTTTTCTGGTTTCAGTGGATAGTTGATATCACAGGTTTTATTTTCCGGGCGATAACCGGATTTTCTATTTAAATTATACTTGTGGATAGAAATTATTTTTTATATTATAATTATTATATGAGAAAGAAGGTTCTTATTTTTCTATTATTGGTTTTTGCCGTTGCGGCATTTTTCGTGTTTTTTGGAGAACGATTGGAAAAAGTGGAAGCGGGGAGCAATGACAATGTTTTTGGGTGGGCGTGGTCGGAAAATATCGGCTGGATTAGCTTTAATAATACTTCTGGAGGAGGGGGAGTGGATTATGGAGTTAATATTGATACGAGCACGGGGCTTCTTTCTGGATATGCTTGGTCGTCAACGGGACCAGATACTGGAATTGGTTGGATTAGCTTTTGTTCAGAGGTGAATACTACAAATTGCCCAAATTCTATATCTGATTTGGCCGGTTGTCCTTTTGCTCCATGTCAAGCAAACTATAATTCTGCTAATGATGAAGTTTCTGGTTGGGCAAGGGCTTACAGGGCGATAGATCCTCAAGGGCAAACCCTTGGTGGCTGGGACGGTTGGATAAGGTTAAGAGGTAATTTTCACGGTGTTTGGATAGAAGATGTTGCAGCGCCAGATCCAGATGAATTTCGTAACTGGGCATGGGGTAGTGATGATGCGTCCGGCGTTGCGCTAGAGGGAGATGAGGTTATTGGTTGGATTAGTTTTAATAGATTGAATTGCGACGCTAATCGTGATGGATTTTCCGATGGGACACCTCCCGGATGTCCTTCTATTGGTACTTCAGTCTCTGATTATAAAGTGATGACCACTTTCGCGCCGACTATTAATACTGCGCCAACAGTCACTAATTTAACCGAATCAGCCCCGAATTATTGCGTTACGGGGTCTCAGCGTTTTCTTTCATTTACTATTCAAGACGATCCCGGGGATCAAGTTTCGTATACAACCGAAGATGGTTTTGGCAATAAAATTGATGCCTGTTCTGGTTCTGTAAACATTCCTTCTGATGGCCAATATACCGTTAACTGCGCGCCCACTTTAAATTGGGGATTAACCTATAACTGGACAGTCATAGCGATGGATCAAGATGGGCTTAGTTCTGTGTTGGTAAGTTGCAGCGATTACGGAGCATGTTTTACAATGCCGCCTCACGCGTATCCTGACGTTAATTTTGAATGGGATCCGTTAGATCCTTCCATAGGGCAAAGAGTTCAATTTTGTTCAGTAGTTGGCAGTATATCTGATGATGAGGACGGAGACATCCTTACTCCGCCCTATACCTACAATTGCTTACCAGTGAATCCTACGGTCTGTTATGATGTCGGTGGTTCGAGCGATGACGGAAGTAAATGTCTTAGTTTTTCGTGGGTAATCCCAGATTTCGCATACGGTCCATTGTCTGGGAGTAATTTTAGAAACCCTTACGGTAGTTTTAATGTTTCTGGCGCTAAAGATATTACCCTTACGGTCACCGACAAAAGCAATCAATTTTGCTCCCTTACTAAGCCGCTTCTTGGTGAACTACCTTTGCCAGAATGGAAAGAGATAACACCATTCTAATAATATAGAAGATAGAAAATAGAAAGTAGAAAATAGAAGAAAAGAAATGGAGAAAGGACGCGAATGCGTCTCTTTCTTTTTCGTGTTAAAAGCGTAAAATACAGGTTATGAGTTTATTAAACAAAATTTTCGGCGACGCGAACGAAAAATATCTCAAAAGTTTGCAGCCGATTGTCGCTAAAATCAATTTTTTTGAAGAAGGATTCAAGAGTTTTTCCAAAGAACAACTAAAGGAAAGAACTTCGGAATTCAAGTCGAGAATCGCCAAGGGAGAAAAACCGGATAATATCTTGCCAGAGGCCTTTGCTTTGGTTCGGGAAGCCGCTAAAAGAACTTTAAATCAACGGCATTTCAATATGCAACTTGCCGGCGGAATCGTTTTGCATCAAGGAAGAATCGCGGAAATGAAGACCGGAGAAGGAAAAACTTTAACCGCCACTTTGGCGCTTTACTTAAACGCTCTGGAGGGAAAAGGTTGCCATTTGGTAACGGTCAACGATTATCTGGCGAAAAGAGATACTGTTTGGATGGGACAGATATATGACGTGCTTGGTCTTTCGACAGGATGCATCGTTCATGACGCGGCTTTTGTTTACGATTCGGAGTACAATACAGAATCCCAGCCCTCAAATCTCAAAACTCAAAATAACAGTCGGGAATTTAGGATGGGCGAACAAGACAAAGAAAGAGACGAGACCGGAAGTTTCAAGGTTGTAGAGAGCTATTTAAGGCCGGTTTCCAGAAAAGAAGCTTACGCGGCAGATATTACTTATGGAACCAATAACGAGTTTGGCTTTGATTATTTGCGAGACAACATGGTGTATGGTTTGGAGCAAAAATCGCAGCGTGATTTCCACTACGCCATAGTTGATGAAGTTGATTCAATCTTGATTGACGAGGCCAGAACGCCTCTAATTATTTCCGCGCCCGATCAAGAAAGTTCCAAATGGTATCAAGAATTTTCCCGAATCGTGCCAAAACTTAATCCAAAGGAAGATTATGAGATTGATGAGAAAATGAGGGCCATTTCTCTGACAGAATCTGGTATAAGCCGGATTGAAAAAATTTTAGGGTCGCAGAATATCTATGAGGAAAAAGGGATTAAGTATTTGCATCATTTAGAGCAGGCGTTAAGGGCTCAAGCCATAAATCCCGCCGACCAAAAGCCCTTATTTGCCAAAGATCGGGACTACATAGTTAAAAACGGCAACGTTATTATTATAGACGAGTTTACCGGAAGATTGATGCCGGGTCGCCGCTGGTCGGGAGGTTTGCATCAGGCAATTGAAGCGAAAGAAGGTGTTCAGGTTCAGCCGGAAAGTTTAACTCTGGCTTCTATCACTTTTCAGAACTTGTTCAGGATGTACAAAAAACTGGCCGGAATGACCGGAACCGCCGCTACCTCTGCGGAAGAATTTCATAAGGTTTATAATTTGGAAGCGGTCATTATTCCTACCAATAAACCAATGATAAGGGCGGATTTGCAGGATTTAATTTTTAAGACAGAGCAAGGAAAACTGGAAGCTGTTGTAAAAGAAATTAAAGAAAGAAACAAAAAAGGCCAGCCGGTTTTAGTGGGAACAAGATCGGTTGAAAAAAACGAGTACTTGGGAAAACTTTTGGAAAGAGAGGGAATTCTTCATCAAATTTTAAACGCCAAGAACCATGAGAGAGAAGGCCAAATTATTGCCCAAGCAGGAAGAATGGGAGTCGTTACCATAGCTACCAATATGGCTGGTCGAGGAGTTGATATAATGCTTGGCGGTTATGCGCCAAGCAATGTCAAATCTCAAAACTCAAATTTCAAAACTGAAGAAAGTGAAGAGTATCAAGAATGGAAAGAAGAACACGAAAAAGTAGTATCTTTGGGAGGACTTCACGTTATTGGCACGGAGCGCCACGAAGCCAGACGCACCGATAATCAGCTTCGGGGCAGGACCGGAAGACAGGGGGACGCTGGTTCGTCGCAGTTTTTCGTTTCTTTGGAAGATGACTTGATGAGGATTTTCGGCGGCGACAGAATAAAAGCCATAATGGAAACATTAAAAATCCCCGAAGATCAGCCGATTGAAGCAAAAATGATTTCCGGCGTCATCGAGTCGGCCCAATCCAAAATCGAAGGAATGAATTTTGACGCAAGAAAGCATTTATTGGATTACGACGATGTCTTGAATAAGCACCGGGAAATTATTTACAAGAAAAGAAAAGAAATGATGGAAATTGAAAATTGGAAATTGAAAATTGAAAGTTGGATGAAGAATGACAATGAAAAAAAAGCGCTTGAAGAAAAAGCAAAAGAGCTGGGCGATAATTTTAGTTCAGTTGCCAGATTCGTCGCCTTGAGGACTCTCGATGCGCTTTGGATGAGTCATTTGGAAAATATGGATTCTTTGCGCGACTCCGTAAGATTAAGGGCTTATGGCCAGCAGGATCCTTTGGTAGAGTACAAGTCGGAATCCCATAAAATGTTTAAAGATTTGCTTTCGGTCATTGAGACGAATATCGCGCAGACGATTATAAGAGTCGGTTTGTCTCAAAATCCATCTATCGTCAGACAAAATCAATCAGTCGTTTCTTCTGGCGCGAAAAACAAAATTGGCAGAAATGATCCTTGTCCATGCGGAGCGATTAATCCAGCAACCAATCAAGTTTATAAATATAAGAAATGCGGGATGGTAAGCGCACCATATCATAAAGGACAAAAATAGGGTTCGACCGAAGTCGAACCCCTTAACTATGAAGATGGGAGGGGCAGGGAGCCCCTATTAGAGGGTTCTATGTTGTATATTTTGTACTCTGCTTATAACATAGCACAATACGCATTGAAAACAACAGAAGATGGTAATCTACATACATATATTGCACCTTTCAGATAGTATAGAGGCGTATGAAAAAATTAGAGGACTGTCCTCCGTTTGCTTACTATCCAAGACAAGCGAAGCATGATCACATACTGTTCCACGGGGCGGGGACTCGCATAGCGAGCCATAGAGATTATATCTATTGAGTCAATCGTTGTATTCGTTATAATGTCATTATGTCAATCAAAATACTTCGAGAACCAATTACAAAGGAAGAATTAAGAAAGATTGCCTTAGAAGGGTTCGGCGATTTAGTTAAAGCGGTAGTGGATACAGAAAAAGAGATCATGGCTATTAGCGGAGAGCTTCATGCGGATGAGGAGGTTTTGCTTATGGAGCAGGAAGAGTCAAAAAGAGAATATACTTGGGGTATTAATTTGTATCCGGAAAAAAATGGAGATGATTTTATAGAATTTGATTCCGTAATTAACCTCAAGCCGAGTTTTGGCAATAGGTCTCGGGGAGTAGAAGATCCAAAAATACGAGAGAAAATTAAACAAATAGTAGGAAAACTGGTTTTATCATGAAGATTCTTTTTCACAAAGAATTGGTCTCGGGCAAGTGGTTTAAATTATCTTTGGCGGAGCAGTTGGCCAATATTGGCAGCGAAGTAAGCAGGGCGAACCGATGGCAGGGTAAAGACGAGAAACTGTTTCAGGGCGCAATATATCGGGCCCTTGAGCTATTTGATTTAACGATGGGGGATGCTCGTTGGCATGGCAGGTTAAGAGAAATAGCAAGAGTCAGGGAGATTTTTTGCGATGCGGTTTTTGGGGGCAGAGAATACAAAAGCTCATTTCAAGACATCATTCGTTATTTCGATCAGTTTGCTTTTGCTGCCAGAAAATGAATTTAGATTAGTCGGAAAGAAAGAAAAATAAGATTACCATTCGGTAGTCTTTTTTCTTTTTCCCTATGTATTTATTAAGCTTTTTATTGTATAATCCTGTATTGTTTCTAAGTTTTTAATTTTTTAGAATTTTAGGTTTTTACTATAAATGTCCAAACAAAGAGTTTACACAATTATCTTTTTTATTTTAGTTCTGGCTTTTTTTGTCGGGAATTTTAGTTATCCAAATTATTTCAACAAATCAGCAGACTTCTTAAATGTTAAATTTAATTGGCAGATTCCTCATTTTTGGAATGTGCCTTTTAAATTGGGATTGGATTTACGGGGCGGTTCGCATCTGCTTTACGAAGCCGATTTGTCTCAAGTATCTAAATCAGAACAAAGGCAGGCGATGGAAGGGTTGAGAGATGTGATTGAAAGAAGAGTCAATCTTTTTGGTGTTTCAGAACCAGTGGTGCAAATACAGGAAACAGGTGGCAATTATCGTCTAATCGTAGAGCTTGCCGGTGTGATTGATTCGGCAGAAGCCGTAAAACAGATAGGGCAGACGCCGTTTTTGGAATTTCGCGAACAAAGAACCCAAGAAGAAACCCAGAAAATTATTGATAAAATGAAAGAGCTGGAGGGCAAAACGCCCGAAGAAGCCCAAAGTATTCCCGATTGGCAATTGGCGCTTCAGGATCCTTATTTTCAGCAAACTTCTCTAACTGGAAGATACTTGAAAAGATCGGAGGTGGGTCTTGACCAAAACACTCCAAAACCGATTATTCTGATTGAGTTTGACGAAGAAGGGTCTAAGATTTTTGAAGAGTTAACGGCAAAGAATATCGGCGAACCCATCGCAATTTATATTGACGGCATTTTGCTTTCGGCTCCGGTTGTCCAAGATAAAATATCCGGCGGCAAAGCCCAGATTACCGGAGATTTTAACATAAAGTCAGCCCAAGAATTGTCGCGCAACCTTAACGCCGGCGCTTTACCCTTGCCCATACAATTAATATCCCAGCAATCAGTGGGACCTATTTTGGGAAAAGCTTCTTTGGAGAAATCATTAAAGGCCGGTATAGCTGGCTTCGTTTTAGTCATCTTGTTTATGATAATCTTTTATCGTTTGCCGGGAGTTTTGGCTTCTTTGGCCTTGTTGATTTATGTGGCTTTATTGCTGTCTTTATTTAAATTGATTCCTGTGACGCTGACTTTAGCCGGTATTGCCGGCATTATTCTTTCTTTGGGAATGGCGGTTGACGCTAATATATTAATTTTTGCCAGAATGAAAGAAGAAATGTTGTCGGGCAAAAATTTTTCCATCGCCACAACAGAAGGGTTTCATCGAGCTTGGCCTTCAATCAGGGACAGCAACTTCACCACTTTGATTATTTGCATTATTCTTTTTGGTTTTGGCACAAGCTTTGTGAAAGGATTTGCTTTGGCATTGGGCTTGGGAATTTTAATGAGCATGCTTTCAGCCATTATTATCACAAGATATTTTATTAAATCGTTTGAAAATACTCGGCTTTCAGCAATTAAGCAATTATGGGGTTGATGTTTTTCGTTTTAAGTTTTCCGTTTGATATCGTATGATTAATTTCGTTAAGCACAGCAAGATCTATTATATTTTTTCCGCTGTTTTACTTGCCGTCAGCTTGTTTTCCCTTTTGTTTTTCGGATTAAAGTGGGGCATTGATTTTACCGGAGGAAGCATTATAGAGGTTGAGTTTTCCGAGTCCGTTTTAGACAACGCGACGGCCAAACAGCAATTAGCCGATTTAAACTTGGGAGAGGTTATAGTTCAACCCACGGGAGAAAAAGGAATAATTTTGAGATTAAAGAGCGTTGATGAAGAAACACACGGGAAAATTTTAGAGAAATTAGGAAATGTTCAAGAGCGTCGTTTTGAAGCAATCGGACCGATTGTCGGACAAGAATTAACTAAAAAGACGAGAGTTGCCGTTGTTTTGGCTTTGCTGTCAATAATAATCTATATTACCTTTGCTTTTGCCAAGCTCTCCTGGCCTATGAAATCCTGGCAATACAGCATTGCCGCTTTATTGGCATTATTTCATGATATTTTGATTCCGTTGGGCGCCTTTGCTGTTTTGGGAAGATTTTATGGAGCCGAAATGACAATTCCTATTATTGCCGCCCTGCTGACCGTTTTGGGATATTCAATTAACGATACGGTGGTGGTGTACGACAGAATAAGAGAGAATCTTTTAAGGAGGAAATTTTCAACATTTGAAGAGACAGTAAATCAAAGCTTGAACCAGACATTGTCTCGGTCAATTAACACCGTGGCGACAGTTCTTTTAACTTTGTTCGCCATTTATTTTTTTGGCGGAGAAACATTAAGGTATTTCTCGTTGGCCCTGATCGTCGGTATCGTTTCCGGGATGTATTCCTCTATTTGTATCGCTAGTCCATTAATGGTAAGTTGGGCAAAGTGGCAAGAGAAAAAAAAGATCAGTTTGTTTCGATAAGGCCTCTTCGGCGTTTTTCCACTTGACAGATATCTTATAAAATGATTAAATCTATTTAATATGACCAAATTCAATTACCAAAAAATTTGTTCAGACCTTATTGAAGGTTTATCTCCAAAAGGGCGAGAAGTCGTTTCAAGACGTTTTGGGTTGGATCAAAACCAAAAAGAGACCCTGGAGGCGATAGGTCAAGACCACAGCATTACCAGAGAAAGGGTGCGTCAAATTCAAGAAGACGCGATTTTAAAGGTTAATAAAGTCCTTGATCGATATCAGCCGGTTTTTAAACATCTTGAGAATGCGTTTCGTTCTTACGGCAATATCAAGAAGGAAGATGTTTTGCTTAATCTGTTGGGTGAAGGGAATAATCAAAATCAAGTTTTCTTTTTACTAACCCTGGGAAAACCATTCTTAAGATTTTTTGAAACTGATAAATATCATACTTTTTGGACAACAGAACCAAAGCCAACGGCTGCGATGAATAATGTTGTTAGCGCTTTTCATAAATTTCTTTCTAAAAGGAAAACACCTATCACATTGCAAGAAGTTTCGGCTAATGAATTTTTTGGAAAGAATAAGAGCAAAGAAAAAATTCATAGCTTTGGTCCGCAATCTTTTCATTCTATTTTGGAAGTTTCAAAGAATATCCAGAAGAACCAAGATGGTTTCTGGGGATTAAGGGAATGGCCGGAAATTAATCCCAGAGGCATTAAAGACAGGGCATACGTTGCTTTTAAAAAGGAGCAAAAACCTTTGCATTTTTCGGAAGTAGCTCGACTGATTGGTGGCAATGCCAACGTGCAAAGCGTGCACAATGAACTAATTAGGGACAATAGGTTTGTGCTGGTGGGTCGAGGCCTTTACGCCTTAAAAGAGATGGGATACAGACCCGGCGTGGTCAGGGATGTTATCATCGGTATTTTGAAAGATTCAAAAAAACCTCTTACTCAAGAAGAGATTTTGTCAGAGGTTTCAAAACAAAGAGTGGTTCAAAAGAGCACTGTTTTAATTAACTTAAACAACAAGCAATGCTTTTCTAAAAATCCGGAAGGGAAATATGTTTTTGTCAAAGGGGTGAGTTCAATATGACGCTTTTCCCGCCAGAATTATTGAATTTAATATCGCCGATTTTGCCTTTTCTGAACGATGGTTGGAAGGTTTTCGAGGTTTGGTGGTGGGTTTTCCCGCCATTTTTACTTTGGGGTTCGTTTTTGTACTTGTACCGTTTTTGGCGGCAAACCATTTGGGATTCAACAGTAAAGAAAGTGCTTTTGGAGATAAGGTTGCCCGAAAAAATCGAAAAACCCATTAAAGCGATGGACTATGTTTTTGCCGGTTTCCACGCCATACATGACGTTATGACGTTTCGGGAAAAATGGATAGAGGGGCAATTTCAGTTAAGCATTTCTTTGGAAATAGTCAGTATAGACGGAAAAATCCATTTTTTTATTCGCATGCCGGAAATGTACAGAGACGTGATTGAATCCAATATTTATTCTCAATATCCGGAAGTTGAAATTGTCGCAGTGGAAGATTATACCAAGCAGATACCCGCCGATATTCCAAACAGGGAGTGGGATCTTTTCGGTATGAGCTGGGAGAACACTAAACCCAATGGTTATCCGATTAAAACCTATATTAATTTTGAAAACGAGGCGGAAAGATTGGAAGAGAGGACGGTTGATCCTTTATCCGGTTTGCTTGAAGGGCTTAGCACCCTGGGGCCGGGAGAGCAAACGTGGCTTCAGATTTTATGCACGCCTATTAGAAAAAGCGATCAACCCTGGATTGAAGAAGCTTTGACGATAAGAGATAAGTTGGTGAGAAGGCCGGAAAAAGCGCCTCCGCCCCCGCCAATGATTACGGAAGCCATCCAGATAATAGTCAGCGGTCCGCCAAAAAAGAAAGAAGAAGAAAAAGATATTATACCGCCGGAAATGAAATTAACCCCCGGAGAAAGAGAGATAGTGCAAGCGATTGAGCAAAAAATTTCAAAGTCCGCTTATAGTTGCCATATTAGAACCATTTATCTTGGCAGGAAAGACGCTTTTCTCAAGGCAAGGGCGAGAGTGCCTTACGGTTTTTTTAAGGCGATTTCCAGCGAAAGTATTGGCGGACTGAAACCAAACAAAGACACGATGACAAAATACAAATCAATTCCGTTTTGGTTTTTGGATAAAAGGAGGGTATTTTTGAGGAAGAGAAGGTTGTTTAGGGATTATTGCAAGAGATGGACGCCGTATTTCCCGAAGTCGCCAGGACACTATAAATATGTTTTGAACACCGAAGAATTAGCCACCTTATATCATTTCCCAAGCGGTATTGTGGCGCCCACTTCATCTGTTGAAAGAATTGAAACCAGAAAGAGAGAAGCTCCCAAGGGTTTGCCTATCGAATAATAAACTTGATTTATGAAAGAAGAAGACATTAATTTTTTCGGAATAACGACTTTTCGCAACAGGAAAAGGAAATTTGGCATTAAGACCGATGATCGCCGAAGACATATGTATGTTGTCGGAAAAACCGGTATGGGAAAAACCGCAATGCTTGAGAATATGGCAATACAAGACATTCAGTCAGGCAAGGGCGTCGGTTTTGTTGATCCGCACGGCGAGGCGGCGGAAAAACTGCTTGATTTCATTCCATCAAATAGGGTCAACGACGTTGTTTATTTTAATCCCGCCGATTTGGAATATCCGATCGCTTTTAATGTTATGGAAAAAGTAGATCCGAGCTTAAGACACTTGGTAGCTTCTGGTCTTATGGGTGTGTTCAAGAAAATTTGGCCTGATGTCTGGTCTGCCCGCATGGAATATATATTGAACAATTCCATTCTGGCTTTGTTGGAATATCCCGGATCTACCCTTTTGGGAGTGAACAGAATGATGGCGGATGTGGATTACAGAAAAAAAGTTGTGGAGAAAATAACGGATCCTGTAGTGCGGTCATTTTGGGTGAATGAGTTCGCCCGTTATACCCAAAGATATGAAGTGGAAGCCACGGCGGCAATCCAAAACAAGGTAGGGCAATTCATTTCAGCGTCTCTTATTCGCAATATCATTGGGCAAATAAAATCCAACATTAATATGCGAGATATCATGGACCAGAAAAAAATTCTGATTCTGAACTTATCTAAAGGAAGGATTGGCGAGGATAACTCTCTGCTTTTAGGCGCCCTTTTGATTACTAAACTTCAGTTGGCCGCGATGTCTAGAGTGGATATTCCGGAAGAAAAAAGAGAAGATTTCTTTTTGTATGTTGATGAGTTTCAAAATTTCGCAACTCGGTCTTTTGTCAATATCTTGTCGGAAGCCAGAAAATACCGCCTTTGTCTGATATTGGGGCATCAGTATATCGCCCAAATGGAAGAAGAAGTAGGGGATGCGGTTTTTGGCAACGTTGGCACATTGGTGTCTTTTCGGGTGGGAGCTGAAGACGCCGAATTCTTAGAGAAAGAGTTTACGCCGGACATTATGGCAACCGATATAGTTGATTTGGGAAAATACAGTATTTACTTAAAGCTGATGATTGACGGAATAGCAGGTAAGCCATTTTCGGCACAAACAATGCCGCCCATAGAGTCGCTGGAAAATTCAAATAGGGATAAGATTATCAAAGTTTCTCGAGAAAAATATAGCACATCTGTCAAAATTGTTGAGGATAAAATTAGCCGGTGGCTGGGAGAATCGGCAACGCCTGTTCCTATGCCTTTAGTTGGATCTGCCTTATACGACGCTAAATGCGCTTCTTGTGGCAAATGGACCAAAGTGGTTTTCCCCCCAGACGGCAAAAGGCCGGTTTACTGCAAGAACTGCCTAAAAAGAACGGATCAAAGCCAAAATTTTCAACCAAGGACAATTCAGAAAAATCAGGAGATTTCGTTGGGTGAGGCGGCGGCAAAGTCATCTTCTCAGTTCGTTTCAATCAAGAGAAACGCGCCCGAAGCGCCGTCTGGAAGCAACGCGTCCTCCGGATTTGTGCCCAAAGAAAAAGAAAAAAGAAAACCAAATATCAATGTTGAAGAGCTGAAAAAGGCGCTGGATGAAACGCTGGGAAACAGCAAAGAGGAGAATAAAGAACAGTAGCTTATGGCGAAAACTTTAAGCCAACTCGATTTTAAAGGAAAAAGAGTTTTATTAAGATGCGATTTGAATGTTCCTATTGCGCAAAATGGTTCAATCCTAAACGATTTTCGGATTAAGCAGTCGGCGCCGACTATAAAATATTTAACGGATCGCGGAGCTAAAGTGATTCTAATCAGCCATTTGGGCGATCCCGGAGGTCGGATTATTGAGAGTTTAAGGTTAGATAGAATTAAAGAAAAACTGGCTGATTTTTTGAATCAGCCGGTTTTAAAAACAAACGATTGCATTGGCAGTTCCGCAAAAGAAATGGTTGAAACAATGCAAGACGGCGAAGTTTTGCTCTTGGAAAACATTAGATTTTACAAGGAAGAAGAAGCAAATGACGAGCAATTTGCGAAAGAATTAGCGAACCTGGGGGATATTTATATTAATGACGCTTTTGGCGTTTGCCACAGAAAACACGCCTCTGTTGTTGGCATTCCGAAATATCTGCCATCTGCCGCCGGTTTGTTGCTGGAAAAAGAAATCAAAGTGCTGTCTCGCGTTTTGGAAAATCCCTGGCGGCCATTGGCGGTAGTGATAGGAGGCGTTAAAATTTCAACCAAGATTAAAATGATAGAAAAGTTTATTAAGCTCGCCGATAACGTGCTTATAGGGGGCGGTATCGCCAATACGATTTTGATAGGCAAAAGCGTTATGGTGGGTTTTCCGCTCCCGGAAAAAGAAATCTTAAAAAAGATAAATAAAATTGATTTAACGAACACAAAGATCCATTTACCGATAGACGGCATTATCGCTTTAAAAGATAAGGGAGAAGAATTTATTCGTCAGGGAGCGATTGGCGTGGCAAAAAAAGAAGAAGCGGTTTTAGATATAGGTCCTGAAACCATCAAAATCTTCAAGAAGATAATTCAAGAAGCGAAAATGATAGTATGGAATGGTCCTTTAGGGTTGTCCGAAGACAAAAGGTTTGAAAATGGAACCAAAGAAGTTGCCGAAGCTATTGTTAGGAATTATTCGGCTTTCAAGGTGGCGGGCGGTGGTGAAACGGTAGAGGCGTTGTCTAAGTTTGACGCGTTTGATAAGTTTGACCATGTTTCCACCGGCGGGGGAGCAATGCTGGATTTTTTGTCCGGAGAAAAATTGCCGGGCATTTTGGCTATTGACCCCGTTAGAGTCCCGAGACAGTAAATAGGACTACATAGAACCTAAGACGAAGTCGCCTTACGGCTTATGTATTTGAATATCAATTATTCATCGAAGGACTCTAACGGGGTTGACAGATAAGTAATTCTTTGCTATACTTAATTTAGTATGTACCATTTGGCTAACAGCCAAAAATACACGAGCTAACAGCTCAAAAGGAGACGGTAATGAAGTATTCAGACATTACCCTTGGCCGCATTGAGGCGGTCTGGAACAAGCTTGGCGGCGAGGAAGGCGTTGATCGCTTCCTTCGTGGCGAATTCGTACTCGAAAATAAGTTTTTGAAGAGGATTGCCCGCGTTGCAGTTGGCGGCGCTAAGTGGTTCGTCCCCAAGGATCACATCCAGTCGGCGAATATCGGCCGGATGGATGATGGTTTTAGGATGTTTTTCCTTGATAAAGTCGAGGAAAACGTTAATGGGACAATCATCGTTGTCCATCAGCTGGAGAAGGATTCGCTCGACGTTTCCATTCTCGCCGAACTCGGTGACCATGCCCAGATCTCTCTGGCTCACTTCTTTGAACTGCTGGAAAAGCAGTCAAAGGGAGAGTCAGGACAGTTGCTGACCAATGGATACGCGATGATCGCGTATATCATTGATAAAGATGGCAATACCCGGGCCGTGAACGCGATCTGGAGTGATGCGCGCCGTTACTGGGTCGTGTACGCCAACTTGGTTGAGAGTCCGAGCAGGTGGCATGAGGGCCATCAGGTTCTTTCCCGCGATTCTTGAGTTTTTGACGCTGGAATTAGGCTCTCTGAAACTTTGAAAAAAGGATTAGGAGAGCTTTTTGTTTTTTGATTTCAAATTCATTGTATTTTTAGGAAACTTTATAGTAAAATTAGGAGATTCGTTAATGCATGATGGATGTATAGTCTAGAATTGAAAAATTATGCCGATAAAAAATCTTAGAAAAGCAGCACTAAGAATTAAAAAAGCCATTAAAAACCAGGAAAGGATTATTTTGTATGGCGATTCCGATTTGGACGGCGCGGCTTCCGTTGTTATCGTTAAAGAAAGCGTAGAAGGATTAGGAGGAAAAGTGGATCAGGTTTATTTCCCGGACAGAAATAAAGAAAGGCATGGCCTCAACGAGCAGGCAGTGCACAATCTTAAACCAAAAGCTCCCGCCCTCTTGATTTTGTTAGATTGCGGCATTGGTAATTTTCAGGAAATAAAGCTCGCCAGAAAATTAGGTTTTGAGGTCATAGTCATCGACCATCATATTATCTTAGGCAAACTGCCAAAAGCCCATATAATAGTAGATCCAAAACAACCAGGAGATAGATATCCATTTAAAGAATTGGCCACTGGAGGATTAGCGTTAAAACTCGCTTTTGAGTTATTGGGAGAAAATTCCCCAATCATCAAAGAAAGGAATTTTTTTGAAATTGCAGCTTTGGCGACGATAGCCGATATGATGGTTCAGACAGATGACAATCAAGACATAATCGAGACGGGTTTGAGGGGATTAAAAACGCCAACAAGGCCTAGCTTGAAAATCTTCTTTGAATTAGATAAAAGCTTGAATTCTTTGTCGTCAAGAGAGGTTGCCCAGAAAATAGTTGCTATTCTTAATTCGGGCGATGCGAAAAACCACATAAATGCCATATATTCTTTATTGGTATCAGACAATAAGAAGACCATAACGTCTTTAGTTAAAAATCTGATTGAACAAAAAGCTCAGCGACAAAAGAGAGTTAAAGAAATTACTAATGAGGTTGATAAAGTCGCTATTAAAAATATAAAAGATCCAATTGTTTTTGCGTCGAAGAACAGATGGCAATATTCTTTGTTGGGGGCGGTCGCTTCAAGGATCTGCGGGAAATATAAAAAACCTACGTTTTTAACGCAAAAAGATTTTAACAAAAAAGACGGTTTGGGCGCTGGAGCCGTGAGGATGCCCAAAGGAGTAGATGCGGTGAAAGCGATGACTCATTGTAAAAAGTTATTGAAAACTTTTGGCGGACATCCCGCCGCCGCTGGCTTCTCGATTGAGGTAGGAAACTTGAAAGAGTTTAAAAGTTGTTTAATTAAATATATTAATAAGTAGGAATGCTTCGGTATGAACCCCCACACCATAACGAGTTTTGAATTATGTTTTTTGTGTATATAATAAAAAGTAAGCGAGACAATAGGTTATACATAGGTTGCACGCACGACCTCAAGAATAGAATCAAAGAGCATAATTTAGGACTTGTGACGTCGACGAAGTCCAGAAAACCGTTGCGCCTTGTGTATTACGAAGCATATTTGTCAAAACAAGACGCTTTTCACAGAGAACATAACTTAAAAAACTACGAGCAAAAGCTTTGAAGCAATTGAAAAACAGGATCAAAAATTGCTTTGAAGCGTAAGCTCGTTTGGTGTGGGGGTGAAAAAAATCATCATTTATACCGACGGCGGCTCCAGGGGCAACCCTGGTTCGGCGTCTGGTGGAATAGTTTTTTGCAACGAAAAAGGAGAAATGCTGAAAGAATACGCCGAATACTTTGGAGACAATCTTACCAATAACGAAGCCGAATACGAAGCCGTTATTTTCGCCTTAAAGAAATTTAAATCTCTTTTTGGCAAGAAACTGGCGCAGTCAACAGAAATTGAGCTACGGTCCGACTCCGAGCTTTTAGTCAAGCAATTACGCGGAGAGTATAAAGTGTTAGAGCCCGATATCCAGCAATTATTCTTACAGGCCTGGAATTTGAGAATTGATTTTAAAAAGATTAATTTTAAACTTGTTTCCAGAAATAAAAATACGAGGGCGGATCGGTTGGCGAATGAAGCCATGGATAGCCAGAGAATAAATCGTCAGTTAATTTAAGCGGTATTGACAGAAGATTTCATCAGAGCTATAATACGGTTGTCTTGACGGGTCGGGCGATTGCTCTTCGTCGCGCCACAAACGTGAACGAGGGGAGGAAAGTCCGAACACCCTCCCGCCATCTAAGCCTTATGTTGTTGCGGTTAATAGGCCATTAAGTATTTTAGGGCAGATAGTATGACTGGATTAACGTAGGGCATAGATGGCGGGATAAAAAAGTAGCGTCCCGTCCCGCTATAAGCGGGACGAGGATCCACGGTTTCCATATAATTCATAAGTGGAAATCGGGAGCTAACAGCCGTCTGCCGAAAGGCACGAGGTGCGAACAGTGACGCGGGCAACCGAAAGGTTAAGCGCTCCCTACTTGATAGGGAGAATCTTCTATAAATTCAGGGTTTACCCTGAACGAAGTGAAGGGTGAAACGGCTAAATCCTTACTGGGCGCAAGAGTAAACCAGAAAGTTGCTTTCGTGTAAATTTCTGGGTAAAGTAACTCGCTAGATCCCGAGGGTAACCGAGGGACCAGACAGATAATCGCTATCCCGTTTTTGACGGGGTACAGAATTCGGCTTACAAGCCCGTCAAGACACCAAAGAGCCAGCTTCTATAAAGCCGGTTTTTTGTTTTTGTAGAATAAAAAAGGACCGCGTGAGCAGTCCATTGAGTATTTATTTATATTCCTACGGGTGTAAATTTAACTTTAGACAATCGTTAATTTCTTCTACGATTGTCTTAAATATTTCGGCCGCGCGCGTCACCTTCAAAGTACCAAGCATTATGCCTAATCTTACTGCCGTTGATTCCTCTTTTTGGCATTCTTCCGTGAGTTCGCGAGAAATCTTTTCTATGATCTGGTCGGAGGTTATGGCTTTATTCCTCCTTATTTCGTTGAAACGGACCAGAAAACTATTTTGAATCTCTCGCGCCTTTTCTTCGTCTATTAGCAAGCCGTTGGAAAGACCCATAAACGCAAGATCCACCTCTACTCCTCTCCATGCATTAAAATACTTCATTTGCTTACCTTCCTTTTAGAAAATACTCTATTAAAGAGCGTTTCTGCTAATTTGATTCTAAGTTATTAAAAATGAAAGTCAATATCTTGCAAGTATTCAGCATTGCAAAGAGTGCCTCTAAGGGTTAGAATAATTATATTGCTAATCAATATGGAACTATCACCGAACCCGGGGAAAAATTTAATAATAGATGTTAATGGTAGAAAATACGCAAGATATCCCTTAAGAACCCACGTCTTAGGTCCTTCTGACAATATTGTTGAGACGGTGGAAAGATATGTTAAGGAATATTTGCAAAAAGGGGATACTGTTTTTATGGGCGAGCGCAGCGTTGCCGCGACCCAAGGCAGGACTTATCCGATAGATCAGGTAAAACCAAGTCGCTTGGCGTTTTTCTTAGTTAAGTTCGTCACTAAGTCCCCTTATGGTATTGGATTGGGTTCTCCTCAAACGATGCAATTGGCGATTGAAGAAGTAGGAATACCGCGTCTTTTGTTAGCGGGTTTCGTCGCGCTTTTAACGAAACCATTCGGCATCAAAGGACTTTTTTACACAATTGCCGGCCCGCAGGCAAAGGCGATTGACGGCGCCGCTTCTTATGTGATTCCGCCATACAATACTCATGTCACCAAAGCCCCCCTTCATCCTTATAAAGTAGCTCAAGAGGTAAGCGATAGAATCGGGGCGCCATTTGCCATTGTTGACGCTTGTGATATCGGCGCTTGGATAGTGGGAGTAAGTCGGGGAGTGAACAAGGGGGCAATAATTGGCGCCTTGAAAGACAATCCCCTGGGGCAATCCAAGGAGCAAACTCCCATTGGCATTTTGCGGGAAGTTCCGGATTGAGTAATGAAAAGCATTTTAAACGTCCAAACAAAAAGCATTAATTCGGCGGCTCTGATTTTGGGCGCAGCTTCTTTAGCGAGCGCTTTTTTGGGTTTACTGCGCGATAGATTGTTGGCGCATCAGTTTGGAGCTGGCGACGAGCTGGATATTTATTACGCCGCCTTTAAGGTTCCAGATTTTATCGCTTTGATTTTGATTATGGGCGCGATATCAGCGGCAGTCGTCCCGATTTTCAGCCAATACCTTGTTCGTTCACGAGAAGAAGCGTGGGATTTTGTTGCTTCTCTCTTGAATGTTTTTTTGGTCTTCTTGATATCCGTGTCGGCCCTAATGGTTGTTATCGCCCCTTTTCTAATATCTCTGGTGGCTCCTGGTTTTCAGGGCGAAAAAAGGGAATTGACCATACTGTTAACCAGAATAATGTTTTTAAGTCCGATTATTCTTGGCGTAAGTAATATTATCTCTGGCGTTTTGCAGGTTTTCCGCCGTTTTTTAGCGACGTCTTTGGCTCCCATCTTCTATAACATTGGTATTATTTTCGGAATTCTATTCTTTGTCCCCAAGGTCGGCGTTGTGGGTCTTGCTTTTGGGGTAGTGTTGGGAGCCGTTCTTCATTTTTTAATTCAGCTCCCGGTTTTTCTTTTTTCCGGCTTTCGATATAAAGCGGTTTTTAACTTCTTTCACGAAGGAGTGAAAAAGGCGGTTGTTCTTACTGTTCCTCGATCTTTGGGGTTAGCCGCTTCCCAGATAAACTTAATTATCGTTACCGCCATTGCTTCCACTCTTGCCGCGGGCAGTATCGCTGTCTTTAACCTCGCCAATAATATAATTTTTATCTTGATCAATTTGATAGCTGTTCCCTTCTCAACGGCTGTTTTTCCGATATTGTCTATGAGGATCTCCGAAAACAATAAAAGCGAATTTTTGGATAAATTTTATTCAACTTTTCGCCAGATTCTTTTTTTTATGGTGCCCGCCAGTTTTTTATTTTTTGCCTTAAGAAATCAGATCGTCGTAATCATATTGGGATCGGGTAAATTCAACGTAGCCGATATCCAGCTTGTAGCCGTCTGTCTGGGTCTTTTTAGTTTGGGTGTTTTCGCTCAAGGACTGGTTCTCTTGATTTCAAAAGCGTTTTACGCCGCCCAAAACACAAAGACGCCAGCCGTAGTAAGCGTCGTTGCGGTAATCGCTAATGTTTTCCTGTCTCTTATTTTTATTGATTTATTGCGTTCTTCAAGCGGCTTCCGCGAGCTAATCACTAATCTTTTTTCATTAGAGGGACTGAATGGCGTTGAAGTTGTCGCTTTGCCTTTAGCGATTTCTTTTTCGGCCATTTTCCAATGCTTTTTACTGTTGGTCCTGCTTCACAAAAAAATCGGCGATTTTAGGTTAAGGGAAGCTTCAAGGTTTTTTATCAAAATTATTCTGATTAGCATTTTAATGACGGTCTTTATCTATTTCGCGCTCGAGATGATTCCAATCTATTTTCGTTTGGACACAGCTAACTTATTCGGCGTTTTTTGGCAAACCGTCTTATCTTCAATGATAGGTATCCTGATTTATTTAGGTTTAGCTTTCGCCTTGAGGTTGCCGGAGGCGCAGATCATCGGCCGTATTATTAGGCGTACCGGGCAAGATTAATATATGGATCACATAAGAAATTTTGTCATCATTGCTCATATCGATCACGGAAAATCAACGCTGGCAGATAGATTTTTAGAGTTAACCGGCGCCGTTCCTCGCGACAAAATGAAGCCGCAGTTTTTAGACATGATGGATTTGGAAAGAGAGAAGGGGATTACGATTAAAATGCAGCCCGTTCGTATGACCTACAAAGTTCTAAATTCTAAATCCGAAATCCAAAACAATTTAGAAATTAGAAATTCTCGCTTCGCGAATGCAGGAGCGCAATTAGGCATCGCAAATTCAGAATATATTCTGAATTTGATAGATACTCCTGGCCATATAGATTTTTCTTACGAGGTTTCTCGGTCGTTGGCGGCCGTGGAAGGCGCCATTTTATTGGTTGACGCAACGAAAGGCATTCAGGCGCAAACGCTTTATAATTTAGAATTAGCCAGAAAGCAAGGACTTGTCATAGTACCTGCCATTAACAAAATAGATATGCCCAATGCCCAGACAGAAAAAAATATTAAAGAAATGGCCGATTTGTGCGGCATAGAAGAAAAAGGAGTGATTGCGATATCGGCTAAGCGCGGCACTAACGTGAAACAGCTTTTGGAAGAGGTTATCAGGGTTGTTCCGCCGCCAAAAGGCGACCTTAACGGCCCTTTGCGCGCTTTAATTTTTGATTCAAAATACGATCCATACAAGGGCGTTATTGCCTACGTCAGGATAAGAGACGGAAGGATCAGGAAAGATGAAAAAATTTATTTAATGGCTGAAAAAGCCAAAGGAGAATCAAGGGAAGTGGGATTTTTCAGTCCGGCGTTGCAGCCCATTGATGAATTGAAAGCGGGGGATATTGGTTATATTGCCACAGGCATCAAAGAGCCGGGCAAAATCAGGACGGGAGACACGATTACAAAACTAAAAACTCAAAATGAAAAATTAAAAATTCAAAACGAAAAATTAAAAATTAAAGAAGTAGAATCATTGCCTGGGTATCAAGAGGCAAGACCAATGGTTTTCGTCAGCGTGTACCCTAAAAATTCAGACGACTTTGATTTATTGAAAGAAGCGTTGTCAAAGCTAAAATTAAGCGATGCGGCGCTCGACTTTGAATTGGAATCAAAAGAATCTCTTGGAAGAGGATTCCGTTGCGGTTTTTTGGGTTCTTTGCACGCCGAGATCGTCTCCGAGCGCTTGAAAAGAGAGTTTGAGCTGGACTTGATTGTTTCGACGCCATCGGTAGTTTATAAAATCATAGACAACAAAAATGAAGAGCGTTTGGTTAAGTCAACCATTGATTGGCCCAAAGACGCCACTCAAATCAAGGCGACACTGGAACCATGGGCAAAACTGGAAGTTATGACCCCGATTAATTTTATGGGCAAAATCATTGATATTTTGGAAATGGCTGGCGCGGAATACAAAGATAGAAAATATTTTGGCGAAGAAAAAACCCTGTTGGTTTATGAGGCTCCATTGCGAGAGATTATTATTGGTTTTTATGACAATGTTTTAAGAGTCACTCAAGGATATGCCTCTTTAGCTTATGAGGTTCTGGGGTTCAGAGAGGCGAAGCTTGAAAAACTGGAGATTATGATTGCGGGAAGAAAGGAAGAAGCGTTTTCCCGGATTGTGCCGGCTGAAAAGGTGTATCAAGAGGGAAGCAGTTTGGCAAAAAAATTAAAAGAGGCCTTGCCTCCCCAACAATTTTCGGTCGCCATCCAGGCGGTAGTTTCAGGTAGAATTATTGCCAGAGAGACAATAAAAGCCCGAGGTAGGGACGTGATAGCCCCTTTGTACGGAGGGGACTATACCAGAAAGAGGAAATTATTGGAACGTCAAAAAAAAGGGAAGAAAGAGCTTAAAGAAAAAGCCCAATTGAGCATTCCGACAAGCGTTTTTTTTGAAATCTTGAAAAAATAGAGCTATCCTTATTAAGGATTAATCCTGTTGTAGAAATCAAGCCCTGTTTATTACAGCAAAGGGGCAAACAGGAAAGCGAGCATACTCAAGACAACCAGCGAAGACAGGATTATCCAGATTGTTTTGAATAAGGTTTTTGATTGCATTAATTATTATGATACAGCAACGGAATAAAACGAAAAGGGCAAGAGGAGTTATGGTTTTTCTTTCCTCCGTTCTGCCGATTGCCTCCGCTTTAATTTTTATTGTCTTTTTGGCTGTGTCTAATTGGCGATTATACCAAAAGAGGGCCGAACTTGTTAGTCAATTTAGAGACTTAGAGAAAGAAGCGGTAATGCTGGAGAAAGAAAATCAGGAGCTCCAAGAAGGTTTTTTTCAGCTGTCAGATAAAGAATACCTGGAAAAGATGGCAAGAGAAAAGTTTAGTTATAAAAAACCCGGCGAAGAGGTGGTAATTGTTTTGCCGCCGCCCGTAATTGAAGAAGTCAAAAGAGAAGAGAAAAAAAACTTCTGGCAGAAATTTTTGGAGATCTTTCAACTTTAAGTTAGTTTGCGCGGGTATGATATAGCGGTATTATGCAACCTTCCCAAGGTTGACAGACGGGTTCGACTCCCGTTACCCGCTTACGTAGGAAGGATTTGGGTTCCCTGCCTGCCGGCAGGCAGGGATTCCCGTCTCTCGCTCCAAGATATTACAGGTATCAGTTTTAGAAATTTTTTGATGGGTTTCCATTCAGGAAAAATATTAATACGCGCAGGTTTTTAGTTGTTGACATTGTGAACATATTGCTTCTTGACAGATACCCCAGAGGGGGTATGATGGATACATATGAAGACAGAACAAAAGAAAAAACTAATCAGAAGGTTGAAAATCATTGAAGGTCAGACAAGGGGTTTGCAGAGCATGATAGATCAAGGAACTTATTGTGTAGACGTTATTACGCAGACATCGGCTATCAAGCAGGCGCTTTCTGTGGTAGAAGACGCTTTATTGAAAAACCATCTTTCTACTTGCGTTGTTAATCAGATCAGGAAGGGAAAGAGTAAGCAGCCGATCGGTGAGATATTAAAGGTGTATAAGCTTTCGCGAAAACGTTAATTTCATGTCTTATTGCTATGGATAAAATCTTGGTAACAATTTTTGGCATATTCGGCATCGCTTTCACGTATTGGTTTTTTCTTATGAAAAAAGAAAAAGCGCTGGTTGTTGATGCAGCAGATTCAATAAATTCATTGCAAGTAGACATTATTGTTGACGGCGGTTATTCCCCGGAAGTTATCTCCATTCCAAAAGGCAAAACCACAAAAATAAGTTTTCTGCGTAAAGATCCTAATAGCTGCCTGGAGGAAATCGTTATAAGTGATTTTAAAATTCGCAAACACCTGCCGCTTAATCAGAAAATTACAATTGAATTAACCCCGCAAAAAAGCGGAGAGTTTAATTTTACTTGCGGTATGAATATGTTTCACGGCAAGATTATAGTTCAATAATAACGAGCGAAAACCTACACGCCAATTTTATAAATGGTGAGTGGTTTTAGTTTTTAAAAGTAAATGTCATTAAACAGAAAAACATTTTCAATCAGGGGTATGCATTGCGCCTCGTGCGTGATGACCATAGAAAGGGCATTGAAAAAGATTGATGGAGTGTCGGACGCGATAGTTAACTTGGCTACGGCAAAAGCGACGGTTGAGTACAATCCAGCAATCGTTGACGATAATCATTTATTTTCGGCAGTGGCTAATGTTGGTTATCAGGCAATGATAAACGAAGAATTGAAGTCCGAGGATGAAACGAAAAGAGAAGATGATAAAGAACTTGGTCGTTTACGCGTAAAAGTTGTTATTAGTTTGTTTTTGGGCTTTTTGATTGTTTGGGGTAGCTTCCCGGGGCTTATGAATACTGCGCCAATAATTTTACAGAATTTTATGGTTCAGCTTTTACTTGCCACCCCGGTGCAGTTTTGGGCGGGGTGGAGTTTTTACAGGGCGGCTTTTTCCGCTTTAAAACATCGTACCGCCAATATGGATACTTTGGTGATAATCGGCACTACCGTCGCTTACGGTTATTCCGTCATTGTCACGATTTTCCCGCGCGTCGTTGAGAGTATCGGCATTACGCCTTTGCCGTATTTTGATGTTGCCACGATCATTATCGGGTTAATTTTGCTCGGCCGTTATTTTGAGGCGAAAGCAAAAGCGGGAACTTCCCAAGCTATTAGGAAGCTGATTGGTTTACAGGCGAAGACGGCCAGGGTGATTCGAGACGGAAAAGAAATTGATATTCCCATTAATCAGGTAGCCGCTGGAGACATTATACGAGTGCGTCCGGGAGAGAAAATTCCCGTAGACGGAATCATTGAAGAAGGCGAGTCCAGTATTGATGAGTCAATGGTAACCGGAGAAAGTATGCCGGTGGATAAAGCCAAAGGAGATATAATAGTGGGGGCAACCATAAACAAAACAGGCAGTTTTACGTTTAAAGCGACAAAGGTGGGCCAGGAGACAATGCTTGCTCAAATAATCAAATTGGTGCAGGAAGCGCAAGGCAGTAAAGCCCCTATTCAACGGTTAGCCGATTTGGTTTCTTCTTATTTTGTGCCAGCCGTCATTATGCTTGCTATTTTGACTTTTGTTGTCTGGTATGATTTTGGTCCGGATCCAGCGTTAACGTTTGCGATTCTGAATACCGTTGCCGTGCTTATTATCGCTTGTCCTTGCGCCATGGGGTTAGCCACTCCCACTGCCATTATGGTGGGGACTGGCAAGGGGGCGGAAAACGGTATCTTGATTAAAGACGCGGAGAGCTTGGAAACCGCCCATAAAATCAATACTATTATTTTTGACAAAACCGGAACGCTTACAAAGGGCAGGCCTGAAGTTACAGATATTATATTAGTCCAAAACTTAAATCTAAAAAGTAAAAACGAAAATTCGGGATTAAGCCAGAAT
>Ga0209542_10001475_pt1 | contig 55137 bp, 56 predicted proteins | sample RifCSPhighO2_01_FD_184028 | JGI IMG/M metagenome (GOLD analysis project Ga0209542, IMG submission 184028) | Soil microbial communities from Rifle, Colorado - Rifle CSP2_plank highO2_0.1 (SPAdes) (version 2) | ecosystem: Environmental > Terrestrial > Deep subsurface > Rock core/Sediment ... | reverse complement strand
TTAGTTGATAAATCTTCTCGCGCTCTTTCTGGTTTAATTGCTTATATGTTTTAGTGCGCATATACTTTAAGCATAGTGCTTAAAGTTGCACTTCTAAATTGATTTTACGTATTCTTTTATAGAACCTTACGGAATCAGGAGTCGCGGCATCCGCGTTTTTGAAAAAAGAGACGCACAATACGCCTCTTTTCACTTCTATTATCTTGAAAACAACCGTAGTATCAAGCCTTCGTTGTACCGGAATAAGAAACGGAGCAAGCGTACTTGCAGGGGTTTTTTGGTAATATCCGCCTCTATATCAAGTTGTGGTGCCCATCCAAGCGCCGTCCATGACGCATCTCCATCGGCAACAGCGACCCATCCTAACGTTTCATCATGTTTCAAGCCCCACCCCAAAATATCAGGACGAGCATCTGTGCGACAGAAAACATAAAATTCCGCGCCTATAACATTTGCATACCGGTGTTGATAGCGGCGTATGCACCCAATTTCCATGGAAATATCACGTTTAAGCACGGGGAAATAGGATTCATAAAACCAAGAAATACGCATGCTTTTAAGATTCCACGCGCATGTATCGCCAAAATTGGGAATATCTCTGCTTGGGTCAAAATCCCATGCCATTTCTTGACACGACTTTGCGATTACCTTGGGCGTAGTTCCTTCCGCTTGTACTATAGGTATATCTATGGGAATCATGACAGGCGTGCGGCGTGACGCACATCCAATCGTACCAAGCACAAACAAAAAACATATTCCATAACACATCTGCGCACGTTTCATATACATACTCCTTTGCAAATAATCTTGCCTGCATTTTAGTCATAGTCCGCAGAAAAAGCAAGCCTGCCTAAAACCGTTTTCATACAATTTTTTTAAAAAAGGAAATACCTAATGCGACCGCGAAAACAGAATAACTTTTCCAATATGCCATCCCCTGTGCAAATCTCTATGTAGTTTCTTTTTGTTGTGGGTGTATAATTATTTTATGACAGGGCGGTTAAAAATCGGAGTGGTTATGGGCGGACCTTCCAGCGAACATGACATCTCACTTCTTACCGGACGGAATGTACTCAAGGGTTTAGTAGAGGCGGGGCATGACGCGCATCCGGTATATATTGCCGAAAGCGGTAACTGGTTTTTAGGTACAAGACGAGGTGTCGCATTCGACCCGGTGGATGTATGCGGTAGGTTTGACGTTATGTTCAATGCCACGCACGGCCAGTACGGCGAAGATGGCCGTCTTCAGCAAGTTTTTGAAAATTGCCATGTTCCATTTACGGGATCCGGAGTTGCGGCATCCGCTCTTGCCATGAACAAGATCATAAGCCGGGAAATCTTTATGCAGGCAGGTTTGCATGTTCCGCGCGCAATACCCATTCGTGCAGATGGATTTGACCCAAAAAAACAGATGCAGGAAATCCATTGGATGTCAGCGCCCCCTTGGGTGGTAAAGCCTGCGTCCCGGGGGTCTTCGATTGGTGTTTCTATCGCCCAAACATTTCCACAATTAGAAGAAGCAATTAGCCACGCGTTTTCATATGATAAAAATATTCTTGTGGAAGAATACATCCAGGGACGGGAAATCACTTCCGGGGTTTTGGAAAATTTTGGCGGAGAGCGTCATTACGCTTTGCATCCGCTGGAAATCATACCGCCGGATGGGCAACTTTCTTACTATCAAGCAAAATATGACGGTTCTACCAAAGAAGTCCCTGCTCCTTTTTATGGCGAGATGTTACGCCAAATCCGTTCCACCGCGGTCACAGCACATACAATTCTTGGGTGCAGACACTATTCTCATACAGATATGATTATAAAGGGTACAAAAATATACGTTTTGGAACTAAACACCCTGCCAGGGCTCACATCTGAATCGTTGTTTCCTAGGGCGGCTAGCTGGGCAAAACTTGAATTTCCAAACCTCCTAGACCATTTAGTACAGCTCACGATTCACACTTCATAAAGTCATACCGATTTTGTGTCTCCGGAAACAATGAAGCTCGTGATCATTCACCATGCCAACTGCCTGCATAAAGGCATAGCATATGGTAGGGCCGACAAACGTAAACCCGCGTTTTAGTAAATCTTTGCTCATAGCATTCGATTCTATAAACTTATTGCTGACAAACTGCCACATGTAAGAATCAAACGAGCCAAATTCTTTTTGAATCCCTAGAAACTTCTTAGCATTCTCTATGGTTGAAGCAATCTTGAGGCGGTTACGGATAATGCCAGGGTTCCCAAGAAGCCGCTTTATATCTATTGCTCCAAAGCGCGCAATCTTTTTTGCGTTAAAACCCTTAAACACTCTCCGATATTCTTCTCGTTTGTTCAAAACAGTCTGCCACGCGAGCCCTGCTTGCGCGCCTTCCAACACAAGAAATTCAAAAAGTTTTGTATCATCATGCACCGGCACGCCCCATTCTGTGTCGTGATATTGAACCATAAGCGGATTCTCTCCCGCCCAAGCACAGCGTTTTTTAAGAATAGTTTTCATGGATAATGGTAAGCATATACTTGAACATGTATAAAAAATTGCAGGTTTAAAATCTTCGGCGCTTTCATACAATACCATAATTAGCGTAGTATCAAAATACAACGAACAGGCGTTTTATATATCATCATGGAAAAGAGATTGATCCTAAGGCTTTTCTCTTGTGCCGGTTTGGCGCTTTTTTGGGTTCTATTCCTATGGAATTTCTGGAGTAAGGGTCCCTACGCGCTCGGCATGAACGCCTTTCTGTTTCTTTCTGTTTTTTTCGGAATTTTCATGTGGATACTCTGGAAAGAGAACAAGTATGAGTCATATGATCTCTTATGGATCGTCCCATTTGGGTTCATGATTGGCAGTTTTGCCATTTATGACAATCCGTTTTTGAAGTTAGCAAATATGGTGGTTATGCCAGTTCTTTTCGCCCTATTTTACAATCACGCATTTCTCGCTGATAAAAAAAAGAGCTATTGGAATTATGAATTTATTATCAAAATGGTTGGTCGTATATTGTCTGTCTTTGGACAGATCAGCGATTCGGCAAAAATATACCTTACTTTTATTATTCCGGCAAACAAAACAAACAAGCATGTTATTGTTCGAATGGGAGCTGGTATCCTGATTTTTCTCATAGCCGCGCTTGTTATATTCATTCCGCTCCTATCCTCCGCCGACGCTGTTTTTTCTCAAAAAGTTCAGGTTATTACCGAATGGCTTCAAAGCATATTCTCCACGCCTCTTACATATAGAATAAGCGTCTTTGTGATATTATCGGTGCTATTTTTTTCGATGCTTACCGCATGGAGCAGATCTTTTGACTACACTCCAAAAGAAGAAAGCACAAAAAATATAGACTCTATCATAGTCGGCATCATGTTGGGTGGTATAGTGTGTATGTATGTGCTCTTTTTGTGGATACAACTCAATCGACTGTGGGTGGGAGCCTTGCCCTTTGATTTTAAAGAAACCGAGCAATTGGTAAAAAGTGGTTTTTGGCAATTATTAGCTCTTTCTATTATCAACATCCTCATCTACTTTTTTGCCTACAGAAAAACTGTTCCTTTTGTCCAAAAAATTCTCATTGCATTTACCATCGTATCTCTTTTACTTCTTGCTTCAGCTGGGCACCGTATGGGGCTTTATGTAATGTATTACGGATTTAGCTACGAAAAATTTTTTGCGTCCTATACGGTCCTCTATTGCGCAATTCTTTACCTGTGGCTTATTGCTCAATTACTCCGTAACGAACGCTCCAACATCGTAAAGTTTTTGATTATGCTTTTTCTATGGATGCTTGCCATCGTATCAATAGTTCCTGTTGAACAATTCATCTTTCGCGTAAACATGGCATTGTATAACCTCAAAGATTCTCGCATTATATTGAGCGAGATGAACATGCTTTCTCCTGATGTACTTCAATTGGTTAAGAACCATAAAGAAAAAGGTTCGTTGGAAGGGGAGGGATATGATTGGAATAAATGGATCGAAGATCAGGAAAAATTGGTTTTGGAGAAAGTATGGTATGAGCGAAATGTCATGAATATCGTTTTCCAATAACATACTTCTTTTGGTATAATAAGGTTCATGAAAACAATAAGAATAGTTCTCTTAATTCTGATAATTATCGGCATCGGACTGCTTGCGACACAAAGATTTTGGGTACCAAAACTTGTAACCGCCATCATGAACTATACGGATGAAGCTGATCCGTCTCAAACCCTTATATTCGAAAAAAGAGCGTCATGGGGTCCGTGTCCCTATGAAGGAGGCTGTTTTGAAATGCTCTATCTTTATAAATCAGGAAAAATAGTGGTAGACAATGAAAATGGAAGGCATGAAAATCAATTATCCAAAGAGTTCATGGAACGTTTTAACCAAACAGTTGAACAGACTGGCATCATGCAAAAGAAATGCGTGATGCCTCTCACGGCAGATTATTCAGTCTCTTATACTATTGTACACGATGGCAAGAAGAAGAATATTGAATCCCGTGGATGCGAAGAAGAATTGAAAACAATAGACGCACTATTCAAGGCGCAGGATTGATGAAGATGAAGAAAACAGTGAGCCTTAATTTGAAATGGTGGTGTTATTTTAGTATTTATGTTATTCTGTAAGTAAAAGCATACACCTAAAATATTTTTATGTCAAATGAGAATCCAAGACAACCTTCCGCGGAAGAAATTGCAAAAAAAATAAAAGAAATACAAAAAGATATCCTTAACCCTGAGGCACCTTTTAAAGAGCGGGTATTCCGTCATGACTTCTCTCCGAAAAGTCGAGCAGAATTTGACCGGTGGATACAACAGAGGAGGAATGAACAACAGGAAATGCTCGACAAAACAAGATACATTCCTGAAGAAGCAATCCCTGCTATATTATCTGAGACAAAAGACTTTCGTCAATTGGAATACAGTTTGCATCAACTCAAGTACCAAGGATGGAAAGGTTTACAAGGATCGGAACAAACATTTTCTCCTGATGATTTATTGAAAATTGTGGAGTCTGTGCCAAAAATTCATCAACAGCTTTCAGAAGGAATTATACAAGAAAACCAACTAGACGACATGCTCGCCACTATGGGCGTGACAAGGACACTCGGCTTTAGAGAGTGTATCAAGCGATGCGTCAAAGCTTATGGTTTAATCATGACAAGAAAGTAAAAGGTGTCAGGTACCTTTTTCCGAACTGTGGTGGGGGGCGTCAGGTACCTTTTCTTGGTTCAAATTGAATAATTTGAAAACCATATTTCTCAACTTCTTCGGCAAATCTGAAATGGTGGACCCGGGGAGAATCGGACTCCCACACCCCGGATGCAAACCGGGTACACTACCATTATGCTACGGGCCCAGTAAGCACTATGGTATCAGCTCATGTAAGCCATTTCAATATGTGATATACTCTACATATGCGCATATTTAAAAAACTTATCCGCGACAACATACCTGAAATTATGGCCAAAAAAGGAACGCCTGTTCGTACGCGTGTGTTGTCAGACGACACGGAGTTTATCGCTGCACTCGAAAACAAGCTTCTTGAAGAAGTACAAGAATTGCGCAATAAAGAAAACCCCGCGCTTGTGCAAATTGCCTACATGGAAGAAATTCTTGAAGCACTTACGAAAGCATACGGTATTTCTATTGAAGATATTACGGCAGAACGAAAACGAAAAAAAGAAGAGCGTGGTGGGTTTGAAAAACGACTCTTTCTGGAAGATGAACTATAAAGACACAAGCGCAGTAGCGCCACTGAAAAATGTTTGGGAAAAGTCTGGCCGAGCGATAGTGAAGGAGAACCGAGGACTTTTCCCAAACATTTTTCAGTGGCGCTACATGACATATTGCCTTTTCTTGACAAGCGAGATATACTAGCTACGCTATATGGCTCGCAAGAAACTTACATCATCAGAACTTCCAAGCTCTGCCATTCAAATCCGCGGCGCGCGCGTACATAATTTAAAAAATATATCACTTGATATTCCGCGCAACAAGCTTGTGGTTATTACAGGCCTTTCCGGATCCGGTAAGTCATCGCTCGCGTTCGACACTATTTATGCCGAAGCCGAACGACGATTTGTGGAATCTCTTTCCGCCTACGCCAGGCAATTCTTGGGCGTAAAAGAAAAGCCCGATGTGGATTCAATTGAAGGTCTTTCACCCGCCATTTCCATTGATCAAAAAAGCGTCTCTCGGAACCCGCGGTCTACGGTTGGTACGATAACGGAAATCTATGATTATCTGCGTATTTTGTTCGCGCGCGCGGGCGTTCCTCATTGTCCCCGTTGCGGTAAATCTGTAAAACGGCAGAGCATTGATGAAATGATAGGACACATACTTTCATTTCAAGAAGGGGCCACGCTTTCCCTGTTAGCACCCGTGGTACGCGGACGCAAAGGGGAGCATAAAAATGTGCTTGATGAGATAGCGCGTAAGGGATTTGCGCGCATACGTGTGGACACCGCCACTATGCGCATAGAGGAAGCGGCTGACATGAAGCTGGATGCAAAAAAACAACACTCCATAGAAGTAGTGGTAGACCGGCTGGTTATTGATAGTGATATAGACCGCGCGCGGCTCGCGGACTCGCTAGAGACAGCGCTAAAAATCGGTAAAGGAATTATAGTAGTCGAACATAATGGCGCTGAAACACTCTATTCTGAAAATTTTGCTTGTCCTGCATGTGCTATTTCCTTACCAGAACTCGAGCCGCGCCTTTTTTCATTTAACAGTCCCTATGGCGCGTGCTCCACATGTACCGGCATCGGGCACACGCTTGAAGTTGATCCTGCATTGGTGTTTTCCAATAAAAGCCTAACGCTTGCCGAAGGGGCAATTCAGCCATGGGCACGGGCATCACACCGCGTGGGACGGCAATCATGGTATTGGTGGATGCTGGAGGATCTCGCGCACCGACATTCATTCTCGCTGCATACTCCAGTGCGCGATCTCCCCGCAAAAATTTTGGACATCATGTTACAAGGAGAACAAACAGGAACATCTGCGGATCGTCAACCCTTTGAAGGCATTATCCCAAACTTAAAACGCAGATGGAAAGAGACTGATTCGGAATGGACTCGCGTGGAAATTGAAAAATACATGCGCCTCGAACCGTGCCCCGCTTGCGGCGGCAAGCGCCTAAAACCGGAAGCGCTTGGGGTACTAGTGAGGGGAAAAAACATCGCAGATGTTTCGCGTTTGGATGTAACTTCCGCGCTCGTGTTTTTTGCAGATATAGAAAAATCATCGGCAAAAGAAGAACGCGCCATAACGGGCCCTTTGGTAAAAGAGATCATGAACCGGCTTTCGTTTTTGCTTGATGTGGGACTACATTATTTGACGCTTGAACGCGAGTCAACCACGCTTTCGGGCGGGGAGGCGCAACGCGTACGCTTGGCAACGCAAATTGGTTCGCACCTTACCGGTGTTACCTATGTGCTTGATGAGCCGTCCATCGGACTTCATCCGCGTGATCATAGACGGTTAATTGAAACATTAAAACACTTACGCGATTTAGGAAACACTATTTTAGTTGTGGAGCATGACCGCGATACGATGAACGAAGCAGACTGGATAGTGGACATGGGTCCCGGTGCGGGGAAACATGGCGGCATGGTTATTTTTCAAGGGACACCCAAAAAACTGCTCACGGCATCTACTCCCACGGGACATTATCTTTCCGGGCGTAAAACCATAACGGTTTCAAAGAAACAAAAAGATAGCATTAATGGCAATCATAAAAAGAAAACACTTCGCGTGCGGGGTGCTCGTGGAAATAATCTTAAAAACATTGATATAGAAATTCCCCTCGGCAAGCTTGTGTGCGTAGGAGGAGTGTCAGGTTCCGGAAAAAGCACACTGGTAAACGATACTATTGGCCGCGCCCTCATGCGTCACTTTTATAACTCGCGGCAAGAACCGTTTTTGCATAAATCAATAGAAGGGCTCGCGTATTTGGATAAAGTTGTTATCGTGGATCAATCGCCCATCGGACGCACGCCGCGCTCCAACCCTGCCACATATACAAGTGCATTTACCTTTATTCGAGACATTTTTTCACGCACCAATGAAGCCCGCGCGCGCGGTTATAAATCAGGGCGATTTAGCTTTAATGTGAAGGGTGGCAGATGCGAAACATGCGAAGGTCAAGGGGTACGAAAGATTGAAATGTATTTTTTGCCCGATATCTACATTGAATGCGAAGAATGCCGCGGAAAGCGATACAATCAAGAAGCTCTTTCCATTCTCTACAACGGACGCACTATTGCGGATGTCTTGGATATGCCCGTAGAAGAAGCTTGTGATTTTTTTAAGGATATTCCGGCTATAAAAGCGCGCTTAGAAACGCTTGTGCAGGTAGGATTGGGATATATGCATATGGGGCAATCGGCAACCACGCTTTCGGGCGGAGAGGCGCAACGCGTAAAGCTCGCGACAGAACTCGCTAAAAAAGCGACAGGAAAGACCATGTATATTTTGGATGAGCCGACCACGGGCCTGCATTTTGACGATATACGGCGACTTTTGGAGGTACTCCAAGCGCTTGTGGATAAAGGAAATTCAGTATTGGTTATTGAGCATAACACGGATGTGCTTAAAAATGCTGACTGGATAATAGAATTAGGGCCGGAAGGGGGGCCGAAAGGCGGGTTTTTAGTAACAGAAGGAACGCCAGCTGAAATACGCAAAAATAAGAACTCACCTACGGGGAAATGGTTGTAAAATACCCACTACCACATGCTGTTGACATTTTTTAATAATATGATATAATCAAGTGCACTAGATTTACTGGTGGTTTTAGAGAATTTGACTCCTTTCTCACCTTATGGTATTATAGAAGAACTATGGCTTATGACATAAAAACAGCTTCTGAAGCAATGCTTGCGTCCATTCCTAAACGATCGGCCGCTGTTTTGGAAAAACGGTTTGGTTTGGCAAAATCAGGCAAGCGCTTTACATTGGAAGCAATCGGGAACTCTTATGGCATAACACGAGAACGTGTGCGCCAAATTGAGGCGGATGGTTTAAATCGCATCCGGAAAGCTAGCGAGTTTTCTAATCTGGAACCGCTCTTTTTGAGCTTTACTGAATACATAAAACAGCAGGGTGGCATTGTTGCGGAAAGTCAATTATTTTCTCATTTTAGCAATGAAAACGTCCCTTCGGAGGCAGTGCGTTTTTTGCTTACGCTTCATCCTAATGTAATATATCGCGGCGAATCCGATATATGGCACTCTCGCTGGGGATTAGACGGCATCATGATGGATTCCATAGAACACGCCTTACAGCGCGTATCGGATGTGATTAAATTAAAAGAAGAAACCATAGCATATGAACAACTTGCCAACATGATGCAGAAGGAGCTTGCCGCAGAGTCTGTGGCCACGCCTTCCCATGCGATTTTATCTGCCTATATAGCCATCTCGAAACAAATAGATAAAAACTATTTTAACCAGTGGGGACACACGTCTTCTTCTTTGGTGCGTCCGCGCGGTGTTCGCGATCTTGCTTACTTGGTGTTTCAGCAAGCAGGCGCTCCCATGCATTTTTCAGCCGCGGCAGAACGTATTCGGGAAGTGGCAACAGCGCGCCGCGTGCATGCCCAAACCGTGCACAATGAGCTTATAAAAGATAATCGCTTTGTGCTTGTAGGCCGCGGTATGTACGGGCTCTCGGAGTGGGGATATGAACCCGGCACGGTACAGGATATTATCATACGCGCGCTTTCGTCGGGACCGTTGTCAAAAGATGCTCTCGTGGAAAAAGTTCTTCATAAACGACAAGTGAAAGAGAACACCATTCTCATTAATCTGCAAAACCGAAAGCGTTTCAAAAAGTTCTCTGACGGAACATATGGAAATGTGGTATAATGTAGCTTGTGCCTGAATTCAACGAATTTATACGAAATCTTGTTCATGTCGCACGCGCAACGTGGTTTATTTTCGTGCCTCTTATCGCCGTGTTGTTATTTTTTGAGGCGTGGGTTTCTTATGTGCGGAATCATTACAAAACAACTACCCCGTGGACATTTCTTGAAATAAAAATACCGCGTGAAATTCTCCGAGGACCCAAAGCAATGGAACAAATCTTTTCTTCCCTGCATAGTTTTATTTCGGGTCCTGACGTATGGTATGACTACTATTGGATCGGGGAAGTAAAACTTTGGTACTCATTTGAAATTACTTCGTTTGGGGGCGATGTCCATTTTTATATTAAAACTCCCACCAAACACAAAAATTATGTCGAGGCGAATATTTACGCGCAGTATCCGGATATTGAAATAGAGGAGGTTGATGATTATACTCTTCGCATGCCATCTACGTATGAAGGTTTAGGACGTGCCGGTTATGAATTGTGGGGAACAGAACTCAAATTGGAAAGAGAAGACGTGTATCCCATTCGCTTATACGAAGAATTTGAAACACCAAGCGAGTACAGTACGCTTGATCCTATTTCTTCTCTCATAGAGGTCTTAAATTCTTTGCGTCCCGGAGAAGAGTTATGGATACAATTATTACTTTCGCCGGCAAATTCTTCCTGGCAAGAACGAGGAGCGCGTTTTGTCAAAGAATTTCAAAAAAATACCCGCATTGTAATAGAAACCGGTGATACAAAAAAAGTCACCGTTGATAGAAGTCCCGGAGAAGAACTTGCCTTGAAAGCAATTGAACACAACATTTCTAAACCTGGATACCAAACAATGATTCGCTATGTATACCTTGCCCCATCTGCTATTTATAGCAAAAATACGCCATGGTATGGCGTACTGGGAGCGTTTAACCAATATAGCTCTAAGGCGCATAATTCATTTAGGCACAACGGCATGGTTCGTACGGCGGTGTTATGGTATTACTATCCGTTTTTTTTCCCCACATGGCGCCAAAAATATCGCAGAGATAAGATATATAATAAATTTCGGAACAGAGAAATGGCAGAAAGTGGTTTTTTTACACTCCTCCGCACTAAATCTACCATCTCTTCGTCTCACTTTATCTTAAACACGGAAGAATTGGCGACTATTTATCATTATCCTTCAAACATCGTACTTACCGCGCCTTCCATCAAACGAATTGAATCACGTAAAGTGAGTTCGCCCGCGCAACTCCCGGGACAAGGGTTAGGAGAAGAATTACCCGAAGGATTTAAAAGGAAATGAATTTTGATACTCTCATACACTATGCGTCTGTTGCTCTAACCGTGTACAAAGTGTTTGCGGTCATTTTGACGATTGCTTCCATTGCGGGAATTGTCTACGTGGCAAAAAAAAGCGGAGAAATGCGTCGAGCTAGGCAGGAAGCAAAAGCATTACAGGAAAAACCAGTTGATGCCCTGCACACCGCGTCCTCTTTGCTTGCCTTTACGCAACTAAAAGACAACACCGTACAACACTGGCATCAAATCGTTGAAAAATTAAGCAGTCAACCAGGAGAAAAAGATTATAAAGCTGTTCTTATAGAAGCCGATGCGTTAGTGGATGCCGCGCTTCGCGTTAATCAATTTCCGGGCGCGACAATGGGGGATAGGCTGCGAAGTGTCCCGGTAGGAAAAATGGCATCGTTGGAAGATTTGTGGAAAGCGCATCGCGTACGCAATGAAATTGCGCATGATCCTCACTATATAGTGAGCCCACGCGAAGGACATGATATGATGAAGGTGTACAAAAAGGCTCTTGAAGAATTGGGAGCACTTTAAAAAGTATGAATTATTAAAACTATCCATCTGTGTTGTATATATAAGAAAAATATTCTACTTGCCTACCGGCAGGCAGGCGATGTCTTTCTATCTAATACCTGTCGGCCATAAAGAACATTTTTCTTATAGTTGAAAAATATCATATGAACCAAGAGCAAGATATCGTTTACTTTGCAAAAACAAACTTTCGCAGTCGCGAACGCGTATTCGGCATCAAACGTACGGATCGCCGTCAGCATATATATGTGATGGGACAAACAGGAACGGGAAAATCCACATTCCTTAAAAATATAGCATTACAGGACGTCAAAAGCGGCCGGGGTATTTGTATTGTAGATCCGCACGGTGAATTTGTGGAAGAAGTACTTACCATGATACCGGAAGAGCGCGCGAAAGATGTCATCTATTTTAATCCGTCGGATAGCGAGTATCCCGTCGGATTTAATGTTCTTGAAGTCCCGGATGTAAACAACCCTGAATATAAACCGATTGCGGCCTCAAGTTTAATGGGAATTTTTACAAAAATATGGGCAAACGTCTGGTCTGCTCGTATGGAATATATTCTCAATAATGCAATCTTGGCGCTACTCGACAACCCGGGTTCCACATTACTTGGTGTGCAGCGGATTTTGGTAGATAAGGAATATCGGAAACAAATTCTTTCAAACGTGAAAGATCCCATAGTGCTCGCGTTTTGGAAACAAGAATATGAACAATATGAGCCTCGATTCCGCAATGAAGCCATCGCACCGATACAGAACAAAGTAGGACAATTCCTATCTTCTTCGCTCATTCGAAACATCGTGGGCCAGCCGCAAAGTTCTCTTAATTTATACGAGGCCATGAACCAAGAAAAAATTATTTTGGTGAACGTGTCAAAGGGGCGCATTGGCGAAGATAACTCACAATTGCTAGGCGCCATGGTCATTACCAAATTGCAGTTGGCAGCCATGGAACGTGTGCGTATTCCCGAGGAAGAGCGAAAAGATTTTTATCTCTATGTGGATGAATTTCAAAACTTTGCAACCGATTCCTTCGCCTCCATTTTGTCAGAAGCGCGCAAATATCGTCTTAATCTTGTCATCGCCCATCAGTACGTCGGGCAATTGGTAACAGATACAAGCACGCGCGTGCGAGACGCGGTATTTGGAAACGTAGGTACGCTCATTATATTTCGGGTAGGCGCCACGGACGCAGAATTCTTAGAAAAAGAATTTGAGCCTGAAGTTACTATTCCAGATTTGGTAGGTTTGCCAAACCATCATATTTATTTAAAGCTTATGATTGATCAGGTGCGAAGCCGGCCGTTTTCAGCAAGCACACTGCCTCCTCTTATTGTCGACTCGACAGTGCGCACAGCTAATATCGTTATCGATGCTTCGCGAAAAACATACGCGCGGAAACGGGAAGATGTGGAAAAAGAAATGAATCAGTGGAGCGGTTTTGGCGCAAAACTGGGGTCTCCCGTGGACGAAAAAACAGCGCCAATAAAACAAGATCATGTGTCTCACGCGGATCAATCCTTCACGAAAAAAACACCCGTGATGCCTCTCATAAAACAAAAAGAGATAAAACCAGAACCCCTAGCTAAACCGGTACCTTCTTCGCCGATAGCGCCTCCATCCATATCGACAGCTCCGCCAGCAACGCAGTCAGTACCGCCTCTTGCTTCTCCTACACCCCTCTCACCCTCTTTATCAGCGCTTTCTGCCGCCAAACCGGTTTCGCTTTCTTCATTGCGTCCTGTACATCCTGCGCCGTCAGCGCAGAGACATCCCATAATCGAAAAGAAAACACCCCAACGCATATCTGAACTACAGTCTGTATTAAAAGGAGTGCTTGCAAAACACAAGATGCCTCTTTCCTCACCCATGCAAGAAAAAAAAGCGAGTAGCGGTTCTTTGCAACCCGGAGAAAGAATAAAACTCTAAGAAGTCACTTATTTACGCGTTCTACGTATTCTCCCGACTCGGTGTTAATACGGAGGATATCTCCTTCATTCACAAACATGGGTACGTTGAGTGTAAACCCTGTTTCAAGTATTACTTGTTTTAAGCCGCCCTGCGCCGTATTTCCGCGAACCGCAGGCGCGGCCTCGGTTACTGTAAGATCAACCTTAATGGGAATGAAAATGTCTAAGAGCTCATCATTGATGTACCGGGCGGTAACTTCCGTGTTTGGTTTTAAATATTGGGTTTTTGTTCTCAATTCTTTATCTTCGGGAAGCACAAATCGCTCGTTTGCTTTTCCCACAAGATGAAATGTGCACATGCCGCGATTGCAATACACAAATATAGCTTGTTTTTTCTCAAACTCCAATTCTTCAAAGACATCCGATTGTTTAAATGTTTGCAACGAAATAGCGCCGGTTTTTACGTTCCGGATTTTTGTCTGCGCGCTGGGGCGACGTTGTTGCATACGCACAAAATTATACTCTAACACTTCGTGCGGTTCGCCATTCCAAACGAATAACGTGCCCTTTTTAAGATCGTTATAGGAGAGCATGATGTTTTGATAAGCACTTTATACCGTATTGATTATAGTCAGAATTTCGTTATAATGCAACCTATGGAGTATGAACCCGTAATTGGTCTTGAAATCCACGCAGAACTCAACACATCAACCAAAATGTTCTGTGGATGCAAAAATGATCCCTTAGAACATCATCCCAACGTAAACATATGCCCCGTGTGCATGGCGCATCCGGGGACGTTGCCGGTTATCAATCGGGACGCAGTAGAAAAAGTAATTCGCGTGGGACTCGCGCTAGGCGGAGAAATATCTCCGTATTCGCAGTTTGATCGCAAGAATTATTTTTATCCTGATCTTCCCAAAGGATATCAAATCTCGCAATATAAATACCCAATCGTATTGGGCGGAAGTCTTCGTGGTGTCCGCATTACGCGTGTGCATTTAGAGGAAGACACCGGACGGCTTCAGCATATTGATGGGGGTCCCGCATCCGGTGCAGGACAGCCAGCTACGCTGGTCGATTATAATCGGGTGGGGGTGCCATTAATGGAACTAGTCAGCGAGCCCGATATTCGTACAGCCACAGACGCGCGCGCGTTTGCGGAAGAATTACATGAAATACTGCGCTATGTGAATGCGTCAGACGCAGATATGGAAAAGGGTCAAATGCGGATAGAAGCAAATATAAGCATTCGTCCTCTTGGTGAAACCACATTCGGCACCAAAGTAGAAGTAAAAAATATAAATTCATTTCGTGCCGTAGAAAAAGCAATTATGTATGAATTGCAACGACAAGAAGAAGCGCTACGGCAAGGAGAAAAAATAAAACAGGAAACACGCGGGTGGGATGATATAAACCAATGCACGGTATCCCAACGTTCAAAAGAATCCGCGCATGATTATCGATATCTTCCGGAACCGGATTTGCCGCCACTCAATCTCACGTCCGCTGGAGGGTTTGATATTGAAACAATGCGAAACAGACTGCCGGAACTTCCCATGGCTAAGCGTGAACGATTTAGTAAGCAGTATGGTTTGCCTTCCAAAATAATTTCTTTTCTTGTTTCCGACAAACATCTTGCGGATTATTTTGAACAAGCTTCGTCAGAACTTGCCTCTTGGATCGGAGAGAACAAAGAGGCTGAATTTCAAAAAGCTTCCGCAATTCTTGCCAATTACATGTCTTCCGACCTGCAATCACTTCTAGTTGCAAAAGACGCACAAATAACAGATATCCGCATCACGCCGGAAAATTTTGCGGAACTCGTAAAAATGATCTACACAAACGAAATATCGTCGCGAGCGGCAAAAGACGTGCTTGCGCGCATGTTTGCAGACGGATCTGACCCTTCTGATATTGTGCAAGAGGATAATTTACGTCAAATAAGCAACGTAAGCGCTTTGGATGAAACAGTAAAGAAAATTATACAAGAAAATCCAAAACCAGTGGAGGATTATAAAAAAGGCAAAACAGTCGCATTGCAAATGCTTATCGGAAAAGTAATGAAAGAGACCAAAGGCGCGGCAAATCCAGAGGTAGTGAGAGAGGTATTGACAAAGTTACTAGGAGGGGTACAATAGGGACGATACGGCAGTTTATTCTAAAAGGACTTCCAAGGCATCCATATTCTTTTATGGATGCCTTATTTATTTTCTCCCAAAAACTTTTTCATGATATATAATGCCTTATCATTTTTTTGAATCCACTGTATCTGTTTATTTCGTTTAAACCATGTCATCTGGCGTCTTGTATAGCGCCAGTTTTCTTTTGAAAGATCCATTATTAAATCATTAAATCTCCCCGCGCCCCTTTTTTCTAAATGCGGGAACTCCTCCCTTTGCAAAAGGGAGGTTGGGAGGGATTTTTTTCTAGTAAGGAATTCCAGCCCAAGCCTGTATTCAAACCCCAGCTCTCGAATGCGTTTTTTAGGTACATGTATTTTAAGAAGGAGCTCTGCTTCTTTTAACAATCCTGTGATTTGTTTTTTAGAACGCTGTTCTATTGCGTGTTTTAGTTCCGTGTCGCTTTTTTTAATACCAATAAATAAAGTTTCAAATTCACTTTTTATTTTTAATTTTGGTACTGATTTTTGCGTAAATAATACTATTTCAAGGGCTCGTATAAGCCGCCGCGGATTTTTTGCGTCAATAGTTAGCGCGCGTCTTGGGTCTAGTTTTTTAAGTATGGCAAAGAGTTGCTCTGTAGGTTTTTTCTCTAATTTTTTCCGTAATGCTACGTTCGGCGGCACTTCCGGCAACAACATACCATCCGTAACAGCTTGAATATATAATCCCGTACCGCCAACTAACAAGGGAATATTTCCGCGCCGTGATATTTCTTTAATCGCTTTTTCGGCACATGTTTTGTATTCAGCAACGGTATATGTTTTCCGAGGATGCACAAAATCAATGCAATAGTGGGGAATATTTTTATAAATAAAGACTATCGGAGGTTTCGCCTCCGATTTCTTGTCGGAGGCGAAACCTCCGATAGTCTGCCATGTACCGGGGACTTTGTTTGTTCCGACATCCAGATATTTGTACACTTGTCGCGAGTCCGCGGATATAATTTCTGCCTCTTTATAGCTGTCCCCTTGGTGTTTCTTAATTTGCTTGGCAAGAAAAATGGCAAGTTCCGACTTACCGGAAGCCGTAGGGCCTAGTATTACTATAAGTTGTTTTTTTAATTCCATGTGGTATAGTATAAAAAAATCAACGGGAGGCTTCATGGTAAAGTCTTATAGTAATCTTGATCCAGAAAAAGTTCTAGAAGCTGTACGCAAACATTTTGCCACTACTTCCGATGAGGAGGTAGTAAGAAGAGCTGAAGAACTCACTCCAAAGGAGCTCTGTATGTTTACGTCTCGAGCTTTGGTAGATCTTGCTACAACAATAATCAGCTTAGGCAAATACAACAAAAGAGACAACTTAAGCACTCACGAAAAGGAGGTCCTGGCTACATCTCTAGCTATGATGAAGGCGTTTCTTTGTAGCCAGGCTTTAGGCGCACATGCGAGACTTTTTGATCGGCAATATCCTCTTCGAGAAGTCGCTCGGCTCACAAAGGTCGTAAACTGCATCCACGCAGAAACCCCTCGGGAGCGAGATTGGCGATGCCTCTACTATTTCGCCAAACGTTGCCGAAACTACTTCTCGATCATGCAAGCTGAAGCTAACGAGGTAGCTTCTTCATAAAATCATCAAGAGCCTTCGCTCCTAGATCTCCTTTTCCGCGCTCGCGCACGTTCACAGAACGGGCGCTTTTTTCTTTTTCGCCCACAATAAGCAAGTACGGAATTTTTTGCATTTCACCCTCGCGGATTTTTTTGCCAAGTGATTCGTTCCGACCATCAATTTCCACCCGAACGTCGTTTTTCTTGAGCTCTTGTTCCACTTCTTTTGCATAATCAAGCACTTTGTCGTTGATGGTGAGAATGCGTGCTTGCATAGGGGAAAGCCAAAAGGGGAGCGCTCCGCTAAAATGTTCCAACAGTATACCAATGAAGCGTTCAAATGAGCCAAACACCGCGCGGTGAATTACCCAAGGCATTTGTTTTTTGCCATTTTTATCAATATAGGAAAGGTTAAATTGTTTGGGAAGCATTACAAGGTCAAGCTGTGCGGTGCCCATTTGCCAATCACGGCCCTGGGAATCTTCCATGTGCACCTCAATTTTAGGACCGTAAAAAGCGCCTTCACCTTTGTCTATGGAATATGCGGTATTCTGTTTTTTGAGTGCTTCTTCAAGCGCATGTTCGGCAGTATCCCAAACTTTTTTGGTGCCAAGAGCTTTCTTGGGACGTGTAGCAAGCACATAGCGGGGTTTAAAACCAAATGAGCTGTAGAATTCTTCTATTATTTTTATGACCACGGCAACTTCTTCTTCTACTTGCTCAGGGCACACGAATATATGCGCGTCATCCATGGTAATTTGCCGCACACGAAACAACCCGCCTAACGTACCGGAAAGTTCGTTTCGGTTCAGCCGTCCGATTTCCGCGAGACGCAAAGGAAGATCATTGTAGCTTCTTACGGTTGAGTTATAGATATAAGTAGACTCGGGGCAATTCATGGGTTTAACCACCAATGTTTCCTTTTTATCGCGCGGATTGTTAAACCAAAACATATTGTCGCGATAAAAATCCCAATGACCTGATTTTTCAAAGACATCTTTTTTTACCAAAATAGGAGTGGAAATTTCCTGATATCCATTTTCATCGTTTATTTTCCGGGCGTAACGTTCTAGCTCCCGAAATATAATCATTCCTTTGTTATGCCAAAAAGGCGCACCGGGCGCGATTTCATGGAAAGAAAATAAATCTAAAGACTGCCCTAAAGCGCGATGGTCGTTCGGCGGAAGCTCTTTCGGGGGTTCGGCCACCTTTGCTTTTTGTTTTATTTTTCTTATAGCTTTTTTCTTTGATAATGGTTTCTTTTTCATACAATGATTATACGCTTTAAGTTTCAAATTTCAAGTTTTCTAAAGGAAAGGGGTGACCCGACCGCCAATTGGCGGTCGGGTCACCAAATATATCTTTTTACATCTCGATCTTCTTAACCTGATCCACTAAAATAGAAGTGTTTCCATCTCGCTCGCTAGTTTTGCCTTTAATAAATACACATGCGCTTTGCTCAAGGAGTTTTGCATATTTATTCATCACGCTTGGAAACATAACTGCTTCAATCGAGTCGGTTGTATCTTCCAACTGTAAAAACATCATCAACTCGCCTTTTTTAGTAAGTATTTTTTTTGAGGTTGTAATAAGCCCTACCGCAAATACCAATGCCCCCGGGCGAAACGATTTTATGGTAGAAATAGTTGAACATGTTTTTGGAATTTTGCCCTTATAAAAATCCATGGGATGACCGGAAACATAAAGTCCCAAAAGCTCTTTTTCCCAGGTAAGCCTATCTGAAACGCTCGCGGGAATCACTTCTGGTAAGCGCAATGTAAGCGCGGATGGCGCTGTGTCCATCATGGCGAATAAAGACGTTTGATTGCGCTCACGGGCTTTCACGGCTTCGCGATTATATTCCAACAAAGAATCCATATGTTGGAGTATCTGATTGCGCTCGGCAATATCGTCCAATGTGCCGGATTTCGCAAGCGCTTCAAGTGATTTTTTATTTATCTCATGCGATGGCATACGATTGAGTATGTCCTCAAGCGAAACAAACGCACCGTGCGCGTCGCGTTCGGCAAGAATGGCATCTACTGTGTTCGAGCCGAGGTTTTTTATGGTAAGAAGTCCAAAGCGAATTTGATCGGTTTTTGGTTCGTCTGGTCCGTTCGTATCTTTCTTAATAAGGGTAAATCCTTTACGCGACGTATTGATGTCGGGCGGGAGTACGGGAATACCCATACGCGCGCATTCTGCAATAATAATCGCGACTTTTTCAATGTCTCCCGATTCTGCCGTAAGCACCGCGCACATATATTCAGCAGGGAAGTTCGCTTTCATGTATGCTGTTTGATACGCCACGCGGCCGTAGCAGGCGGCATGCGCTTTGTTGAAGCCATATCCTTGAAATGGTTCAAACAGATTCCAAATGCGTTCCGCTTCTTCTTTTGTCATCTCACTGTGGGTTTGGCATCCTTCCACAAAAATCTCATGTTGTTTTGCCATCTCCGCGGGAATCTTTTTTCCGACCGCCTTACGAAATTTATCAACTGTTTCCCAGTTATAGCCCGCAAGCTCAAGCGCGGTAAACAGAAGATCGTCTTGATACACAAGAATGCCGTAGGACTTCGCCAGATATTTTTCCGCTTTTGGATGGAAATACGTTATGGGACTTTTTCCGTGTTTGCGCGCAATATACTCGGGAATATTATTCATGGGCCCCGGGCGATAGAGCGCCACCATAGCGTTTATGTCGTGAATGGCGGATGGTTTTAATTCTTTAAGATAACTTGTCATGTTGGTACCGTTTAACTGAAACAAGCCTTCTGTCTCACCCCGCGCGAGCATGGCAAAGGTGTGCGCGTCGTCAAAAGGAATCTGTTCAATGTTGATCTCAAGGCCGCGATATTCACGCACCAGTCGAACCGCATCTTCCAAAATGGATAAATTGCGTATGCCCAAAAAATCAAGCTTCGTCAAACCGACCCCATCTTCGCCAACGGTATACATATCATATTGCGTGATAAGCTTGGTGTTTTCTTTAGGATCATATTGAATGGGCACATACTCGGAAAGAGGTTTCGGGGCGATAACCACGCCAGCCGCGTGCACAGAGACATGCCGGATAGTACCTTCCAGTTTTTTTGCGATATCAAGCACATATTTTACTTCGGGGTCTGTATCGTAAAGACCCTGTAACTCCGGCTGTAATTCCATGGCATGTTCTATGGTCATGGGAAACCCCTGCGAACCCATGGGAATAAGTTTTGCGATACGGTCGCCAAACTCATATGATTTTCCAAGCGCGCGAGCAACATCGCGCACCGCGCCCCGCGCCATCATGGTGCCGAACGTACCGATTTGCGCCACTTTATCATCGCCGTATTTTTTCTTCGCGTACGCAATAACTTCTTCGCGGCGGTTATCCGCAAAGTCCATGTCAATATCGGGAGCGGAAGGGCGAAATGGGTTTAAGAATCGCTCGAAGGGAAGCTGGTATTCAAGCGGATCCACGTTTGTAATTCCGGAAAGATACGCCACCAGAGAACCAGCGGCTGAACCTCGTACCGTGGTATAAATGCCTTTCTCACGCGAGAATCGTAGTAAATCCGCCACCACTAAAAAGTAAGGCGCGTAGTTTTTTTTGCTTATTATGTCGAGCTCATAGTGTCTGCGTTCTTCAAGTTCTGTAGTCGCTTCAAGCCGCCGTTCAATAATTCCTGCCTTGGTGAGTTCATCGAGCATTTGATCTGCTGTTTTTCCAGACTCCAATGGAAAATTGGGGAATATAAATTTGCCAAGTTCCAAAGTTACATTGCATTGTTCGGCGATGCGTTCAGTGTTGGTAACCGCTTCGGGAATATCTTTAAAAAAGTCTTTGGCTTCTTGGGTGGAAATAAAATGATAATCTCCTTCACCCGAAAATATGGCGGTATCTTTTATATCGGTTTGCGTGGAAATGGCAATAAGTGTTTTGTGCGCCAACGCATCGTCAGCGTGAAGATAATGGGAATCCTGCGTCCCCACAAGGGGAATGTTAAATTCGCGCGCAAGTTCTATAAGAGCCGCACGCCATTCTTGAAAATGCTCCACTTCGGGATGATGCATTACTTCAATATAGTAATTTTCTTTACCAAAAACGGATTGGTATTCACGAATAACCTCTTTTGCTTTTTCTCTATTTCCAGCTTGAAGCGTGCGGGCTAATTCGCCGGCCATACATCCGGAAAGCGCAATAAGACCATCCGCATGCCTACGAAGCAAGTCTTTGTCCACACGCGGTTTATAGTAGTACCCCTCGAGATGAGCCGCGGTGGTAAGTTTTAGGAGATTTTGATACCCCGTGTTGTTTTTAGCAAGCACAGTGAGATGATACCGTTTGTTATCTATGCCTGCTTCTTTATCAAAGCGGGTGCGATTTGCAATATATATTTCAACGCCGATGATGGGCTTGATGTCATTTTTTATACAGGCGCTATAAAAATCAATCACGCCATACATGGCGCCATGATCAGTGATGCCAATGGCGGTCATGCCGTGCTCTTTTGCCAGGTGGACCATATCGTCAACCTTTGATAGGCCATCAAGCAAGCTGTAGTGAGTATGTGTGTGGAGGTGGACGAAGGACATAGAGAAATTATATAGTATAAAGGTTTTTTCTTTGCTATTGACATACTATATTTTATACTGTATAATGTAAGTAAATTCAGGACACCCCTCCATAGGCACTCTACCCATTGGGAGAGCAACAGCATGGGGTCTGACAAGGAGGATATAGCAATGTGGCAAGGGATAAAAAATCTTATGATAGCTGTACCGCTGGCGGTAGCAATCGGCTACCTGGTAAGCAAAATACCAAGTACCCCGCCGTTCCAAGGGGAAGAGGTCGCCATCATGGCGACTGAAATGCATTACGGTGAGGTCCGGTGGACCTCACGTAGAAGTCTTGTTAGGGGAGAGGATGGGGGCTTATGGCTCCGCATCCATTATCCCACTTACACCTCCCCAAATGAGGAGACATCCGCGCAGATACAAAGATGTCCTGCCACCAAGGGTGCCAATAACACCTACACACTAGTGGCAGGGCCAAGGCCAACCACGACCTCAAGTCAGACAGAGATCGATAAAATGTGGTTGGTGCCAGTCGTCAATAAGTGTGATTAAGCTCAACCATTTCAAGAGCCTCTTGGTAAAAACCAAGAGGCTCTTTCTATTTTTATATTCAAATATCAGCTCTGCTTTTGGAAGGCCTCGACAATCTTATCCATCCCACCCTCCAAAATCTTTTCCATATTGTGCCACGATTTACCGATGCGATGATCGGTGATGCGGTCTTGCGGAAAATTATATGTGCGGATTTTTTCGGATCGGTCCGCGGTGCCTACCTGCTCGCGGCGGATTTCAGATATAGAACCGACACGTTGTTCGTGTTGGGCTTCCAGTAGTTTAGCACGCAAAACGCTCATTGCCCGCTCGCGGTTTTGGGCTTGCGAGCGCTCGGCACGAGACTGCACCACAATGCCTGTGGGTTTGTGTGTTATACGCACTGCTGTTTCCACCTTGTTTACGTTTTGACCGCCCTTGCCTCCTGCCCGTGAAAACCCTAGTTCTAAATCCTCCGATCGTATCTGCACTTCTTCTTGAGGTACTTCTTTAAGCACCACGACCGAAACCGTGGACGTGTGAATGCGCCCTGATTTTTCTGTTTTGGGAATACGCTGTACGCGATGCACACCGGATTCGTTCTGAAATATTTGATACGCGCCTTCGCCTTGAATTTCAAACACAACTTCTTTGTACCCGCCCAAATCGTTTTGAGATTCGTCAACAATCAATACCCGCCAGCCTTTCTTTTGGGCATATTTCATATACATATTGCTCAACCGATAAGCAAAAAGGGCTGCTTCATCGCCGCCCGCTCCCGCACGAATTTCAATAATAACTGTCATGGATACCGTAATATCACTTTGCTTTTTTTATCAGAGTTTTGCTTGTTTTCCGAACAGTGGCACGATCTATCTTCTTAGATTTTTGTTTTGGTACTACTGATTTTGCTTTTGCCACGCGAGCTTTAAACTTCTCCACGCGCCCTGCGGTATCAATAATTTTTTCTTTGCCGGTATAAAACGGATGACACGCACCACAAATTTCCACACTCATTTCTTTTTTGGTGCCGCCTCCCTGTATAACATTACCGCACGCGCACGTAATTTTTGCGTCTGAAAAATAGGTTGGATGTATGTCGGTTTTCATAAAGTCCAGCATAACATATATATAATAGCATTTCAATAGCCTCTTCTGTAGTAGTTTACAACCCAGTATAAGGAAGTGGACGAAACGTCATGCGCACATAATTGAGAAAAATTTGAAATTAGGGTAGAATGAAGACATGGAGACACTCAAGAAAAAATTTAATATTATACCCGATCCGGAACAAGCAAAAGCACCAGCGCCAGAAAATGAAAACACTATCGAGCCATTAGAAAAACCGCGACAATCTATTGAACAGATTAAACAGAGACTGTTTGATCCTTATGTTATTTCAAGAGAATATGATCAGAAAGGAAGACAAGCGCATGCTTCAGAAATTACTCGCAGGAGACAGGAGTCGCAATCTCTCCGTGCTGATATTGGTGGACGGGAAAATATTTTGGAGCAAATTGAGCAACAGGCTTCGGTATTAAGTGCGTTGAAAGCAGAAAAACTTCTCGCCCTCGAGCAAAGAACGGAACACATATTGGTGCGACTCAAAGATATCTTCAATATCAAAGATAAATCTGCTGGTGTGCTGGAAACAGAAATAGGTTCTCTGACAACTGAAATTGAAAAACTTGTTACGCAAACAGAGGAAGCAAGAGTGGAACTCGCAATGCTGAAACAACAACAAGAGAGTATTCCCGACCCAAAAAAATTACTTGAAGCATACTATGAAAAAATGGAAACTGTCCCGCTCACTAATGCGGAGAAACGAGAATTGTTAAGACCGGAGATATTAGCTGAACTCTCGACAGAGGAATACATCGCCTTATGGCGCAGGTTAAATCCGCATTTTCTCTCACATGTAACGCGACAAGGTTTTCGAGACCACAATGCCATGGTGTATCATTCCGCCGGACTTCAAGAATTTCATGACGGACTCGTGAGTGTGTTGCAGGATGAAAAAATACTCCGCCCTCCAATCGCAGTGCGCGAAGGATTGCGTTCAAGAGACGAGACAGCAGTAAGGAAATTTTTGGAAGATTGGGTATTGCAAGCGGAGAATGAAGAAGAGGCAAAAGAAAGATTCGATGCGCTACTTCATAAATCACTCGCAACCGCACCAAAATATCCCGATCAAACGGCGGTTCACTTTGCGACCCAAATAGTTGCAGATGGTTATTATGGCGGAGAGAGAAGTAACGAGGCTTTTTTTCTCTACCCATCTGATGTTCTTGTGTCACAACACCAGTTCGCTTTTAACGGTTGGGAAAAAGATTTTACTCAACCGCAGAGCGAAACGAAATGGAATGATGTCTTTGTGTGGCCTTTGTCAGTAGACAACCCGGGGATTGCGGTGGATGTGGGAATGGTATTCTTGCCTGAACATACTCCCGTTGATCCGAAAACAGGTTCAAGATATGCGTCTGAAATCAGCATCGTTGAGGGAGAAGAAAAAAGAATAATGATTGAGGATGAAAGTCTGGTTAGGGCTTTTGTTGAATGGGCGAAGAATTTGAATGAACAGTCGTTGCCTATGGTTGCATATAAAGAATGGGAGGATGAAAAAAATTATTATTGGAAACAAAGAGAGAAGGAAAGAATTTGTCTTGATGCGTTTAGACAGGAAATACAAAAACTTGGTTTTGATGAAGAAGCCGCAGGAAGACTTGGCACTGATGTTTTTAAAGAACGTTATATGATGGGAAAGTTGGATTGGCAAAAGGACATACCGTTTGAAGAATCAATGCAAAGATTGTTAAGGCAATCAGGGTCAAATTGGAAATTGGCGGAACAGACAATATCCTCAAAAGAGTATTGGGAAGCATACTTTGCTCAACATCCTCAGCAAAAACCAAAGCATCTCATTTTCTACGATGGAGATCCCACCGCGGCGATTTACGAATTTCAGCAAAAAAATAATATCGGACGAGCCGATACTTCTGAAACAGAGGGTAAGTTGTTAGGTTTTGACGATAAGCATATTGTTGATATGCACGAAGACCCACGAGCAAAGATTGGGCAGGATGAACTTGTAGAAACTGCTCATCAGATTATCACTGATCATTATATGAGCCACAGTAGGTAAATAAATTTCACAATAGGTATCTTGCAAACTCCGACCATGCATGATAATCTTCCTTCTATGGCAGAAAGTACTATTTTGGAGGAACCAACAACTCTTGCCTCTGACAACCCCGAGATAACCGCCATGTATAAAGCGGGGATGCATTTCGGTTACTCAAAAACGCGGCGGCATCCGGGGATGCGTCCTTATATTTTTGGCACTAAGAGCAATGTAGAGGTCTTTGATTTATTTAGAGTATTTCCTAAAGTACAAGAAACACTTGATGCCGTGCGCGCTTTGGGCATGGCCGGCAAAACCCTGTTATTCGTGGGAACAAAAGCATCAGCGCGAGAGGCAGTAGAGGCAGTAGCAAAGGAATTGCATATGCCGTATGTTACCCAACGTTGGCTGGGTGGCACGCTCACGAATTTTAAAATCATTACCGAACGAGTGCAATATTGGCAGGACCTTAAACGTCAAAAAGAATCAGGAGAGCTCAAAAAATATACAAAGCATGAGCAAACAAAGTTTTCCCAGCATATTACCAAACTTGAATATATGTTCGGCGGTTTGGAAGAGTTGAAACGTATTCCGCATGCGCTTGTGGTGGTAGATTTAAAAGAGGAATCGCTCGCAGTGCGAGAAGCGCGTCGGCGCGACGTGGAGGTTATCGCATTATCGAACACCGATACAGATCCTCTGCTTGCAACCCACATTATTCCTGGAAATGACAATGCAAAAGCAAGTATTAGTTATGTACTGCAAAAGATAGCCGATGCATACAAAGAAGGTATCTTACAAAAAAGCTTGACCCCCGAACCACTCCCCGAAACAACCAGTCAAACGGGCGAACAGAAATAAGACATCCCTATACCATGATTAATCTTGATATACTTAAAGAACTGCGCGAGCAAACCGATGCTTCCATCGGCGCTTGTAAAACAGCACTCGAAAAAGCTGATGGCAACATCACACGGGCGATGGCGTTCTTACGTGAAGAAGGAAGTAAAGTTGCTAAAAAAAAATCAACCCGCCACACGGGTATCGGCTTGGTAGAGGCTTATGTGCACACCAACCAGCGCATGGGAGCTTTATTGGAAATTCGTTCAGAAACAGATTTTGTTGCGCGTAATCCCGAGTTTAAAAAACTGGCGCATGATATTGCTATGCATATTACCGCTTCCGCTCCCGAGAACGTACCCATGCTGTTGGAACAGCCATTCATCAAAGATGAATCAAAAACAGTAGGGGCTTTGATTACCGAATCGATTTCCCGGTTTGGAGAAAACATACAGATAACACAGTTCAGTCGGTTTGAAGTATAATTAAACACAAACAATGATACTTGCTTTCACTATCTCTTTTTGTAGTGTAGTGGGAATAATCGGACTATTACTGCGTCATGTGCCGCAGGTAGCACGCATGACCGATGAGGAAATTGCGGGCGTTCTTCAGCGGGAGCGACCGCTTCTTACGCAAGCTTGGGAGTATGTGCTGAATTTTGTGCAAATAACATGGAATCAATATCTTCGCGAAAAAACGTATGCTTTTATTGTAAAAAAAATATCGCATCTGCGTATTATTATTCTTCGCTTAGAACAAAAGCTTTTCCGTTTTACCACCCGTATGCGAGAACGCACGCGCACAACAAAACCTCCTTCCGTATACTGGAAAGACATGCATGAATGGAGAAAAACAACGCATTGGCATAAAAAAGAGGAGGTAAAATCGGATTCTGGAGCCACCTCTCGGATTTGAACCGAGGACCCACACTTTACAAAAGTGTTGCTCTGCCGCTGAGCTAAGGTGGCTTTATAAAAATGTATTACTTATACTAGATTATTATTGGCTTAGATTCAATGGTTATGATAAAAATAGGAGAACAAGCGCCTGACTTCAAATTAAAAGGCTACTTCGGCGGCAAATTCAAAGAATATGCGCTGAAGGATTATAAGAATAAATGGCTCGTGATTTTTTTCTACCCGCTTGATTTCACGTTTGTATGCCCCACGGAAATTAAAGAATTCTCTGCGAAATACGCGCAATTCAAAAAACTTAACGCGGAGGTGATTGGCGTTTCTGTGGATTCAGAACATTCACATAAAGCGTGGGTAGAGGGGCCATTGGGTAAAATAAACTTTCCGCTTCTTTCTGATTTTCATAAGCGTATGTCCGAAGCGTATGACGTGCTTTTGGAAGATAAGGGAATAGCGCTTCGCGGAACATTTATTTTGGATCCGTATGGAAAAGTGCGCTATGTGGTAATTTCCGACAACGATGTGGGAAGATCGGTGGATGAAACATTGCGGGTAGTTGCGGCGCTGCAAACAGGAAAACTTTGTCCTGTGGAATGGAAGCCAGGGGAAAAAACACTGAATTGATACATAGTCTAGACGCTTAGCGACCCGACCGCCAATTGGCGGTCGGGTCGCTTATTTTGAGCTTATGAGAAGCCATAACCTATTATCTGGACAAATAAAAAAATCCATGCTAAAACAGCTTTGAACTATCACGGCTGTTTTGTTGATGAAAGGAGTGTGGCATGACGAACTATGAGGTTATAAAAGCTTTTCTGGGGACTTGGTCTACCAAGCCGCCTGAATACTACGGTAAAAGTAATGGAGAACATTGTGTAAGGTTCCACTGCACAAATATCTCCTACAGAATTTTCTTCACAGAAAAGCATCTCACGAGGTTAGAAGGGGATCAGTATCCCTTGAAGATTGAATTTTGTCATGAGGTAAAAATTGAGTTTGGAGACACGCTTGTCTTTATGGACAGGGGAATTAGAGTAGAAATACAAAAAGCGGGAATTATCACAGTTTCCGCAAGCTTATAAACCCAAACAAATAGGAGGCAATGCCTCCTTATTTTTATACACCGTGAATTATGAAACACACCCTCACAGGCTTGACTTTATGACATCGTTGGATATCATATAGACTACTATCTATATGATACAAGAATCATGACACAACAAAACCACAAAACATGCGCCGGATGCTTTCAAACACTCGCGGATGAAACACGCATGCGCATTATTAAATTTTTGAAAGAACACGGCGCTCGAAACGTGGGCGCCATAACGCAATTATTGCGCGTCTCCCAGCCAACGGTTTCACATCATTTGCGCGTACTGTCTCAAAAAGGGTTTTTGGCACGCGATCAAAAAGGCAAAAAAGTATTTTATTCATTTCGGAAAGATTACCCGTGCCGTGGATGCGGAGTATTTAATGCGCCCATACGATCTTAAAACATGAAACACAAAAAAAGAGCATACATGGACTATGCGGCGGCTACCCCTTTAGATCCTCGTGTAGTACAAAAAATGATGCCGTACTTTGGCATGCGGTTTGGTAACCCCTCTTCCCTTCATGAGGAAGGGCGACTTGCAAGGAAAGCGATAGATTCAGCGCGAAAAGATATTGCAGATGTACTTTCTGTTCTGCCTGGCGAAATTATATTTACGGGTTCAGGGACTGAATCAGCCGCGCTTGCGGTGGACGGAATCGCGAGGTTATTTCCCCACGGACATATTGTTACCACTTCCGTTGAACATGCGGCTGTTTTTGAAAATGTTCGCGCGCTCCAAAAGGAAAAGCATCCTGTTAGTATTGTAGAGGCAGAATTAAACGGAATAGTGGATCCTAAAAAAATTGCTGAGGCATTACGAAAGGACACCGTACTTGTGTCCGTTATATATGTACAGAATGAAATAGGAGCCATTCAACCATTGGCGGATATTGCGCGCATGGTACGGAAAGAACGCAATCGCCGCAAAGAAGCAGAAGAAAAGACGCCGTTATATGTTCATACGGACGCCTGCCAAGCGCCGGAATATATGCCCCTGTCTGTGCCGCGTTTGGGAGTTGATTTATGTACACTAAACGCGTCAAAGGTCTACGGCCCCAAAGGAGTCGGTTTACTGTATAAACGCCGTGGCATAGTTTTGGAAGCGCTTTGGCAGGGTGGCGGGCAGGAACAAAATCTCCGAAGCGGCACGGAACATGTTGCCGGAATTGTGGGGTTTGCGTCAGCATTACGATTAGCAGAAAAAAAGAAACAAAAAGAATACGCACGAATGACTCGGCTTCAACACTATTTCCTAAAAGAAATAAAACACTTGATACCCCAAGCGGTTTTACAAGGGCCGCCTATTGGGACATTTCGCGTTCCCAACAATATAAACATCGTGATCCCCGGTATTTCAGCCGAAACTCTTGTCCTTTATGTGGACGAACGGGGGGTTGCGGTTTCCGCGGGTTCGGCATGCGCGTCAAACAAAAAAACCGCAAAACAAGAAGGGGTGCGGTTTAGTATGGGGCGGCATACCACACGCGCGGACATTGATTACACAATGCAGGCCTTGTGTGATAGTATAGAGATATTACAATGAAGAACGTGGTGCAATTCCACAAAGAGTATGTCTCTCGAAAAGAAAAAAATCGGCAAGATATTTATTGATAGGGATCTTTGCATTGGCGCGGCCAGCTGTATTGCGGTAGCGCCCGACGTGTTTGAACTTGATTCAGAAAATAAAGCAGTGGTGAAAGACAAAAATGCGGCAGATGACGAAACACTCATGCTGGCGGCGCAATCGTGTCCTACCAAAGCAATTATTTTGTATGATGAAGAGGGGAATCAAATTTATCCTTAAATAACAAATATGTTATTCGAACCCATTCTAATCGGTGTTCTCATGCTGTCCTGGCCTATATCAGTGTTAGGAGGGATCTTTTTTACTAGGGATGTACTCGACAGGAAACAAAGGATTCATTCAGCATCTGGTATCACAGTCATAATATATATTCTTATGACAATTATAGGTGGAACAATTACCCTAAACTTTATGCCAGATACGGGTCTTGCGGGGGTGCTAGTGCTTCCTATGTATATTTTTTTAATAGTCTTCGGCAGTATCTTTGCATTGTTGTTTACCCGACTTTATTTTTTCTTAAATAGTAAATAATTATTTACACTTATGCGAGAAATAAAACCATTAACCTACACACAGCTTGAGGGGTTATCAGAAAAACAGCTCAAAGAGCATCATGACATTTTGTATGCCGGGTACGTTAAAAAAATAGGGGAGATTGAAGAAAAGCTACAGACAACAGATATGTCTGCCGCGAATGCAACTTACAGCGAGTTTGGAGAGTTAAAACGGGAAGAGACATTCGCGCTCAACGGTGTAAAATTGCACGAGGGATATTTTGACAACATGAAGCCGAACGGCGCCGAATGCACGGGGCGTATTCGCGAGCTTATTGAACGGGATTTTGGTTCTTATGAAACGTGGGAAAAAGAATTCCGCGCGACAGGGCTTGCAGGGCGCGGTTGGGTGGTGCTCGGGTATGACCTAGATGAACAGAAACTTCGCAATGTGCTGTGCGATGCCCATAATCATGGGGGAGTGTGGAACATGGTTGCGCTCTTTATTATGGATATCTATGAGCACGCGTATTTTCTTGATTATGGAACAGGCAGAAAATCCTATATTGACGCGTTTTTCAAAAACCTCAATTGGGAGCATGTGAATGGATTAATAGAGAAATACCAACTAACCATTCAAGCTTAGCGCCAGAGGAGAAACGAAAAAGCTGCGTGAAAAAAAGTCTGGCTGAGCAAAGCGAGGAGAACCGAGAGCTTTTTTCAGGTAGTTTTTTCGGTTCTCCTCCGTATCTTTCCGTGAATTACGAAACACATGTATTCCTCTCATCTGATGACCTCCCATCGATTTGCATGCGCAAGTACCTTTGTTTTTTAACACATCTTGTTCAACTCATTATCAATTCGTGTGGCGGTCATCGGATGAGGGTGTGTTTCGTAATTCAAAGTATCTTTATGAAAGGTTAGGATAGTAATTAATTATTTACATAATAGTATCTGCGTGGTATAATGCGCGTATGACACCATTTCATAATTTCACTATAAAAGCACAAGAAGCATTAAAGCGAGCCCACGAGCTTGCTATTGAGCGTGGGCACAATCAAATTGATGCCCTACACTTGTTAAGCGCGTTGCTCCTTCAAGAAGACGGCGTGGTTCTTTCCATATTTGATAAATTGGAAGTTGATACCCAGCTACTGCTTGATTCCATCATGGACAAATTAAACGGCAGTATACGCGGTGACGTGCTTACGCCTGCTCCTCAAATTTATTTGACACAAGATTTGGGACGCGTATTGGAAGAATCGCACAAAATTGCGGCGCACCTTAACGATGAATTCATCTCAACCGAGCACCTTTTGCTTGCGTTGCTGGACGTACCATCCCGCGCGGCAGACATTCTTACAAAATTCCGCATAGAAAAAGAGGCTATCATGCGCATCTTGGTAGATATCCGCGGATCGCAAACGGTTACAGACATGGAACCCGAGGCAAAATACCAATCGCTGGAAAAATACGCGCGGAATCTTACACGGCTTGCAAAACAAGAAAAACTTGATCCGGTCATTGGCCGTGAAGAAGAAATACGCCGCGTGATGCAAATTTTATCTCGGCGCACTAAAAATAACCCGGTACTCATTGGAGAACCAGGCGTGGGGAAAACAGCTGTTGTGGAAGGGCTCGCCCAACGGATCATTGCGGGTGATGTTCCTGAAAACCTTAAAAATAAGGAACTTCTTGCGCTTGATTTGGGCGCGCTGGTTGCCGGAACAAAATATCGAGGTGAATTCGAAGAACGCCTAAAAGCGGTTTTGCGTGAAATAGACCGCGCCGCAGGAAAGATTTTGCTTTTCATTGATGAACTTCATACTATCGTGGGTGCTGGAGCGGCAGAAGGCGCCATTGATGCCTCTAATATGTTAAAACCTGCCCTCGCGCGGGGAGAACTTCATGCCATTGGCGCTACCACCTTAAAAGAATACCAGAAGTACATTGAACGGGATATGGCATTAGCGCGACGTTTTCAGCCTGTACACGTGGAAGAGCCATCGGCAGAAGATACTGTCGCAATTTTACGCGGTCTGAAAGAAAAATATGAATTGTATCATGGTGTACGCATCACCGATGACGCGATTGTATCAGCAGTACAGCTTTCATCGCGCTATATCACCGACCGTTTTCTGCCCGACAAAGCAGTTGACCTTATAGACGAAGCGGCGTCTTCTCTGCGCTTGGAACTTGATTCCATGCCAAAAGAACTAGACCAGGCACGGCGTGAAATCATGCGTCTGGAAATTGAAAAAGAGGCATTAAAAAAAGAAACGGATGCAAAAGCAAAGCAGACAGTGCGCCGCATTCAAAAGCAAATTGAAGAGCTAAAAGAAAAAACAGAAGGCGTTGAGTTGAAGTGGAAAAACGAAAAAGAAACAATTACAAACATCCGCGCCATGAAAAAAGAGTTTGACACGCTCCGGCAAGAATCCGATGCCATGGAACGGGAAGGCAACCTTGCCAAAGTTGCGGAATTGCGCTATGGCCGTATTCCCACACTCGAAAAAAATATCCGCGCGGAAGAAGCACGGCTTCAGAAATTACAATCTGCGCGGCATATTTTAAAGGAGCGCGTAACAGAAGAAGATATTGCCGAAGTTATTTCACGGTGGACGGGAGTACCCGTAACGCGCATGCTGGAAGCAGAAGCAGAGAAACTTCTTACCATGGAATCTGTGTTGCATAAGCGTGTAGTCGGACAAAACGAGGCTATCACAAAAATTTCTCAAGCCATTCGAAGAAGCCGCGCAGGTATTGCAGAAGAAGATCGTCCGGTGGGTTCCTTTATGTTTTTAGGCCCCACAGGTGTTGGAAAAACCGAACTCGCGCGCGCGCTTGCGGAGTTTCTCTTTAACGATGAAAAAGCGCTTGTGCGCGTGGATATGTCTGAATACATGGAACGCCACACAGTCTCCAAGTTCATTGGTTCTCCACCGGGATATGTAGGCCACGAAGAAGGCGGCCAGCTTACTGAGCTTATACGCCACCGACCTTATTCTGTCGTGTTATTTGATGAAATTGAAAAAGCACATCCTGAAGTATTCAATATAATGCTCCAGGTGCTGGATAACGGACGCCTTACTGATGCGAAGGGCCGCCATGTGAACTTTAAAAACACGGTTATCATCATGACATCGAACATTGGTTCTGAATATGTCCGTGAAATGGAGCGGCTTGGATTTGCGGCTGAAGCAGAAGATACCAAAGAACATCGGGAGGGGGATTTGAAAGCAAAAATTCGCCAAGCTTTGGAGCAAAATTTCCGTCCGGAGTTTTTGAACCGGCTTGATGAAATTATTATTTTTGATAGCTTATCTTCCGAAACTCTTGGAGAAATCGTGCGCATTCAGCTAGACCGCGTGACGCGCCGCCTGGAACCAAAAAATATTTCTCTTAAAGTAAATGCTGAAGCGCAAAAATTTCTCGCCCAAGAAGGATATGATCCGCATTATGGCGCGCGACCGCTAAAACGCTACATTCAAACGCATATTTTAAATCCGCTTTCAGAACACATTGTAGGCAACAAGGTGAAAGAAGGTGATGTTGTGCGTGTAGAAGTGCGCGACGGCCACCTTGTGTTGGAGCTGGATAAAAAGAAACAGAAAAACAGTGGAACAAAAAAGGAGAAAGAGGTCGTTAGAGTTGGTTTGTAAATACGCGGAGCCGAGAGCCGGGATTGAACCGGCGACCTCATTCTTACCAAGAATGTGCTCTACCAACTGAGCTATCTCGGCAACAAACCCGGGACTTTCGCCCCGTTGGAATTCTTTGGCGTTTCGTGTGGGCCGGGCAGGATTCGAACCTGCGTAGCCGCATGGGCGCTAGATTTACAGTCTAGTGCAATTGACCGCTCTGCCACCGACCCAGACTAGTACTTGAATATTATAACAGTTTGCGGTAGGATAGTCTATACGATTTAGAATTCTTTTAATCCCTTAGTTTTTGATATATGTCACAAGATAATCTGATAAAACTTCAATGTTCTGCCTGTAAGCGCGTGAACTACTGGTCAAGTAAAAACCGCCGCAAAGTTGAGCGGAAAATTGAGCTGTCTAAGTTTTGCAACTGGTGCCGGAAACACACATCTCACAAAGAAACAAAGAAATAAATACAATTGTAAGCAGTAAGTTCTAAGTTGTAAGTTTCAAAAAAGTGGGTATAATTTGAATATCCGCTTTTTTGTTGGGGGTATAGTGAAACGGCTATCACAACAGTCTCCAAAACTGTTATTCTAGGTTCGAGTCCTAGTACCCCCGCCAGTTAGGAGCAGAAAGGAAACCGCCATTCAAATGGAAGATTTACTAAAATAATAGGCAACTATTATGAGTGAGATCATTAGAATCAATCCAGCTGAAATCGGAAAAGAAAAAAGAGAAAAAGAAATTGAGGAGTTAAAAAATTTTCCCGAGGGCATACGCGGGCTTTTTGACAAATTGCCCGATGCAATAAAGGACAAAATATTTCCGCGTGTTGCACAAAGTGAATCAATGAGTTCTTTAGAAAAACGCGAGAGGATCTTAGAAGAGATTGTTGCAGGATTTGATACAAAAACGCGAGAGGAGTTTATGGCCAGATGCTTAAGCGAACTTTTCGATAGCGGCAAGTTTAAAGACGCACTCGAAACTATTGGCGAGGATGACTTGAAGCAAGAAATTGGCCGATTACTCAACCTGCTGTGGCAAAATCGAGGAAAGCGAGATGATATCCAACTTTTCAACCAAGAATATTATGATAGCTTTTTCCAAGCGCGGGGTACAATTATGGAGAAAGTCCAGGCGAAAAAAACAGAAATAGAAAAGTTGAATGCAAGTATTGCGACTACAATAAAGCAAAAACGGCTGACAGAACGCAAGAGGGACGAACTAAGAGCCCTAGAAGTGGAACTTAATACATTAATTGACGAATTAAAAAAATACGATGAACGGCACGATAATTCAAATTTGGATCGTACGTATTTCCGTGATGTTGCCTCTCGCCAAAGGAAAGAACGAGAGTGGACAAAAGCCACAGCGCTAACCAGCGAATATCTAGATCCTGCTGAATTTGCAACAGTCATGGCAGAACAATTAGACAGAACATTTCACCGAGAAGCCTCAATTGTACGAGATCCGAAAAAAAAGTGGTTTGGACGAACTTTGCCGGAACATGTTATAGAACGAGCTAAGAAAGTTGTTCATTCTGTTGGTGAGGCCATTGAAGAATGGAATGCAACACATAAAAATGATGGCAGTTTCAAAAAATCTTCCGAAGCTAAATCAGAAGAACGGCAAGCTAAGGTGATCAATTATCTCGTCTCGTTGATGGATTCGTATCAGAGTGGTAGGGAGCAAAAAAGAACAGACAAAGAAATGACCTACACAATCAGACAAATGGAGGTATCTTTAAATATTTTAGGAAAATAGTTGCCGCCAAAGAAAAACTTAAAATTGTCAGTGTGCGCAACGAGGGCAAAATTCCATTCGAGCTATTTCTAAAATATACTGCCAGTAGTTTTGGAAAACGAGCTTTGAAAGATCCTTGTTTTTAGTTGCGTTTCAAAATAAAAAAGTGATAAAATGTAAGAACCCTAAAGAAATTCAGACTTGATAAAATATGGAAAATCCAGAATTGCAGAAATCTCCAGAAAAGCAACCTATCCATCAAGACACCTAAAACTAAAGGCTTTTCCGTAGATCCTTGGTTAAAAGTTACACCAACCGTCACCACCAGAGAAATAATATACTTATCTTGCTTTTTACTTTCAATTTTGCTAATGTGTTTGCAGAATCTTTGAATAAGGAGAATCCATGAAAAAGAAAACTGTGTTTATCGCACATCCCATCAAAGGAGATGTTCAAGATAATGCCAAAAAGGTTTTAGAAATCTGCAAAAGAATCCATACCAGAAACATTATTCCCATTGCTCCATATCTTGTTTCAATCCAGTACCTGGACGATGAGATCAGGGAAGATCGTGAGCTTGGCATTGAAGCAAATCTTGAGGCATTTCATCGCAAATACATTGATGAGTTGTGGCTCTTTGGAGATCGTATTTCACCAGGAATGGAACAAGAGGTTTTGCTCGCATTTAAATTCAACATTCCAGTTATTCCCAAAACCGACGAAACAAAGAGAGACTTCATAAAATTTATGTTAGATAACAATCAAGCGGAGTGATAATAATATCAACCCGCCTTTTTATTTTATAATGGTGACATGTTGGAAATCAGAACCATATTTGCTAAAATGTCTGTATGAGCCTTGTGGATGATCTCATTGCAAAAAGTGTATTAAAAACTCCGCGTATTATTCAAGCGTTTCGCGATACGAACCGCGCGGATTTTTTGCCGGAAGACGAGCGTCCGCTTGCGGAAATTGATGAAGCGTTTCCTATCGGCGAAGGTCAAACTATCTCCCAGCCCTATACGGTGGCTTTCATGTTGGAGTTGCTTGCGCCAAAACCCGGTCAGCATATTCTTGATGTGGGGTTTGGTTCCGGATGGCAATCGGCGCTTCTCGCGCATATCGTGAGCGACAATAAAAAAACGTCCGGCCGCGTGTTTGCCATTGAGCGCCTGCAAAAACTTTGTGATTTTGGCAAAGCAAACATCGCGAAATATGGTTACACGACATCAGGCGTGGTGGAAACTTATTGCCGCGATGCCGTGGCTGAACTTGATGACGTGGCAAAAGCATCCGGCGGGTTTGATGGCATTATTGCGGCCGCCGCGGCACCGGCAAAACAAGGTGGTGTAGAATCATCTATCCCCCGCGCATGGAAAAAACATCTTAAACTGGGAGGAAAAATTGTCATGCCCGTAGGTAAGTCCCTGTGGGTGTTCACCAAAAAGAAACCAAACATCGTAGATAAAAAAGAATATCCAGGGTTTGCGTTTGTTCCGCTCGTGACTTCAAAAAAAAGAAAGAAAAACAAACAAAAAAAATCATCATTATCCTTTGTGTACAGCACGGTAGCACTCGCGGCCGTTTGTTTTATTGGGATTATGCTGTTTTTAATGTCTCCTCCTCCCAACGTATCATTCCCAAAAGAAATTACGATTCCCCGCGCCAGTTCCGCCCGTGAATCTGCAGAACTTCTCGCACGGGAAGGGGTTACACGCTCCCCGCACATAATACTTCTTTCTCTCTTTGTTGCTGGAGATATCAGAAATATTCAAGCGGGCAGATATTTTTTTGATAAACCCCGCTGGGTATTTTCAATCGCGAAAAGTATCACAAATCCCCTTACCAGAAAAATTCTGACCATGCGCATACCAGAAGGTTCGACTCTACGCGGTATTGCTTCCGAATATGAAAATCAAAATTTGTTTACAGGTGAAGAACTCTGGGCATTTACCGGTATCCCTGCCCAAGACTATCGCGATGGGAATGCCACCTTGCCTAATTTTAGCGAGCTCAAGAATCAGTTTTCATTTCTTCAAGAACTGCCTTCTTATGCCACCTTGGAAGGATTTCTTCTGCCCGATACCTATGAGTTATTCGACGACGTGAAGCCCGCGGAGGTGGTATATAAAATGCTCCAAAATTTTGAAACACGAATGGAAAAAGAAGGTCTGTTTGAAGAAATAAAAAAACAGGAACTGTCGCTCTATGAAGTGGTGACGCTTGCTTCGCTTCTGGAACGAGAAGCCATTCACTACGATGACAAACGCATTATCGCGGGCATTATCGAAAACCGCATCAAACGCGATATGCCTCTCCAGCTCGATGCTTCTCTTATGTATGTAACAGGGCGGGGAAGTTTGCTTCTTACGAAAGAGGATTTGGATTCCAAGTCGCCGTATAATACATATGAACACAAAGGCTTGCCGTTAGGGCCCATAGCAAACCCTGGTATAGATTCCATTAAAGCGGTGCTGAACCCCAAAAAAACAAACTATCTCTACTACTTGTCTGACCGTCACTACACAATCCACTACAGCGCTACATTTGAACAGCATAAGGAAAAGAAACAGATATATCTGCCGTAGGCACTCAAGATTGACTCATGTGTTTTTTTCGTGCACAATCTTGTCATGGTAAAAGGGATGAAGAAAAGGATTTATGTGGCAATGTCAGGCGGAGTGGACTCTTCTCTGGCCGCGGCTTTGTTGCAAAAGCAAGGTTATGACGTGCATGGCGTCTACATGAAAGAGTGGAACCCGCCGGGTATTGAATGTTCATCAGGAGACGATCGTGCCATGGCGGCTCGCGTGGCCGCCCACCTGCATATTCCATTTGCTGTTTGGGATTTTCGCGCCGAGTACAAAAAATCCGTTGCCGATTACATGCTGGGCGCGTACAAATCCGGCCGCACGCCCAACCCTGATGTTATGTGCAATAGAGAGATTAAGTTTGGTATTTTTTTGAAACAGGCCTTGAAGCACGGAGCAGATTTTATAGCGACCGGGCATTACATAAACGTAAAAAAAACTCGAGGTGCGTATCATCTCTATCAAGCCCATGATACCAACAAAGATCAAACTTATTTTCTCTGGACGCTGACGCAAAAAGAATTACGGTATTGTCTATTCCCGATAGGTGATTATGAAAAGCCAAAAGTGCGCGAGCTTGCCAAAAAGTTTGCATTACCTTCGTGGAATAAAAAAGATTCACAAGGCGTGTGTTTCGTGGGGAAATTAGATTTCGGGCAGTTTTTACGGACATATCTCCCGCACAAAAAAGGCAAGGTTGTTACCACGAGCGGAGAAGTAGTAGGAGAACATGATGGGGTATGGTTCTATACGCTCGGCCAGCGTCGTGGCATCAGTATTGGAGGAGGTACGCCCTATTATGTGGCGGCAAAAAACATGAAGAAAAATATTTTGATCGTCGGAGTTGGAAATGAAGACAAAAAGCTTTTTGAAAAAGAACTCATGGCGAAACATGTGCGTTGGATAGCAGGTAAGGCGCCAAAATTACCAATTACCATAAAAGCGCGCATCCGCTATCGACAACCTCTTGAGACATGCCGAATTTCTAAAACTGCAAAAGGCGTGAACGTCGTCTTCTCAAAACCACAGCGTGCCGTAACTCCTGGCCAGTCGATCGTGTTTTATAAAGGAAAGGAAATGTTGGGAGGTGGGGTTATTGTGTAAAGTGGAGTTGCGTTTTTAAGAGAAAATCGCTAGTATGCAGGAAAATCTTTAGACAAAAAGAGGTGCGTTGTGACTGGACACAAAAATAATGTCCTGCCTCCAGCAGTATCAAGTGTCATCGTAGTTGACCCTCCTATTGGTAGAAAAACTGCTATCCCCTACACAAGACGTGGCAATGGACCAACATATCTTATATTTGTACACGGTATCTTCGGATCGCGCACGGATTTTGATGCCATGCTCACGCCTCCTCCCGGGTGGACATTCATTGCCCTAGACAGACCAGGGCACGGCTCAAGCCCATCAATAGACGGACCGGAAAATTTTGAGCATTCGGTATTATCCGATGCTGAGCTTATCCATGTGTTTTGTGAGAGAATCGGCGTACAGAAGGCCTATTTTTTTGGGATGTCCTATGGTGGTTCCGTAGTGCTTATGCTCTCGATACTTTTCCCGAAACTCGTCATGGGGTGCGCTCTCCAAGGAGCGCAGGAAGATGGCGCGGAATTTATAAAACATTCAAGAAGCATACACATGTTTGCAGATCTGTTGCTCAAACACAGACGAACGTTTGCCTTGCGGAGCCTTGTGTATTACTACAAGAGAAGGTGCAGTCAGATACAAGAGTCGGCTGAATCACTTATTGCGTTCTATGGGATTGTAATAAACTTACACGAGCATGAATTGCTCCGCCATATGCCGAACCTGACGAGACTCTGTTATCACAATATACGACATACCAATACTGTTGTGGCGGCCGAAAACCTTGTCTCGGTCATAGAGCTTAGACTCTCCATGGCTATAGGAAATATTAAAGCGCCATGCATCGTCATAGATGGTAACCATCCCCAGCCTGCTTTGCAAAGCGCGGAGCGGATATTTGCGGGGTTATCTAACCATGTGCCTAAAGAGATTCATCTGATCCCAAATGTGGGACATTTAGCATCACTTTTCGCCCCCGAGGAAATAAGACGCATTGTTATTCAGTTTTTTACAAAGCACAACCCGTAACTTCTGTCCGCTCAAAAAGCGGATTTTTTTTGGACAAACGACTTATTTTTTGCTTAAATTACCATCACTATGGATTCTATTGAAATCCGCAAACGGTTTCTCACATATTTCAAAAATCATGGGCACACGGTAGTGCCATCTTCTTCACTTATTCCGGATGATCCTTCGGTTTTGCTCACAACCGCAGGGATGCAACAATTTAAGCCTTACTACCTGCCTGCCGGTAGGCATGGCACAGGTAAGGCGGATGCGATAAAAGATTTTGGCTCACTCAACACCGCGTCCATTCAAAAATCATTTCGTACGTCAGATATCGAGGAGGTAGGCGACGAACGGCACCTGACATTTTTTGAGATGCTCGGCAACTTTTCCTTTGGTGGGTATTTTAAAAAAGAAGCGATCAGCTACGCGTATGAGTTTCTGACCAAAGAGATGGAGCTTGAGATTTCTTATGTGACCATATTCGAAGGCAAAGAGTCTATTGGTGTGCCTAAAGATGAAGAATCACGGACTATCTGGCTAGGGCTTGGCATCCCGCCGGAAAATATAATCGAGCAGGGGATGGACGATGTTTTTTGGGGACCGACGGGGTCTGGCGGGCCCTGTGGTCCAACCACCGAGATATACTGCAAAAATGGCGCAGGGCAGGACATTGAGGTCTGGAATATCGTTTTTAATGAATTTTTATTTGCGGGGTCACGTGAGGAGCTCAATAGTGGTACGTCCGGAAAACAGCTTGAAAAACTTCCCACACCCGGTGTAGATACGGGGATGGGCTTGGAGCGGTTGACCATGGTGGTACAAAAAACACCAACCATTTTTGAGACAGATTTGTTTAGGCTAATTATTGAAAAAATTGGGAATGTTCCAGATTTATACAAACGTATTATTGCAGATCATGCTAGAGGAATAGTTTTCTTGATTGGCGATGGTGTCCAGCCTGGCAACAAAGATCAGGAATATATCTTACGTCGCCTTATGCGTCGTGCGATGGCGCACCTTTATGAGCATGCCAACTTTTTTTCTAATAAAGGCATGGCACATCAAGAAGAACATTGGGTTTTTTTCAGGGATATTATAGATATAGTTGTCGATCTGTATGGTGCTGTTGATTCTTATAAATACCTTATTGCCAAGAAAGGTCATATATTGGCTTTGGTTGATCAAGAAGAAGAGAGTTTTGAACGGGTTTATGAAAAAGGCAAAAAGATACTAGAAAAATTGGTTCATCAAAGTATTGAGAATAATATATACAAGCTTTCAGGTAAGGAAATTTTTGATTTGGTAACAACACATGGATTCGTTTTAGATTGGATAAAAGATGTTGCAAAAGAATACTCGATTGCCCTTGATATTAAGGAGTTTGAACTTGAATTTAAAAAACATCAAGAAATCTCCCGCGCGGGGCAGACTGCAAAATTTGGTGGGCATGGTTTAATTCTCGACACAGGAGAACTCAAGGCCGGTAATGAAGAAGAGCTCAAAAAAGTAACGCGCTTACACACTGCCACACATTTACTCCAAGCGGCCTTACGCAAAGTCTTGGGTACGGAGGTACATCAAATGGGTTCCGACATCACACCCGAGCGCACCCGATTTGATTTTTCGTTTTCGCGGAAAGTAACACCCGACGAGATACAAAAAGTTGAGGATATGATAAATGAAGCTATCGCACGCGATTACACCGTGGAGTTTAAGAACATGCCGTATGAAGAAGCGGTCAAAACAGGAGCGCTCTATTTCTTTAAAGAGAAGTATCCGAAAGAGGTACATGTCTACTCGGTTTTTGATCCAAAAACCAATGAAGTTTTCTCACGAGAATTTTGCGGCGGACCGCATGTAACGCACACCAGCGAGATAGGAGAATTCAAAATACTCAAAGAAGAATCCTCATCTGCGGGCATTCGGCGCATACGAGGAAGGGTGATACCATAATGTCCTTTAAATTACGAAACACATGTATTCCTCTCATCTGATGACCTCCCATTAATTTGCATATGCAAGTACAATATAACGTCTTGTTCAACTCATTATCAATTCGCGTGGCGGTCATCGGATGAGGGTGTGTTCCGTAATTCACGGTAATGTCTGCCTATCGATAGGCATTATGGTTATAATTTTGCTATACTTTAGGCAGTATGTGGCTTCATCGAAGGGGGAATATAATACAAAGCATCGCGTTTGACTGCGGTACATCGGCCGTCCGCGCGGCTTTGTTTTCTTATCCTCAAAAAGATGTATCCGCAAAACCAGATGTATCGCAAATCATCAATTTCCCATTCATGCCTGCCACATATATGGACGCGCAAGAGTTACGACAGAAAACACGAATAGGAATCGGGCAGATTATAAAAAAAATATCCTCTTCATTTCAACCACAAGAAATTATTCTCGGACTTTCAGCTCCCTTTTACATATCAAAAACAATCCATGCAACCCGCCAGCGAAAACAGCCTCACCTTTTTATCACGGAGATGGAATTTCAAGATCTTATAGCAGAGACGAAACACACCTTTGAAGATGACGCAAAAAAACGTGTTACGGACGGCGAAATAATTACGTTCACCGCGTTACCGCAGAAAACACATATAAACGGGTATCCAGTAGAAAAGCCTGTCGGTATGACGGGGAAGATCATCGAGACCTCTTTTTATTTTGAAGCGACTACCCAGGGAGTTTTGAATAGCTTGAAAGAATTCTTCGCACACCAGTATCCGCATGCTACTTTCCATGTTTCCTCTGTTGCGCTTGCGAATTTTCGGTCCCTGTGCGCCCTATATGGCAACAATCCCGGGTTTCTTATTATCGATATCGGGGGAGAAATAACTGAAGTAACGCTTACGATAGAAGGTATGCTGGAACAAGTAACACCTCTGCCGATGGGGCATATGATGCTCCTGCGGGAAACAGCGGCGCTTCTTGATGTATCTCTCACAGACGCTTCTTTTATAATAAACCGATACGCCGAGCACACGTTAGAAAGCAAACAGGAGACAAAAATTACATCGCTTGTCACGGAGTTCCAGCATATGTGGCGCAAAAAAATGCTTATAGTACTTACCGCTTTCACGGAGCAGTATGATGTGCCGCCGCATATACTCTTTACGGGATACGGCGTTCTTCCATTTCATAAAGATATATTTTTAGAAGACGCGTTCCGTTCCATTTTTTATACAAAAAACCAATTGATAGAATTTGCAAAGCCTGAAATTTTTGATCGCCAATTCAATAAACACCCATTTCGAGGTACGTCTGATTTTGGCCTTGCCTCTCTAACGTTGCTTAGAACAAAAACTATAGTATAATTAACAGGTAGAGATGCACATGCCGGAAAAATCAGATCAAAACTCGCAACATATTCCCCTCCGCACTGATCCCGCGTCAGGGCAGTTCATTGTGGCTGATATTTTGCCCCCGCGGAGCACAGACATATATACTGTTGCGAGCCGATCAGGTTCTCCTAAAAAACAAAAATCCGCACATGAAATACCCATACGCACCCTAAGCAAAAAAAACCCGCTAAAGGAACCCGGAAACACCCATGCGGTAGACGCGTGGTTTCGTAAAGAGTCAGTTTTACGCGACAACCGTTCAATACCCGGGTCGTTTTCTGCGGGTATTCCAGGATCCTTTAGAAAGAAACGGACTTTTTTGATTTGGTTTGCTTTAGTTCTCGTCCTTGCCGCTGGTGGATATAGTGTTTCGTATGCGATGAGTCGATTGGAAATAACTATAACCATGAAAACCCAGTCTCATGATGTTGACCAAAAAATATCCATCGCCGTAAAACCGACACACGCAGATGCCTTGGCGGGGGAGCGCGTAGAAGTATCAGATTCCGCATCTGCAACATTTCAAGCCACAGGTACTGCTGATGTCAATTCAAAAGCAAAAGGTACTCTTAGTGTTTACAACGCGTTTAACACATCTCCACAACTACTCATTGCAAACACCCGATTCGAGACGCCTGATGGAAAAATATATCGCACAAAAGAGGCCATCACAATACCGCCAGCCGTTTTGGAACATGGAGTTCTCTCACCACGTTCCATCGACATCGTTGTATACGCCGACGCATCCGGCCCCGCGTATAACCACGATCTGACTGATTTTACGATCCCGGGTTTTAAGGGCTCACCCCGATACACCGGATTTTATGCCCGCTCCAAAACACCTATCGAGGGAGGATACGTAGGCGTCGCAACCGTAGTGACAGAAAAAGATCTCGACAAAGCGCGGGAATCGCTGGAATCCGAAGCGCGATCACGCGTAATCGATGCGCTCAAAAAATCAATTCCTGAAGGGTTCGTTTTGCTTGATGACGCCATTGAAATAACAACAGATAAAAGAAAATTTTCACACGCGGCAGACGAAGTTGCAAACGAATTCTCGGCAACCATGACACTGCGCGCGCGGGCGCTTGTATTTAGAAAGAATGATCTCGCACAATTTTTTACCAAAGAAGCAAGCCTTGACCCATCATTGGTTTCTCTCCCGCGCATAGATGAAATAACTCTCGCGGTAGAACGACGCAATGTGGAAACTGGCACGCTTCTCCTTCACGCAAAAGGAACAGCTTTTTTTGTCTGGAATCTAGATACGAATAAACTCATAGCAGAGCTTGCTCAATCCAAAAACCCGGATATGTTTCCTTCTATCTTTCAGCAATATCCGGCCATTGAACGCGCGGAACCCCGTTTCATTCCATCTTGGATACGCGCGATACCGCATGACCCTGCCGACATACAAATAGTAACCAATATATGAGAGGGTTGACTTGTTTCTTTTTATTTATTATTATGGAGACCATGTCGCTTTTGTGCACAAGCATGTATCCCAATCGTGATTTAGGCTGGATATAATGGCTAAAAAGACTGATATTATAACAAAAGAAGGCACTGTCGTTGAAACGCTCCCCAACGCCATGTTCCGAGTGCGCTTTGCCGATGACTCGGAAGTCCTTGCGCATTTAGGGGGAAAAATGCGGCTCCATTATATTCGAGTTCTTTTGGGGGATCGCGTATCGCTTGAGATAAGTTCCTACGATCAAACAAAAGGAAGAATAATCAGAAGACTCTAAGCTTAGACAACATGGAGCAAACAGTAAAATTGTTCCGAGTTCCATAGAACAATGAAAGTTCGCGCATCTGTAAAAAAAATTTGTAAACAATGCAAGCATGTCCGCCGAAGAGGTCGGCTCTATGTTGTATGTATCACAAAGAAACATAAACAGAGACAGGGATAAATTATATATATAATACATAACACGCAGATGGCTCGTATCGCAGGGGTAACAATTCCAGACAATAAAAAAATAGATATTGCTTTGACATACATATATGGCATAGGCAATACGCGCGCGCGCCAAATAACACAATCCGTGGACATAGATGGATCAAAGCACGCAAAAGATCTTTCCAATGATGAATTAGTCCGCATACGGGATATTATAGAAAAAAATTATAAAGTAGAAGGCGATTTGCGTCGAGAAGTTGCCGGCAACATAAAACGATTAAAAGATACCGGCACCTATCGAGGCACGCGCCACATGAAGGGGTTACCCGTTGATGGACAGCGAACGCGAACTAATTCCCGCACGCGCAGAGGAAATGTCCGCCGCACCGCAACGAGTGGAAAAAGGACAGTAGATAAAAAATAATCACATGGGCAAAAAGCGTATAATTAAAAAGGGTGAGACGGGGTCAAGAGACTCCGCATCAACCGCCTCCAAAAAGAAAGTTAAACGCCGTGTCGCGCGCGGTTTTGTCTACATTAATTCAACTTACAATAATACCATTATTACATTAACAGACGAGACGGGTGCTGTGCTGTGTTCCGGAAGCGCGGGTTCTCTTGGTTTTTCAGGCGCAAAGAAAGGAACACCCTATGCGGCATCCAAAGTAGCAACACAGCTCACAGAGCGCGCGCAGGCAATCGGCATGCAGGACATTGGTGTTTACGTGCGCGGTATTGGAGCGGGTCGTGAATCTGCCATACGATCTATCGCGGCGGGAGGCCTTGCAATATCAATGATTAAAGATATAACCCCGGTGCCGTTTAACGGTCCCAAACCAGCAAAAATGCGCCGCGTCTAAACTATATACTAACCAATGGATTCCAAATGTAAAATTTGTCGCCGAGTGGGAGAAAAACTCTTCTTGAAAGGAGAGCGGTGTTTTACGCCAAAATGTGCGGTCGCGCGCAAGCCCTACCCCCCCGGAATACACAGCACGGTAAAACGGCGCGGTCTTTCAGAATATGGGATGCAACTGAAAGAGAAACAAAAACTTCGAAACCTGTATCATTTGCGTGAAAATCAATTCAGTACATACGTGCAAAATGCCATGAAGGCGCGGAAAGCTGATGCAAGTACAAAACTCCTTGAATCTCTGACATTGCGGCTTGATAATATCGTCTTTGAAGCAGGCTTTGTATCCTCACGAAGTATTGCCCGCCAACTCGTAAGTCATGGTCGTGTGCGCGTGAACGGTCGGAAGACAAATGTACCGTCGTATGCTATACAGGTGGGAGACGTCATTTCATTCGCAGATGCCTTGTGGCAATCGGAGGATATAAAAAATAAGACCCCCGCATGGATCACCATTGATCAAGATGCCAAAACCGCAACTATCATAGCTGTCCCTGATACTGCCAGTAAAACATCGTTTAATATAAAATTAATAATAGAGTATTATGCACGGACATAATATCGTTTTGCCATCAAAGCCTCGGATTGTTTCTTCCTCTCCCACGGAAGGCGTATTTGAAATTGATGGCTTTTACCCGGGCTACGGAATAACAGTGGGGAACGTGATGCGCCGCATTCTGTTATCGTCATTACCCGGTGCGGCCATAACACAAGTAAAAATAGAAGGCGTACAACATGAGTTTTCTACCATTTCTGGCATAGAAGAAGACGTAATTACCATCGTATTAAATTTGAAGAAGATTCGCTTTCTGATGCACACAAACGAACCGCAACGGCTGGAACTTTCGGTAAAGGGGGAACGGGAAATAACCGGGAAAGATTTGGGAATATCTTCTATGTTGGAAGTCATAAATAAAGACGCCCATATTGCAACTCTTACGGAAAAACAGGCAAAATTTAACGCAGAACTTATTGTGGAGACAGGGTTAGGATATGTTCCGCGCGAGGTGGGGCGCCGAGAAAAAGTTGAAGTCGGCATGATGACCATCGACGCTCTTTTTAGCCCTGTTATTCATGTCCGTTATGAAGTAGAAAACATGCGCGTAGGCGAACACACGAACTACAATCGTCTCCGCATCGCCGTAGGCACTGATGGAACCATAACGCCGGAAGAAGCTTTTGAAAAAGCGGCAAAAATCGCGGTGGAACAATTCTCCATGCTCGCGGGAGGATTTATTACGGAAGAAGAAATAACGCGTGATCGAGAAGCGGAGCCCTACGCGCTCGCGGAAGAAAATGCTTATCAGACGCAAGACGAACAAGGAGGTGAAGGAGAGAATGATACGGACTTCACGAAAGTAAAAATAGAAGACTTGCGTTTGCCGTCTCGCACTATTCATGTATTGCATGAGCATGGTATTAAAACAGTTGGTGGTCTTATGCGGCGCGACGCGGAAGCATTAAGTAAAATACCCGGAATTGGCGAAAAGGCGATTTTAGAAATTAAACGGGCGCTGGGTAGCATGGGACTTACCCTCAAATAAAACACATACCACACGGATCCGTGTTATGTGTTCCATGATATATGCCATACAATGCACAAACTTCAAAGTTAAAACGGGCGCGCAATCAACGGCGAGCTCTCTTGAAGTCGCTTGCCGCAAATATGATACTGCATAAAAAAATCTGCACCACAGAGACAAAAGCAAAATCAGTACGACCGTTTGTAGAACGATTGATATCAGTAGCAAAAAAAGACTCCGTTGCATCGCGCCGCTATGCCGCCCGTTTTTTACCAAAGAATGTAGTTACCGCCCTCCATACGGTTGCGGCCGGTTATCATGAACGGAAAGGTGGTTATACGCGTATTGTAAAAACCATCTCGCGTCGCAGAGACAATACGCGCATGGCATTCATAGAATTCATTTAAACACGCTTTATGCATACTATAGACGCAAAAAATAAAGTGTTGGGACGTGTGGCTACGGAGGCCGCTCATATTTTGCGTGGAAAACATGATCCTTCCTTTATGCCCCATAAAGTCCCGCAATATAAAGTTGCCATCATCAACGCGGCATACATACGCGTAACGGGAAATAAACCGAAAGCAAAAATATATAAACATTACTCAGGCTATCCGAGCGGTCTTAAAAAAATATCATTTGAGATTCAGCTTCAAAAAGAGCCCAAACGCATTATAGAACATGCAATACGCAGTATGTTGCCGAAAAATAAACTCCGCGCCCTTATGATGCGAAATCTTACCATTCGTGTAAATGAATAATCGTATGGCTATCCAAAAGAAAACAAAAACAGTTGCTGAATCATATTCTGAAGGGATAGGACGCCGCAAAACTGCTATTGCCCGCGTGCGTATCTTTGAAAAGGGAACAGGTATTACGATAAACAATAAAGACTATCGCGCGTATTTTGGGCGCGAATCATTGGCGCGTATAGTGAAAGAAGCCTTGGAGACAGCACACAAAGATCAAGATAAGAAAGTGAGCGTGCATGTATCGGGCGGGGGCATACAGGCTCAAGCAGAAGCAGTACGCCATGGCATTGCGCGCGCGCTTGTGATGGCAAACCCCGAAATTCGCAAAGAATTACGTTCTAAAAACCTTCTTACGCGCGACCCGCGCATGAAGGAACGCCGTAAATTCGGCCTTAAAAAAGCCCGCCGCGCCCCGCAGTGGAGCAAGCGGTAGAAAAAGGAAAATTAGCACTCTTGACAAGAGAGTGCTAATTTTTTTATACTGAGCTCATGAAACTTCTTTCAGAACGGGAACAGGATGTATTGGAGGTTATTATACGCGACTATATTACAAACGCCACGCCTGTCTCATCCGAACGCGTGCGCGAAATCAGCGGCAGAGAGGTTAGCTCCGCAACGTTTCGCGCGATTATGGGCGATCTGGAAACATCTGGTTATCTTGTACAGCCGCATACTTCTGCGGGTCGTATTCCCACACAAAAAGGATATCGGTTTTTCGTCGATTCATGTATCACATATCCATCTTCCCAAGATAACCATCAACGATCGTACGACAACCCCGAAGACCTTATCCGTTATATTGTTTCCCAGACCCGGCTATTGGGTGTATATGTGCACCGGCGAGAGAACGTCTATGTGCAATTTGGCATAGGACCGGCTCTTCGATCGCCTGAATTTAGTGACACAGAGCACGCATGCGCGTTCGGAGACTTTGTGGATGCGGTACAAAACATAAGCGATTTATACCACAATATGTTGGCAAAAGAACATAAATCACAAGCTATTTTTATTGAACGCGAAAACCCCACACCTGAAGGGCGATCGTTGGGTGTTGTTGTTTCCCAGAGTAATAATAATGGAACTATTTTCGTGATAGGACCTTCACGTATGGACTACGAACAAGTGCTGCGTATTCTTATTAATCATTAATTATATAGCTATGCCAGATGAACAGGCACAATTAGAACAACATCCAGAAGAAAACGAGATTGAGAACAAAGAATACCCGGAAGGAGCTGAAAGTTTGCTCGCGGAGTGCCGTAAAGAAAAAAATGATTATCTTCTCGGCTGGCAGAGATGCAAAGCAGACGCTATGAATATAAAACAGCAGCAGGAAACGAGGTCTCAGCATATTATTCAATTCGCTACGGAAGATCTTATCCAATCTCTTATACCTGTGCTTGATACATTCGACCACGCTCTTCAGGGAAAAGACGCTTCAGATCCGTATGTCCAGGGTTTCGGCCGCGTACAAACACAACTCCTGTCGATTCTTTCTCACCAGGGACTCACAGTAATTTCAGACACGGGTGCCTCGTTTGATGTCTCGCGTCATGAAGCGGTAGAATCTGTTCCGGTAACTCAAGAAAAAGATAATAATAAAGTAATAGAAACAGTGGAACACGGATATATGCTTCAGGCAAAAGTTATAAAACCGGCAAAAGTAAAAATAGGAGAATATCAAAATCATGGAACATAATATATAAAGTTTGGAGCAGAAATTCTTATTAGTAACTATACATAACACCATGAGTAAAATATTAGGAATAGATTTAGGTACTACCAACTCCGCGATAGCTATTGTACAAGCGGGACAGCCCAAAATAATTGAAAATAAAGAAGGTAATCGCACAACGCCTTCTATTGTCACTATCTCAAAAACGGGTGAACGTTTGACAGGGCTTTTGGCAAAACGTCAGGCAATCACAAATCCTAAAAATACTATTTTTTCCGCAAAACGGCTGATAGGCCGCAAGTTTTCCGATCCGGAAATAGAAAAAGATAAAAAACTTCTCCCCTACGAAATCCGCAAAGCGGAAAATGGAGGCGTTGAGATTCAAATGGGGACTCCGCCGGCCGGCGGATGGTATCGCCCGGAAGAAATATCCGCCATGGTACTCCAAAAATTGAAACAAGACGCCGAAGAACAGCTAGGGGAAAAAATAACCGAAGCCATCATTACCGTGCCGGCGTATTTTGACGATTCCCAGCGCCAAGCTACCAAAAACGCTGGAGAAATAGCGGGGCTTACCGTAAAACGCATCATAAATGAGCCAACTGCGGCCGCGCTTGCTTATGGGTTTGACAAGAAAAAAAATGAGAAAATCGTGGTATATGATTTTGGCGGCGGCACGTTTGATGTATCAGTCCTTGAAATTGCGGATGACACCATTGAGGTGAAAGCAACCGGAGGAGACACGCATCTTGGGGGAGACGATTTCGACCAAAAAATCATACATTATTTGGTTGTTGAGTTTAAAAAAGAATCCGGCGTTGATATATCAAAAGACCAGCTTGCTCTTCAGCGTTTGAAAGAATCCGCGGAAAAAGCAAAACACGAACTTTCCACCACGCTCGAGTCAGAAATAAATATTCCGTTTATTACATCGGGTCCGGAAGGTCCTCAGCATCTTTTAATTAAGCTTTCACGCGCGAATCTCGAATCTCTCGTGGAAGAATACATTAAGAAATCAGTTGCCATAACCAAACAAGTTGTCACGGACGCAGGATTTGGAATACAAGATATAGATGAAGTGATTCTTGTAGGCGGACAGACACGTATGCCGGCAATTGTAACCGCAGTAAAAGATCTTTTTGGCAAAGAACCGAATAAATCGATCAACCCGGATGAAGTTGTTGCGGTAGGCGCGGCAATTCAGGGTGGCATATTGCAAGGCGACGTAAAAGACGTACTGCTTCTTGATGTAACACCTCTTTCGTTTGGTATCGAGACACTCGGTGGTGTCTTTACCCGCCTTATAGAAAAAAATACCACTATCCCCACATCCAAAAGTCAAGTATTTTCAACGGCGGCAGACAACCAGACATCCGTGGAAGTGCATGTGCTTCAGGGTGAACGCGAATTTGCGCATGATAATAAATCGTTAGGGCGCTTTATCCTGGACGGCATACCTCCAGCTCCTCGCGGCATGCCGCAAGTTGAGGTCTCATTCGATATAGACGCAAATGGTATTTTGCAGGTAAAAGCAAAAGATAAAGCGAGCAACAAAGAACAATCCATTCGCATTGAAGCGTCTACCGGCCTCTCGAAAGAGGAAATTGAACGTATGAAGCAAGATGCCCAAACACACGCCGAAGAAGACAAGAAGCGCAAAGAAATGATTGAAGTAAAAAACACGGCTGACTCACTCATTTACACAGCGGAAAAAGCGTTACGGGATGCAGGGGACAACGTTCCACAAGATATTACGAGCGATGTACGAGCGCGGATAGATGATCTTAAAAAAGCGAAAGATGGCGATGATGCGGCATCTATTCAAACAGCTTCGAGCGCGCTTTCACAAAGTATGTCTAAAATTGGCGAGCATCTTTCTAAGGCGCAACAAACGGGAAGTGAGACTCCTTCCAAGGAGGAACCAAAACAAGGAGACGAACATATAACAGACGCCGAATATAAAGATGTCAGTGGAGAAAATCAGCAATAGTACCTCAAGAACATAGGCGGCCTGACCGTCAGTTGGCGGTCGGACCGCCATATAAGTTCCAAAACATGCACCACCCTAAATCCATCATCTTCAGCGCCATAGCCATTCTTGCTGGCATCCTATTCTGGTTCTTTTTCTATGATGCCATCACGCTAGGTGCCGTGGAAGCCTTGGCAAGCACATACGCAATTATAGTTCTTACCGTCCATGTAGTGGCAGTAAGCATTCTCCTTTTATTTGCCGATCGCCCACGTGCGCTCTTTCTGTCATACCTAGTAGGTATGATTCCGCTCTTTTATTTCTTTGGGAGTTCGTTGGTCATCATGGCGGCATACGTCCTTTTGTTTGTAGCGGCGTTCATCAGTTATAACCGCGTAAAACTGGAACTCAAAAGCCGTATCACATTTCATGTTCCCATACTTCTTCGCCAAGGATTGCCTACGCTTCTTACCGCGTTCTCTCTTGCATGCGCCATGGGGTATTATGTAGAAACCACGCGCGCTCCAGAACGCATCACCATTCGAGATCTTGTTCCCCAAAGCTTCTTTACCAATATTTTTCAAAATACCGCGCCCTTCCTGTCTCATACGATTCTTCCCGGGTTTGAACAAAATGACACCATAGACAGTTACACGGAAAAACAGCTTCGCGCGAATGGTATTGACTTAGGACAGTTTTCACATGAGGAACGCTCGCGCGTGCTCAAAGAAGCCCGCGTGCGCTTGTTTTCCCAAATGGAGCTTACCGGAAAAGAAAAATTAGCGGATGTTTTTTACGATATTGTCGCCGCGCGCAGTGAGCAATTTCTCGATTCCTATCAACGCTTTGTGCCGCTTGCGCTCGCGATAGGATTCTTTCTGTTTCTCCGGACAGTGGCATTGCCGTATGGCTGGATTGTAATCTATATTACGCGTGGCGTAGTCGCTATTATGAAAAAAAGCGGCATGGTGGCGCGTGTCGAAAAAAACGCCGTCAAAGAGTACTTAGAGTGGACATAAGAAGAAATGTAGTTTAGAATCTATCTATGAAAGATTATTATCAAATCCTCGGTGTTCCCCGCAATGCTTCGCAAGAAGAAGTTAAAAAGGCATACCGCAAACTTGCGCACCAGTTCCACCCGGATAAAACCGGTGGCAGTGAAGAGAAATTTAAAGAGGTAAACGAAGCCTACCAGGTATTAGGCAGTGAACAGAAACGCGCGCAGTATGACAGATTTGGATCTGCTGGTTTTGAAAATGCAGGCAGAGGAAACGCTTCTGGCGTTGAATGGGATTTCTCCAATTTTGCGCAAGGTTTTGAAGGGGTAGACTTAGGGGATATGTTTGGAGACATGTTTGGTTTCGGTTCTTCGGGTTCCGGCCGTCAAACTGTGCGCGGTCGTGACATAGCAATAGATATCGAACTCCAATTTTCAGAAGCCGCATTCGGAGTAAACCGCACCATGCTTCTTCGCAAAACAGCTGTGTGCACCGCCTGTAATGGAAGCGCTGAAGAGCCGGGTACTAAATCAAAAACATGCACCCACTGTAATGGAAGCGGATCAGTGCACGAAACACGCCGATCATTCCTTGGTTCGTTTACCAAACTTCACATGTGCTCCACATGTCGCGGCACGGGTCGCGTGCCGGAAACACCTTGCCGCATATGTCGCGGCGCTGGTGTGGCGCAAGCATCCGAAGAAATAACGATTTCCGTTCCTGCGGGAATAAATGATGGAGAAATGATTAAACTTGTTGGCAAAGGCGAAGCGGTAGCAGGAGGAATTACAGGTGATCTCTATGTTAAAATTCATGTAGTGCCGAGCAAAAAATTCACTCGCAGCGGGTTTGACATAAGCACCAATCTCGAGCTGTCTGTGACTGATGGGCTTCTAGGCGCCGAAAAACAAGTAGAAACACTGGAAGGGATATTGCGGGTACAAATTCCCACAGGTACGGCATCAAATTCCATCCTGCGTATTCGAGGTAAAGGTATTCCGCGCCAACGCGGCGGGCGGGGTGATCTTCTCATCACCGTACTCATAAAACCTCCTCGCAAGCTTTCAAAAAAAGCGAAAGAACTGCTGGAAGAATTGAAAAAAGAAGGAGTATAATTCTTGTGTCTTATGTCTATGTACTAAAAAGTTTGAAGAACGGTAAACGCTATGTTGGTAGTACTGATTTACCACCCGAGGAACGATTGAGAAAACATAATTATGGTTCGAATCGTTTTACAAAAAGTAATGGCCCATTTATACTTGTTCACAGGGAAAACTACCCTAGTAAGACAGAAGCAAGAAAACGTGAGAACTTTTTGAAATCAGGAGTTGGTAGAAAATATCTTGATGAAATTCTAACATAACCGCTCGTAGCTCAGCTGGTAGAGCAGCTCCCTTTTAAGGAGACGGTCGCAGGTTCGATCCCTGCCGAGCGGACAGTGCAGTAATAAACATCTAAACAACAGCTCCCTTTTTCAGCCAAAGGCTGATCCGCCTCTGGCGGAA